>Ga0126371_10005774_pt1 | contig 10998 bp, 7 predicted proteins | sample PanSoiMetaPlot_4_FD_110145 | JGI IMG/M metagenome (GOLD analysis project Ga0126371, IMG submission 110145) | Tropical forest soil microbial communities from Panama - MetaG Plot_4 | ecosystem: Environmental > Terrestrial > Soil > Tropical forest > Bulk soil | place: Panama | collected 2016-02-17
GGTGGCCGCGCAGAAGCTGCCGAAGCCGTGCGTAGGGCAAACGGCTGTCCGGTTCGGGAGTGCAACTGCCAGCCGCCGAGCCGACGCGTGCTGCGCCGCGGCTAGGGCCAGCGTGTGCTCCGTGCCGAGAAGGTCTGGCCGACCGGTCGAGCCATGCAGGAGCGATCCGCCGGTGAAGACCGCCGGCACTTCCCCGGTACTACCGTCCTCGAGTGCGTAGGCGAGGTGGGTGAACGTGTGCCCTGGCGTCGCGATGACCCGAACGCGCATAGACGGCCCGACCGGGATCACGTCGCCATCGCGAAGCCCTACTCGCTCGAAGGAGACGGGATCCGCCACGTTGACGTGATACGCCGCACCGCACTTTCGGGCGAGCGCCAGGCCACCCGAGACGTAGTCGTTGTGAATGTGCGTCTCGAAGACATGCGTCACGGACACGCCATGGGCGGCAGCCACCGATACCACCCGGTCGATGTCCCGCTGCGGGTCAACCACCAGCGCGCTCACGCCATCCGTTGCAAGGTAGGCCCGGTCTCCCAGGGACGGCGTATCGATCGTCAAGACGTCAATCACGCAACCTCCGATTATTCTTATTGAAACCGATCGACATTGTAGACTTGGACGCGCCCCGCCAGGAGAAGCTTGCCCCGCATCCGCACGGGCAACCAGCCTGCCAGCCCCGATCGCGGTCGGGTGACCTGGACCTTGACGCCGGCGCAACTTGGTCCGACCTGCACACGGTGTGCTCAAGCATGCGAGAGCCAAGATCAATCACCGACACCCACGACTTGTTCGGGGCTAGCCGCCTGTTCTCAGGAAGCCAGACTGGGTAATGTCGCAAATGAGCGCTTCTTGTCGTCGTGGCTGCGGACCGTGTGCTGAGGATGAAGCCGCAGTGCCGCGCAGCAAGCGGGCGGAAATCCCGAATCTAAGCCTCGCCTTAACCCCGCCTGCTCGGGTCGACAAAGACGGCCACGCCTCTGAGACACGCGTCCAGGGAGAGTCCGAGGAGGGCGATGACGATGATGCCGGAGAAGGCTAGGCCGACATTCAGGTAGTCGCCTGCCTGCATGATGAGGTATCCGACGCCGTTGGTAGCCGCGATCAGTTCTACCGCGACGATGCTGGTCCATGCTCCGGCCATGGAGATCCGCATTCCGGTGACTATGCCTGGTAGGGCGGAGGGCACCTGTACGTGTATCAGGGTGTAGATGCGTGTTGCTCCCAGGGTCATGGCGCACAGTCGCAGGTCTTCCGGTACCTGGTCGAGTGCGGCGACGGTGGTGACAGCCATTATCGGGGCGACGCCGATGACGATCAGGACTTCCTTCGGGACCTCGCCGATCCCGAACCAGATGATGAACAGCGGTATGAACGCGAGCGGGGGAAGCGGCCGGAGGACCTCGATGAGCGGGTCAATGAGATGGCGGATGATTCTGGTTGCCGACATGGCTGCGCCCAGGAGGACGCCTATTGCGACTCCGATGCCGAAGCCCAGCATGATGCGGCGGAGGCTGACCACAGCGTCAAGCCACAGCGGTGAGCCCTGGCTTGGGTACGGCCGGTCGGCGTAATGGATAAGTGTCTGGATTGTCTGCATGGCGGACGGCAGAAATGCCGAGTGAGCGAGCGTGGCCGCGATCTGCCAGGCGATGGCCAGCCCGGCCAGCCCGGCTGTTCCCGTCATGAGCCTGCGCGTACGAGCCTGGCGCCGGGCGCGCCGGTAACCCGAGAGATCGTCCGCTTGCTCGCCGAATGCGTTCTCGTCCCACCTCGGTTCCTCCGTGCCTGGGTCTTCGGTGAGTGTGCCGCCCCGTGGGGGCAGGCTCTGCCACGCTGACATTCCGTGTTCCTTCTGGTTGATTCGGGATGCTGCTTTGCTGAGAACTGCCACTCGCTATCGGCTACGCCGCCCGCCCAGTGAGCGCGGCTCGTATCCGCCGCTTGGCGGTCAGGAACTGGGTGGTGTCGGTGTCGGCACCGTGCCGCGGGCGCTCGAGGGGAATATCGAAGATCTCGCGAATGCTCGGCGGGCTACCCCCCATCACCGCGACGCGATCGCCGAGTAGGACTGCCTCCTCAATGTCGTGCGTGACGAAGATGATCGTGGTCTGGTACTGCTCCCGCATCTGCAAGAGAAAATCGTGCATGCGCACCCTGGTGATGGCATCCAGGGCGCCGAACGGCTCGTCCATGGCCAGCAGCGACGGCCGGGTGATGATGGCCCGGGCGAATGCGGCGCGGTGCTGCATGCCGCCCGAGAGCTCGTGCGGGAACGCGTCGCCGAACCTCGCCAGGCCCACCGTGCCAAGGATGGCGTCCGCCTCGGCCTGCAACTCTGGGTCGTCGCGTTCGTTGAGCCCGGCCGATCGCTGCGCCTTCGGGCCGAACAGGACGTTGTTCCTCGCGGTGAGCCAGGGGAAAAGCATCGGCGTCTGGAACAGCATGCCGCGATCGGCAGATGGCCCGTCGACGGCTCTTCCCCCGACAGTCACCGAACCCTCATCGGCCTGCAGCGCCCCGGCGACGATCCTGAGCAGCGTTGATTTGCCGCATCCCGACGGGCCTAGCAGGCACATGAGCTCACCTGCGTGCACCGTCAGGTCGACCTCAGCGAGGGCGACGGTCCGGCGACTGCCTCTGCGGAAGGTCTTCCCGACGCCCTTGATCATCACGGCTGCACCGTCGGCGGCAAACCCTGCAGCGGAGCCTGAATGCGCGCGCTGAATTCTTTTCGCGGAGCTGCCGGCCCTGAGGTCGGCAGCCCCGCCTGTGCTAGCTTGCGCAGCCACCGGCCAGGGCTTTCTGGACGAAGCTGCTGTCGATGTGCGGCGCGATCTGTGCAGCGGAGGGCGCAGCCGTCAGCCTTCCCTGCGCGACCAGGAACCTGCCTGTCTGAACATAGGCCTGCACGATCCGGCTATTGGCGTCGTTCGGAACGGATCCCAGCCAGTACAGCTGCTGGCTCGGGGAGATGAACGGATAGCCCTTTGTTGCCGCCACTATCTGGCTCCCCGATGCGCCCTGGACGGCCGCCGTTGCAGCCAGGTAACGGGCCGCGTCCGGGCCGGTCATGTCCCGGCTGCCCTGCAGCTCCGCGCATACGTAGTCCTGAACGAGCTTCGGGTCGCTCTTGACCACCCTGGTCGCCACGGCGATGACGTCGAGGCCGGGGATGCCGAGCTTGGCGATCTGCTCGGCATTGATCAGCGAGTGGAATCCCTTCTGCGAGATCAGGTCTGTTGCCGGGGCACCGTAAACGTAGGCTGCGTCTACCGCGCCGGACAGGGCGGCGGCACCCGCGGCGGGTTCGCTGGCGAACGGGACGACCTTCACCTTCCCGGTGAGGTGCTCGAGAGCCAGGTATCCCAGCAGCTCATAGTCCTCCGACGACCCGACCAGGACGCCGATGGACTTACCCGACAGCTGGGCGGGCGAGGAGACCGATGCTGGCACCAGCAGCTGATCGTCGTCGAAGCCCCAGCCCATCACCACCGTGACGGCGGCGTTCTTGCCGATGGCCTCGGTGGTGGGCGGGTTTCCGACTCCGCTGATCGCCTGAACTGAGCCGCTCTCCATCTCCGCGATAGCGGTGACGCCAGCATCGAACGGGACGTAGTGCAGGTGCGCGGGTATCAGCTTCGACAAGGACGACTGGCTTTCGATGATGCTGTCGGGGCTGGCGACGGTTCCCTGGCTCACCGAGATCGTGAACGTCGGCAGCTTTGCCGAGCCGGACGAGCTGCTTCCCGTTATGGCGGAGACGACCGCTGCGATGGCAGCTGCCCCTGCTACCGCGGCAGTGGCGTAGATTCGCCGCCGGCGCCGCTTGTACACGGGCAGTTGCGGCCGCTGCGTTACGTCGAGGTTGGCTGTACTGCTCACTGAAGTCCTGCTTTCTGTGCTCGGTATGCGAATTCGCCGCGCTAAGGCGTACTGCCGGCGTAGTAGGCGGTGGCATCACCTTTGTGCGCTACGCTCGGCGTGCCGTCGACCCCGACGGGGACGGTGCCAGCGACGGTTACTCGCTCGCCACGGCGGTGCGCACTGCCGTAATCAAAGATGGCGTAGTGCTGGGTCGCGCGGTTGTCCCAGATGGCCAGGTCGCCCTCGCGCCACTTCCAGCGCACGGTCTGCTCGGGCCGGGTGACGTATTCCTGCAGCAGGCGTAGCAGGTCGCGAGAGGCCTGCGGCGAATACCCCAGGACAGTGCGCGCGAAGCCGCCGAGTACCAGCGAACGCTCGGCCGTCTCTGGGTGAACGCGGACGGCGGGATGCTCAGTCTCGTAAACCGTTGACACAAACTGCTCCTGCGCGGCCGCGAGCACGGCATCGACGCGCTCCCCGCGACCGTAGACAGCGGCATAGTCGTGGTCGTTGGTGTGCACGATCCGCAGCCGGTCGGCCAGGTCGCGCAGGCCCGCGGGAAGGCTCTGGTGGGCAGTCACGGTGTTGGCCCATATCGTGTCGCCGCCGACGGGCGGGATAACCACGGCATGCAGCAGCGTGAAGGCCGGCGGCCGGTCCACGAATGTCACGTCCGTGTGCCAGTGGTTGGCCCTGCCTCCCTTCAGCGAGTCGATCTCCTCCAGCAGCGGCTGGCCGTCCGGGGACTGCAGCGTCGGGTGGCCGAGCGTAAGAGGTCCCAGCCGCTGAGCGAACTTGACCTGCCGGGCATAGTCCAGATCCTGATCGCGTAGAAATACGACCTTGTGATCCAGCAGGGCCCGGCGGACCTGGCCCACGGCTACTTCGCTGAGTTCTTGTCCAGCATCGACTCCGGTTATCTCCGCGCCAATGTTCCCGGCTAGCCGGTTAACGCCAATGGTGGTCTGGGTGAGGGTGTCGGTCACGTTTCTGCCTTTCTGTCAGGGCGTGCTTGCCGGTTCGCCCGGTGATTGCAGACGAATCGGCGTTCTTGTGTGGTGCTGGCGGAATACGACGGGCCACTTTGATCAGCCCCGGCCGCATGGTCAGTTAGCTAAGCAACCAGGTCGCGGATGGACATTGCGCCTGGCAGTACTCGGACACCGTGCGCTCGATGGCGGTTTGCGATCCACGTAGCGGCGCCGGGATCCGAGCGGGTTCCTCATGAGTGGAGCATCTCAGCAGACGGAAAGTAAGTCAATATTTCCGATCAACATTATCGAGAATACGCGCCTTGGCCGACGTCGCCGCGGGGAAGCTCGACGAGGTCCGTTGATCGGCCCGGTGGCCCACCTGATGTCATGCTGCGCTGCCGGGCCGGCGATTTACATGGCAGTGTCCTATGATCCGGCGGGCTAGCGCGTCTGCCTGCTGCCGTATTTCCGGGACCGCCGTCGTTTCGTACCACAGGCCGCGAAGTGGCGGACCGAGCGTGTATAGCGTTTCGCTCGCTGTCCCGGATGTGTCGAGGATGGCGCCATCGCCGGTGGCTGCGAGTCCCAGGCCGAGGGTATCCGGCCGGGCGGTTCCAGTGGCGAAAAGGTCTCGCATCAGCGGGTCGTCGGTAGCGCCGACGTCGCCTCCCGCTCCCGTGCCGTTAATGAGCCAGCCGACTGTGAGATCACGGCTGACCTGGCCGGCGTCACCTGCGGTTGCGTTGTCCTCGAGAACAGCTCGTAGTTTGAGCTGGTCGCCCGTCGCGGCAATCTCCACGATCTGGCCCTGCAAAATTGAGAGCTGACCGGTATGGCGCCATGCGGCTAGCTGGCGGGCCGTGGACGGCGGGATAAGGTGCCTGTGAACCTCCCAGTAACGGCTGACGTGGCGCAGGAACAGCTGCTTGTCCCGGTCCGGCATGCGACGCCATAGGCCGGGCACGAAGGGACGGATCGCGTCGATTACGTCGGGCCACCTCGTCGGGCTCGCAGACGTGGCCGCGCGAATCTGGCGCATCAGTTCTGTTAGCCGCACGGGTCCAGGGGTTCCGGCCGTCGCCGGCAGGCAGATGGGCCGGCCTGTTGGCACCGTGCCCGGGTGCGGTCGTGGCAGCATGCCGTGCCGCGAGATTGCGTAGATCACCGGCGGCCGGCTTTGCTCGGTGATGGTGGCAACCAGGTCGATCATGGTCAGGCCAGTGCCGACGATGACGACCGAGCTGCTGTCAGTGACGGCGTCCAGCGCCTGGGGTGCCCACGGGTCTGTGATGATGCGGCTTGATGCCGGGGCTGGAAACGGCAGCCGCGGGGGCACGCCACCCAGGGCTAGGACCGCCACGTCGGCATAGAGCCGGCCATCGGCCAGGGTCAGCCGGAGTGGCTTGCCCGCCTGATTGCAGCGGATCGCGAGAACTTCATCTCGGATGCGGGACAACCGGGCCCATGGTGCCTGCCGCTCTGCGTCCGCGAGGGAGTTCTGCAGGTATTCGCCGTAGCGGCATCTAGGAAGGAAAGCGTCATTTGTGATGTCTGCCCACTGCACCAGATGATCTGGCTCATCGGGGAACGCACTCATCTGACCTGCTACTGCATTGAGCAGATGGTCAGGATGGCCTGTGGCGTATGCGCGACCCTGACCGTGCCGACCATCCCTGTCGATCAGCGTGAGCCGCAGCGGAAGCCGGCTGAGCGCTGCCTGGCGTAGCAGTTGGACCGCCGTTAGAGTGCCGCTCGCGCCACCACCGATGATGGCGATCTCTGGCACCACACTCGCCGATTGAGTGTTGGAAGCCATTAAAACTATGCTCCCGATAGGATAAGTAGATTATAACCCGTCTCATGCTCGTGTGTCGATTCACTCCCGCTGGCAGATCGCGGCTACGCCGTAAGCAGCGTCGGGTCGTGATCGCCGCAGGACGTGGGCCGAGCGGTTCCGGCCGCGACTACCTCATGTACTGCTAACACAACTCCTGGACTGCCTGCGTTACGGCGGCGGCCTTGTTATCAGACCGCCTGACAGTGCCATCCATCACGCTAACGTGGCGGGCCCGGCGCCGTCCGACCGGGCTCCGGTGAAGCCCGACAAGCCAGCGGCGACCCACCCCGGGGCGCCCACACCCTAAACCGCCTTGGGGATGATTCGGCCACTTATTCATCACTGCTCCAATTCTCCGCATCGCGTGACGCCGGTGCGACTCCGCAGATCGCCCGATTATTCAGACTGAATTTGTGGGTACACATGCTGCTGTCAAGTCCCAGTCCGGTCGTACTTGAATGAATCAAAACGGGCAAGTTGCAGCCGGTACCGGCTGCCCGATGCGATCTTCAGTCCGACATTCCACGCCAGACGACCGGTCCGAGAGAGCCGGAGAATGACCGAAAGGCACACAATGGCGAACACGCTCGAAATGGCGCCACCGGAGCAGCGTGCGCTCACTGACGTTGCTGCTCGTCAGCTCGCGAATGCTACGAAATCTGCGGCGCAACTCAACACGATCACTCCGCGCTGGCTAGTGCGGATGCTGCACTGGACTCCGGTCGAGGCGGGCATCTACCGTCTCAACCGAGTCATCAACCCGGAGTCTGTGCTGGTGGCCTGTCCGCCCAGGGACGAGTCCGAACTACCGACTACTTACGTCGGATACGAGGAACATCCGCGGGAGATCCTCCTGAACTCTGTGGCGACGATCGTCGACATCCACACGCGAGTTTCCGACCTGTACAGCAATCCCTACGACCAGATCGAAGAGCAGCTGCGACTGACCATCGAAATCGTCAAGGAACGTCAGGAAAGCGAGCTTATCAACAACGCCGATTACGGCATGCTCGCGAGCGCATCACCCGAGCAGCGATTGTCTACTCTTGCGGGCCCGCCAACGCCCGACGATTTCGACCAGCTCATTACGAAGGTCTGGAAGGAACCTGCGTTCTTCCTGACTCATCCGCTCGGCGCAGCCGCATTCGGCCGTGAATGTACCCGGCGCGGTGTCCCGCCTCCGACCGTCAGCCTGTTCGGCTCGCAGTTCATCACCTGGCGTGGCATCCCGGTGATTCCGTCGGACAAGGTACCGGTGGAGGGGAACAAGACTAAAGTGCTCCTGCTCCGCGTTGGCGAGCAGCGCCAGGGCGTGGTCGGCCTGTTCCAGCCCGGTCTCACGGGTGAGAAGTCGCCAGGTCTGTCGGTCCGCTTCATGGGGATCAGCAGGAATGCGATCGTGTCGTACCTAGTCTCGCTTTACTGCTCGCTCGCCGTGCTTACACCGGATGCGCTCGCCGTCCTGGACAACGTCGAGGTCGGAAAGTTCCATGAGTACGCCCACACCTACCGGTGACGGGAACGGGCTGCCGCCTTGGATGCCTGACGAGGCAAAACTGACTGAGCTTGCGAACAAGATGTTCGGCAGCCTGACCGCCAGCGAACCGAATGGCACCCACGACGGCGTGGCCGCTGAAGGCGCCGAAGAAGTAGGCCGGACCCTGCGCATGATGGCAGTCGGAGCGCAGCAGCCGGGCCGACAGAATGGCCAGGGCCCAGCGCTAAGCTCACCGGCGGTACCTGAGATGGCACTCAAGCAAGTCGGTCATCCGGCCCAGTTCGGCATGCCGCCGGTCAGTTCAGCGGCAGCGATCACAAGCACGCCAGACTTTTACTTCATTCGCGAGCAGGCGGACGAACTGTCGGCGCAGACCATTCCCCGCGAGGCAACGGCCTTCGAGGCCGCTGCAGTCCGCCCCGACTTTCCGATCCTGACCGAGCGGGTGAATGGGCGGCCGCTGGTGTGGCTGGACAATGCCGCGACGACCCAGAAGCCGCAAGCGGTCCTTGATCGCCTGGCCCGCTACTACTCCCATGAGAATTCGAACGTCCACCGCGGGGCACATGCGCTTGCTACCAAGGCCACCGAGGCCTACGAGGCAGCCCGCAAGACAGTCGCCGACTTCCTCGGCGCGAATTCGGCAGCCGACGTCGTCTTCACTCGCGGCACGACCGAGGCCATCAACCTGGTGGCGCAGGCCTGGGGCCCAGACCATATTGGTGCAGGCGATGAAATAGTTCTATCCCACCTGGAGCATCACGCCAACATCGTGCCGTGGCAGCAACTCGCCGACCGAGTTGGCGCGCGGCTGAAGGTCATCCCGGTGCACGACGACGGGCAGCTCGACCTGTCGGCTTACACCGCGATGCTTAGTTCGCGGACCCGCCTCGTCGGGATAGCCCACGTCTCCAACGTGGTCGGCACCATAGTCGACGTGAAAGAGATCGCTGCGGCTGCGCACTCAGCCGGCGCACGCGTGCTCGTTGACGGCGCGCAAGCCGTCGCGCACATGCCCGTGAACCTGACCGAGCTCGACGTGGACTTCTACGCATTCTCCGGGCACAAGGTGTACGGGCCGACCGGCATCGGGGCGCTGTTCGCCAAGCCTGAGATCTGGTCCGATCTCTCGCCGTGGCAGGGCGGCGGCAACATGATCAAGGACGTGACCTTCGAGAGAACGATCTATGAGCTGCCACCCAAGAGGTTCGAGGCAGGCACCGGAAGCATTGCTGACGCAGTTGGGCTTGGCGCGGCGCTCGAGTACGTCAGCCGACTAGGCATGCCAGCTATAGCTGACTACGAGCACCAGTTGCTCCAGTACGCGACCGAGCAAATGCAGACTGTCCCAGGGCTGCGGCCGATCGGCACTGCAGCGGACAAAGCAAGCGTGCTGACCTTCGTCCTTGCCGGCTACACGTCAGACCAAGTCAGCTCGGCGCTAGACTCGTGCGGCATCGCGGTACGGTCCGGCCACCATTGCGCGCTCCCCATCCTGCGCCGCTATGGCCTAGAAGCAGCTGTCCGGCCGTCAATTGCCATGTACAACACTCCTTCCGAGGTCGATCTCCTTGTCGAAACGTTGCGTCGCCTCGCTGCGGGCGGAAGTCACGGCTAACCTCCCGCGCCGTCTCGCTGACAGCTCCTGCCAGGACGGTTGATGCCGGCTTGGCGGCTGAAACGATGGCCTGTCCGTCCAACGGCGATGCGTCACGCTCGGAGCCGAAGTCGGGTGCGTGGCCCGGATCAGCCTGCTCGTGCTCAGCGGGTCTGCCGGCAATGGCTGGTCTGGCATCGCCGTTATGATGCTCGGCGTAAATCTGCTCTTTTGGGAAGCGAAGGCCGGCGGCCGCACTCGCCCGCGCCGCCGGCGAGAGCCATTGTCACCATCCCGGTAAGGCGACCTCGACGACCGACTTGAGATCGGCCCAGACCTTAGCCCGCGAGGACGTCGCCGCTGCAACGGTCGGGTCCTGGCAGTAGACAACCTATTCGAAATCCAGTTTCATGACCTAATACGAGATTAGATTTAGTCCCCATTCGCGGTAATTTTCAGGGAGCAAAACGGGAGCTGGCGCAGGGCTTAGGGCAATGCTCGCGCCCGTCGACTGTCATGGGTGCGCCTGCGACTGAAACGACCTCTGCACTTCAATCTCGGCCTCAGCCTCGCGGCGGCCGTGCATCCGGCCGAGAAAGCCGCCGGAGACCTTGCCGCACGGCACTAGGCGCCCGCCGATGAAGGAAATCGTGCAGTTTTCCCTTCACCTTCACGCGGCGCGTCCGTCGCCGACGGCCTTTTCGATGAACTGTGCCACCTTACGAGGCTGGGCGACAAAAGCCGCGTGGGAGCCATTGATAGTTTCGGTCGTCGCCTTCATCCTATCGGCCATGAATTTTTGTGCCTCCGGCGATACCCCGTTGTCCTGCTCGGAAATGAGGTACCAGGACGGAATCGTCTTCCAGCCGGCGGCCGTGGCTTGTTCTTGCAGCGCGGCGCCCGCCAGTGGGCGCTGGGTGACGGCCATCACCTCGGCTACATCAGTGGGTGCATCAGCGCAGAACGTCTCGTGATACCTGTCGCTCTGGATGTACAGCTCTGGCCCGCCGGCGGCGCCCGGCGCGTCATAATCTGTCAGATACGACGTGCTGACCACCATTGGCGGCGGAAACGGCTGCTGCACGCCGGCGACGCTCTCGCCCACGTCCAGGCCGATGGCGGCCAGGAAGACCAGAGCTGTCACGTTATCAAGCTCGGCCGCAGCCTGACCCATGGGCGCGCCGGCATATGAATGGCCAGCCAGAACCACGGGTCCGTCGATTGA
>Ga0126371_10005775_pt1 | contig 10998 bp, 12 predicted proteins | sample PanSoiMetaPlot_4_FD_110145 | JGI IMG/M metagenome (GOLD analysis project Ga0126371, IMG submission 110145) | Tropical forest soil microbial communities from Panama - MetaG Plot_4 | ecosystem: Environmental > Terrestrial > Soil > Tropical forest > Bulk soil | place: Panama | collected 2016-02-17
CATCACACCACAGTTGATGTGACCCTTGACGCCTTTGAGGGAATGTTTACCGGCCGCCCCAAACAGGTTTCGCCGAGTCTGGCGCCGGTCTTGAATCGTTTGCCGGCCCAGATCCAACGCGGCGCCTACACCGGTGGTCTGCCGGTAACGGCGGCGAATGACCAGACTTACAAGGATTCATACAGCGCGATGCTGAAAATGACAAAGCGCCTGTTCGACGCTGGAGTGCCGGTTCTGGTTGGAACTGATGCCATTGCCGGCCTGATGTTGCACCGGGAGTTGGAACTCGAGGTGAAGGCGGGAATATCGCCGGCCAAGGCTTTGCAGAACGCGACCTTTCTGGCCGCTACGGTTCTGAAACAGCAGACTGCCCTCGGCTCCGTTGAAGCTGGCAAACGTGCAGATCTTGTACTTGTGGATGGCGATCCCGTCACCAACATCAGTGACATTCGCCGCTGCCGCATGGTCATGAAGAACGGAATGTTGTTTGACAGCTCAAAACTGTACGCAGCAGTTGGGATATTGCCGGCTAATTAGACTGCGAGCGGCCAAAACCTGAAAAGATATGCACAATACCTCAATTAAGTTGTACTGCTGTCTATGCTCAGGTTCCGGGCAGCCCTTGGAAATTTGCGCAGAAAACGTTCCGCGGTGTTCAGATCAGCGCCCAGGACCTTGGAAACCGCAAAGTAGATTTCCGGATGTTCCTCCAGCACATTGAGAAAAATATCTCTCGGAATACGAACAATCGCACACTCCTCAAGGGTGGTCGCCTCAACCTCCGGCGGTGCGTTGATCAGAATAGACCGTAGCCCCAGGACCTTTCCTTTCCCGGCTACGCTCAAAGACATTGGCTTATTCCCGGCCGACACAGAAATTTCCACGGAGCCTCGTTCAATGGCTATCAGATGCTCGGGGATCACACCTTCGCTGATCAGCTTCCGACCGGCCGGGACGATCGCTTGCTCCTCATACTTTGACAACTCTTCGCGAATACCTGGGGCAAGCGACTGGTAAAGTTCATTCATCTGGGTTACGTTCGTTCAGATGCCCAGTTTAGAAACGAACAAGTAACAGGTATGTGACAGCCATCACTCTCGAATGTGATGGCCCTGGACTAGGTGGCGAGTTTTTCCAGCGCGGCCTTGTTCGCTATGAACCAGGTCGCGCCCCGAATCCGCAGCCAGCCCTTTTTCTTGAAATCGCCCAACACCCGTGAAACGGTCTCCCGGGAAGTGCCAACAAACTGCGCAATCTCCTCCTGGGTAAGAGTCACGCGTATGGCGATCTCAGAGGATTTCTTTTGCGGGATGGCCAGAGGGCGGGCGGACCATCGTAGAAGGAGCTTGGCGATCTTCTCCGGAACTGAGTTGGACAATCCCAGAGAGCGAATCTCATCATAAGCGCATTTGCAGTTGTGAGTAAGCTGATGCGCCACCTTCATGCCTACCTCAGAGTGCTGATCGACAAAATGAATGAAATCAGCCTGAGAAATGAAATTTGCCTGCGTCGGCTCGAGGGTTTCAAGTGTCGCCTCATAAGGCGTCCCGGCAATCACTGAGGTCAACCCCAGCACCTCGCCCGGTTCGGCAATGCGCAGAATAATGGTTTTTCCGTCGGCCGATGTGGTGGACAGCTTTGCCCGTCCTGTGCACAGCACAAATACTCCGCGTGACGGCTGACCTTCAAGAAACAACAGTGCGCCTCTGGGATAGACGGCCGTCGTTTTGATCTCCTGCAGCGTCTTCAGTAAGTCATTGGGCAATCCGCAAAACAACCGTTCTTCCTTGAATGGGCACTTCAGGCAGTTCTGAACGATCTGAAAATCGTAAGCGGGACTCATGAGAGTTTCTCGATCTAAGGATACGCCTTTGGGGTCACATCTGGAATGTGACGTAGATCACACTTGCAGGTCGGGCCGGGTGGCTCCTTATTTAAGCCTCAGCGCGCCGGATGCAGGCCGCTCCAGACCAGTTGCAACCCCAACACCAGCGTCAGGCCGATAATGAGCGGCTTGAGTCTGTCAGTAGATACCCGCGGAGCCAGGATGCATCCGGCAATCACGCCGGGAATGCCTCCGAGCAGCAGCGCCTTCAGCACAGGTACGCTGATCGAGCCAAAACCAAAATGGAGCGCTGAGCCAATCGCCGCTAGCACAATGCCAAAAAGCAGATCGGTTCCCACCACTTTCGCCGCAGGCAATTCAGAGCAATTCAGCAACAGAATAGTTCCCAGAGCGCCCGCGCCGGCCGAAGAGAAGCCTGTCTCTACGCCGATGGGCAATGTAAGCCACGGCAGCCATGCAGGACTCTCCCCCGCCGTGAACCGTCGCACATTGCGGCTCAAAAACGTGAACACCGACGACACAATCAGTATGGCGCCAATCACAATCAAGACCACTGGGTTCCAGTGCCGGGAATGAAAGCTCGCCAGCAGCAACGTGCCGCCGATAAGGCCAGGGATCGCTCCGGCCAGCATCAGCCACAAATAGCGCACCTGAATATGCTTTCCGGCTATATAAAAAGGCGCTGCGGCCAGCCGTACAATCGTCGAAAAAACCAACGCTGTGCCCACGGCTTCCGCGCCCGAAAGTCCGGCAAGAAGGACGAGGGCCGGGGTGGTGAAACTGCCCCCGCCTACGCCGGTCAGTCCCACAAACAACGCAATCACAAATCCGATGACAATCTGCATTCAGTTAAGGCTCTCCCATACCGGCAGAGGCAAGCGCCAGGTGACTCTGTTCAGGTTGCCAAACGAGAGTCATCGGCTGTGGCGAGTGCGCCAGGAGGTACTGAATCACCTTGTCTACGCTCTCGGCCAGAGTTTCTTTGTCGGTTCGACATTCGATTTCGGGATCGAGAGGAGGTTCGTAAGGATCGTCAATGCCAGTAAACCGCGGCAGATTGCCTGACCGCGCTTTACAATACAGGCCCTTTACATCTCTCTTTTCGCATACCTCCAGAGGAGCGTTGACGTAAATCTCTACAAAGGCGCCGATTCTCGCCCGCTGTTCGTCGCGAAGCGCGCGGTAGGGCGATATGGCGGAGACGATTGCGATCACACCATTCCGGGTCAGCAGGTCGGCCACAAATCCGATGCGCCGGATGTTTTCATTTCTATCCGCCTCAGTAAATCCCAGGTCTTTGCAAAGCTGAGTGCGGACGGTGTCTCCATCCAGCAACTCCACTTTGTAGCCCATCGCCCAGAGCCGTTCGTAGACAGCGTGACTGATCGTAGTCTTGCCGGCGGAACTCAACCCCGTAAACCACAATGTTCTTCCTGCCAGCACCGTCTCTGCTTTCCGGAAATTTTTTTGTTCGTACGAGCCCGTGATCATGCCTGCCGCCACCGTGTGATTGCTGATGGGATCAATCAGGACAAAGCTGCCGGTCCGGTGATTATCGGCGTAACTATCAAAGAAGAGCGGCCGATGGGTCTCGATTTCCACGCGACCAATCTCATTCGTTCTCAACTCAGTAGCAGGGTGCTCCTCCAGCGTCATCACATCGCAAACGGAGATCAACCTGGTCACCTGTCCGCAGACGCGCTGGGCCGTGTGTTTTACCAGATAGGGCTGCTCCAGCCTCAGCGGAGATTCCGCCATCCAGATCAATCGGGCCTCAATTCGCTGAGCTGCGAAAGGAGGATTGCTGCGACTGGCGAGCATGGCTCCCCGGTCTATATCAAAGTGACCCTCAAGAGACAAGGTCACAGACATGGGCGCATACGCGACTTCCGGATTGATGTCCATCGCGCAGATTGACCGCACACGCGTGACCTGGCGCGATGGCAGAATCAGCACTTCATCGCCGGCCCGGACCGAACCGGCGGCAATCTGGCCGGCGTAACCGCGAAACTCTCCAGCACGGATCACGTACTGCACCGGCAGCCTCAATCCTGAAATTCCTGTTGAACTAACGAGCGGAATGTTCTCCAGGTACTCAAGCAGACTCTCTCCCGCGAACCACGGCATCTGATCGCTGCGCCGCACGACGTTGTCGCCTTCGAGGGCGCTTACAGGAATAAAGTGGACAGTGCATCCTGTGAGTTTCTCTCTGAGCGTTCCGGTTTGGCGGCAGATCTCCTCGAACACCTCCTGCTGGTAATCAACGGCGTCCATCTTGTTCACCAGAAAAACGATTGTGCGCACGCCCAGCAGCCAGGAAATATAAGCATGGCGGCGCGTCTGTGGCAGCACTCCTCGCGTGACGTCGATCAGGATCAGCGCCGCATCGGCCGTGGACGCTCCTGTAGCCATGTTGCGCGTGTATTGTTCATGGCCCGGCGTATCGGCAATGATGAATCTGCGGCGCGGAGTAGAAAAATAACGGTAGGCAACATCAATGGTAATTCCCTGCTCGCGCTCGGCGCGCAGTCCGTCAGTGAGAAATGCCAGATCCAGGCCGTTGCGCGAAGCTTTGCGGACTGATTCCAGTTGGTCTTCATAAACAGCGTGGATATCGTGCAGCAGACGGCCAATCAAGGTGGATTTGCCATCGTCCACGCTGCCCGCGGTGGTGAATCGCAGTAATTGTGGTTCCATACTTAGAAATATCCTTCCCGTTTTTTCAGTTCCATCGAGCCTTCAGTATCCAGGTCAATGACGCGGTTCTGGCGCTCAGACCAGCGAACGCCCTTCAACTCTTCGATAATTTCCGGCACTGTGGTTGCTGTTGAGCGGACAGCCCCGGTACAAAACCGGCACCCAAGAGAACGAAAGCGGCAAATGATGCGCGCTGGCGACTCCCCGGGAAGCAGCGGCACATCCTGTTGGAACGGAATTAAAAGGTTGTCACGCACCAGCATGTCTCGCTCATGCGCGAAATACAGCGGCACCACGGGAATGTTTTCCAGATGGATGTATTCCCAGATATCGAGCTCAGTCCAGTTCGAGAGCGGAAAGATGCGGATGGTCTCGCCTTTGTCAGTGCGGCCGTTGAACAGGTTCCACAGCTCCGGCCGCTGGTTTTTAGGGTCCCATTGGCCGTGCGCGTCGCGGAAGGAATAGACGCGCTCCTTGGCTCTTGATTTCTCCTCTTCCCTGCGCGCTCCGCCAATGGCCGCCTCAAATCCGCCCTCCGCAAGCGCGTCCAGCAGCGACTTGGTTTTCAGGATCGCGCAACACTTCTGCGTTCCAAGCTTGAAGGGATTCACGCCATCCTCGCGCGCCTCACGCGGAATATGTACGATCAGCTCAAATCCCAGTTCGGCGCAGATTCGGTCGCGAAATGCCGTCATTTCCGGAAACTTGTACGTTGTATCGATGTGCAGCAACGGAAAAGGAGGTTTTGCCGGATAAAAAGCTTTCTGCGCCAGGCGCAGCATCACTGACGAATCTTTCCCGATCGAGTAAAGCATTACAGGACGGGCGAATTCTCCCGCTACTTCGCGCAGAATATGGATGCTTTCTGCTTCCAGCATCCTCAAGTGAGAGAGATGACTTGGCATTAGGCAATTTCTCCACAGAACAGTTGCGGCATCTGATCATCGCAATGCCGCGAGAAAGCAAAAAATCGTCCCACATTTGTTGTGGCGCGATTGAAGCGAATGCCCTGCCCGTTGAGCATTTCCACCCTTCCGCCGGCGGCCCGCACCAAAGCCACGCCTGCGGCCACGTCCCATTCATGCCGAGGCCCAAGTGTGCACGTGGCCCCTGCCCAGCCAGCAGCCACATGGGCCAGACGGTAGGCGATCGATCCTGCAGGCACGATTGTGAATTGAGGATCTTCAAAGTGCCGCCACTTGCCCGCGCTATATTCCGTTCGGCTGACCAGCATTCTCAGGTTCTTACCTTGAACTGGAACGCGGGCACATTGAGGGCCGGTGATCTTCAGCCCGAGTTCTTCTGCGCCTAGAAAAATTTCTCCGGTGGAAGGATCCAGGACGCCCCCAGCAACGGCGTAACCATCTTCGACCAGAGCAACCGATACGCACCATTCGGGAATATCCAGCAGAAATTCTCGAGTGCCGTCCAATGGATCAACGATCCAGACTCGATTGCTTTGCAATCTTCTGGAGTCGTCTTTGCTCTCTTCTGATAGCCAGGCTTCGTCGTAACGAGGCAGGATCGCGCGAAGCAGGTTATTGACTTCGCAGTCGACCGAAGTGGTGGGATCGCTTCCGTTCCAGGTAACTCTCACTTGCCGCATGTCAAGCCGGCTCAGGAGAATTGCCACATGCCGCAGCGCCTCTTCAATTCTGTCGAGGTCGTGTTCTCGCCGAAGAAAACTGGATATGCCCAGCAAGCTGTCACACCTTCAAAATGTTCTTACTTTCGGCCAGTACCAACTTGGAACAGCAGCAAAACTGCTATTGCGAAATTGGATCAAAGACTTGAAAAAGAGGATTGCTCAAAATTGCCCGCAAGTTTGCAAATTCACTGTAATTTCATGTCCAGGAATTCACCGAAATTTCATATTTCGGCGCACTGCCACAAGCCATCTCGGCCCGGATTCGAATCATCCTCCTAAGTTGCTGCGGAACTGCCAACCAGCAGACAGCCGAGTGTTTGAATCTGATGCCTGGTTGCGAGGTTTAAATGACAGATGTCGGGTTGGTTGCAAGCAAAGTTCCCAGCGCGGAGGTCCGGCATAGAACGAATGGTTCTCATTCGCTGCCCTCGTTCTTTATTGTCGGGCCGCCGCGAACCGGCACGAGCTGGCTTTACCAGGTCCTTAATGGGCACGTGTTGGTGCCTGCGCCAACCAAAGAAACACGCTTTTTCGACGATCACTTTCACCGCGGCCTGGACTGGTATCGTTATCACTTCCCCAGGGCGACAACGGCTCAGGTCATGGGAGAAATCGCGCCCACATACTTTTCCTCGGTTGCGGCCCGCGAACGCATCCGGCAAACAATCCCGAGGGCTCAAATTGTTTGCGTCTTCAGAAATCCTCTTCAGCGCGTCTTGTCGTTATACCGGCTGAAACGCGCGTACGGTCTGATTCACTGGAATTTTGAGCAGGCGCTCGAACACGATCCGGAACTTTTGGCTTCCGGCCGGTACGCCACCCACCTCAAAGCATGGCAAACCGATTTTGGCCGCGACCACGTGCTGGCCACGATCTATGAAGACCTGCGCGATTGTTCACAAAATTTTGTGGACTCTCTGCTTACGTTTATCGGCGCACCGCGCCTGGTCTTGACCCAATCACAGATCAGCCGCATCCACAGTTCTGAAACCATGACTCAGCCACGCAGCTACTACTGGACGCGCACAGTCCTCGCCACCGCTGGATGGCTCAAAGCACGGCGATTTGACAGAGTCGTGGCCGCAGTCAGGAAGTCGCCTGTGCGCAAGCTGCTTCTGGGTGGAGGCGCCTCGTTCACTGGACTCTCCACCGACATGGCCGCGCAGGTTTGCAATCTTTTCCGGCGGGAAGTTGAAGAGCTTGAGGCCATTCTGGATCGTGACCTCTCCGCCTGGAAATCGGTAGAAATCTGACATCTCAGCCGCTTTGGCTCGCCTTCCAGCATGATGGCCAGCGAGCCCCCCCCGTTTATCTCGATAAAAAGAATCCTTATATAAGGATATTTCATCTGATGATAGGCAGGGGAAGCTAATGAAGACAAACTCCAGTCGCATCACAGCGCCCCGGCTTTGGTGGGTGCTCAACCGGAGCCAGCACGCGCTCAGGCTCTTCGCCGAGCAGAGTATCGCCCGGGCGGGACTGTGCCTGACGGATTTTGCCGCGCTGGAAGCCCTGTTGCACAAAGGGCCGCTTACGATTTCAGAAATTCAGGAGAAAGTAATGCTGGCCAGCGGCTCGATGACGGCGGCCATTGATCGCCTGGAGAAGCTTGGCCTGATTGTGCGCAAGCCGAGTGCCCGCGATCGGCGCGCGCGCATCGTGCAACTTACACCCGAGGGCCGCCGGGTGGCGACCTCGTACTTTGAAAAGCATGCCAGGGACCTTGAGCAGTTGACGTCAGTGCTGTCTCGCCCGGAAAAAGAACACCTGTACGGGTTGCTCAAGAAACTAGGGCTCGCTGCCGCCGAAAAAATTGACGGACAAAGGGGAAAAATCTATGTCACTCAGACCGATTAAGCAAATCATTCAAACAACGCCGGCCATCGAGGGCGCTGGCGTGAGATTGCAGCGCGCCTTCGGCTTCGGAAAGACCAAGGAGTTCGATCCGTTTCTGCTGCTGGACGACTTCCGCAACGATAATCCCAGCGACTATCTTGCCGGATTTCCCTGGCATCCGCATCGCGGCATTGAGACCATCACTTATGTGCTGGCGGGCTCTGTGGAACACGGCGACAGCCTGGGCAACAAGGGCAAAATGACCGCCGGTGACGTGCAGTGGATGACCGCAGGCAGCGGCATCCTGCATCAGGAAATGCCCAAGGGCGATGACCGCGGCCGCATGCATGGCTTCCAGCTCTGGGCGAATCTTCCTGCCGCGCTGAAGATGACGGATCCGCGCTACCAGGACATTCCCTCAAGTGAGATTCCCGAGGTCACTGATGACGATGGCACTCGCGTTCGCGTGATCTGTGGCGACTTCTGGGGAAAGAAAGGTCCGGTAGAGGGCGTAGCTGCCGATCCAAGCTACCTTGATATCTCGGTTGCGCCCGGCCGGCGCAAGCGCCTCAAGATCGAGACTACGCGCAACGCCTTTGCTTACGTTTTCGCCGGCTCCGGCACCTTCCGCGATTCTTCCGAGCCGCGCGCTGTGCTCACCGAGCAGGTGGATAAACCAAATGCTGCGCCGGTCTACGACGTCAGCAACCATTCGCTCGTTCTTTTCGATCGCGGCGATGAGATTCTGGTGCAGGCTGGCGATCAGGGCATCCGGTTTCTGCTGGTTTCAGGCAAGCCGATTGAAGAACCGGTTGCGTGGTATGGTCCGATCGTGATGAACACGCCGGAACAACTGCGGCAGGCGATGGCTGAACTCCGTACCGGCGGCTTCATCAAGCATCGCTGAAGGAGTGCAAGCGGTAATGTACAGGTAGAGCCGCGCTCCTGCGCGGCTCACACATTTTGGGTTACAGTAAATGGTGCGAGCGCTTTAGAAAACCAGGCCCATGAATTCAATCCTGCACAATCTGGTAAATCATCCCTATATGGTGCTGTTTGTAACTGGCCTGCTGGAACGCGCCGGATTCCCGATCCTGCTATCTCCGGTGACGGTGGGGGCGGGAGCACTTGCCGCCACGGGACGCATGCACTTCGACCTGGCCTTATGGGTGGCGTTGCTGGCCTGCACTGCCGGTGACGCCTTCTGGTATGAATTGGGCCGCAGGAAGGGCGATTCTGTGCTTCACACCTTGTGCCGTGTCTCCTTGGAGCCGGAGAGCTGTGTACGGCGATCCAAGCAGTTTTTCGCGAAGGGTGTCCGGCGCACCTTGTTCCTCTCCAAGTGGCTACCCGGGCTTTCTCACATCATTCCGGCCGTGGCTGGTTTGAACGACATCAGCCGGCAAAGCTTTTTTCTAAACAATGCTGCCGGCTCGGCGCTCTGGATTCTTGTATTCCTCTTGATCGGCTACATTCCGGTTGCCCGCGCGCATCTTGGTCCGGCGGTCGGACCGGTTGTGCTCGAAGCAGGCGTGTTCCTGGTACTCGGGAATATTGCTGTCAAGTACGTCCGCAAGCGGCAATTTCTGCGCGAACTCTACAAGGCCCGCATCACTCCGCAGGATTTGCGCCAGATGCTGGACTCTGGTGAGGCAGTCGTGATTCTTGACCTGCGGCATCCGCTCGATTCAGTTTCAGATCCTCGAACACTGCCCGGCGCCCTTCGCGTGATGCCGGAAGATGTAACCTCTCGCGCCGGACAACTGCCGCTGAACCGGGAGATCATTCTCTACTGTACTTGACCGAGCGAAGCTACCAGCGCCCGGGTGGCGCGGGAACTGCAGAAACTTGGAATTCAACGGGTGCGGCCTCTGCAGGGTGGTTTTCACGCATGGAAGGAACTCGGTTACGCGCTGGTCGAGCCGACAGAACTAGCCTGGCATACCGCACTTCCTCAGTGAGCGGTCTGAATCAGTACTATAGATGCCATGTACATTTCAGCCCACATTACCAACAAAAAAGGCGAGCACACGGTTGCTCTTAAGACTGATGGACGCGAGCAGTCGCTGGCAATCGCGCCCAGGCCGGATGGCTATGGATCAAGCGTAAATGGCGGCGAGTTGCTGTTTCTTGCCCTGGCAACCTGCTACTGCAACGATCTCTACCGTGAAGCACGCAAACGCACAATAGAAATCGCGAGAGTCCAGGTCGAAGTGAGCGGCGAGTTCGGCGGCGAAGGAGAACCGGCCCGTGGCATCGTCTACCATGCGACAGTTGATTCCAAGGCGCCACCGCACGAGGTAATTGAGCTCATGCGCCACACAGACACCGTGGCGGAAATTCAGAATACGCTGCGCCGCTCCACCCCCGTGTTATTCGTGCACGCCGATGCTCATGAGGAGTCAGAGTAGTGGCCTGGAGTATTTTTCGACGCAAGCCTCACCTGCAGCAGAAGGTGACCACCGGTCGTTTCGAAATCGAGCGGAATGGCGAAGTCGCTTATCTCGAATACAGTTTGAGTGGAGACATCCTGGTGCTGAACCACACTGAGGTGCCCGACAAGTTGCGCGGATTGGGCCTGGCCTCTGCGCTGGCCGAAACTGCATTCCAGTTGGCCCGCGAGAAGAATTACAAGGTTGATATTGTCTGTCCGCTAGTCCAGGCATTTGTCGCAAAACACCCGCAGTACACGGACCTGGTGATGCATTGAGGTGGCAATCGGCGCGTTAAAATCCTGCTCAGCTATTGCCGCTGACTTCGTTCTGATCCTGATTGCGAAATTGTTCGCTGCGCTCGGTGCCGTGGCTGGAATACCAGTTTCGCCACGCGCTCACGTCATTGCCGATTTGTTCATCGGTGATCTCGCGCAGGGCCTGAAATGCCCAGCTGTGAGTAAGCGCGTCTTCTGAAGGATTGTCCGCGATTTCGATTAATCCCGGAACAGCTTTCATTCGCTGCTCCCGGGTGAGCA
>Ga0126371_10005776_pt1 | contig 10997 bp, 13 predicted proteins | sample PanSoiMetaPlot_4_FD_110145 | JGI IMG/M metagenome (GOLD analysis project Ga0126371, IMG submission 110145) | Tropical forest soil microbial communities from Panama - MetaG Plot_4 | ecosystem: Environmental > Terrestrial > Soil > Tropical forest > Bulk soil | place: Panama | collected 2016-02-17
CGAGCTCAACGTAGTGGTCGTCGACCATATCGTGTCGAGTCTGCCGGGCCGCACCGGCGAGTCGCACCCGCCCGGCATCGAGCGCATCCATGCGCTGCGCGACAATGCGCGCCAGTTCGGCATGGAATTCTACGACGTGAACGATCCGCGCCAGGGCATCGTGCATGTGATCGCGCCGGAAACGGGCTTCACCCTGCCCGGCGTCACGCTGGTGTGCGGCGACAGCCACACCGCGACCCATGGCGCATTCGGCGCGCTCGCCTACGGCATCGGCACCTCGGAGGTCGAGCACGTGCTCGCGACCCAGACGCTGATCCAGTCGAAGTCGAAGAACATGCGCGCCCTGGTCGACGGCAAGCTGCCCGACGGCGTCACCGCCAAGGACATCATCCTCGCCATCATCGGCGAGATCGGCACCGCGGGCGGCACCGGCTACGCCATCGAGTATGCGGGCGAGGCGATCCGCGGCCTCTCGATGGAAGGCCGCATGACGGTGTGCAACATGTCGATCGAGGGCGGCGCCAAGGCCGGCTTCATCGCGCCCGACGAGAAGGTCTTTGCCTATCTCAAGGACCGCCCGAAGGCGCCCAAGGGCGCGGCCTGGGACCAGGCCATGCGCTACTGGGAGACGCTGCGCACGGACGACGGCGCGCAGTTCGACCGCGAGGTGAAGCTCGACGCCGCCAACCTGCCGCCGCTCGTCACCTGGGGCACCAGCCCCGAGCAGGTGATCTCCGTCACCGGCCACGTGCCGGTGCCCGCCGAGATCGCCGACGAAAATAAGCGCCGCGCCGCCGAACACTCGCTCGCCTATATGGGCCTGCGGGGCGGCGAGAAGATCACCGACATCGCGATCGACCGCGTCTTCATCGGCTCCTGCACCAACGGCCGGCTCGAGGACCTGCGCGCCGCCGCCAAGATGGTCGAGGGCAAGACCAAGAACGCGCATGTCAACGCGATGGTGGTCCCGGGCTCCGGCATCGTGAAGGAGCAGGCCGAGGCCGAGGGCCTCGACAAGATCTTCATCAAGGCCGGCTTCGAATGGCGCGAGCCGGGCTGCTCGATGTGCCTCGCGATGAACCCCGACAAGCTCAGCCCGGGCGAGCGCTGCGCCTCGACCTCGAACCGCAACTTCGAGGGCCGCCAGGGCTACAAGGGCCGCACCCACCTGGTGTCGCCCGCGATGGCGGCCGCCGCAGCGATCGCCGGCAAGTTCGTCGACGTGAGGACGTGGCGGTAGACACTGCTGCCCCAATTCATTCTGCGTCATTGCCCGCGCAAGCGGGCAATCCAGTGCTCACCGACGGCGAATGGGACGTGCGGTGCTGCGGAGTACTGGATCGTCCGCTTGCGCGGACGATGACGGGGATGAGGAATTGGCCTACTTCAGCGCCCACCAGCAGTGCTGCTGCGGCGTGACCACGTCGCCGCTCGGGCGGTGCTCGAGCGCGAGCCAGAAGTCACACTCGCGATGATAGCGGCTGAGCGGCACGACCGTGATGCGCGGGATGTGCCGGCGCGGCGGCGGTGGCGCGGTCTGCGCCTGGACGAGCGCGCCGCCCGTCTCGAGCGCGATCGTCGCCAAGCCGATCACGACCATCAGTCCCGCGCGCGTTCTCGAATCCATCTGCGCCCTCACGCCCCATTGGCCCCTTCACCCCATGGTATCGATCCGGGCTCTCGCCTACAACATGCGAGGGACGATTGCGAAGGGCGGAGACCGGTATCCATGTCCGACGACGCCGATCCGCTCGCCTGGCGGCCGCGCAAGGCGCCTTCGCTCGACGAGCTCGAGGCGCTGGCCGGCGAAGTCTTTGCGCGGTTGCCGGAGAAATTCCGCGGCCTGTGCGAGGGCCTGGTGATCCGGGTCGACGATTTCCCGACCGACGAGGTGCTCGACGAGATGGGGCTCGAGAGCGAGTTCGATCTGCTCGGCCTCTTCCAGGGCGTCGGCCTGCCGTTCCGCTCCGAGAGCGCGCCGGTGCAGATGCCCAACATGGTCTGGCTCTATCGCCGGCCGATCCTCGATTACTGGGCCGAGCACGACGAGACGCTCGGCGCGATCGTCGCCCACGTCCTGGTGCACGAGATCGGCCACCATTTCGGCCTGTCCGACGAGGACATCGAGGCGATCGAGCTGGCAGCCGACTGACTATTATAAAAAGTACCAGATTCGGCAATGTTTCCAGAAGCTTGACGAGGAACCGCAAGGGCGCTACGAGCGAGGCGCGAAATCTTTGAAGACGCGTTTGGAAAGGTCGCCGGCCATGGAAAAATTCACCGTGCTCGAAGGCGTCGCGGCGCCGATCAAGCAGATCAATGTCGATACCGACGCGATCATTCCCAAGCAGTATCTCAAGACGATCAAGCGCACCGGGCTCGGCACGGGGCTCTTCTCGGAGAAGCGCTACCGCGACGACGGCAGCGAAAATCCGGATTTCGTGCTCAACAAGCCGGCCTATCGCAAGGCGAAGATCCTGGTCGCGGGCGACAATTTCGGCTGCGGCTCGAGCCGCGAGCACGCGCCGTGGGCGCTGATGGATTTCGGCATCCGCTGCGTGATCTCCACCTCGTTCGGCGACATCTTCTACAACAACTGCTTCAAGAACGGCGTGCTGCCGATCAAGGTGAGCCCCGAGGATCTCGAGAAGCTCTTTGACGACGCCGACCGCGGCGCCAATGCGACGCTCACGGTCGACCTCGAGAAGCAGGAGATCCGCGGCCCCGACGGCGGCGTGGTGAAATTCGCGATCGATGCGCACCGCAAGCATTGCCTGCTCAACGGCCTCGACGACATCGGCCTCACCAAGGTCAAGCAGAAGCAGATCGACGGCTACGAGGCCAAGGCCAAGGCCGAGCGCCCCTGGGCGTGATTGTCCGCGTCATTGCGACGAGCCCGTAGGTTGGGTCGAGCCCTTGCGAGACCCAACAATCGCGGCATTCAAGTTGGGTCTCGCTAACGCTCGACCCAACCTACGGCCGCTGCCCATCCTACGCCGCTACGCCGCCGCCTCGGTGAGCACCACGTCGTAGAGGCACGGCTCGACGTTCTCCACCAACTCGCCGAAGCGCGGCCATTTCTGGCGGAATTCGGAATTGTGGTGCGCCGCGGCGAGCTTGTCGGAGCTCGTCCATTGCACGTAGTTGACGATATGGCTGCCGTCGGCGCTGCGATGCAGGCTGACCGAGATAAAGCCCGGCTGCTTCGCCATGAAACGCGCGCGCTCGGTCATGAGCGCCAGCACCTCGGTCTGGTGCGCGGGCTCGACCCGCACGGTGGTGATCTGAGTGACGATACCATTGTCCTTGCTGATCTCGGGCATGGGTCGCTCCTGGGTTGGAACCTCAGCCTGACAACGCGCCTGGCGGTGCGCCGGTTTCAGCTACGGAAACGGGATGAATGTCTCAAGCCAGGGATATGCAGGCGATTCAAAATACAATCGATTTGCAATGCGAGATGCGACGCCAATTACAATGCAAGGCCTTGCGCGAGCCAGAGAAAAGCCCCCGGCGCAGGAACAAGGCGAGCAATGGAAAAAACAATGCGCGAGAGCAATCGAAACAATCGAAAATCGGGGCGCGCCATCGGGCCGCCCACGTGCGCTCTCGCAAAATGAAAAACGCCCGCGAGGTGGACCTCCGGGCGCAAGGAAACGAGACTAGAATTTCTCTATCGCAGAGTTTGGCCGTGCGTGCAAGCGCGGCGAAGAGATTTCCTCACTATTCGACCCGCGCTCATGTCGGCTGCGCCGCGCTGCCGTCACCCGCACTGCGCCGCGATGGCGTCGGCGATCGCGACGGTGCGGCGGGCGATGTCGGCGTGCATGCGCTCGACCATGCGGCCGTCGAGCTGGACCACGCCCTTGCCGTGATTCTCGGGCCGGTCGAACGCCGCGATGATCTTGCGCGCCTGGGCGACCTCCTCGGACGAAGGCGAGAAGGCGGCATTGCACGGGTCGATCTGGCTCGGATGGATCAGCGTCTTGCCGTCGAATCCCATGTCGCGCCCCTGGGCGCACTCGGCGGCAAAACCCGCCATGTCGGCGATGTCGTTGTAGACGCCGTCGAGCACCTCGATGCCGTAGGCGTGCGCGGCGAGCACGCAGTTGGCGAGCCACCCCAGCATCGGGCCGCGCCCCGGCACGAGGCGGGTGCGCGTCTCCTTGGCGAGATCGTTGGTGCCGATCACGAAGCCGGCGAGCCGGCTCTCCGAATCCTTCGCCTCGGCGGCGATCTCGCGGATATTGAAGATCGCGGCCGGCGTCTCGATCATCGCCCACAGGCGCACGTGATGGTCCGCGTGGGTATCGAGCAGCCGCGTGCCGATCAGCTCGATCTGCTCCGCGTTCGACACCTTCGGCACCAGGATCGCGTCTGGGCGGGCCGCGATCGCGGCCTCGAAATCATGGGCGAACCACGGCGTCTCGAGGCCGTTGACGCGGATCAGCACCTCGCGGTGGCCGAACCCGCCGGCGCGCACCGCCTGCGCGACGTGCGCGCGCGCCGCCTCCTTGGCATCGGGCGCGACCGCATCCTCGAGATCGATGATGACGCCGTCGGCCGGCAGCGTCTTCGCCTTCTCGATCGCGCGGGCGTTCGAGCCCGGCATGTAGAGCACGCTGCGACGCGGACGGACGGACATCGGCATATCCCTGAATTCGTGTGACGTTTTGCGCTGGTGCCAGCGACCCCGAAGTTCGCACGATTTCTACGGCAGGCACTAGCGATGAAGCAATCGATGTGCCAACCCTTTCGCGCCGCTCGCCGATGCCGATCGGTTCCGTGTCGTTTGCGCCGGGAAAAGCGAGGTCTCGTGCCATTCCCCGAGTTTCTGATCGATGGCTACCGTTCGTTCCGTTCCAGCCGCCTGCCGCGCGAGCAGGATCGCTACCGCGAGCTCGCCGAAAGCGGCCAGAAGCCCGACATCATGGTGATCGGCTGCTGCGACTCGCGCTGCTCGCCCGAGGTCATCTTCGACGCGCGCCCGGGCGAGCTGTTCGTGGTGCGCAACGTCGGCAACATCGTGCCGCCCTATGCGCCGGACGAGCGCGCGCACGGCGTCTCCGCAGCGCTCGAGTTCGCGGTCGCGGCGCTCAAGGTGTCGCACATCGTGGTGCTGGGCCACGCCCACTGCGGGGGCGTGAAAGCGTACGCCGAGGATGCCGAGCCGCTCTCGCCCGGCGACTTCATCGGCCACTGGATGCGCTGCATGGCGCCGGCGATGGAGAAGGTCGGGCCGCGCGGCGCACTCTCTCCGGCGGAGTATCTGACGCGGCTCGAGCAGGCCAATGTGGTCAACAGTCTCGACAACCTGATGACCTTTCCGCGCCTGCGCAAGCTCATCGAGCGCGGCCGGGTGGCAACGCACGGCGCCTATTTCGGCGTCGCGACCGGCGAGCTCCTGGTGCGCGACGAGACGAGCGGCGAATTCGTGTCGGCCGCGGCTGACCTTTCGGCGCGCCTTGCGGCGCGATGACGGACGCGATCCCCGGCGCGATCAACGCGGCGACGCGCGATCCTTGGCTCGCCGGCGTCGACGGCTGCCGCACCGGCTGGATCGCGGCGTTCGTGCGGCCGGCCGGCGCCGAGGTGCGCGTGCGGGTCGTGCCGCGCTTCGCCGACGTGCTCGGCAGCGCGGAAGCGCCCGCCATCGCGGCGGTCGACATCCCGATCGGCTTGCCCGACCGCATCGGCCCGGACGGCCGCGGGCCCGAGCAAAAAATCCGCCCGTTGCTCGGCGCCCGCCAGTCCTCGGTCTTCTCGGTGCCGCCGCGTGCAGCGATCTTTGCGGCGGATTTCGCCGCCGCCTGCGCGGCATCGCTCGCGGCGTCCGATCCGCCCCGCAAGGTGTCGAAGCAGCTCTACATGATCGCGCCGAAAATTCGCGAGGTGGACGCGGTGCTGCGCGCCGATCCGGCGCTTGCCGCACGGGTCTACGAGGTGCATCCCGAGCTCGCCTTCTGGCGGCTCAATGGCGAGCACGCGCTCGCCGAGCCGAAGAAGGTGAAAGGCACGGGCTACGCACCGGGCCTGGCGCTGCGCCGCGCGCTTCTGATCGCGGCGGGCCTGCCGGCCTCCCTGGTCGAGGCGAAGCCGCCGGCGGGCGCAGGTGCGGACGATCTCCTCGATGCGCTCGCCTGCGCCGCGGTCGCGCGCGGCCTACATGCGGGCACCGCCCAGCCCTTCCCGGATCCGCCGGGCCGTGACGCCTTCGGCCTGCCGGTCGCGATCTGGGTGTAGCCCGCATGGAGCGAAGCACACCGGCGCTGCCGCCTTCCCCTCAAGCCGCATCGGGCGCCGCGCGGGGATTGCGGGCCGGCTGCGCCAGCGGGCGGCGCTGCTGGATGTAGCGCAGCAGTGCGTAGCACGCCGCCGCCGCAGCCAGATGCTTGAGCGTATGCCCGCTGACGATCGCGCCGCTCGCCGCGTAGATCGCGTGGTCGAAGTATTCGAAGGCCTTCGACAACCCATAGAGAGCGGCTGCCGTGATCAGGATGGCCGTGCCGGTCGTTGCCGGAAACCACCAGTATAGAATCGGCAGGACCAGGACGGGATAGAACTGCACCCAGATGTAGGGCCGCAGGTCGCCGGTCCAGCGCCACCACAGGAGACTCGCTGCCCCGAGCGCCAGCAACGGCCCGAGCGCGCCGCGTCCCGCCGCTTCGCCAAAACGCTCGCCGAGGGCGCCGGCGAGAAGGGCCATGAAGGCGATCGTCATCGGCAGCCTGTCCCAGAAGAGCGTGCTGTCGTCGGGCGCGACGTGATAGTACGAGGAGCCGATGCCGGTGAGCAGGATTCCGACGAACAGGGCCGTGGCGGCCGCGTCCCGCCGAGCGAACGCCAAACCGGCCGCGCCCACCGCCACGAACGGTAGGTTCGAGATCACATTCCAGAAGTGCGGGATCCCGAGGAGCGTACGGGCGTCGGCAAACGCGTGATAGCTTTCGTTCTGCATGATCGGCGGAATGGCAGCGAGCGCGGCCGCAGAGGCAAGGCCGAGCCCGCCGAGCAAGATGATCGCGCCGTGTTCGGAAGATCGCATGACCGCGCCCGCCCTTCGAGGTGGCCGCAATCTTACGATGACTTGGCCTCTCGACGCGACGGTTTCCCGGACATCCCTCTCGACGCAACGTCGGCCGCGCGACCGACCGGACGACGCGGCACCGTTGGCGCAGGCAGATGCGCTTGTCGGGATACTTCGCGACGGCCGCCTCGAACGCCGCGTGCGCGAAGCGAGCGCATCACGCCATTGCAAGCGCGCTCAGGGTGAAGAGCGCAAAGCAAACGCTTCCGACCGTCCAGCCCAAGATGATCAACGTCTGGCGCTCGTTCAACATGACGTTCAAATCCTGACGAGTCCGATGCTCCTTCCGACAGTGGATCGACTGCGGAGTTCCAGCAACTGTCTCATGAGGTTGGCGAACTATCCGATGGGGTAAGCGAACTTATCCCATGGGTTACCGATGCGGGAACGGCGTCCCCGCATTTCGCTTCCGCCTTCGCGCGATGCGCTTCAGCGGACTCGCTAGGAAGGACCCGCCATAGCTCGCGAAGCGAGCGGCGGCGCGGTCGCTCCATGCGGGCTACGGAAACCTACTTCAGAAACACATACGTCGCCGTGTACGGCACGCGCGCTTCCTGGTCCGCATGGGCCGCGTCGCAGCCTTGCGCCGGCGCGATGCCGCCGTTTGTCGCGATGCGCAGGACGCCCTTGGCCTGCGTGAATACGCTCGAGCCCTCGCTCGACTTCACGTCGAGCAGCAGCCACGGAATGGAGTCCGCCCCGGGCGCCGGCGCATTGGCCTTGGTGGCGCCGACGATCTTGCCGCCCTGCATGCCCTCCCAGGTCGGCCCCGCATAATGCTTGCCGATCTGCTTCTTCTGCGCGTCGAACAGCGCCGCTTCCGGCGCCTTGAACACCCACGTCCAGGTACCGTTGTTGTTCTTGCAGGCGTAGATCTGCACGCCGGTCGCCGCCACTTCGAGATAGGGCGTGAGGCTCGTCTTGAGGGCGGCCGGAAGCTCGGGAAGGGTCGGTGTCTGCGCGCTCGCCATGTCGCAAACCAATACGCCTCCGGCCGCGAGGCCGGCAATCATCAAACGCTTCATTACATTGCTCCTGGGTGAAAAAACTTCAAAAACTTTAAAAAACTTTCGCTTACGCCGCCTTGCGCTTGGCGCTGATCAGCTTGCGGTTGATCAGGCATTCGGCGATCTGCACCGCGTTGAGCGCCGCGCCCTTGCGCAGGTTGTCGGACACGCACCAGAACGTCAGGCCGTTCTCCACGGTCGAGTCCTCGCGTACGCGGCTGATATAGGTCGCGTCCTCGCCCGCGCATTCATAGGGCGTGATGTAGCCGCCCGGCTCGTGCTTGTCGATCACGAGGCAGCCCGGCGCCTTGCGCAGGATGTCGTGCGCCTCGTCGACCGTGATCGGCTCCTCGAACTCGACGTTGACCGCCTCCGAGTGGCCGATGAACACCGGCACGCGCACGCAGGTGGCGGTCAGCTTGATCTTCGGATCGAGGATCTTCTTGATCTCGGCCACCATCTTCCACTCTTCCTTGGTGTAGCCGTCCTCCATGAAGACATCGATGTGCGGAATGAGGTTGAAGGCGATGCGCTTGGGAAACTTCTTGGTCTCGATCTCGCCCAGCGTGTAGACCGCCTTGGTCTGCTCGAACAGCTCGTCCATCGCGTCCTTGCCGGCGCCCGATACCGACTGGTAGGTCGCGACCACGACGCGCTTGATCCGCGCCTTGTCGTGCAGCGGCTTGAGCGCCACCACGAGCTGGGCGGTCGAGCAGTTGGGATTGGCGATGATGCCGCGCTTGCGGAAACCGACGACCGCGTCGGCGTTCACCTCCGGCACGATCAGCGGGACGTCGGCGTCGTAGCGCCAGCACGAGGAGTTGTCGATCACCACCGCGCCCTGGGCGGCGATCTTCGGCGACCATTCCTTGGAGACGGCGGAGCCCGCCGACATCAGGCAGATGTCGACATCGGAGAAGTCGTAGTGCTCGAGCGCCTTCACCTTGAGGGTCTTCTCGCCGAAGGTCACCTCGACGCCCTGGCTCTTGCGCGACGCGATCGCCACGACCTCGTCGGCCGGAAAGGTGCGCTCGGCGAGGATGTCGAGCATCTCCCGGCCCACATTGCCGGTGGCGCCGACGACCGCGACCTTGAAACCCATGATCTTGCTCCGAAATTCGTGGGGCCCGCAAAGGGGCCCGGCTGTTGCGGCCTTCTAGGCCGGAAAGGTTGACAATTCAACGCGGTCGGGGTGGGCGGGCCGATGAATTTATTGCGATCGGCCGATCTGCCATGCGAATGGGGGAGGGGCGGTCGATACGAATCCTTCGGAGTTGTGTGATACCGGTCTCCGGCCTTCCAGGCGGTCCGTTGCGCCGCCGCCACAGGGAGGGCGGGAACTGGACGGCCGTCTGTCTTGTTCCTTGTCTGGAGGGGCCATCCGCCTGTATGTTGACCCCAAAGATTGCAAAGGCTTGCGAGGAATCATGCGCCTGATCACGGTTGCCGCCCTTGCGGCGGTCTCGCTTGCGGCCCTCGCGACGGCCGTGCCGGCCAGCGCGCAGGGCCCGCGCACCTATCGCAACGACACCGAGACCATCACGGTGATCGACCAGAACGGCCGCCGCACCACGCGCATCACGGTGCGGCCGCGCTCGTTCCTCGATCCGGGCACGGCGCAGACTTATCCCTACCAGTATCACTACACGGATTACGCGGTGCCGCCGAACCGTTACCCCGGCGAATATCTGTACGACCGCAACGATTGGAAGAGCAGCTGGTCACGCATGCCGTTCCCGACCTGCTTCGATCTTCCCGGCGCCGGGTACTGCAATCACTGAGGCTTGCACTCAGCCTTGCTGATCGTCACCGTCAGGTCCGCAGCAGCGCGCGCAGCTGATCGGCGAGCCGCGTGTCGTTGTCAGCCGCATCCGTGTCCGGCTTGGCGCCGACCCCGAGGTAGCGGTCCGCCACATCCTTCGACCGCAGCAGTTCCGGCCCGCTGCCGCTGAACGCAACGCGGCCGTTCTCGATCACATAACCGCGGTCGGCGATCGCGAGGCTCATGCGGGCATTCTGCTCCGCCAGCAGGATGGCGAGCCCCTGGTCGCGCAGCCCGCGCACCAGATCGAACATCTCGCTCACCAGGCGCGGCGCGAGGCCGAGCGACGGCTCATCGAGAATGAGCAGCTTCGGGTCGGCCATCAGCCCGCGGCCGATCGCCAGCATCTGCTGCTGGCCGCCCGACAGGTTGCCGGCGATTGCCGCGAGGCGGTCGCGCAGCACGGGAAAGCGTGCGCCGACATCCGCGAGCCGGGCGCGCGTGTCCGTGCCGCGATGCACATAGGCGCCGAGCATGAGGTTGTCCTCGACCGTGAGGCCGGAGAAAATCTGCCGGCCTTCCGGCACGTGGACGATGCCGAGCCGCATGCGCGCGGCGGTCGCGAGCGTGTCGATGCGCCGGCCGTCGAATGCGATCGTCCCGGCGCGTGCCGGCACGAGCCCCGAGATGGTCTTGACCAGGGTCGACTTGCCGGCGCCGTTGGCGCCGATCAGCGTCACGATCTCGCCGGGGCTCACCGTGAGGTCGATGCCGTGGATCACGTCGACACCGCCGTAGCCGGCCGACACGTTGGCGAGCGCGAGCGTCATGGCGCCGCCGCCTCGGCGCGCCCGAGATAGGCCTCGATCACGGCGCGGTCCTGCTGGATCGCGGCCGGCGGGCCGCGCGCGATCAGGCGACCGGCGTCGAGCACGAAGACCTCGTCGGCGACGCCCATGACGAGCGACATGTTGTGCTCCACCACCAGGATGGTGGTGCCGGCGTCGCGGATGGCGCGCAGCAGCGCGGCGAGCTCGGCGGTCTCCCGGTCGTTGAGGCCGGCGGCCGGCTCGTCGAGCAGCAGCAGTCTTGGGCCGGCCATCAGGGCGCGCACGATCTCGATGAGCTTCTGCGCGCCGATGGC
>Ga0126371_10005777_pt1 | contig 10995 bp, 7 predicted proteins | sample PanSoiMetaPlot_4_FD_110145 | JGI IMG/M metagenome (GOLD analysis project Ga0126371, IMG submission 110145) | Tropical forest soil microbial communities from Panama - MetaG Plot_4 | ecosystem: Environmental > Terrestrial > Soil > Tropical forest > Bulk soil | place: Panama | collected 2016-02-17
AAACGTCCTGCGACGTTTCCGGTATTGCTTCGGCGAGGGCGAGTGCGACTGAGTACATCGTCGTCCCGAGGTGAATGGAACCGCCGCTATGCGTGTCGTCCATCTCGATGCCGTGAGAGGCAGTGCCGTTCGCTAAGGCGGCGAATGCCGGTAGAGTGCGAATCGGCGTTCCGATTACCGTGGCGCATGCCGGCCCGGACTGGCGCTGAACCATCCGCTGGACGGCGCGGGCGGACTCCTCCCGGGAGCCGCGGATCGCAACGGCCAGAAAATCGAGGAGGAAGTAGCGCGCGCGATCGAGCACCTCGGGGGGCAGCTGGGTCGATTCCAAGGAGTGCAGGAAACCGACAAGATCGCGAGTGTATTCAGGTTGAGCCATTAGCCGTTGTCCTTGTACTTTCTTAAGAGGTTGCGAGCGATGATGAGGCGCTGCAACTCGTTGGTGCCGCCGCCGATGACCACGAGAGGCGCGTCGCGATAGTAGCGCTCGACGGGAAAATCCTTGGAGTAGCCGTTTGCCCCCAGGATGCGCATGGCTTCGAGCGAGACCTCGGCGGCGGTTTCAGTAGCAAAGAGCTTGGCCATGCCGGCTTCGAGATCGCAGCGCTCGCCCCGGTCGCGCTTTTCGGCAGCGGAGTAGATGAGCAGGCGCGAGGCCTCGATTTTGGTGGCCATGTCGGCCAACTTGTTCTGAATGGTTTGATACTCGGCGATAGGCTTGCCGAAGGTGATGCGGCGCTGCGCGTATCGGATGGCTTCCTCGAACGCGGCGCGCGCCACGCCGAGGCCGCGCGCCGCGACGTTGAGGCGCTCGGCCTCGAGACCAGTCATTACGTGTTTGAAGCCGTGGCCTTCGGCGCCGCCGACGAGGTTTTCGGCCGGAACGGGAAAATTGTCGAAGTGCAACTCGCAAGTCTCGACGCTCTTGTAACCGAGCTTATCGATGTCGCGGCCGACGGTCATGCCGGGAGCGCCCTTCTCAATAATGAATGCACTCATGCCGCGGTGCGCGGGCTGGGCGGCCGGATCGGTTTTGGCGAGCAGGAGGAAGGTGTTGCCCTGGCGCGCGTTGGTGATCCACATCTTGGAGCCGTTGACGCGATAGACGCTGCCGTCGCGCCGCGCGGTAGTGCTGATGTTCTGGAGATCGGTACCGGCATTCGGCTCGGTGAGGCAGATGCCGCCGCGCTTCTCTCCCGAGGCCATGGCGGAGAGGAAACGCCGCTTCTGGTCTTCGGTCCCGAAGCGCACCACCACGTCGCACATCACCGAATTGCTGCCGATCACGCCGGCGAGGCCGAGCCAGCCGCGCGAGATTTCTTCGAAAATCATGGCGAAAGTGGTGGTGTCGACCCCGGCGCCGCCGTATTCCTCCGGGATGTTGAGGCCGAAGAGCCCCATCTGTTGCATCTGGCGGACCAGGTCGTGCGGGTATTCGTTGTGGTGCTCCATCTCGGAGGCGACGGGGATGACTTCCTTGGCAACGAATTTGCGGACGGTGCTGACGATTAATTCCTGCTCGACGGTTAACGCGGGCACAGGCTGTCTCCAGGCATAACTCTTACGATCTTACGCCGCAGCGCCGCTGCCGACCAATTCGGCGACTTCGGCGTCGGAATAGCCGGCTTCGCGCAGGATGGCGCGCGTGTGCTCACCAAGTTCCGGGGGCGGACCCTGGATCGAGGGCGCGCACCCGGAGAGGCCTATCGGTAATCGGGGCAACAGCGCGCTCTGTTGTCCGGCGAGCTCTACTTCCTCGAGCATGGCGAGCGCAGCTACCTGCGGATCGGCCATGACCTGATCGGGCGCCTGCACGGGGTCGTTGGCGACGTCATGGCGGTCGAGGACGGCGGTCCAATGGGAGACGGGGTGGGTGCGAAAGACTTCCGCGATACAGCGATCGAGTTCTGGTGTATGGCGGACCCGGTCGGGGTTTGTTCGGAAGCGCGGATCATCAGCCCATTCGGGTTTGCCCAGGGCGTCGGCGAGGCGGCGGAAGGCTTTATCGCTGGAGATGCCGATCATAATCGAGCCTTCGGCCGCGGGGTAGGCGCCATAGGGAGCGAAGGCAGTGTGGCGCGAGCCTTGCGGCTTGGGATTGACGCCGGCGAATTGCCGGTACAGGAGGTGGTACGACATGAGCATGAGACCGGTTTCGAACAAAGACGTGTCGACACGCTGTCCGGCGCCGGACCGCTGCTTTTCGAGAAGCGCGGCGAGGATTCCGAGGGCTGCCCACATTCCCGCGCCGAGATCGAGGATGGAAACGCCGGCGCGAATGGGGGCGCCTTCACCGGTTCCGGTGATGCTCATGATACCGGTGCGGGCCTGCAGGACGGCGTCGTAACCGGGGCGCGGGTAGTCCGGGCCTTTGGAGCCGTACGCGGAAAGCGAAGCGTAGATGATATCGGGCTTGCGGGCGCGGACGGCCGGCTCGTCGAGTCCTAGGGCCGCAGCTTTGCCGCCGCGGAAATTTTCGAGGAAGACATCACAGGTGGCGGCGAGACGGAGGACCGCTTCGCGGCCGGTGACCCGGCGAATGTCGAGTGCAATCGAGCGCTTGCCGCGATTCAACACCGAGAAGTACCCGCCCCACGGACCGCGGTGCGGGCCCATGGCGCGGCCGTCGTCCCCGGAGCCGGGGCGTTCGACCTTAATGACGTCGGCGCCCAGGTCGGCGAGGATCATACTGGCTGCGGGGCCGGCGACGATGGTGGTGAGGTCGAGGACGCGAACTCCCGAAAGAACCGGCGGCATTTCTCTATGCTCTCACGCGCGGCCGCGTCAGAAGCGGTATACTGCCTCGCTGGAGCGAGCAGAATGAGACTCTGTGTTTTATTCATTGCCGTGATGGCGGCGCAAGCGGCGGAAGACCAGTTCGCGGCCGGATTATTCAAGAAACACTGCGCGTCGTGCCACGAGTCCGCCAATGCGGCGGCCGCGCGGATTCCTCCGGTGGCGACGCTGAAGACGATGACGCCGGTTGCGATTCTGAAGACTCTCGAAACCGGCGTCATGAAACCGCAGGCTGCCGCGCTCTCGGTGAATGAACGCCAGGCGGTGGCAAATTTCTTGGGAACGGTCGTCACGGTAGAGCGCAAGCGTAATGAAATCGCCAATGCCTGCGGGGCGGGCGTGCCGAAGTGGAAGGACGGGGCGAACTGGTCGAGTTGGTCGCCGGGGCTGGTGAATGCGCGGTTCCAGTCGGCGCAGGACGCGGGGCTCACGGCCGCCGATGTCCAGCGGCTGACGCCGAAATGGGTCTTTGCGTTTCCCGATACGGCGGTGTTGCGATCGCAGCCGGCCGTATACCGGGGCCGCGTGTTCGCAGGGGCGCAGGATGGCAGCGTCTACTCGCTCGATGCCGCCACGGGATGCGTGCACTGGATCACGATGGTGGAGGCGGAGGTGCGCTCGGGCATCACGGTCGCCGAAGTCGGGGGCAAGCCGGCTTTATTCTTCGGCGACTCATCGGGATATGTCTACGGGCTGGATGGCGAGACGGGAAAGCAGATGTGGCAGCTGAGGCCCGAGGAACATCCCGCATCCAAAGCGACGGCCACTCCCGTGTTTTACCGCGGGCGGCTGTACGTGGGCATCTCTTCGCTGGAAGAGGCGCTGGCAGTTTCGCCGTCGTATGCCTGCTGCACGTTCCGGGGAAGCGAATCGGCGGTGGACGCGGCGACGGGGAAGGTGATCTGGAAGCGGTACATGATCGCCGAAACGGCCAAGCCGCAACGCAAGAGCAAACGGGGCGCAACCGTGCTGGGGCCATCGGGCGTCGGCGTTTGGACGGCGGCCACGCTGGATCCAGACCGCGACACGCTGTATGTCGGGACCGGTGACAACTATTCCGATCCGCCGACGGCGATGAGCGACGCGATTGCGGCTCTACGTATGTCGACAGGAGAGATCCTGTGGTCGAAGCAGCTCACCGCGAAAGATTCGTGGAACAGTTCGTGCTATCTGGAACAGAATGCCAACTGTCCCGACTCCGACGGCCCGGACTTCGACTTCGCGGCGGCGCCAGTGTTGGTTTCGCTGCAGAACGGGAAGCGCGCGCTGCTGCTGGGGCAGAAATCGGGGATGACCTACGCAATCGATCCCGACCAGAAGGGCCAGATCCTTTGGCAGTCGCGGGCAGGGAAGGGCGGGACGGTCGGCGGGATCGAGTGGGGCATCGCCACAGACGGCAAGAATCTCTACGCGGCGCTTTCGGATGTCGCGTTTCAGGTGCATTTGCTGCCGAAGAGCAATGACCGGCAGTATCAACTCGATCCGACCAAGGGCGGCGGCATTTTCGCGTTTCGCGTGGACAACGGAGAGCGCATCTGGCAGACGCCGCCTCCGGGCTGCGGCGACCGGCGGCCGTGCAGTCCGGCGCAGTCGTCGGCGGTGACGGCAATTCCCGGCGCGGTGTTTTCGGGGTCGCTCGACGGGCACCTGCGCGCTTATTCGACGGACAACGGGAAGATCATCTGGGATTACGACACGGCGCATGAATATAAGACGGTCAACGGAATTGCGGGCAAAGGCGGTGCGATCGATGTGGGTGGGCCAATCGTAGCGAGCGGGATGCTATTCGCGGCGTCGGGGTCGGCGCAGCGCAGCGCGCTCGCGGGGAACGTGCTGATCGCGTTCGGAGTGGGGCGGTAGGCAGACCGGAAACCTGGCGTGCCTCGGCTATTCCGAGAGCTTGTAAGCCACTAGTTCGCCGGGAAAGCCGGGACCGCCGATGGCGATGACGATGTACTGCTTGCCGTTGGCCATGTAGGTCATGGGTGAACCGGTCTGGCCCGTGGGCATGAAGACGGCGCCCACTTCTTTACCCGTCGCTTTGTCGTAGGCGCGCAAGCGGGCGGCATTGCGACCCTGCTCATCGGTATAAGTGCCGCGCTCGCCCGCGATGACTAGCGTGGCGGTGGTGAGAATGCCGACCAGGCCGCCGCGCCCGGTGCGCGGGATGGTGAGACTCTTCAGCGCGGGATTGTTTCGGATGTTGTCGGGCGTTTCGCCGTGTGCCACTCTCCATGCGATATCCCCCTTATCCAGGTTGATGGCGACGATGGAGCCGTAGGGCGGTTTAAACAGCGGGAGTCCCTGTACAGTGAGGCCACCGCCACCCCCGCCCTCACCGCCTTCGCCACCACGATTGCCGGCTGGCGCCGCGGAGCCTGCCGGACGCGCCACGCCTTGGGTGTAATTCATGTCGGACCGCTTGGGATCGGGGGGTAAGAGGCCGAGGGAACTCACATTGGCCCAAGTGAATGTGTAAAGAAGATGCGTTTGCGGATCATAGGATCCGCCGGGCCAGCCAGTGCCGCCCTGGCAGCAGCCGGCAACCAGCGTGCCGAGCGGGCCTTCCACCTTGCTGACCACAGGCGGTGTGAACAGCGGGCCCATTTTGTAACGCGACGCCACTTTGAGGGCTTCGGCGCGCAGCTCGGGTGTGAAGTCGATCAGCTCATCGATCGAGGTGCCGGTGCGGCCGTATGCGGGTGGTTTGGTGGGGAAGGGCTGCGTCGGTGAAGTTTTTTCGCCGGGAACGTCGGATTGCGCCACGGGACGTTCTTCGATCGGCCAGATTGGTTGGCCGGTGGCGCGGTCGAACACGTATAAGACGGATTGCTTGGTGGGCTGCGCCACGGCTTTCACGGTGCGGCCATTGACCGTGAAATCGACCAGCATGGGCGCGCACGGGATGTCCCAATCCCAGATTCCGTGGTGGACCAGTTGGTAGTGCCACTTGCGCACGCCGGTTTTGAGATCGACGGCGACGATGCTTTCGCCGAACAGGCCGTTTCCAGGGCGATGGCCGCCGTAGTAGTCGCCGGTGGGCAACTCAACGGGCAGGTAGGCCATTCCCAGTTCCTCATCGACGCTGATCTGGCCCCAGACGCCGGTGTTGCCTGTGTAATCGGCGGAATCGTTTTGCCAGCTGTCGTAGCCGAACTCACCCGCTCTGGGAATGGTGTGGAAAATCCAGAGCCGCTTGCCGGTTCTCACATCAAAGCCGCGAACGTAGCCTTTGACGTTAGTTTTGCTCCGGGGAGCGCCGCCGGCGAGATGCGCGGCGCCGACGATGATGGTGTCGCCGGCGACGGTGGGGGCGGCGTGCAAGCCGACTTCGCCGGTGATGAGGTCGATCTGCTGGTCGTCATCGGTTTTGAGATCGACGACGCCGCTGCTGCCGAAGCTGGGGATCACGTTGCCGGTTTTGGCGTCGAGCGCGATGAGGCGGTAGCCGGGCGTGACAAAGAGGATGCGCTCCTCGCGGCCGTCGGTCCAGTAGGCGAGACCGCGGCCGGAGAGACGGCGCGGCGCGGCCTGGCCCCGGCGGCCTTCGTCTTCGCGATGGATCCAGAGAAGCTCACCGTTAGCGGAATCCAGCGCGACGACATCGCGGCGGGAGCCCACCACGGAGTAAACGACACCTCGCGCCATCAGCGGCGTGGCTTCGAGGTTGAATTCGGGCGTCGGCCCGAGACTGGCGGTATTAAAGCGCCAGGCGATCTGCAGCTTGTCGAAGTTAGAGGCGTTGATCTGATCGAGCGGGGAGTAGCGGGTGTTGCCGAGGTCGCCGCCGTAGGTGCGCCACTCGCCATCCTTGGCGCCGGTTTGAGCGAACAGGGCTGGCGCGGCGCACACGACGATCAGGAAACGAGAGAGTCTGGACATCCGGGTCTCCGTGGTGGATCAGCGTTTACCAGCCGGTTCGGCGTAGGGACCAACTTCCGGTTTCGCCTGCGTATTAGTGAGGGGGCCGAGTTCGGCGGCGACACCTTTGGCGATAGCGGCTGTCTCGCTGCCGGCCTGGAAGCACGTGAAATCGGGGCGATCGCGCCAGGCCAGCGGGCCGCAGAGGCGCTTGCCGGCGGCGAGGGCGGCGTCATGCACGACGTTGATCAGCCGCTCGTAATCGGGATCGCCCTGTTTGTAGCCCGAGAAATTGCCGAGATCGCCGCTGGCCGCAAACACGGCGTCGACGCCGGGGATGGCCGCAATCTCGCGAGCCTGCGCCGCGCCGCCGAGGGTCTCGATCATCTCGATCAGAACCACGTTCTGGTTAATTGTGTTCCGATAGCCGCCCGGCACCGTGCCCCAGAAATCGATAGAGAACGCCGGACCGCCGCCCTGGCTGCGTTTCCCGAGTGGCGGGAAATAGGTCCAGTCCCGGGCCGCCGTGCCTTCCTCGACTGATCTCACCGTCGGGACCACGACCACCAGCGCACCCGCATCCATCGCATGTTGAATCTCGCGTTCATCGGTATAGGCGACCCGCACTCCCGGAACCGCTTTCGCATGCGGACACGCCTGCCACATTTTGGCTACGTTCTCCCAGTCTCGGGAATCGTGCTGCATTTCGGTCCAGATGAAGTCATATCCGGCGTTCGCCATCGCGCAGTAAGTAGAGGGATCGGACGATGCGAAAACCGTACCGCCGGTCACCTTCTCGCCCCGCATCAACTTCAGCTTCACCGGGTTCCAAATTTTGGAATTTGCCGGGGCGTCGAACGTGTGTCCATACTTCCAGGTCTTCTCATCGATGATGCCCTGATTGACGGCCCCTTCGGGGGCTTTGGTGATCGCGCCGGAATCCTTACCGGCGGGCGCTGCTAGCGGAAACCTCATTGTGCCGGGAGCCGCGTTGTTGGCGTACGGGTCGGCGTTCGGCCGCGGCGGTTGGCCGGCCGGGGCCTGCCCCACCGCGTGGTAGGTAGTGATGCCAAGAACGGCTGTGGCAGCAGCAATCAGGAAAAAGCGATTCATGCGATTCTCCTTCTGCTCGGGCGTGTCAGCGCCTCTGAGAGTGACTCAGATTTTATCAGACTCGAAAATGCCGCATTGGGGATCGGCCGGCGCTGGTACCTTGTTGACGTTCGATAACTACAGATTGAGCGTCCCGGCACCGCACAATAAAGGATGCACCATGGTTAGCGAGTTCAAGCGCTTACCTGCTCTGGACGGGGTGAGGGGAATAGCGATTCTGTTGGTCCTCGTCGGCCACTCACTTTCCCTGCGGCATGACGCCGAATCGATGCTGATCGGGCGATTGGGCGTGGTGGTGTTCTTCGTACTGAGCGGGTATCTGATTACCAGCCGACTGCTGATGGAAGAGGAGCGGCAGGGCGCCATCAGCATCAAGAAGTTTTATCGCCGTCGGGCGCTGCGCATTTTTCCGGCCTTCTATACGTTTCTTTCCATTTGCGCTGTCTTCGCCTGGTGGAAAGTGATTCCCTCGCCAAACCTGAAGGCGTGGTTAAGTTGCGCCCTCTATTTTCGAAACTACGTCGCCGATCAATGGAGCAGCACGTCTCATCTTTGGAGTTTGGCGCTGGAGGAGCAGTTCTATTTTCTCTGGCCTGCCTTCTTTCTGCTTACCAGAAAACACAGATTACCCGCCGTGGGCTTGGCGGTGGCCGGGCTTAGCGCCTATCGCGCCATCTGGATTTACACGCATCCTTTGGCCGGCATTGAAAGCAACCTTCATGCGGAGTACTACATGAATACGCTGCTGATCGGCGCCGCCTTCGCGATTTTCCGGCCCACGTGGGTGAAGACGTTGCGCGTAAGTCTGCTCTGCTCGGTGTTAGCGGCCTGGTGGGTGTTCGGATTACTGCGTTGGGTTGCCCCATTTCATGGGACGGTATCGGCTCTCCTCCTCGGCGCGATCATTTATCGATGCGCCGACGCGCCAGGCCGAATGGCTTCTCGTCTGCTTTGCCATCCGGCGCTGGTCTTCTCGGGTGTCCTCTCCTACAGCGTCTATCTGTGGCAGCAGATGTTTCTCGGCCCGAATCTTCGCTGGTGGAGCTTCCCAGCGCTGGCAGGAGTCGCTTGCATATCGTATTTCTGCATCGAACGGCCCTTCCTGCGGCTGAAAGACCGGCCGAGCCCGAGTCATCGAAGCGTAAACGCGCGATCCGTCGAGATTGTGACGGCCCCGGCGGGCGTCTGATTGATACGGATCGAGGCCGAATGCGCGGCCAGAGTGAGCTGGCAGGATCTCGTCGGTCCGGGGTATTCAGCAGCGAATTGACAGAAACCGGCTAAACAGATACCCTCCGAGCATAAGCTATTACTGATAGCGTTTACGACAATGCACAGAGCCCTTCTCATATTGGCAATTCCATTGATCTCGGCAGCGCAGTATTCGAGCAACTCTCGAATCACGTGGATCGAGCCGGGCGGCAAGGAAACTTTGCCCATGTTCGACCAGATCGAGAATTTTCTCGGAAAGCTGGGAATCATTCAAGCTGCGGGACCTGTGGACACGAGCGGACATCCGTTCTTCAGTCCCCTGGGCACGAACGGCCGCGCCTGTGTGAATTGCCATCAGCCCGCCTATGGGATGAGTGTTTCCGCAGATAGCCTGAAGGACCGATGGCGCACCACGGGAGGGAAAGATCCGGTGTTTGCCGCGTTTGACGGTTCGAATTGCCCCGACTTGCCACAGGAACAGGAGCAATCGCATTCGCTCCTGCTCAACCGCGGCTTGTTTCGCATCCCTCTGCCGTGGCCGCCTCGGGATGCCGACGGCTCACCCAAATCGGTGGAGTTTTCGATTGAAGTGGTACGCGATCCGACTGGCTGCAATTTGAGCCCGGAATACGGTTTGAAAAGCGCGCATCCGACGGTATCTGTGTACCGCCGCCCGCGTCCAGCCGCCAACCTGAAGTATGTGGTCTCCGGTGCGCAAAACATCGTGCTGAAAACCGGCATGTTGGCCGAGCGCGACCCGGAAACGGGACTTCCCGTCAGCATGAACCTGATGTCGGACGCCCGGGAACCGTCATTGACGACGCAGGCTATGAGCGCGATTATGGGGCACGAACAAGCTCGCGAGGCGCCCTCCCGAAAACAGCTGCAGACCATCGTGGATTTTGAGTCGCAGGTCTATATGGCTCAAGTGGAACATATATTCGCCGGTACGCTGATCGATCCGAATGGGCCGTTCGGTTTGGGCCCTGTGGCCCTACGCGACCGCCGGCCGGGCGTTTTGGGCGACAACGATTTCGATCCGGTGTTCGGCTTGTTCGACTCCTGGAAAGGCAGGGACTACTACCGCGCCTCGATTGCTCGGGGGGCGAACATCTTTATGTTTCGGCAGTTCTGGCTGCGAGACGCAGCCCACATCAATTCCATTGGTTTGGGCAATCCCTTAAAGCGTACGTGCGCCACGTGCCACAACGCCCAGATGTCGGGTCAAGACTTGTCAGCCGGCTGGGTAGATGTGGGCACCACCAATTACCCCACATGGACGGAGCCGGGAACCTGGGTGGAGACGGCCGACCTTCCGGTGTTCAAGATCACGTGCCAGCCAACGGCCGATCCGCACTCTTACCTCGGGCGGCTGATCTACACGACGGACCCCGGGCGGGCGTTAATCTCGGGCCGCTGCGTGGACGTTGGATCGATCGTGATGCAGCAGCTCCGCGGACTGGCCGCACGCCCTCCTTATTTCGCCAATGGATCCGCTAAGAATCTGCGCGAGGCGGTGGACTTTTACGATCGCCGTTTCGATATGAAGCTTTCGGAGACGGAAAAGGACGATCTGGTCAACTTCCTGGGGGTCCTGTAGTGCGGACTGCCTGGTCTCTCTGTCTCTTCGTAACCACAATCGCGGTGGCCCAGGAGCGCAGCTTTTTCGCGTGCCCGATTGTGCGCGATACCAAGACCGTCCCTTGTTTCCTGGCGGAATACGACGGGGAACTCTACTTTCTGGGCGTTCAGCAGGACATCACCGCTGCTTTTCATCCGCCGCAGCTGAAGCATCAAGTGTTGGTGGAGGGGCGCGTCAGCGAAGGACCACGAGTTTGCGGCGGCATCCCGCTGAGACCGCTCTCGATTTCAGTAGTGAAAGAGGTCAACCCGGCTTGCAACACGTTGCTGCCGGCGGAGCCCGGGATCGATGCGCCTCCTGCCGTTCGAGGAGCAGGACCCGCGTCACACCGTCTGACTGAGCCGGCGACGACGGCCGAAACTCTGAGCGGC
>Ga0126371_10005778_pt1 | contig 10994 bp, 9 predicted proteins | sample PanSoiMetaPlot_4_FD_110145 | JGI IMG/M metagenome (GOLD analysis project Ga0126371, IMG submission 110145) | Tropical forest soil microbial communities from Panama - MetaG Plot_4 | ecosystem: Environmental > Terrestrial > Soil > Tropical forest > Bulk soil | place: Panama | collected 2016-02-17
AAACATAAATCCTTATCGTCTGATCCCCAACCATCAAACTTAGTTTCGTCGTACCCGCCCGTTCTAAGAAACGCCTCCTTATCTATTGCAATGCGTCCGTTTATTCCGCGCGTCATCTTACCCTTTATCATGCGCGCGTAAAGAAAGATACCAGGTAAATGGTTAAACTCACGAGTAATAAAATCCTCTAAATTTACGCCCGTAAAATTATCAGCATCAAGATTTACAAGAATATCAGCGCCTTCGCGAATGCCTAAACGATGCGCCATGTTTTTAGCGTGAGACATCCGAAATTTAGGCGCTTCTAAAAAACTATAAACAATAAGCTTACCAGTATTTATTTCCTCATTATGTTCTATCTTCAAATAATCTAGGAGATCGTCTTGCGAACCATAGTTTAGTATAATAAATACTGACTTTGGATTATCTCTTAAATTTTGCGGCAGCACCTGTTTCAAATGTACTGTACGATTTTTACAAGTTGTACAAAACGCTACTTTCATTAGAAATAGTCCCCCTGCCAGCACCAAGCCATCGTCCGCGAAGCCGATAAGCTCAGGCCAGAGGAGAACACTAGTTCTCGCTGGCAGGGAGCTTCCAGACGCTTTCGCGGAAGCGTCTCAAAAGAGAACTATTACCTAAACGAAAGGCTCTTTTTCTTAATCATTAAAGTATACCAACAACTGTTCTTCATAGGTCATGCAAATAACTCCTTACCTATAGCCGTCCGTATCTGTGGATCGCTGAGCTTCCACACCCGAGCGCTGTAGACGAAATGGATCATGCCGAGACCAGCGCGGATTGCCAGGATCTGTGGCACCACCTGAGCCGATAGCGGACCATTCCGCAGCAGCAGCCACACCACGCCGATTGTCAGCACCAAGGGTATGAAGATCCAACGCCGACCCGAGATTTGCCCCGACAGACCAATGTCAGTGAGCCAGTGATTGAACGATACCACAGCTGCAGCGAGTAGCTGCAAAGACGGCGACGGGATAAATGCGATCCCCACATACTGTAGAACGAACAGGCCCACGATGAGCAATGCACGGCGCACACGCGCGTCAACGTCTCTTGGTCGTGCGTAAAGGCAGGATATGCCGAACAGCTGCATGCCGAAATGCCAGCCGTTCCAGGCAAAATAGAGGCCGAGCACGACAGTCCAGGGCAACAGAAGACATCCCACGACCAAGCCAATCGGGGCGATGATGTATTTCCCCCATTCACGTCTGACGATCTCACGAAACTCTAGCTTGCTCCACGCCATAATCATTGGGGAGACAAAGTGACCCGTTTCCAGGATCATGACCGTGATCAATATGGCCCATACCAACGAGCCCGCTGTGTCTGGGACCAACGCAGGAACGGATCTTTCTCCTAGGATTGAAACCATACTCCCTATTTGCTCTCCCGGGATCATGATTATAGCTGCAAGGCCGATCGGCAACCCGCTCCAAATCCAGCACAGATCCCATAGCGGATTGCGGATCCACTTCATTTGAGATCCGCTGAATTAATCTCGAAAGCATCAAATTCAAGGCTTACCCAGTGGGTCTTCCCCCAAACGGGGATGCTATTTTGCTCTGGTGCTTTCGGCAAGTTTTCAGATTGCGCGAAATCCGCTTTCATATTCATTACTACTTGTGGGTCTCGTGTGTGGGTAGAGGGGTAGTTTGCAAATAACAGATGAATAAAAATCAAGAGCACGATAACAGCAGACACTGTCTGGCGCTGGTGACGAGAAGAATAGATGAGGACATAATTCCACAGAAACCGGCGAAAGTGCAACCAGTCCATTTCAATAATTCCCAGGATTAGCGCTACTCGACTTGCAAGCGGTGGTACTCCAGTTCGCACATGCCCATATATTATAGCTCTTGGCGTATGCAATCATAGTTCCTACGAATGAAGGATCGTAGCTTCCAACCAAGACGAAATACGCTTGCATCCGTGAAGTCGCATCACTCAAAGCGGCAGTGAGACTGCCAGAACTTACGTGGCTTGGGTCGGTATAAACACAATTTTGGAATACGTCGTTTATCCACATGCACTTATACAGGCTCGTGCCGTCGCTGGTGGTACGCTGGCCGATCTTCAAATACTGCGTCGTGATGTTAAAGCTGTCATAATTTGGCGGGAAAGTGCCATACCAATTCGAGCAGCTCCCGGCAGGTCCACAAGTAAACTGGAGGCCCCCCCATCCCTGCATACCTGACGTATAGGCACCAGCAGCGATGTTGGTGTTGATCTCATTAGCGTCAAACTCGAGATGGTTGTAAATCGTGTCTGAGACTTCACCCGCCCCACCTTGCCAATGCCCTTGAGAATAACCCAGGTTGGGAAACGATGCTACCTTATATGTCGCTTCGGAATAGGTGTTGGTTGGTACCAAAATCCCCGCCCCTGGACGCTCGGAACAGAAACCCCCACAGTAGGTTAATAATGAGGTGCCAAACAGGGAGCCCCCATGTGGGGCGCCGTCAGTATTACTATATTGCTGCAACAATACCTGCCCATTCGCACCATCAGTGGTAATGCTCCCACATGGACCGGTATTACCGTTGTCGTAGAAAAGAGGGCTGCTGGCTCCAGCGCAAGCAAGCCAAGTATTGGTCTGCGCCGCATTCACGCCAGCAGGCTGAGACGCCGCACCACCAGTCCCGTTGCTGGTCCACACACCTCCCGAAGCGACAGTCCAGTCCATGCAGATAATGCAGGTCGTTAACCCAGCCTGCTGAGCTGGGGTAGGTGAGGCCGGGGGCCCGGAGGAAGAGGTAATACTATATGTTAAAGTACCAGTAATAGCTATCGCAGCAGTTACTGGTACTAAAAGTAAAAAAGACAGACAAAATCCGATAACCCACTTTCTCTTCATGGTGCGGTCACCGTATATTGTAGGTTAGAAGCATTACTCAAAGGGGGTGGCGCGGATGTTTTAACATTCCACGCGCCAGTTGAACCACCGATTGCAAATGGACACGGATTCTGGGTTACACAAGCTCCAGTAGGCGTTCCGGTATAGGTAGATTTGTTAGCAGTTACAACTGCAAACATTGATACAGTCGTACCAATTTTTACATCATTAGTTATAGAAGCAGGATTAGTGGTAAAGTTTATCGCAACTGGCGTGGTATTAGCGCTATATAATGAACTAATTTCAGCATCACTAAGAGCCCGATTATATATCCGCACGTCATAAAGTTGACCTGGAAAAAAGTTGCCCGGATAAACAGGATTCTGCGCAATATTTATATTTCCGCCTCCTGCTCCTAATGCACCTGATAGCGGCGCAGATCCCACTAAATTAGCATCCAAATACACTTTAACTATTTTATCTGTTACGCCATCATAAGTTCCCACAAAAAGATGATACACACCAACACTCAATGCGGGACCCCCGCTGGCCCGACCAACAGATTTACCATTACCAACATCAAAATACACACCGCCTGCGCCAGTATTACTTAGATGAAGATCAAATCCTTTATTATCAACATATGAATGCGAATTAGCAACCAAAGACGGATATAAACTCGGCGAAGCACCAGTAAAAACAGTTGGATTAAACCACACCGCTACCGTCAACTCAGGCCATCCTTGCGTATTAATAGTTGAATTATTCAAGTACTGTGAAGTGCCATTAAAGGTGGCTCCCATCGCGCCAAAGGTTAACGGACCACTTACTACTGTGGCAGTATTATTATTACCAGATTCGTCAACAACAGTATTATTATTACTAATACTTGTCGAATTAAGCATCCATTGACCAACTGGGCCCATTAATACTACAGGTGGAGCATCAACTCTACGCATCCAAAAAGAGTTTTTAGCATCGACTGTTTTAAACAGCAATACAGCAAACAAACTAAATAAAACAATTAATGCAACACGTTTCATGGCGGGTTACTCGCGGTTGAATTAGGAGGATTTGCTAAATCTAACTTATACCACCATGATCCCGATGGTCCCCAATTAGCTGGCGTATATATTTCTCCTCCATCAAGCAAAAGCATTTGTCCGTACCAACCATTTGAGGGTTGACCATTTCGCGTTAATGGCCAATTCCCATGATGATCAGGCGTACCAGTAAATCCAATTGTATAACTAACGCCGTTTAATATTGTAGTAACAGTTCCTTTCGGAGGTAGGGCTTCGCCGCCTATACTAATCGGGGCCGGTAATTTAGTAATTGCCATTGTTCCTATATTTTCGCCCAACGGTTGGGTGCGCTGAAATTTATTACCTTCACTATCAATCCAAGCCACGCATCCGGGCCCACAAGATGTGGTTGCTGAGGCCGGCGGCGTAGTCAATGCAATATTCATGCAGGTGCTACATGGAGTTACGACAAGCGCTCCAACATCTGCATCTGACTTTTGAGTAACAGAATAGGAATACATATTATCAGTGTAAGTATCAACAGGAGGCGAAGATGGGGGGCCGGTCAACTGAATTGTTTGTGACGGAACTTGCGCTCTAGTAGCACCGATCATAGCACCGCTAATAAAGCAAAGACTAAGAATAAGTAAGCTACGCATAGGACCCTCCTGTTTTTTAGGGCGCAGTGACCGTATATTGATTATTAGTGGCATCATAACTACTATTTAGATTAGTAGCAGTTTTAACCTGCCATGCACCGGTTGATCCGCCTATTGTAAACGGACACGGATTTTGGGTTGCACAAGCTCCAGTCGGAATCCCAGGATATGTTTGACCATTAGGTGTTACAACCGAAAAATTTGTAACGTTTGTATTAGCCGTAGTAGTATCTTGTACAGACACCGGGTTAGTCGTAAAACTTATAGCTAAAGGTGTTGTGTTACCGTTATATAATCCTGTAATCTCTGCGGCTGGTAAGGCACGATTATAAATTCGTATATCAAATAAGGCGCCAGAAAACCAATCGTATCCATAGGTCCCACGACCAACTATTATATCGGGCCCGGTTCCTACCGCAAGCGCTCCTGAGAATGCAGCAGATGCGATTTGTGATCCATTAAGATAAGCTCGAACATTAGCATTATCATAAGTACCACAATAATAATACCATTGATTAGCTACTAACTGATTTCCCCATTGCGCTCTACCCTCTGCTGACCCATTACCCACATCAAAAAAACCGCCGCCACCACTACCACTATTAATAAACATTAACTGAAAGCCTGCATTATCACTATTAGTAAAAGAATTAGCTACAAGACGAGGATTGGCGCCAGCAATCGTTGTGGCATTAAACCAGGCACATACGGTTATAGCCGTCCAACTAGTTGTAGATAAAGTCGAATTATCTAGATTTTGACTAGTTCCATTAAAATTAGCTCCCATTACACCAAAGGTTAACGGTCCACCTACTACTGTGGCTGGTTGATTACGTAAAGGAGAAAAATCAGCAACCGTAGTTCCAGAAATACAAGTTGAACAAAGAATCCATTCAGCTAAAGGACCAGAAGGAAACGTTAAATTAGCGGTAATACCAGATCCTGAAGGTTGCGTAACAGAAGCAGTAACGCCACCAGGCGAGCCAGAACAAGTAGAACCAACAACTAATTGTGCACTTCCGACCCTTGGATTAGCCAGACGAAAGTTTGTGCTATTACCAGATAGTATCCACGAACTCGTTAAGCCGCCGGATGCAAAACCGCTAGAGGTAAGTGTTGCTACAACCTTACCGGCAGATTGGGGACATAAAACAACAGGATACTGCGGAGACGACGTTATAGTTTGCGCAACCGCGCCAAACGTCCATATAAAGACAACAAAACTAAACACAAAAAATCGTTTCATCTTAAAATTTATTCTCTTTATCATCTAAACGTTATATCACAGGGAGAAAGTTAGGAGCGTAACACCAAGACATAGTTCCATCGCCTGTAATCAAAGATTGCTGAACTGTTCCTGATGGTCCTGCACCAAAACCGCTAACTTTTGATGTAGCAGCTTGATAATTTAGGGGTCGATTGTTAACATCAACGCCGTTGCGAACACCAGTTCCGTTTGGTTGCACATAAGTGCTTGCTACGGTATTAGGCCCATTAATCGCATAGGATCCGTATACTGTAATATCACCTACATTAGCGGAATTAAAATTAAGAAAAATACGACCATAGTATCGCTGAGTAAGTTGAAATCCTGAAGAAACAGTAACAGTATATCCAGCGGTAATACCTGCCAATCCAGCAGCAGAAGCATTTATCTGTGCAATCAAATCATCCGCAATAGGAGTTGTCCCTATTCCACCTGGTATTAACGCTTGCAAAGCTGTAATATCAGAACTTGACATAGTATGTTGAACAGTAACCGGCGAACCTGAGAAGGATCCGCTAATGGTAAAACTTGCAATATCTCCTACGTTTGGATAAATAGGTCCTCCAGCTAAGACCTGTAAAATCCAACTATTACACGTATAACCAGTAGCCTGCTGCCATCCCGAAAAAAAAGAAGTATAAGTTGGCGGAGGTAAGGCTAGTGTATGTAAATGAATAGTCATAACTTAATTCCAGGCAAGAAAGCCTGATGGCGCCGCCGTCCCGAGCAGAACAGGACATCCGGTCCGCAAAGTCCCGCTATCTGTTCCGGAATCAAATCCTGACCAGGCTGAAAATATCGCAGTCGAGCCCCCTGCAATATGCAGCGACAATCCGCCCGTCCCGCCGGGACTTGCGCCGGAGGTCGCATTCCAGAGTGATGCGCAGTTAGCTTTCCACCAACCAAGATTATTTGTTAAATCAATAGCTACTTGCAAGTAAGTACAAGCACTATTACTAGAATCTATTCCGCAGTTTCCAGGATTGGTCCCATTATACCAAAGAGCCCCGCTACTTTGACAAGAATAACCATGAGTATCATTGCCAATAAAATTTGCTAAAGATGCGCTAGCATCTGCAACTCCTCCCATCCAAAAGCTACCAGTACCCGCAGCAGGGTCAGTTGTTATCTCAAAATAATACTGCCCCACAGTATGGGACGTAGTACCTCGAACAGACCGCCAGAACCCGTTAGCACTATTTTTAGCAGCAGTTTGGTTAGAATTAGATAAGGAAACTGCAGGATCTTTATCTGTAGAACTCCAAGTCGTACCACAAGTAGATGGTATAGGAGGAAGAGGAAAGAATAATTGTGCAAACGCAACGCAAGGAATTAAAAATGCGCAAAAAGCTGCAAGTAATCGCCTCATTGTAAAGCAATTGCAAAAATATTACTATGCCCATGCACTCGCGAGATTACGAGCCTAAAGTTATGCCCGCTAGTGGTATCTAATATAGCTCCGCCCATTGTATTAGGCGAAAAACCTGATAAAGTTATCGCACCTGCACCTGATCCGTTTTCTACGTCAAGATAACAATAACCATCATTTGATGGTGCAGTAACAACAAATGCTCCCGTATTAGCTACGTATTGGCCCGGACGTTGACTACAATCAACCGTCGTGTTTCCCGCAGTTAACGATAAAGAAGTAACGATATTACCAGTTTGAGCCGTTTGAACTGCGGTCCATGTCCAGGGTAAGGTAACAAATTGTTCCGGGCGTAATCCAGTAAATTGCGCAAAAGAAAAGGTAGCTGTTCCCAATAAAAAACAAAAAGCACCGACAATAATCGATCGTTTCATGGTAACGTATAGACCTGCGTTTGGCTTTGATACTCAAAATAGCCTGTTGTATTCGCTGGTATATTAATCGGAGCACCAGCACTCTCAGCGTTGATTACTTGACTATTTGCTTGATAAGGATATAACAAAAGCGTGTTTACACCACTATTCCTTACCATATTATGGGTTCCAGTCGCACCTATAGGCAAAGCCGCGCCTGATCCAGGAGGAGTTGTCGTTATAACAAATAAAGTATTAACACCAGTCAACTGAAGAGCATTAGTTCCTGTGGTTCCGGTCGCAGACAACCCAGGAGTAACGTTATCTGCGGAAGGACCAGTTGGTCCTGCAGGCCCGGTGGCTCCAGTTGCAGCAGCGGCCCCAGGCATTCCAGTAGGCCCAGTTACGCCCAATCCAGTCGGACCTGTGCTACCTATATTACCTTGAGGACCTGCGGGGCCGGTATTACCAAGAGATCCTTGCATCCCTTGTATACCAGTAGGGCCGGTGGCTCCGGTTGCGGCCGCTGTTCCCGGAGCGCCCGTCGAACCTGTCACACCTTGTGAGCCCGTAGGCCCGGTGGCTCCGGTTGAAGTAGCTGTTCCTGGTAATCCTGTAGGACCGGTGGAACCTGGAGTTCCAGTTGGACCTGTATATCCTGTTCCGCCTCCACCACCGCCAGCGGGACCCGTTGCGCCGGTCGGTCCGAATAAACTTGCGCCGGTAGGACCCGTGGGACCAGCTGATGGGCCTGTTGGCCCTGTGGGGCCGGCGATACCCCTATCACCCTGAGGACCTACCGCAGTCGGGCCAGTGGGACCAGTGGGTCCGGCTGACGGGCCGGTAGGTCCTGTTACGCCAGCATTACCCTGAATACCCGCACTACCAGTTGATCCAGTAAAACCTATACTTCCTTGTGCCCCAGTAGCTCCGGTGGGACCTGCCGCTCCGGTTGGACCAGTAGAACCCGTTAAAGAAGCACCAGTAGGTCCAGTATAACCAGTAGCACCAAGACCTATAGGCCCCATAATACCCGTAGGGCCAGTATTACCTGCGGGACCGGTTACGCCAACATTACCCTGAATACCTGCTACACCAGTTGGACCAGTGGGACCCGCTGAGGGACCAGTAGGACCTGTAGCGCCGGTTGCTGCCGCAGTACCAGGAGCACCTGTTGCACCAATAGGACCAGTAGCGCCTTGCGCCCCAGTTAAACCTGTAATGCCACGTAAACCAGTAGCGCCGGTAGGGCCAGTACCTAGTGGTCCTGTTGGACCAGTAGTGCCAGTTGCACCAGTCGTAGACGCGGAACCTTGTGGACCGGCAGGACCGGTTGGACCAGGAACACCCGCAGGACCAGGTAATCCTGGTAAACCAAACCCAGTAGCGCCTGTTGGTCCGACGGGACCCGCGTTACCAGTAGGCCCAACTAACCCTGTGGGACCACCAACCGGACCAGATCTTGGAAAGAAAACAATTGAAGTATTACCAGGCGATACTACCCAAACAATAGCAAAATCACCAACTTGTGTTATAACATTAGACCCGCCTATTACATTCAATCCTCCATGATTGATTATAGTATTTGAGCCGAGAAAAGTTAAAACTTTTGCAGAACCAAGACCAAGAGAAGTCCCAAAAGACGAAATCGTTGCCCCAGAACCAGTTATAGAAATAAGTGTTTGCGGAACAGAGCCTATATCAACCGTACTGGCTGCTACTAACGAAGCAACGCCACCACCAAATATCGGATAGAAAAGATGCAAAACCGGATCAAATGATCCGTCATTAATTCCGGTTACGCCATCCCACCAAGTTCGACTTGGATATGTTGGATTAGAAGTATTAATCCATAGCTTATATGCGCCTGGACCCTGACTATTCGTATTAATTGGAGGAGCAGGTCCTGGATTACCCTCAAGAGCTAAGTTAAGGTCTACCGCGTGAAGACATCCGTCTTCTACAAATGGGTAACCCCCTACTTCGATGCATTCTTGCGCCATTTATGCTTTGATACTATTTACTTCGACGTAAAACGATTGTAAATTGCGGATCTAAGTTTAGGATAATAAGGCAGCTAAAAATAGAGATGCGCGATTTACGCGCGGGAAAACGCGGGTTACTGAAACCATTCAAACATTACAACACCTTGTACTCCCGGTGAAGCCCCACCGGGGTTACCGGCTTGCCCGCCGTTCCCATAAGACCCAAGAAATCCTCCAGATCCCCCCGACGCAATACTATTACTACCGCCGAAAAAAGCAACTTCAGTGCCCTGAGATCCGTTAGAACTAAGTCCCGTATAAGGCGCGGAAAATACAACTCCCGGTCCTCCTACAGAAGAGTTTCCGCCGCCGACTTCCAATAATTGAATAGATTGGCTTCCGCTATTTACCGCAGTAGCTCCTCCATCCGCACCAGGCCCTCCCCCTGCTCCGATCGTAACCGTTAATGTAGCCCCTGGTATAAGGTTAGTTAAATATTGAATGCTGCTAGCTCCTGAGCCTCCCCCAAATGTAGCTGATCCGCCAGCGCCTCCCCCAACAAGAGTTACTTTTAACGTAGCGGCGGGAATGGTAAAAGTAGTAGTACCAAGCGTTCCTATGCCTACGCCAATCATGCCTTGAGAAGACGACACCGACAAAACATTACCAGTTAGCGTAAGACCGGTACCAGGATAAACCGGCGTTAATACGGTTCCATTACCGCCTACTAAAGGCGCGGCAGGAATAGTCGTACCTGCCACTGATGATAACACGCCGCCGACTAATTCAAGGCCCGGCCCTACAACAACGGGCAAGAAATTAACCCCATTACCTCCAACTAATCCCGAATTAGGAATAGACGATGAAGCGCCTAACGCAGCCCAGGTATTAGGACTAGCTGATATAACTAAAAATTCGCCGTTTCCTATATAGGTAATTACTAAACTTTCGCCTGCATCAGTAGCAGTAGTTACTACCGAAGTAGCGCCTTGTCGTGGAACTAAAATTATATTTCCTGAAACAGAAACAACAGCTTGTATGAATTGTCCAGTATGAATAAGTCCGCAGTACCACCCAACATTTATTGTTGCAGGATTAGGTAGCGCTACGGTGCTCCCACTAGGAGAAAGAGACGCAAACAACGTAGCATTATCCGCTGCGCTAGCAGCATAGCCCCCAGTAGTTACTACTACTTGCCTACGAAACCAACCAAGTGTAGCTGCAGGAGCAGTTTGAACAGCGTTTGTAAGATTAGCGACAAATTCGGCTAAATTACCATCATCTAGTACATCAATGTTAAGTTGTTCCGCTATAAAATAAGCAATCGCCGACGCAACAAAAGTTGCCTGCCTCCAGGCTTTATTAGCTTGCGCTGATCTTGCTAATCCAGGCTGAACACCAACTGCTGTTTGTGGATCAGCA
>Ga0126371_10005779_pt1 | contig 10991 bp, 11 predicted proteins | sample PanSoiMetaPlot_4_FD_110145 | JGI IMG/M metagenome (GOLD analysis project Ga0126371, IMG submission 110145) | Tropical forest soil microbial communities from Panama - MetaG Plot_4 | ecosystem: Environmental > Terrestrial > Soil > Tropical forest > Bulk soil | place: Panama | collected 2016-02-17
ACGCCGCACATTCGTCCGTGCGTGTAGTGCGCCTCTGCGCTGTAGGCGACGCCACGGCCGGGATGCAGTTCCCTCGCGACGAAGAGCGCTTCGAGGTTGGCGATCGTGCCGCTGGTCGTCAGGTGCCCGAGGTGCGTGCCGAAACCAAACATGGCCGCGAGCTGGCTGACAACCTCCTTCTCCATCGCGGCCGTAGCCGGGCCGCCGTCGAGCGCGTGATTGTTCGGGTTGATGAGCATCGCGGCGAGGTAGCCGACCACGGCGGCTGGGTGCGGCGGCTTCAGCATCTGCCCGGCGTAGGCAGGGTGGAAGAAGGGGTAGTTGTCTTGCAGTCTTCCGGTGAACTCAGCGAACGCCTCAGCGAACCGCTCGTCGCTGACCTTCACGGCAGGATGGAGCTCGTAGGCGCCAAATCCCTGCTGCCAGTCGGCGATCGCATCGGCGGCGCGGCTCAGCCAGTGCTCGAGATCCATGAGCTGATCGCGGCCGGCTAGCGGAGCACGCGGAACGCCAGCTTGCGGTTTCCGCCGGATTGCTGGACGAGCGAGAACCACAGCGGCAACGCGCCGTCGACGATCCCGGCCGCGTTGCTGTCGCCGACATATGCGGGCTCCAGGCCGGTCGCCGTGATCAGCTCCTCGACGGCCGAGCGCGCGCCAGGATCAGCGGCGAAGAATAGGCACGCACCCGCAGGCGGCGACACGAAGTTCTCGAAACCCAGCGTGTTGAAAGCGCGGGCATAGTGCGCGTCCGGCGCGCTCGCGGCCACCGCGGCCAGGCAGTTCACCGCGGGCGCTCCGATGTTGTTCGTCGCATCGATGATGATCTTGCCGGCGAGGGCGTCGGCGTTGGAGTTGACTAGATCGGCTGCGGCCTTTCCGGGCACAGCCAGGAGGACGACATCAGCGTCGGCGAGCGCGTCGGGGACGGCGACAACTGGCGCGCCGCCGGGACCGTCCGCGGACGCTGCCCGTCCGCCAAAGATGACGTCATGTCCGGCGGCGCGCCACCTCGTGCCGAGCGCGCCGCCGATGTTGCCAGTGCCGATGACAGCGATTCTCATGGGCCCATCCAGTCGCGTGAGTGACAGCCGGACTGGCGCGTGCGCCGGAGCACCGCCGTCGCTGGGCTGACAGCCCGGCCGTGGTAAACAGACAGTCGTGAATATAGGCGTGGTATTCCCGCAGACCGAGATCGGGCCCGACCGCGGCGCCGTCCGCGCTTACGCTCAGCGCGTGGAGGAGCTTGGCTTCACCCACATCCTCGCCTACGACCACGTGCTCGGCGCTGACCCGGCCGTGCACCAGCCGTGGACCGGACCGTACGACATCGACACGACGTTCCATGAGCCGCTCGTGATGTTCGGGTACCTGGCGGCGCTGGTCTCGATCGAGCTAGTCACCGGGATCATCATCCTGCCGCAGCGGCAGACTGCGCTGGCCGCCAAGCAGGCCGCCGAAGTCGACCTGCTGACCAACGGGAACTTCCGGTTCGGGATCGGCCTTGGCTGGAACGCGGTTGAGTACGAGGCGCTCGGCAAGAACTTCACCGACCGCGGTCGGCGACTGACCGAGCAGGTCGACCTGCTGCGCCGGCTGTGGACGGAACGGTCGGTGACGTTCGACGGCGCGCATGAGACCGTAACCGCTGCCGGCCTCGCGCCGATGCCGGTCCAGCGGCCTATCCCGATCTGGTTCGGCGGTCAGTCTCGCCCGGCGTACCTGCGGATCGGCCGGCTGGCCGATGGCTGGTTTCCGCAAGTGCCGCCCGGCGAGCGGCTCGACGAGGCCAAGGCGATCGTCGACCAGGCTGCGGTGGACGCGGGTCGCGACCCGGCGCAGATCGGCATGGAGGGCCGGGTGAGCTGGACTGACGCCGGCGCCGGCAAGCTGGTCGACCATGTCGGCCGCTGGCGGGCGGCCGGTGCATCCCACCTGTCCGTCAACACGATGAACGCCGGACTCGGCGGCGTCGAGGGCCACCTGGCCGCCTTGGCCCAGGTCGCCGAAGCCCTCGAACTTGCGCGCAGTTAGACCAGCTCCCAGGCGAAACGCCCAAATCACTCGCCGTTCAGTCGCCGGCAACAACGTGGTTGGGGATCTCCTGTCGCTAGAGCAGCAGTAGAGCCACAACCACGTCGTTCGCGGGCCGCGCCCGAGCGGCCGGAGCGGTCGTTGACGGCTCAGCCGCCGAAGTACCGGCGCGGATTGTCGACCAGCATCATGTTGATCTGCTCGTCGCTCACGCCGCGCGATCGCAGCGCCGGCAGTACGTCATTAAACAGGTGCTCGTAGTGCCAGTTGGGCAAGAACATGGGGATCGTTTCCGGCGGGCCCCAATCGATGTAGCAGCTCGCGTCGTGGGACAGGACCATGCTGCCCGCATACCCGCGCTCGCACATGGCCGCGACCGTCGCCACCCGATCCTCGCCCGGCAGGAACATGTCCAGTCCGAACCTGTCCATCCCGAGCAGGCAGCCGGCGTCGGCCATTTCGGTGAGGTAGTCCACGTCAGTGGTGTCGCCGCTGTGGCCGAGCACGACCTTGGTCAGGTCGGCGCCTTCCTCCTTGAGCACCCGGAGCACATCGCGGCCCGTACCGGACGCTGGATGCGTGTGCACGGTGATCGGCGCTCCGGTCTCCGCGTGCGCCCGGCCGACCGCCCGCATCGCGCGCTCGACGCCCGGCGCCAAGCCGTGCTCGTCGATGGCGCACTTCAGGAACGCCGCCTTCACGCCGGTGCCAGCGATCCCCTCGGTCAGGTCACCGACGAACATCGCGACCATCGGATCAACGCCGTCCTCGCCAGGGAGCCGATAGCTGAAATAGAACGGCAGCTCGTTGTAGGTGTACAGGCCGGTCGCCACGACGATGTTGAGGTCGGTACCATCGGCGACCCGTCTGATCCGCTTGATATCGCGCCCGAGACCGACAACCGTCGGATCCACGACCGTCTGGCAGCCGCGCGCCACGAGGGCGTTGAGCTTGACGATTGCTTCGTCGACGCGGTCGTCCTCCGACCATTCCGCCGGATAGTTCTTGCTGATCTCGTCGTTCAGGATGAACACGTGCTCGTGCATCAGCGTGCAGCCAAGCGAGTCGACGTCGACGGGGCCTCGTACAGTCTCGACCTGTGCCATACCAGCACCGTAGCGTGGAGTCCGTACTTACCGGTAGGTAGCATTGTCCGGATCGTCCGGAGGCGCAGGAGGCAGCGGATGGATTTCGCATTTGATGCTCGCACCGAAGAACTACGCGGCCAGCTTCAGGCCTTCATCGACGAGCACATCCGGCCGGCCGAGCCGATCTTCGAAGATCAGGCGGCCAAGCTGGCAAGCCAGGGCCGCGGCTGGGAACGGCCGCCGATCATGGACGACCTGAAGGCCAAAGCCAGGAGCCGCGGGCTATGGAACTTGTTCCTGGCTCATCACCCGGAGGGCGCTGGCCTTACGAACCTCCAGTACGCGCCACTGGCCGAGCTGACCGGGCGCTCGTTCCTCACGCCGGAGGCGCTCAACTGCGCTGCGCCCGACACCGGGAACATGGAAGTGCTGGCAGAGTTCGGCACGAAGGAGCAGCAGGCCAGGTGGCTGCGGCCGCTGCTGGACGGCGAGATCCGGTCGGCCTTCTGCATGACCGAACCGGACGTCGCCTCGTCGGACGCCACGAACATCGCCACGAGCATCGCCCGCGACGGCGACGTCTATGTGATTAACGGCCGCAAGTGGTGGTCATCGGGCGCGATGGATCCGCGCTGCCAGGTCCTCATCGTGATGGGCAAGACCAACCCGGAGGCTGACCGGCACCGGCAGCAGTCCCAGATTCTTGTTCCGCGAGACACGCCGGGCATCGACGTCCAGCGGGGCATGACCGTCTTCGGCTACACCGACGGTACCCATGGCGGCCACGCGGAGATCGTGTTCAGCGACGTCCGCGTCCCGGTCGAGAACGTCATCGCCGGTGAAGGCGAGGGCTTTGCGATCGCCCAGGCCAGGCTCGGGCCGGGCCGGATCCACCACTGTATGCGCCAGATCGGCGCGGCGGAGCGGGCCCTGGAGCTGATGTGCCGCCGCGTTATCGAGCGGGTCGCCTGGGGTCGGCCGCTCGCGGACCAGGGCGTCATCCAGGACTGGATAGCCGAGTCGCGGGTTCGCATCGAAGCCGCTCGGTTGCTGGTCCTGAAGACGGCCTGGCTCATGGATACGGTAGGTAACAAGGGCGCACACACCGAGATCCAGGCCATCAAGATCCTGGTGCCGCAGATGACCGAGTGGATCCTGGACAAGGCGATACAGGCCCACGGCGCCGGGGGAGTGAGTCAGGACTTTCCGCTGGCAGCCCTCTGGGCCCACGCCCGCACGCTGCGACTCGCGGATGGTCCGGACGAGGTGCACAAGCGCTCAATGGCACGCCGCGAGCTGAAGAAGTACCGCTAACCGCGAAGGGTGGAGACCACATGTCAGAGGCGAGCCAGCGAGTAGCCGTTGTCACCGGCGGCGCGCGCGGTATCGGCGCGGGCACGGCCAAGCGCCTGGCGACAGACGGCCTGGCCGTCGCGGTGCTCGATCTGAAGGAAAGCGACTGCGGCGGGAGCGTCGACGCGATCACGTCGGCTGGCGGCCGGGCGCTCGCCGTCGGCGCTGACGTCAGCGACGCCGACCAGGTGCAGGCGGCGGTCGACAAGATCGCTGCCGAGCTCGGCCCGCCCGCCGTCCTGATCAACAACGCCGGAGTCATCCGGGACAACATGCTGTTCAAGATGACGGTCGACGATTGGGACACCGTGCTCGGCATTCACTTGCGCGGCTCGTTCCTGATGAGCAGGGCCTGCCAGAAGCACATGGTGGACCAGCGGTTTGGCCGTATCGTCAATCTGTCATCCAGCTCGGCGCTCGGCAACCGCGGCCAGGCGAACTACTCCGCCGCCAAGGCAGGCCTGCAGGGCTTCACCAAGACCCTCGCCATCGAACTCGGCCAGTTCGGCATCACGGCGAACGCTGTTGCGCCAGGCTTCATCGCGACCGACATGACGGCGGCGACGGCCGCCCGGATGGGCATTGGCTTCGAGGACTTCCAGAAGGCCGCGGCCGCCGGCATCCCGGTGCGGCGCGTCGGCACGCCCGACGACGTCGCGCATGTGATCTCGTTCCTCGTGAGCGAGGGTGCAGGCTTCGTGTCGGGGCAGGTCATCTACGTGGCGGGCGGGCCCCTGTGCTGACAGATAAAGGGACAGATAACGGGAACGGGGCTGTCGTCGACGCGGCCGCTCTCAAGGCTCAGGTAGCGGAGTTCCTGGCGACGCACGAGCCCAAGCGCAGCGATCCGCTTGAGTTCCTGCGTGCAAGGTTCGATGCCGGACTCGCTTGGGTGCATTATCCGGCCGGTCTCGGCGGACAGGGGCTACCCCGTTCCCTGCAGTCGGTTGTCGATCGCGAGTTCCTCGCGGCGGGCGCGCCGACCAATCACCCCGAGCGCAACGGTATCGGGCTCGGCATGGCCGCCCCGACGATCCTTGCGCACGGCACGCCGGAACAGAAGCAGCGCTGGCTGCGGCCGCTGTTTACCGGTGAGGAAATATGGTGCCAGCTCTTCAGCGAGCCGGGAGCCGGATCTGACCTGGCCGGGCTCTCGACGCGGGCCGTTCTCGACGGTGACATCTGGACCGTGAACGGCCAGAAGGTCTGGACGTCGGTAGCCCACATCGCCCGGCGCGCGCTGCTCGTCGCGCGGACGAATCCGGACGTGCCGAAGCACGAAGGGCTGACGTACTTCGCGCTCGACATGACGCAGCCCGCCGTCGAGGTCAGGCCGCTGCGGCAGATCAGCGGCGAGGCCGAGTTCAACGAGGTATTCATCACCGACGCCAAGGTTGCCGACGCCGATCGAATCGGCGCAGTGGGGCAGGGGTGGACAGTGTCGATGGCCACGCTGATGAACGAGCGGGTCTCGATCGGCGGTGGCGCCATGCCTCGCGAGGGCGGCATGATCGCCTCAGTCGCGCGCACCTGGCGGGACCGGCCGGAACTGCGCACCGCCGGGTTGCACGATCGCATGCTGCGTCTGTGGGCCGACGCCGAGGTGACCCGGATCGCCGCTACGAGGCTGCGCCAGCAACTCGCCGCGGGGCAGCCGGGGCCGGAGGGTTCGGCGGCTAAGCTCGCTTTCGCGCGGCTGAATCAGGAGATCTCCGAATTCGAGGTCGAGCTGGCAGGAGCCGACGGGCTGCGCTACGACGACTGGACGATGCGCCGGCCGGAGGGCGCGAACTTCTTCGGGCGTACTCCCGGATTCAGGTTCCTGCGCGCCAAGGGCAATTCGATCGAGGGCGGTACATCCGAGATCTTGCGCAACATCGTTGCCGAGCGCGTGCTCGGGCTGCCGAAGGAAGCCAGGGCCGACGCCGGGCCGTGGAAGGACCTGCCCAGGTGACAAGCGGAGTGAGGCAACCGTGACAGACGCGCCGACGCGGGACCGTCAGCTGGACCTGCTGTACAGCGATACAGAGACGGAGTTGCGTGCGGCTGTCCGTGACGTGCTGGCTGACCAGGCCGGCTGGCGCGACGTGCTGGCCAGGACAGAGACGGCGGAAACGTATGACCCGGGTTTGTGGCGGACGCTAGCAGCCGAGGTCGGTGTGGCCGGGCTGCTGATTCCTGAGTCGCTGGGCGGCGCCGGGGTGAGCTACCGAGAGGCCGCTGTCGTCGCTGAGGAGATTGGCCGGTCGATCGCGCCGGTGCCGTTCCTCGGCAGCGCCGTGGTGGCGACGACCGCACTGCTGTCAGCCGGGGACACCGAACTGCTGACCGAGTTGGCGTCTGGTTCGGTGACGGCCGTGCTAACAGTTCCGTTCGCGACCGGGCCGGGGAAGCTGCCGCCGCCGACCGTCCGTCTCGAAGGTACGCAGCCGACCGACCCTGCGGGCACATACCGGCTCAGCGGACAAGTACTGGGCGTGGCCGACGCGCTGCCGGCCGACGTGTTCATCGTTCCCGCTGATGGCGTGCCGTACGGGCTTTATGCGGTGCGTGGCACGGACGTCGGCGTCGGCAAGGCACCGGTGGTGTCGCTGGATCAGACGCGCCAGCTCTGCGACCTGACGCTGGCCAGCGCTCAGGCCAGGCGCGTGGCGTCTGGGCCTGCTGCCGAGGCCGCTGTCGCGGCGGCGCTCTTGTCGGGCGCCGGCGTGCTGGCTTCCGAGCAGTTCGGCCTCGCGGAGCGGGCCCTCGAGATCACTGTCGCCTATGTCCAAGAGCGGCGGCAGTTCGCTCGCCCGGTCGGCGGCTTCCAGGCCATCAAGCATCGGCTGGCCGATCTGTGGGTCTTGGTCACCCAGGCTCGCGCAGCCGCGCGGTCCGCCGCCAACGGCTTGGTGAACGACGGCGGAACGGAGACCGCGCTGGCAGTGGCGCTGGCGAAGGCGGCGTGCTCCGACACGGCGCTGAAGGCGGCGCAGGAGATGATCCAGTTGCACGGCGGCATCGGGTTCACATGGGAGCACCCGGCGCACCTGTTCCTGAAGCGCGCCAAGGCAGACTCCATCGGCTTCGGCACCGCCGACGCGCACCGGGCGTCCCTGGCGAGGCTTGCGGACCTGCCCCCGCCGCCCGCCGCCTAGCGCAGACCTCCGCAAGGGCAAGCATCTCGGAAATGCGGCCTCACATGGCGTAATGTGGTCGTTTTCCGGGCCGCGCTTCAGCGTGATGCTGCTCGGAGCCGACACGGGAGATCCTCAGGACTCAGGTATGGGCGAGACGGAAGCAGCGGCGAGCCGCCCGCTCACCGGCGCCATCCATCATGTGGAGTTGTGGGTTCCCGACCTGGACCGGGCGATTGTCAGTTGGGGCTGGCTGCTCACTGCGCTCGGCTACCGCATGTTCCAGGACTGGCCTGGCGGCCGGAGCTGGCGGTCCGGGCACGCTTACATCGTCGTCGAGCAGTCGCCTGCCCGTACTGCCAGCCGTCACGATCGGTGCCGGCCCGGCCTGAACCACCTGGCCTTCCACGTGAACGGCCGCGAACAGGTCGACGACCTGACCGCCGAGGCGCTGCTGCATGGCTGGCGGCTGATGTTTCCCGATGAGCACCCCTTCGCCGGCGGACCGCAGCATTACGCCGCCTACCTCGAGAACGCCGACGGGTTCGAAGCAGAACTCGTCGCGGACTAAAAGCCCGCGCCTGGTCAACTCACTTGACTGCCGAACGTGACTCGGACAGTGGCCCATTCTGGATGTCAGTCAAGTCGAGCGGGCAGCCGTCGAAGCGCCACCGCCGTGCTGGGGAACCGTCCAGCCGTCGGCGCCTGACACCGGTCCGCCGCATGTAGCTGACCTGGCAATATGTCTCTTCCGGGCATTGACGGGTCCGAATTTGTACCCTTAAGCTGCTATTATCGGCGGCCACGTAGGACAAGCACGAGCTTCCGGCTCATGCGCGGGGATGAGCCGGAAGGGTTGCATCATGAAGGTCATCAGCACTCGAGTTGGCGCCGTCGTGGCCAGTCGGGGGCTGCTGGCTAGCGGCTTGGGCTTGACTGGGTTTGCTGTCGGTTCAGCAGCCACCGCGACCATCGGCGTCGTGAGCGTCGCGACCGTGTCGTCGGCAGGACTCAGCCCCGCGGCCACTGTCATCGAGGCCAGCTCGGTGCGGTCGCTCGTCGCGCACGGCCGGCTTTAGCCGCCGCCGGAGGCAGCCAGATGGCGCTGATAAGCGGGATGAGCTAATGCCTCGCGGGACTGCGCGTCCAGCCAGCCGTCGTGCTGCGTCGGCTTACCTTCAGCAGCTCTTGCAGAAACCCGGCGGTTATCGGCAGTCCTGGGAGCAGTACGTCTGCAGGGAACGGCACGGCACCATCAACCAGCTCGCGGTGGCCGAGGTGATCGCTCGCCATCTCTGGTCGTCGCCTCGCACGCCGAGCGATGCTCACGTCACGCCGCATCAGCTGAAGGACACTGTTTCGCGCGCGCTCACCGGGCGACTGCTGAGTCGCCCGGCACTCGCGCTGTTCATCGAGGCCTTTGGCTTCTCCGAGCATGAAGCCGGCCGGCTGTGGCGACTGTGGAACGGCTCAGTCAGCATCAGCGTGATGTCGGGAACGCACGCTGTGCCAGTTAACGCCGAAGCGGACGTTGACCGGGCGATAGGCCCGCGGCGCCATCACACGCTGTCGCTGCACGACCACATCTGGGTCGGCGCCGACCGGCGCATCGACCGCGCGCGCACGATGCAGGTCATCGAGGCGACCGCGCCAGGTGTCGATCAGATCCCGTTCTTGTGCGACACCAGCGTGCTCACGCTAGAGGTTGGCCAGGGTTGCAAGGAACTCGGCGGCGCGATCCACCAGATCGGCCCGGGCGTATTTGCCACTGAAATCCTCCTCACCCGCACGCTGGACCTTGGCGAGACGCTAACGCTCGAATACTGGCTCTCCTATCGCTACCCCGGGGATCCAGCTGACCCCGCCGAGCGGGAGTACCGTCGGGCCGTGATTCGCCAGGTAGACAACCTTGATATGCGCATCGAGTTCCATCCGGACCAGCTTCCCGCGCAGGTCTGGTGGGCGCACTGGGACGGCACCGAGGGATCGGTCCTCGAGCGTGAATCCGTGACGCTCGATTGTCAGCACTCCGTGCACCGCTATCTTCGGTCGCTCGAGAAGACCGTGGCGGGCTTCTACTGGCAATGGGTGGCCGATCGGTAGAGCCACGCGAAAAGAGCACGCCTGTGAACGATGTGAAGCAGAGCGATGGTCAGCGCGCGGCGGCAGAGTACCTGCGCCAGCTGCTGCTGAAGCCAGGCCGCTACCGCGACGCCTGGCAGCACCGTGTCGAGCGGCCACGGGGCGAGGTGATCAATCAGATGGCGGTCGCCGAGGTGATCGCGGGCCAGTTACGGTCGGTTCCCAACCATGCCGGGGATGCCCAGGTGATGCCCTATCAGCTTGGCGAGATTGTCTCTGGCGCGCTGGCGGGCCTGCGGCTGAGCGAGCAGACCCTGGAGTTATTCGTCGCCGCCTTCGGCTTCGCAGAGCACGAGGCGGAGCGTTTGCGTCGGCTGCGCGCAGGCACGGCGCGGATCAGCGTCCTATCGGGCAGCCACGCGATACCAAGTCACGCGGAGCGCGACGTCGATCACGCGCTCGGCCCGCGTCGGCACCAGACGATCTCGTTACACGACCACGTCTGGGTCGGTGCGGACCGGCGCATCGATCGAGTCAGGACGTTGCACGTTATCGAGGCAACCGGAGCCGGTCTCGACCGCATTCCGTTCTTGTGCGACACGAACGTGCTGACTGTTGAGGTCGGACATGGCTGCAGGCAACTCGCGGGCGACGTGCGCCCACTCGGTGGCGACCTTTTCGCTACTGACATCATCTTGTGCCGGTCGCTAGAACTTGGCCAGACGCTGACGCTCGAGTACTGGACGACGTTCCGCTATCCCGGCGATCCGCTTGATCCGGCCGAGCGCGAATTCCGCCGGGCCGGCATGCGACAGATCCAGAACTTCGATATCCGCGTCGCGTTTCATCCAGAGCAGCTCCCGCTCCACGTGTGGTGGGCCCGCTGGGACGGCGTTGAGGGTGACGTTCTCGACGAGGAACCAGTGACTCTCGACAGTCAGCACTCGGTGCATCTGTATCTGCGCTCGTTAGAGAAGACGGTCACTGGGTTCTACTGGCGCTGGGATTAGCCCGCGAGCCACTTCGCGGCCGTAGGCGCGCACCAGCGGGTGCATGCGGAACCCCCGCCCGGATGTCTCGACCTCGGCTGCCGTCACTAACCCGACGCTGACCAGCTTGGCTGCGACGCGGTGGTCACCCCCGGCGAATTCGGTCAGCGCCCGCGCTGGGATCTCGCCGGCCAGGAAAGCGGCGGCCCGCGAGAACGCGGTCCTAGCCGCCAGCGGAAGAGCGCGATAGCTGGAGCCGATCGCAGCACGGACGGAGCTGTCTTCAGCCTCGAGCGCGTCGAGCACCCCGTCGGCGCTGCACTCGCC
>Ga0126371_10005780_pt1 | contig 10991 bp, 10 predicted proteins | sample PanSoiMetaPlot_4_FD_110145 | JGI IMG/M metagenome (GOLD analysis project Ga0126371, IMG submission 110145) | Tropical forest soil microbial communities from Panama - MetaG Plot_4 | ecosystem: Environmental > Terrestrial > Soil > Tropical forest > Bulk soil | place: Panama | collected 2016-02-17
GTGTACGAATAAAAGAACAGAACCACAATTGCCAAGGGCGCCAGTTTCAGCGCCAGCGGGTTCAGCCGCCAAGCCGCAAGAAAAAATACCGCCCCGGCGATCAGCGTGAAGGTCCAGGCAAACGAAACGGAAAGCGCGCCGGTGGCCAGCGCGCGCATCTTGGTGCGGGGATTTTCCTTGTCATAGCGCAGGTCGGCGATGCGATTGAGGGTCATGGCCGAGGAACGCGCCGCGACCATCGCGACCACAATCCACAAGATCTGCCGGAGCGTTGGCCAGCCGTGGGCCGTTGCGCGCGCGGCCAGCAACGCTCCGGTCAGCGCAAATGGCAACGCAAACACGGAGTGCTCGAACTTGGTCATTTCGAGAATGGTGCGGATGCGGCCGGCCATGAGTCAGCTCTTCTTTTTCCGGGCAGAGGCGCTGCCGGTCCAGCGAAACATTTTTTCCTGCGGCACCCCGGCTTGTGCCAGTACGCGGCAGACGTATTGCGTCACCAGGTCGTCAATCGTTTTCGGCAGGTGGTAAAACGACGGCACCACCGGCATGATCATCGCGCCGGCTGCTTGCGCGCACAGCATGTTTTCCAGGTGAATGCGATTGAACGGCGTGTCGCGCACGCACAGGATCAGCTTGCGGCTCTCTTTGAGCATTACGTCGGCGGCGCGCGCCACCAAGTCGTCACAGGTGCCGCAGGCGATCGCGGCCAGCGCGCCCACGGTGCAGGGGATCACGATCATTGCGTCCACGGCATAGCTGCCCGAAGCTATCGACGCACCCACGTCCTTGTTGGAGAGCACTTCAATTTTTTTCGGCGCGCGGCCCAGCACCCGTTCGGGCAGCTTTTTCAAGTCGCCGGAAGGAATGCGAAGCTCCTCGGCAAACAGGCGTTGCCCGGTTTCTGTGACCACCAGGTGAATGCGCGCGACGCGGGAGTCCTCTTCGAGCAAAGCCAGCGTCTTTTGCGCGAAAATTGCGCCGCTGGCGCCGGTCACACCCACGGTAATCGTTAGTCTTTTGTTGGAAGGCATGGAAATCAGTGCGGAAGAACCAGTCTCGCAGCCGCACAAAGCGAAGTCAAGATGCCGCGCAGCCATGCGCAAAGCGGTGTGGTGCTAGACTATTTCCCGGTCGAATCGCATGAACCAGACGGATCTGCTGAAAATTCTAGAGGAAATTCACGCCGGGACGCTTTCTCCGGCCGCCGCCGCGGAGCGGCTGAAGCATCTGCCGTTCGAAGACATCGGCTTTGCCAAGGTGGATCACCACCGCGCGCTGCGCCAGGGCTACGCTGAGGTGATTTTCGGCAAGGGCAAGACGCCGGCCCAAGTGGCGGAAATCGTTCGCGCGATGGTCAGCAAGAAAGCCTCGCGCCACAATGTGCTGGTGACGCGAGCAGACGCGAAGATCTTCGCGGCAGTGAAGGGCGTGGCGCGCGAAGCAAAATTTCATACGCTCTCCGGCGTGATTACCATCGAGCGCAGCAAGGAAATCAGCGGGAAGGGAACGATCCTGGTTGTCTCCGCGGGTACCAGCGATATTCCCGTGGCGGAAGAGGCGGTGTTGACCGCGCGAATGATGGGCAACCGCGTGGCGCAATTGTTTGACGTGGGCGTTGCCGGCATTCATCGTCTGCTCGAACACCGCCGCGAACTGGCCGACGCCCGCGTCATCATCTGCGCCGCTGGAATGGAAGGCGCGCTGCCCAGCGTGGTCGGCGGCCTGGTGGGAGTGCCGGTGATCGCTGTCCCGACTAGCACCGGTTACGGCGCGAGTTTCGATGGCGTCGCCGCGCTGCTGGGCATGCTCAACTCCTGCGCCTCCAACGTCACCGTCGTCAACATTGACAACGGCTTCGGCGCCGCCTGCGTCGCCTCCTGCATCAACCGGTTGTAATCAAATATTTTTGAGAAGAACCTTCATCGCACCGCGTTCTTGCGCATAGGCGATGGCCTTCGCCGCATCGGCCAGCGCGAAGGTGCGCGAGATGAGGGGTGTGGGGTTTAATTTCCCGTAGTGAAGATGAGCGATGGCCTTGGCGAAGGGGCCGCAGCGCGAACCGACCACGGTAATTTCCTTGACCACCATGGGCCAGGTTTCCACAGGCGCCGCGCCGTGAAACGTCGATTTCAGCAGCAGCGTGCCGCGCGGCTCCGTCATTTGCTGCGCCAACGCAAGGCCTGTGGGCGAGCCGGTGGCTTCGACCACCAGGCGATAGTTTTCCTGTACGCGCTTGAGATCACCTGCGTCGCCGTGGATTTGCTTGGTTGCCACGCCCACCCGCGACGCAAGCGCCAGCTTGCTGGCGTGCTTTCCGTACATGGTCACGCGCGTCCCCGCAGCTTGCAAAACACAGGCAATTAATTGGGCGAGCTTACCATCGCCCAGTAGGGCGGCAGCAGGGAACTGGCGTATGTCGAGTTGGTCGAGAATCTGGCACGCCGCAGCCAGCGGTTCTATGAACACTGCCTTTTCATCGCTCACGTTCGCAGGAATCAAATGCAGATTCTCGAGTGGCAGTGTCAGGAACTCCGCAAACGCGCCATCGTGGGCCACGATCCCCAGTACTGTCCGCCGCGCGCAATGGGTCTTCAGGCCGCGCTTGCAGAAATCGCACAATGGACAGTACCCATAAGCCGAGCAGCTTGCGTTGATCTCGCCTGCAACGCGCTTACCCAGCCAATGCTTCTTCGTTTCCCCAGAGACGCCGGCGACCTCCGCAACTTCGCCGACGAACTCATGCCCCGGCGTGCCGCGAAAGGCGTGATACCCGCGCAGAATCTCGATATCGGTATTGCAAATCCCTGCCAGCCGCACGCGGATTAGCGCCCAGCCGGGGCGCAGCTTCGGTATCTCTTTCTTGATTGATTTGAGGCCATTTTTAGAGGCACGAAACGCCAGCATTTTGCGAGCGGCCGTCATCGGAGGGCCGCGGCGACAGCTGCAACAAGCGCGGGCTCTTGCTCCGGGAAAACCGTGCGCAGGTCGAGCAGCAGGCGGTCGTCCTCGATGCGGGCAATCACTGGGAGACGGTCGGTGGTCAGGCGCAAACGTGCTTCCAGCGCACTGGCGGAATAACGCCCGCCGGCGATCCGAAGCACCATCGTGGGAAGCGACTGCGCGGGCGTGGAGCCACCTCCAACCAGCGAACGGCCTTCCGCCATTTCGATCTCGGCGTCAAAATCCGCGGCCGCTGTCTGCAACGCTTCGTAAAAGGAGCGGGTGCGCTCCGCAATTTCGCCCAGGGGCAGATGCATCATGCGCAGCGCGGGAATTTCGTTCCAGGCGGTGCGTAGATAGGCGCGCAGCGTCACTTCCATCGCCGTGATGGTCAGTTTGTCCACCCGCAGCGCGCGGAACAATGGATGGCGGCGCACTTTCTGCACCAGCTCTTTTTTTCCGGCGATGATGCCGGCCTGCGGCCCGCCCAGTATCTTGTCTCCGCTGAATAGCACGAGAGAAAAACCGGCTTCCACGCTATCGCGCGCCGTGGGTTCGTTTATGCCCAGGGAAGAAAGGTCCATCAGGCAGCCTGAACCCAGATCTTCGACCACGGGCAACCCGGCGCGTTGCCCCAACGCAATCAGTTGCTCCACTTCCGGTTTTTCTGTGAAACCCGATACGGTGAAATTCGAAGGATGCACGCGCAGAATCACACGCGTTTTCTCGTTCACCGAGTTTTCGTAATCCGCGATGCGCGTGCGGTTGGTCGTGCCCACTTCGCGCAGCACGGCGCCGCTTTGCTCCATGATTTCCGGAATACGAAAGCCGTCGCCGATTTCGATCAGCTCGCCGCGCGAGACGATCACCTCACCGTCGCGCGCCAGTGCCGCAAGCGTCACCAGCACTGCCGCCGCGCAGTTGTTCACCACGATAGCCGCTTCCGCGCCGGTCAAGCGTTCAATCAAGCGCGACGTATGCACATCGCGTTTCCCGCGTGCTCCAGCGGCCAGGTCGTATTCCAGATTGGAATAGTGCGTGGCCGTTTGCCGGAGTTCGTCGAGGATCGGCGCGGCCAGCGGCGCGCGCCCCAGGTTGGTGTGCAAGATGACTCCAGAAGCATTGATCACGCCGCGCAACGAAGGAGCCAGCTCACTTTCGATGGCTTCGACAATGCGATGCTCCAGTGCTTCGGGTTCCAACTCGCTCTCCGCGATGGCGGCGCCGGAAACAATCTCACGGCGCAGCTGCGCCAGCACGTTGCGCACCGTGTCCACCAGAAAACCCCGATGCAGCGTTTCGCCCAGTTCGGCCACTTGTGGGCGCTGCAGCAACTCGTCCACCGAAGGCATTTTGCGCAGCAGGGCCGTCTGGTCCGCGGCGGATTTCGGGTGTTGGGGCATGCCGCCATTGGAGCACAAGCGGGAATCGCATCGCAATCGGTGCCTGTTCGCAGGGGCAGGTTCCGCGCAGGATTTGCCAGTGTTATATGCGCAGCGAAGCGGCCCTGGGGCGTTGACGCCCGGGCAGCGCTCCTACGATGAAGGATCGAGGATTCCCCCTGCATGGCCACGATTGACGAAGAACTCGCGGGTCTCGAGCGCGACATCCGTCAGCTCAAGGTCGAGTACGACATGTATTTCGGCGGCGGCCGCAAGCGTCCGCCCACCGAAATCGAGTGGCGCATTGAGCTGGTCATCAAGCGGTATTCCGAGCGTGGCGGCGAGCTGAAATACACGCAGCGCTTTCGCTTCAACAATCTGACGCAGGGCTACGCCAAGTACAAGGAGATGTTCCGCAAGCGGCTGGCGCAGCGCGAAGAGGGAAAAGTCCAGCGGCATTTTGGGGCGGCGGCAAAGGCCATCGAGGCGGAACGCGCCAAGACCCAGGTTGCCGAAGCGGCCGCCGCCGCGGATATGTCGAAAACCTTCCGCGTGGTTTGCACGGAACCTGAAAAAGAAGCCGATCGCGTGGAGCAGCTCTATGAGGCGTTTGTGCGCGCCAAGCAGGAAGCCGGCGAAGACCTGGGTAAGCTGACCCGCGCGGGCTTTAACGAATTTGTCCGCAAAAAGACCAAGGACCTGCAGCAGCAGAAAAATTGTCACGAAGTGGAATACGTCGTCGAAACCGTCGACGGCCAGGTGAAGCTCAAAGCTCTCGTGAAATCCTGAGTTCTCCAAGTTTCCCACAGAGCCGCGTTTCCGAAATTTTGTGCCTCCGCGTAAACTAAGAGGTTCTTGCCAGCACGGGAGGCGACATGGGCGTGGAGCGCGCGCTGCTCAGCGTTTTTGACAAGACCGGCATCGTGGAATTTGCCCGCAGACTCGCGGGGCTAAAGATCGAAATTCTTTCGACCGGGGGCACCGCGAAACTCTTGCGGGAATCCGGCGTCGCGGTGAAGGACGTTTCCGAGTTCACCAACTGGCCGGAGATGCTCGGCGGCCGCGTAAAGACGCTGCATCCCAAGGTGCACGGCGGGTTGCTCTACCGACGGCACAATGCGGATGATCTCAAGCAGGCCCGCGAGCACGATATCGCCCCGATCGACCTGCTGGTGGTGAATCTCTACCCCTTCGAAGCGACGGCCGCCAAGGAATACCTCCCGCCGGAAGAGCTGATCGAAAACATTGATATCGGTGGGCCGACCATGCTGCGCTCCGCGGCCAAGAATTTCGAAAGCGTGACGGTGGTCACCGACCCCGCCGACTACAGCCGGGTGGCCGCGGAGCTGGAGTCCTCGCGGGAAACCACTCTGGCTTTGCGGCTGCAACTTGCCCGCAAGGTTTTTGCCATGACCTCGCGCTACGACGGCGTCATTACCATGAATCTGGAGCGCCTCGCCTTGCAGGGCGAAAAACTCGAAGTGCAGCAAAGGGGCGGCCTCACCGAGCGCGTCTACCTGGCGCTGCGCCGTCAGCAGGAATTGCGGTACGGAGAAAATCCGCACCAGGCCGCGGCGCTCTATATTCCCGCCGGCCATCCGGCAACCGGCCTGGCCGCCGCGAAGCAACTCCAGGGCAAGGAGCTTTCCTACAACAATTACGTGGACTTGGAAGCCGCGCGCAGCCTAGTAGCCGAGTTCGAAGGGCCGGCCGCAGTCATCATCAAGCACAACAATCCCTGCGGCGTCGCCGAGCAGGCGACGCTGAGCGATGCTTACGCCAAGGCGCTGGCCAGCGATCCGGTGTCCGCGTTTGGCGGCGTGTTAGCGTTCAATCACATTGTGGACGCGCTAACCGCGGAAGAAGTGGCGAAGCTGTTCGTGGAATGCATCGTCGCGCCGGGCTTCGCGGATCGCACGCAGGAAATCTTTGCCGCCAAAAAGAACCTGCGCCTGCTGCAATTGCCGCAGGGCGGCCTCGAAGACGACAAAGAGCTTCAGTTGAAGCGCATCCTGGGCGGCATGCTGATTCAGCAGCCCGACCTCGGCACGCTGAAGGACAAAGAGCTGAAGGTGGTCACGAAGCGGCCGCCAAGCAACGCGGAACTGGCCGATCTGCACTTCGCCTGGAAGGTCTGCAAGCACGTGAAATCGAACGCCATCGTGTTTGCCAAGGATCGCGCCACCATCGGGGTGGGGGCGGGGCAAATGAGCCGCGTCGATTCGGTGAAAATCGCGGTGATGAAGGCTCAGAATCCGCTCAAGGGAACCGTCGTCGCCTCTGATGCGTTTTTCCCGTTCCCTGACGGCGTGGAGGAAGCCGCCAAAGCGGGCGCCACCGCCGTGATCCAGCCCGGCGGCTCAGTGAAGGATTCCGAAGTCATCGCCACCGCCGACCGCCTCGGCCTCGCGATGGTCTTTACCAACATACGCCACTTCCTGCACTGAGAAGAGATTTTCGAAATGAAGATCCCTCAAGGGCCGCAGCACAAAATTCTTGCAGGGTGTGTATGGCACGGCTAAGCCGTGCCCTCCCGACCTTCCAGCGATTTTGCTCCCGATTATTCTTGGCCGATGCGGTCGAGTTCATTTTTTACCGCCAGCGTGTCCAACTTTTCGAACTGCAGGCTCAGGAACAAGTCTATGCGGCGCCCGAGGGTGATAAACGTCTCGCGGAAGGCGCGTTCCAGTGCCTCGGGGCCGCCGGGGGCATTGCCGGGATCGGAGACGCCCCAATGCGCGGTCACGGGCTGACCGGGCCACACGGGGCAGACTTCCGCAGCTGCCGCGTCGCACACGGTAAAAACAAAATCCATGCGCGGAGCGTCAGGCGTTGCGAACTCGTCCCAGCTCTTGCTGTGTAATCCGTCGGCGGAGAGTCCGGCAGCTTGAATTTGTTTCAGGGCATTCGGGTGCACGCGCCCGGCGGGATGGCTGCCCGCGCTATAAGCGTGGAAATTCGGCTTGCCCTGATGGCGCAAAATCGCTTCCGCGAGGATGGAGCGGGAGGAATTACCGGTGCAAAGAAACAAAACGTTGTAGATTTTCCCCACAGTAAACCCCGGGGTATCAGGCCGGTTTGCTGGCGCGAATGAAAGCGCTCATGAACTTGTCATGCACCAGGGGCGCGATTTTCTCCGCGTCGAAGCCGGCGGATTCCAGAAATTCGCCAGCTTCTTCGATCTGATAGATTCGCGTTGGCTCGACTTCGATGTCGGAGAAACCTGCCCGACGCAGTTTGTCGACGTACTCTTCTTCCTTCAGCGCGCCCGCGATGCAGCCAACCCAGAGCTCCACGCTCTTGCGAATCTCAGCGGGTACTTCGCCGCGAATCACGATATCGGAAACGGCGAGGCGGCCACCAGGCTTGAGCACGCGAAAAGCCTCGCGCAGGACGCGGTCTTTGTCGCCGGAGAGATTGATGACGCAGTTTGAAATGATCACGTTCACGGTGTTATCGGGCAAGGGAATGTTTTCGATGGTGCCTTTTAGAAATTCCACATTTTCGACGCCGGCCTTGCGCTGGTTTTCGCGCGCCAGGGCCAGCATCTCGTCCGTCATGTCGAGGCCGTATGCGTTGCCTGCGGGGCCCACGCGCTTTGCCGAGAGCAGAACATCAATGCCACCTCCGGAACCAAGATCCAACACCACCTCGCCGGGTTGCAACTTCGCCAGCGCGGTGGGATTGCCGCAGCCCAGCGAGGCCCCCACGGCGTCCGCGGGCAGGCTGCCTTTTTCGGCGTCCGCGTAGAGGTTACGGATGATGGGATCGCACCCGCTCAGCGAAACGCCACCGCCGCAACACGCCGTCTTCCCTTCCGTCACTTGTCTCGCAGCCGCCCCATACTTTTCCTTCACAGCTTCCTGGAGTTTTGATTCGCTCACAACGGTTCTTCTTTTCTGATTATTTCGAAATCTGCACAATCTCTTCCGCAGGCACGGCGCGGTTGCGCATGCAGCATTCCTCGTAAAGAAAACCAAGCACCTCGCGCAGCGCGTCCGTGTTCGCCGTGTACCACAAAAAAGTACCGGCCCGCCGCACGTCCACCAATCCAACCTGCCGCAATTTTTCGAGGTGATGCGATAGCGTGGAAGCGGGGATGCCCAACTCTTCCTGAATCTCGCCGGCCACCATGCCCGTCGGGTGCGCGGAAAGCAGCAACCGCACAATCTGCAGGCGAGGTTCAGCGCCTATGGCGAAGAAACGGTCGGAGCAACGAGTGACCAGCAGTGGATCGGGCTTCTTCATATTTCTATTATTGCAGAAATATAGAAACGTATCCACTCCTCTTTTCCGGAAACCCTGCCTCTGCCTCGAGCATCCTATCCTGTGGCCCCCGCTGCCTTCGAAACGCCCGCCTTTTTCGGTTTTGACCGCGTTTCTCGCGCATGGGATACTCAAAAAACGAACCTTATGACCCCAAATCGCCTCTTTTTGACATTCGGTTGCGCTTCCTTGCTGGCATTCCCTGTCTGGTCGCAGAACGCCGCCAGGACTGCGCCGGCCCCTGCCGCTCCCGCGCAATCCACACCGATTTCCGCTCGCGCCTCGGCCTACTACAACTTCACCATGGGCCACATCTTTGAGCAGCAATACGAGCAGACCGGCGCCGGCGAGTACGCCACCCGGGCGATCGACTCCTACAAAAAAGCCTACGCGATTGATCCACAGTCTCCGATCATCGGCGAGCGCCTGGCGGAAATGTACTGGAAGGCGCAGCGCGTCCGCGAGGCGGTGAGCGAAGCGAATCAGGTTTTGAAACGTAATCCAGACGATTTGGCGACACACCGCCTGCTGGCGCTGGTCTACCTGCGCAGCCTGGGCGACATCAACGGCAACAACGTGCAGGGCGAAACGATCACCAAAGCAATCGACGAATATTCCGCCGTTCATCGTCTGGACCCCAGCGATCAGGAATCTGCCATCTGGCTGGCGCGGCTTTACCGCCTGCACAACGAACCGGAAAAAGCAGAAGACGTGTTGCGCAGCCTGCTGAAAGAAGATCCGGAAAACGATGCCGCCGTCGAGCAGCTCACGCAGTTGCTGCTGGATCAGAACAACGCCGAGGAAGCCATCCAGTTGCTCATCGGCATGATCTCCCATTCGCCTTCGGCAACGCTGTATGACCATCTCGGCGACGCCTACACGCAAACGCATGAATTCGCCAAGGCGGAAGCCGCGTACCGCAAGGCCGCGGACCTGGATCCCTCTGAGCTCAGCCACTGGCGCGGGCTCGGACAGGCGCTGCTCTCTGAAGAGAAATATCCCGAGGCCCTCACCATCTATCAGAAGCTCGCCGATATGCTGCCCGACGATGCGGACACTTATCTGCGCATCGCTCAGATTTACCGAGAGTTGCATCAGCTCGACAAAGCCGAAGAAAACCTGGTGAAGGCGCGGCAATTCGCTCCCGGCAGCCTCGAGGTGATGTACAACGAGGCCATGATTTACGAATCGCAGGGCCGCTTTGAAGACGCCATTCGGGTCCTCTCCGATGCGGTCACTGGGGTCAAGGCGCAATCGAAGGTGTTGCCGTCGCGCCGCCGCTCGCTGGCGATTTTGTACCAGCAACTCGGCATGCTGTACCGCGACACGCAAAATTATCAGGCCGCGATTTACACCTTTCAGGAGCTCGGCCACCTGGGCGAAGAAGAAGATCGCCGCGCGCGGCTTCTTGTCATGGACACCTACCGCCAGGCGCGCGACTTGGCGAAGGCTCTGCAAACCGGCAGGGAAGCGCTGGCAAAATATCCGGACGACCCCTCCATCCGTAGCAGCCTGGCTATGCTGATGGGCGAAGCGCAGCAGCCGGATGACGCCATCAAGCTGTTGCAGGCGAATCTGAAGGGCAATGCCAGCGACCGTGAGACCTATCTGAGCTACGCGCAGATCTACGAGCGCAGCAAGCGCTACAAGGAAGCCGAAGAATCGGCCCGCAAGGCGGAATCGCTGGCCACACAGCCTGCGGAAAACGAACTGGCGTGGCTGATTCTTGGCGCGATTTTCGAGCGCCAGAAGCAGTACGACAAGGCCGAGGAAGAGTTCAAGAAGGTCATTGACGTCAATCCGAAAAACAGCATGGTGCTGAATTATTACGGGTACATGCTGGCCGACCGCGGCGTGCGCCTCGACGAAGCCCGCGATCTGATTCAACGGGCGCTAGAGCAGGAGCCGTACAACGGCGCGTATCTCGACAGCCTCGGCTGGGCCTACTACAAGGAAAACAAGCTCGATCAGGCCGAACTGACCCTGCGCAAGGCCATCGAACGCGAATCCCACGATCCCACCATCCGGGAACACCTGGGCGACGTGCTTGCCAAGCAGGGCCGCATGGACCTTGCCGTGGCCGAATGGGAAAAATCTCTCACCGAATGGCACCGCTCCTTGCCAGCGGACCTGGAAGAAGATAAAGTCGCGGAACTGGAAAAGAAGGTCACCCAGAACAAACACCGCGTGGCGCAGAAGACCCCGGCTGCCGACGCCAAACCCTGAGTCGACGACTGATGCCGACAATTCGAATTCCGGCTTACGCTAAGGTTAACTTGCGCCTTGAGGTGCTTGGCAAGCGCGCCGACGGCTACCACGAACTGCGCACCATTTTTCAGAGCGTGTCGCTGCACGACACGCTGGAGTTTCGTCCCTCGAGCCGCCCCGGCATCACCCTACAGA
>Ga0126371_10005781_pt1 | contig 10990 bp, 14 predicted proteins | sample PanSoiMetaPlot_4_FD_110145 | JGI IMG/M metagenome (GOLD analysis project Ga0126371, IMG submission 110145) | Tropical forest soil microbial communities from Panama - MetaG Plot_4 | ecosystem: Environmental > Terrestrial > Soil > Tropical forest > Bulk soil | place: Panama | collected 2016-02-17
ATCACCGAACACTCCTTCCAAGGCATAATCACTCCCTCCCCGGAGGGAGAAAGTGTTACCTATGTGTCCGGTACGTTCTGTTACCTATGTGTCGGGTCGCTCATACCTCCACGATTTGAAAGTTCCTCAGTTATCTGGTAAGATTGTCTTACCATGGAAACCAAGCTTTCAACGAAGGGACAAGTTGTGCTGCCTGGCCCCATTCGCCGCGAACTGGGCCTTCAACCGGGCGACTCGCTCGACGCAAAAGTGCAAGCAGGACGCATCATGTTAACGCCTCGAAGGAAGCGCTCGCGTCAGGCAAGAATCCTCATTGACCGAATTACGGGTCTTCCAGTTTTAAGCGCCGGGCCAGAAGCACCGCTTTTGACTAGTCGGCAGGTGCACGAGATTCTGTCCGAGTTTCCATGAAATACTTGCTCGACGTAAATGCACTCGTTGCACTTGGTTTTCTCCAGCACGAATTCCACGAGCGCGTTGCGACTTGGGTGCGTGCATCAATTGCAAAAGGAACGGTGGAACTGGCAACCTGCTCGATTACCGAGCTTGGTTTTGTCCGAATCCTTGTGCAGGCACCGCAGTATGGATTTGCCGTTTCTCAGGCGCGTGACCTTTTGCTGCAATTGAAGGCGGCAAGTGCCTTGAAATTTATTCCCGACGATCATGACATCTCACACCTACCGGCTTGGGTCAAGACAGCGAAACAAACGACCGACGGCCATCTCGCGCAATTGGCCAAAGCAAAGGGCGCAATTCTTGCAACGCTGGACAATCGAATTCCCCGTGCATTCCAAATTCCGACAATTAAATGAAAAATGAGAGCCTGCCTTCGGAGTTTCTGACTGCCTAGCTCGGGACAACTTCGAGACATTTAAGAGAGCGAAAATTTCGCTGATTTTCCGTGTAGGCGACATCAGGCAAAGCTGTCAGTAGTTTGCCCTGCCTCGTTTGCAAGCAGGGGGTCAGGGGTTCGAATCCCCTCACGTCCACCAATCAATTCAAATAACTTGCGGTTGAGCGGCCTTTGAATTGCTTCTGATTCTTGATGCACTGCAGGCGAGCGTCACCACCAACCCTGATGGTACTGCGTATGGAGTCGGCTGGCGCAGCTACACGGAACAGTTCCTGGATTCTGTTGGGCCATTCCGTGATGCCGTGTTGGCGATTCTCGCCACATTGGCAAAGCAGGAGCGAATCCGCATTGGCGAACGCACTCGCGCTGGCCTGGATCCATAACAGAATCTGGACTGAATCCGGGTCAAATCCGTGTACTCTACACAGGTAGCATCTGCGGAGCCAGCGGCGGAGTTCTCGGCAATGGCGGCCAGGGCACTCTCACGTTGCAATTGCACTGACGATTAGTGAGCTCGAGGAAAACTAGGAATATAACCGTTCACGTGACCGGAATGGTGAGTTTCGTCAAAAGCGCGGCGACACGCTCAACAACACGCGCGCCGAGGATCGCAAATGGTGGGCCTGCTTCGCTACCTCTTGCCCGCTAGCCGGAACGAGGTGCGCCAGCGCCCAGGTCATCCAACAAAAACTATACGTTTAATCATTATCATATGGGGGAGGCAAAGGGTCCTTCGGATGTCCTTGATGCCAAAAGACCTGTCGTTCGAAGGAGGACCATAATGACAACGCTCTTCGCTGTGATTCGCACCCGAGGTGCCGCTTGGCGGGACTCGTTCCCCTTAGAAGGTCAGAGAGACTGGAACGCTCACGCATTGTTCATGAACGGGCTGAAGGCTGACGGGTTCGTTGTTCTAGGCGGACCGCTCGAAGGAACAGACGACGTTCTCCTAATCATCCGCGCAGCAAGCCCGGAGGAAATTACGCGTCGACTCGCCGGTGATCCGTGGACTTCCGTCGATCTTCTCCGCGTCTCTCGAATCTCGCCCTGGACGCTGCGCTTGGGTTCACTCCCATAGTGCCGTTCCAGCGTAATTCGTCAAATTCAGCGCCACTGTGAGTACAATGTTCGCGCTCCGGTTATTGCCACTTGCTGTAAGCAGTCGGATGGATCGGTTGCAGACGATATTGCGCTCAGGAGGGCCGTTCCGAGTGGGATCGCGGGCAACCCGAAAGTAATGACCCATCGGTTTGAGCCGCATGTCCGCAGCCACGGACATTCAATAATCCCCACGAATCCTGGGCAAGGAATTCGTTGAAATTAAGCAACGGGCACCCGTCGAATTCAGCGTTCGATATTCAGAATTTCGAACGGCGAATCAGCTACAAAGTTAAATAATGTTTTCCTTTCCCTTTCCCCAATGAAGTTCCTTCGATTCGGTCCAGTCGGCTGGTTGAGGCGATCCATCGGCTAGTTGAAGGGGGAACTTCTCCAAAGTGACCGCAGAGAGGGTGTCGGAAGAGTCATGAAGTAAGCCAATCTTGCCGAGGAGCTGCTGGAAGCGCGGATCCCCACGGAGTGGCTCGTACGGAGGAAAAACGCCGGCATAAGTTAGGAATGCGTCGTGAGCTTCGTATCCGCGTTCAAGCCAATCGAGTGCCTGGCTGAGATCGCCTAGACCAATGCAAACCAGCGCGGGTGCAAATGGCGGAACGTACGATGCGGTGGAGCCTTGCTGGAAATGGTTCAATACCCTAGTCGCCTCTAATTTGTTTCCTGCAACGCCATTAGCGTATCCGAGACAGCTTAGGGTAACTGGAGATCCCGCCGAGTTCACGGATGCGCGCTCAAACCATTTGATGGCTTGCTCAGGCTGTCCCTTGCGGAGCGCCACGAAACCCATACAGCCCAATGCCTCAGAGTATTCGGGATAAAGATCGAGCGACTTATGGCATTCCTCCTCGGCGCGGTTGCAATCTCCGATGTAGTAATACGCCCAGGCCAAACCTGTATTCACCATGGGCGACAAAGGATCCAACTCCCTCGCACACCGAAACTCCAGCAGCGCTGCCTCAAACCTTCTCTGTTGGATGAGAAGGATCGCGTATCCAAAATGACCCATGGAGAGCGACGGATCCAAGTCCAAGACTCGGATGAATCGTTGCTCGGCCTGAATCCAGTTCCATTCGCTGTAGAGCACGCACTTGGCGAGAGAAATCTCGGCCTCGGCAAGATGGGGATCCAGCTCTTTGGCGCGCTCAGCCAAGGCTCGCGCTTTAGCCCATGCAAGACTGGCCGGCAAAAACCCCCAAAAACCAAGACAGAAGTAATAATCGGCCAGCCCACTGTAGGCTGGTGCACAGCAGGAATCGGCTTGAAGTGCCTGTTGAAAGAACCCTTCCGCTTTTTGAAAACTGGCATCCGGGCGGCGGGCTAAGTAGTAGCGTCCCCGGAGATAATGAAGCCGCGCGTCCACGTCTCCTTTGTAGCGGGCCTTGAGGGGAGAGGGCCGCGTACCCGGATCTTGCCGGAGTAAGCCAACGACCGACAAGGCAATCTCCTCCTGGATGGCAAACACGTCTTCCAGGGTGCGGTCATAGCGCTGGGACCAGATATGGTAACCGGATTGCGCGTCGGTCAGTTGAACCGTCACTCTCAATTTGTCGCCGAAGCGCCTGACACTCCCTTCCAGTACATTACGAACTTGAAGTTGGGCGGCGATCGCTCCAACGCTGTCCGATCGGCCCTTGAATGAGGACGCAGAGGTGAGGGACACGACCCGCAGACCATCGACTTGGGAGAGAAGATGTGTCAATTCGTCGGCCAGGCCGTCGCCAAAAACGTCGGATTCATCGTCTCGCGTGAGGTTCATGAACGGCAGCACAGCGATGGAGTTCGGTCGCCCGATATGACTTGTCGCCCTAACTAGGGTCTCGGAGGCTCCGCCGAGAAACCGCAAGCCATTCAGAGCGGCGAGCGCATCTCCCGCGCACTGGAAGCGGGCTGCGGGATTTTTGGCCAAGGCGCGGTTCACAAAACTATCGACGTCTACGGGCAGTTCCAACTCACGTTGTCGCATCGAGCGGTAGCGGCCGCTGCAAATGGCATCGCGAATCTCGAAGATGTCGCGCCCTGTGAAGGGGCGCTCACCGCATACCATCTCGTAGAACATCACACCGACCGACCAAAGGTCACTTCTTTGATCGATCTTTCCGAAGAACTGTTCGGGAGCCATGTAACTGACGGTGCCGACGAGTGGTTCGAAGACGCTCTGAGTGGGATCTTGACTGGTTTCTGCCAAACCGAAGTCAAGAATCTTAACGACGTCGTCGGAGGTCACCATGATGTTTTCCGGCTTAATGTCATGGTGCACGATGCCTATGCTGTGCGCTGCCGCCAGCCCCTTAGTTATTTCGAAGGTATAGCGGATGGCATCGTCGACCGGGAGTCGCCCACGAGAGAGCTTTTGGCGGATGGTCTCGCCGCTGTAGTAAGCCATGACGATGAAAAATTGGCCGTCTTCGGTTTTGTCGATATCGAAGATGGTGCAGATATTGGGGTGATCTAGCGAAGACGCCGCGCGGGCCTCGCGTTCGATCCCACGCTCATCCGCGTGTCTGGATTCGCTCATGAACTTCATGGCGACGGTCCGGCCGAGATGCACGTCTTTGGCCTTGTACACCACGCCCATTCCGCCATGTCCCAGAAGGGCTTCGATGCGATAGTGAGAAATAGTGCGTCCAATCATGGCGATTCGAGGTGACTGTCAACCTGGTCTGATGTTCCGAGCGACAACGTTGGCATGGCTAGATTACGACCATTCCCTAGGCTTTGGCTTCTCGCGCCATGGCGCCAAGGCAAACTGTCCACGCCTCCATGCTCTGCTTTATGGTGTTTGCCTGTTCTGCAAAATCCGTAGACCGGAAGCGGAGGTACTCGACCAGGTCCTGGCTCGAGAGCAGTTGCGCGTCCCGGATCAGCTCATTCATCCAAACCTCTAATTGCTGGGTGGCCCAATACACGCCTTGCCGTCCCATCCAGCTGGCAGTCGACTCATCGGCGAGCTTGCGTCGCCTGGCTTCGCAGAGCAACCAGGTAGTCCTACCTGCGGCGGAATCCCTGCCCCAGTCGAGAAAGTCGTCCTTCATCTGGTTCCATCGAGCCAACTTATCAAAGAAACTCAGCCATTTCGGAAGCAAATCGCAGCGGTCATACCGATAGCAGACCGCTCCGAGCGGGAGAGTAGCGCCGATGGCCTTGCGGCCGCTACGTTGCAGAAAATCGGATTCCGAAATCTCAACTACTCTTAGGTCGATGCTGGTAATCTCGGCGCTCGCAGTCCATACCGACCGGAAGAAATCCCAAAATGCGTGCCCCTGATCAAAACAGCGGGAGAACGCCCTTTCCAGATTCATGTGAAAAATGCCCAAAGCCGGCACGGCGCTGGGAGATATTTCGTGACCATCCGTTACATCGTCCAGCATGCGAACGAAGTAATATCCGTTCACGCTGGCATACATCAAGTCATACTGAAAATCGAGACCTGCAACACCCCGAAATGAAGTTTCCAGCCAGAAGGGAAGAACGAGGAATGGTAGAGATTGGGGGTGCGTGAAATATTCATCCGGCCGGGTCACATCACAGTGTGACCCAAGCCATTTCCCTACCTCTTTGGCTAGAGACGGTGCTTGTGCGTCCAAGTCAGACAATGTGCGAAAAACCGCTCTTCGCACGAGGGACGCGAATGTTGGGTCCCAGCGGACATCATCAGGGCGCAAACCTATGCACCTCACCGAAAATCTTTTCGAGTTTTGTGACGTCGTCCTTAATGGAATCTATCGCTTTCAGAAGCTCTGCTGAGGGTTCATCAATACCTATAATTCGGAGAGCTGCCTTGGAATCTGATGCCAACTGATTCCGGAAGGCAGAGTCACTGAGCACCTTATCGTAGAGTTGCTGGTATTTGTTTTCCATGGAAATGCGCTCCAGTTCTAGATAGGACCGTCCACTTACGAGAGCAAACGCCATCTCTGGGGCACTGCCCGGGTAGTTTACACGAGTGATGCTAACGCCTATCAGTGACGGTCGCAAGACAAAGCTTGAGGTAGAGATTTACCGTCAGGGGGTCTAAACTGCAAGCATACATGACAGCTATAACTTAACTCTTAGTCCATATACCGTCCGGGTACGAAAAGAATTACGAGACCGAGTCGCGGCAACATTGAAAACCGTCGCAATCATCGGTGCGGGACCCGCTGGATGTGCCGCAGCGTTGGCACTTTCTAGCTTCCATGTTCAGTGCAGTCTTTTTGAATGCGGACGAGAGGGAAAAGATAAGGCCTGCGGAGATGCGTTTGTGCCAGACGCTGTTCGCGAACTACAGCAGCTTGGCGTCAACGAATCCAACTTGACCGACCTAGGCGGGCGGCCATTTCAGGCACTTTCCCTGCGGGGACCGATTGGGGAACCATTACGTGTTCCGATTGGCCAATTCGAAGGATGGGTTGTGCGGCGGGCAGCTATCGACCAGCACCTCCGGTCCATTGCCGCCAGACACTGCGAAGTCTGTTACGGCACGGCTGTGGGCGCATTGGAGCCGAATTTCAGTGGTAACCGGTTGCACTTCCGAAACCGCAGGTCAGAGTTGTTTGCCGGGGTTGTGATTGCCGCAGGAAGCGCAAGCAGCTTATCGCATGCCCTAGCTATTGATGGGCGCCCAAAACTCGCTGTAGCGCTCTCCGCATATGTCTCCGGTGGAATCCAAGCGGAAGATCTGGAGTGTTATTTCGGTCTCGACTTACGGCCAGGATACGGGTGGCGATTCTCCATCGCTGAAGACTGTGCCAATGTCGGAATATGCCTATTCTCGCGTTCGCCCGGTCCAAGATTGCGAACCGTTGCGACGGAATTCGCCAGATTATTAGGGGGCGATTTGGGCGAACCTTGGCGTGGCGGACTAGTTCAACTGTGGAGCGGAGAAAGGGTGTTATGGCACCGCTCCGAGGGAATCGTGTGCTGCGGAGATGCTGCAGGTCTGGTCGATCCATCCAGCGGAGAGGGTCTCAGTGCAGCGCTTCGAAGTGGATGGGAGGCGGGTCAAGCTGTGGGCAGATTTGTTCAGTCCGGGGGAGACATCCGCGCTTTAGGGGCGTACTCTGCTTGGATTCGAGAATACTTCATCACTAAGTATGCAAGATCGACACCACGTGATGTCTGGGACGCGTGGTGTGGGATGGGACCGCTCCTTTGAGGATCAACGCGATTATTTACTCGAAAGTCGTCGGAGAATAAAAGCAAATGGTAGATGTGTCCATGAAGAAATTATGAATTTTCCGCAATTCGTAAGGGATAAGGCAGGCAACCATTAAAATTGTCTTCGTGTAAGACGCTTCATCTTGGGGCGTGGAGCATTTATGAGGTCGGTGAACTGGCGCTTTTCTTCATGGCATGTGGCGATGGACCTATAGGCAACAGCCCACTCATCCCGAGACCTCTCGGAAACCCGCCCAGCGGCTTGCTTGCGACTTTGTTCGGATAAGCGTGCTGCTTCCTGTTTCGTTTGGAGAGATTTCTGCGACTGATAGTCCCTGTGCATAGCCGAGACTATTCGGTCGTAGAGCGTGAACACAGGAATGGATTTCATAGAAAACTTGGGTGGGTATTCGGGAACCTACACCCGTGAAGTGTTGGCGTCAATGGACCACAAGTTTCTGCCGATGTCGGTGCCTCGAAGGGAGGATGGCAGCAATTCAAAGGAACAAAACATATGCAAGCTGTTCTGAAGGGCATTACTCCAGCGACATCTCGAATGTTGAGAGCTATCACTCGGAAACGGAAGACAATTTTGGGTTCGTTTTACGGGCCTCTGTTGGGCCGATGGGCGAGCCTGGAGAAGAATCCTTCGACATCACGGTGTGCACTCCGAAATGGCTAATGGCAAGCCATGGACCTTCCGAAATCCTTCTGGGATTGCACAAAATCATTGTCTTCAAATACGATTACGCCGCATTGCGAAGATTCATTGAAACAAATCTCATGCGCTGTTCGGGCGACACGTGGACAGAAGCCGCGCAAAAGGTTAGCTTGCTCGGACAGTGGGAATTTGAGGGCTATCGGCCAAAACCTTGATTAGTGCACCAGTACCCGTTCGGACGTTGCCACCCGTGCGGCAGACCGGCGTATTCTTACGTGACATGATTCTGTGGAAAGCTTTTCTCCGGAGAGCTGCACTTTGTATTTCGATGACGTCCGTTCTGGCTTCGTGTGGAAGTGACCGCAAGGAGTATTTCTACCAGACCCTTGCTGACGCCGAAAAAACTGGAGAGATAACACGCGGCTGGATACCAGACGACCTGATTCCCAGTAGCTCTCGGGCCATACACTTGACCGAAGAACTCTCGCCATCCCGGGAATGGTGCGCTTTCGAGTTTCCAGCGACCGATGGAGAACGTCTTAGAAAGAATCTCAAGAGCGTTGACTCGCTACCGCCTTCTGTGCGGCAAGTGCGAGGCCCCGGCGCGTCCTGGTGGCCAGAAGTACTAAGGGGCAATCTTGAAGCGGAGAAAATTAACAAGGCGGGTTTGCAGCTTTACGTGGTCGAAAGACCCGCGAACTCTGTGAATATGGGTATCTATCTGTTTGCGGTCGATTGGTCGAAAGGGCGCGGGTTTTTCTATTGGACTTACAAGTTCTGATAAATCGGTTTGAACGGTAGCCGTCCCGTCGACAGACTCGACCGCAAGTCGCGGTATCTTCGCCTCGGAGATTGTTAACAGAGGACTGCATCCGGAGCACAAATGTTTGAGCAAGCAGGAGACGCAGTAGGGCCAAGCTGGAAGTTTTGGCTGCTTCTGGCGACCATAGTCGTTGCGCTGCTCTTAGTTTTAGTTTGGGTTCTTCGAATGACCATGATGCCCCTGAAATCATACAGAGGAGAGCCTGGCCCTCTTTCCGTCGAGGAGACGGAAATCAGTAACCACCTTTCTCAGCATGAAAAGTATCTTTCCGAAAAGATTGGCGAAAGAAATCTATCCAAGGCCGGGACTCTAGGAGCCGCCGCCGATTACATTAGAAGTAATCTTCAACAGGAGGGGTATTCCGTTACTGAACAAACGTATTCTGTAGGGGGCCAGCAGGTACGCAATTTGGAAGCGAAGTTAGTTGGGAGTGAGACTGGAGGCGAGACGGTCGTCGTCGGAGCGCACTACGACAGTGTCGAACAGTCACCCGGTGCGAACGATAACGCGAGCGGCGTAGCTGCGGTACTCGAACTGGCTCGCTTATTCAAGGGTTCCAGACCTCGAAGGACACTCCGTTTTGTACTCTTCGTCAACGAAGAACCTCCGTACTTTCAAACTGAAAGCATGGGAAGTGTGGTTTACGCTCGGCAACTCAGCCGCGACCACGTTCCTGTCTCCGCGATGATTTCTCTTGAGACCATCGGTTTCTATTCCGATGCGCCAGGCAGTCAGAAGTACCCGGTTTTGCTCGGGTCGCTTTATCCGAATCGCGGCAACTTTATCGGTTTTGTCGGAAATCCATCGTCACGGGCACTGCTTCGACAGGTCGTTCGGAAATTTCGAGAAACCACAAGATTCCCATCGGAAGGTGTTGCTGCTCCGGATGGGTGGCCGGGAGTAGGTTGGTCGGACCATTGGTCCTTTTGGCAAGAACAATGTCCGGCCATCATGGTTACTGATACCGCGTTATTCAGATACCCGTACTATCACACGCCTTCTGACACAGCCAATCGCGTAGATTTCGCAAAGATGACGCGAGTCGTCAACGGAGTACGGCACGTAGTGGAAGCGCTCTCTTCCGGAGAATAGGCGTCCGTTGGTTTTTCGCCTTCGCCGCAACTGCCAGCGGCTCACTCCAGACGGCTCTATCGAGAGTGCTCCAGAATCGAGCGTGTGCACCAATCTAAGGTCATCTGCCGAAGCACTTCCGATAGAGAACTAGCGTGTATCAGGACCTTTCTCAGTTACACTAGCCCTTCATGCCTAGGGCGACGGTGGGGGAGCGAACAAGGAATTTTCTCAAACGATTATCGATGTTTCTGGTCTATCTGTTTGTGGCGTACATCGTTTTGTTGATTGTCATGCGCCTCTTTGAGAAGCGCCTGGTGTTCTTTCCCAACTATCCTAGTCGCCTCGAAGGAGACTGGCACCCGCGCGCACTCGCCCCGGAGGACGTGTGGCTCACCGCTTCCGATGGTACTAAGCTCCATGCTTGGTGGATTTCCAACCCAGCGGCAAAATTTACCTTTTTAGCATTCCACGGAAATGCAGCCAACATTGCCAATCGTGAGGACATCTATGAGTTTCTGCGCGACGCACCCGGCAATGTCCTTGCGTTGGAATATCGCGGCTATGGCCATAGCGAAGGCAAGCCAACCGAAGCCGGCCTTTATCTCGATGCCGATGCAGCGTATCAGTTCCTCATCAACACAAAACGTCTTGACCCCAAATCCATCCTGTCTTTCGGTCAATCTCTGGGGACGACCGTGGCCGCCGACCTTGCTGCCCACCGCCAAGTTGGTGGCCTCATCCTCGAGGCACCCCTTCCGTCTGCGTCTCGAGCCGCCAGCAAACTGTTTTGGTTTCTCCCCGGCATGAACCTTCTCGTTTACTCTCAGTTCGACACGATTGCCAAACTGAAAAAAGTCACCGCGCCTGTCATGGTAGTTCAATGCACCCACGACCCCGTCCTGCCTTTCCAATTCGGCCGGGAGGTTTATGACGCAGCACCCTTCCCCAAACGCTCTTTGTGGATTGAGGGGGAGTGTCATGAGGAATCATCCTTGATTTCGCCTATGAAATACCGCTCTTCCCTGCAACAATTCCTCGCTTCTTTGGACCAACCCAAATAAGCGTTACGGACTTTATAGTGGACTTTGCCGAGCTTGATAGAATCTGCACACAAGCCGATGAATAACCGACTTCGTTCCCAGCTATGTTGGAAGAAAGCAAGTCAGTCGTCTATGGTTATCACTGTGTTTTTTCTTTGTCTCGAACAGACATGCTTTCGAAGTCAGAGGGATCTCTGGCTTCATCTCATACGACTTCTCCGGACTTGTAGGCCGGATGTCAAGACAGTTACTGATAGTGGGTTCTGGTACGATCAAGGTCACTTTTA
>Ga0126371_10005782_pt1 | contig 10990 bp, 13 predicted proteins | sample PanSoiMetaPlot_4_FD_110145 | JGI IMG/M metagenome (GOLD analysis project Ga0126371, IMG submission 110145) | Tropical forest soil microbial communities from Panama - MetaG Plot_4 | ecosystem: Environmental > Terrestrial > Soil > Tropical forest > Bulk soil | place: Panama | collected 2016-02-17
AGCCGATCAAAACGCGCCGCCACCAGGCGCTAAAGTAAGGGACTTCAGCCAGCTTGGACCCTAGATGCCAGACCAGTTTCAGTACGTGCGACTGCCGGACGGCAGTTACGGCAAATTCGCCGCGAACGCGACGGACGCGCAGATTCGCGCACAAATAGCGAAGAATTTTACCAGCATTCCCGCGAAGACTCAGCCGGCGGACACGTTCAAACTGATGTCGGAAAAGCCACCGGAGAATGCGCGCTTTCCAGCGTTGGGCCGGACAGGATATAAGGCAGCGGACTTTTTGCTAAATCTTCTCCCTGGCGCTGGCGCGGCAGTCGGCGGAATGCAGGTAGAAACCGGACCGGGCGCAGCCGCAGCCGCAGCCCTGGGCGGCATGGGCGGAGAGCGAGCGCAGCGCTACCTTCAGGATTTGCTGTACAAAGATCTGCCAAGCCAGACGGCGCGCGAGGCGCTGACCTCGATGGGGACGCAGGGCATTCTGGGCGCAACACAGGAGTTTGGAGGCCGGGCACTCTCGGCACCGCTGCGCGCACTGATGAAACCTTTTGCGCGGTCGGCGGAGACAGTTGCAGGCGCGGAGGCCGGGCGCGGCGTTCGCATGACACCGGGCGAAGCAACCAACAACAAAATGATGAAGATTGCAGAGGGAGTGCTCGAACACTGGCCGGGCGGCGCCGGACCGATGGAGACGTTCAGGGAAGCGCAGACGGCGGACATCAACCGGCTGATTGACGACCAGTTGAAGGCAATCAGCCAGCAGAACCTTCCCAGAGAGCAGGTAGCCGAGCAGGTACAAACGCTTTTCCGCGACACCGAGCAGCGGACCGGAGAGCAGGCAAAAGACGCATACAACCAGGCGTATGCGCGCGTGAAGAAAACGCTGGGACTGCCGAGCGACGCGACCAAAGACGAAATTGACGCCGCCATAGGGCGCCGCGAGCATCCCGGCAGCGTGTATGACCCATACCTGAAACAAAAGTTCAAACTGCCGGGAAGATCCGTAGAAGTAGAGCGCGCGCAACTGGCGGAAGCGAAAAGGCTTTATCAGGCCGAGATTGCGCGTACTCCGACCCGTCTGGCGCAGCGCATCATCAACACCAACGATCCTGCATTGATTTCAGGATTTTTCACGAAAGCCGGCAGCAAACAGCTTGCCGCGTTCCGAGCCATGCCGGAACCACTGCGCCAGAATGCCGCGCGCAGCATCCTTGAGGACTTTATTACGCCTGCCAGAGACGTTAAGACCGGCGAACTAGATCCGGCAGCAGTGGCGCGCAGCCTGGATCAGCAGTTGAAGAAACTAGGACAAAGCCGAGGAAGGATCATTTTCGGTGACCAGTACGACGACATCATTGAAGCGAATGACCTTTTGAAGCGCATCGGCATGGGCGAAACCGGGCCAACCGGGAAAATGCATATGGCGAAATTTCTGGGGACACTGGGAGCAACGCTGGGCGGAGGTATTTTTATTGGTCATCCAGTAGCCGGCGCAGTGACCGCGGGGAGCGAGTATCTGGGACCGAAGATTCTTTCTTTCATGCTGACCAATCCGCAGTTCAGCGAAACCACTCTCAAAATACTGCGCGGCGCCGCAGTGTCAGCTGCGCGCGGCATTCCGCAAAACTTAGCAAACGAAGTTTTTCAAACGAGTCCCGCAGCTTATCCACTTCCACGATTAGAGGCGCCGACACAATGAAACGATACTGGCTTTTGCTGCTGATGGTTGCGCTGGCAAAACCTGCATACGAGCAGGGAGCAGGTTACACGCAGGTAACAGGAACGAAGTTCTGCTATCAGAACGGCAGCGTGACGGCCGCTTTCCAGAACCAGAGCGGAGGTTCAAATCTTCCACTTCTGAATGGATCTGTCTTTCCCCAGACGAATGTGACGACGTTTAACAGCAACGGCGTGTTCAGCTTTTATCTGGCCGACAACAACCAGATTTTCCCGACACCCAGCCAGTGGCAAATCACGGTATGCGCGAAGAGCGCCGGACAGCCGCCATGCGGCGCAGTGACAGTGACGGTGACGGGACCGACGACGGACATCAGTTCGCAGATTACCAGTCTGTCATGCGGGAGCGGCGGCGGCGGAGTAACACCAGGAACAGGCGGAACGGTCCCGGTATATCAGCAACCGGGCGGCAATACGCTGATTTCGTCGAACATGACCGTCGATTCGACGGGAAACAATTTTTATGTTCCGGGCAATTTCGATCAGACGATTGTTAATCCAGTCCGCAATTCGTCACTCACTACTAACGTGATAACCGGAAATTTTACTAGCTATCTTCTGACCGGCACGATTCCTGGAACGTCACCCTACAACTTCGGTCAATTGGGACACATACAGACAGCGCCATCTTTTCTTGATACGACTCCCGGATGCTGGGGCTTTCAGGGGACGTGCTATAACACGCAACACGGCTTCATGAGTCCTAAGGTGTTCGTGAACGGGGGCGGCGGCACAAATGTTTTTGGCCAGACATCAAATTACTTCTCAGTAGGCGACCATATAGGATACGAAAACTACATCAACTCCTTTGGCGGTTCAATTGATTCTGGCGGACCTGAAGGAACAAAGGGAGTTGGCATGTATGTGACCGAACCGGCAGACACTTGGACAGGAGCAGTGGCCGCCGGTCATGGCGGAGCGGGGCAAAACACTCTTACTGTTAGTTGCGCGACTGATTGCGGGAGCGGGACATACGGCATCGTCACATTGCCCGGAAATCCCAACTCTGGCGCACCCGCCTCGCTAGGGCAGGGCATGTGGATCACCGACGAACAGACAATTAATTCTTCCGGGCAGATACAATCCGTCACGAACTACAGCGGCAACACGCCTGGAACGATCACCGTCAACATTACAAGCGGCATATCAAATTTGGCTGTATCGACCTGTTCAGCCACATTGAGCACAACTCTTTCTCCCGTGGCGAACCCTTCCGGATCTGGGACGCAAAGTCTGACATTCACGGTCACGGATGTTACTGGCACATGCACGTCCGGGGGATTGATGCAGTTTTCCGGCACGAACCACGAACAGGCGATCATTGCTAGTGTTACCGCGCCGAGCGGGGGTCAGCAGATCATCACGGCGAACATCGCTAAATATCATCCGTCCGGGACTTATATTTTCGAGAATGCCAGCAGCGATGCTGGCCTGATGGGAGAGATTGTCGCAAACAATACCAGCGGGCTTTCCTTTCCATTTGAAGTTCTGGGAGTGCAATCGATCACAGGAAATACGGCGGTCATGTGGTGGCAGTACTGGTATGCAGGCCAGGCCGCCGGATCAAATTTCCCGTTCGGAAGAATGTTGCTTACCCAATTAAGCCCGACAAACCTGAGTAATACCGGAGGAACCGTCACAATCACCGGAGGAAACCTGAACCAGAATGCGCCGTGGATTAACAACCAAACTGCAATCTACATTTCAAATGCGAGCAACAGCGCATTTGACGGGCCATGCACGAATACTTCCATTAATTTTTCAACCAATCAACTGACCTGCACACAGGGCGCGAGCACCGGGCAAACTGCGACGAGTGCAACGCTGACGCTGACGGATGCCACGCAGGACAACCCTTACGGAAACAGCAGAGTCAACTTCTATCAGGGCGCGGCCATCGTGGATGCCCAAGATTATGCTGCTACGCCTATTATGGTTAACGGAATCAACAACTATCCAGTTGACGGGCTTGGATTTAATGTTGAGCCAAATAAAATGCCGCTCAATGCGGGAGATGCTCTGGTCGAGCACCATTCGGCGGGGCAATATCATAACTATACTGGCCTGCTCACGTTGCAAAACCCGATTGGCTATAGCAATAGTGGGATCAGCATCGGAATGAAAGGCGTTTATGGAACCGGCGCCGGATCGATCCTAAACAACTATGCTTTCTCCGGGACAAACCAAACCGACAACTCTCAGTACAGTTATTACGGTGGCTCCATGACGCCCACGCCTTTTATGGTCGAAGCCGGAATGTTCGCGGACACTCTTTATCTGCGACAGCCTCCTGGATTCAGCAACTACGTCATTGACTCTCCAAATTGTCCGCCAGCGCCCAGCTCCTGTACCGATGCGGGCTTCTGGTACGGGCTATATAATTTTGCGGGCGCGTCCGGAGTAAACCAAGCAAAATATTATCCTTCCACGAACATGATGCAGTGGACCGGCCCGCAGCAGTTCAATTCACCCGGCGGCAACATTGCTTTCTATGTTGGAGGTTTGGGAACTACATCTCCCCTTGGCATCATCTTCGGCGGCAGAAGCAACAGCTTTCTGACGCCGACTGTGCCGCTCTGGAACACCGCGGCCCCGACCGTGAATGACTTGCTGAAGGTGACGCAATGCAACACGGCCGCACAGTGCGGCATTGCCGATGCGGGAGTGGCGGCAGGCAATATTCCCGTTGTCGCGTCGCTGACCACTACCTCAGCCACATCAGACAGCGTGACGCTCACAGGAATGACAGCCACAGGACATTGCGCCGAGCCAGGCGCGACGAACGCCACCGCCGCCACGAACATCGCAACAACTTACATTTCTGCGAAAGCCGCGAATCAGATTACAGTTACGCACACAGCCGTGGCAGGAATGACATATGACATCGTATGTACGCCCAACTGATTCAAAGCACAGACTGATTACAATATGACAACCGACCAATGAACCACGAATCCACTCCGCGGCGCCTTTACTGGATCGACTTTCCGCTTTTGCTGGCGACGGTCGGACTGACTACCTGGATATTTCCAACTGACACGATGACGTTTGTAGGCGCGCTTGCCGGCGCCGGCGTCGGACTCTACACGCTATGGGAAATTATCGGAAGACGCGCGGAGATTCGCTTCGCGCATCTCTTCTGCATTGCGAATCTCTGCGGATATGGCCTAGGGACCGTCAACAGCTGGCTGACATTGCCGCGCGGGAACCTGCCCCTGGCGCGGTGCTTTGGGCGCGATCCGGAAGCAGTTGCTACCGTCATGGGCGCGATTCTGATTTGTTCTGGACTGCTGTACGCGCTAGGCGAATTATATGAACCTACGGTTTTCGACCACGCGTTCAGCCTGGACGTGGACAATCGAACTATCGTGTTCGTCATGGCAGGCGTCAGCGCCGTCATCGCAGGGTTTGCATTCAAGAAAATGGGATTTCAAGGAATTACGAGCGATGCCGGGCACGTCGGATTTTTCAGCGAATTGCTGAGTTGGATCTTTCCCACCGTGTTCGCTGTTACTGCGCTATGCTTTCTGGAATGGCGCGGGATGACGAAACTGTTTCTGAGCGCAATGCTTCTGGCAGAATTCGTGCTCATCATTCCGACCGGCAGACGCAACCTGATTTACTTTGTGCTGCTCGCAATGATTGCTGTCAGGCTAGGACCGCCGCGGCGCCGGATGCGGTTTTCACGCCGCGTAATTTACGCATCAGCGCTTGCCGGCGCTATGGCGCTAGGCGGAACCGCGTTTTACTATCTGCGCTATGCAGGGTGGTCGAAACATCAGATCAGCCTGCCGGAAAGAATATCGCTGGCCATGACGATGTACGAGCGCGGGAACACAGGTAAAGTGAATGACGCGCTACAGAAGAACCTGGAAAAGCGCACGTTTGTTTTGGGATATGTTTCAGACTTGCTGGACGCCAGTTCGAGAAAGCCGACAGCGTTTGGTGCCAACGCGCTGCATGAAATGCAGCTGGCGATTCCCTCAGCCCTGTACGACGACAAAGCAGGAGTGCTCTATAGCGAGGAAACGGTAGCGAACAACACGTTCGGATTCGCGTACAAGGACGAAGCCAACAGCGTCTATTCTGCCGGACTTATCGACTTTGGATTTGCCGGGATGCTGCTGTATCCGGTTGTGATTGCGTTTCTTTTTCGCGTGGCGGCAGGCGCGGCGCGACTGTATCTCCGCAAAGAGCCGGCAACAATTGTCATTCTGTGCTTGATATATAACGCGCTGCTGACCGAGGCAGGATTGTCAACGCGCTTTTTGGCGATGCGCGACTCTATGATCTATGCAGTTTTTCTTTGGGCGATTTTTGAGATACCGGAATTCAAGCTGCGAATGCAGGGAAAGCGAGGCGAACCATGCCAGACGACATGACACCAGGCGGAGGCGGACGGACGCGCAAAATGGTAGCCGGCATGATGGCAGAAGGCATGAGCGAAGAACGCGCAAAGGCCATTGCCGCGGCGCGTGGCCGGAAGAAATACGGCAAGCGCAGATTTCAGAGGATGGCCGCGCGCGGACAGCGCAGAGCAGCCCGGCGCCGCGCTCACCGATGAATACAGGAGGAATGATGTCTTACGACGAACCAAGCGAAAGCGGACGTGTCCGCCGACTGGCTGCGGACGTGACGGACCTGGAACGGGCGAAGTATGTTTCCGCCCACGGCGACGGACCGAAGTATGCCACGCGCAAACTTGCCGGCAGGAACCGCCGGCGAGCGGAGCGACGGAGCACATACCGTCGAACGTGAAACGGGAGTAGAATCAGAGGCACCTTTCAGGGCTAATGGAAAGATGGGAAAATAAACCCGGTCTGCGTACAAGAGGCGCGCTTTCGGCATGAACGGCGCGCCTCTTGCTTTTCGGCTACCTCTTCGATTCAGAAATTCGCTTCCAACTGTTCTGCGCGACATAAACACTGTCTCGACCGTCTTTCAGTTCGTCAACGGTCCAATCATCCAGCGTTTCCTGATATTTGTTTTCGGCTTTCTCGACTGCATCATCCAGGTCTATGCCCTCTTGCTCGACATATTGATAAACGTAGGCGACCCCAATCACCTTCATTTTCCAGCGTGGCATCGGATCACCTGTCAGTTCGTACCACCGCTTCAGATCATGTATACAAACGTCATGCTTTTGCACGTCTGGGCAGGACTGGTCCCCCCGAACGTGGTCAACGCCCTGACAGTGACAGGTTGAACATTGTTCGTCGCATTCATGCACGAAGTCTTGCGGGTTCAAACCGCGTGAGCCAATCATTGTGGTGAATTCGCTGAATTTTGTGTAGCACGTAAGTCCTGGTTTAGTTTGGTTCATCTTCATTCTCCAGTTTGTGATGTCCGGGGATGGGAAAGTTCGCCGGGATACGGCAATTTTCATGTTTGTTTTTACAGCCATTCCCAGGTAAAAGCCCCTTCGCTGCAATGCAGCTTTGTTCCTAGTCTGGCGGTCAGAATTTTGGCGAAATCATCAGGTTCGAAAAAATTAGGATGTGAGAAGCGAATAATAACACCATCCTTAATGGGATTAAATGCAGCGTCGAGAGTACCGGCGACGAATTGCGAGATGTTCATCATCTGTTGACCAGGCTGCGCGTCAGGATTACGGACGAGAACCGCCACGGTAACAGACAGTCCGGTTCGTGAGCGGTTGAGAAATTTCAGAAACAGGTGTTTTCCCATCGGGAGCGTTTTTATTTGCTGCATCGGTTGACTCCGTTGAAATTGGATTTTGAAAACCTTTCGTGCGTTTGCGCTCGTGCCAGATGGCGACGAGCGAAAAGCAGATCCAGAAAAAGCAAAAGGCTAGTCCGCCATAGTTCATTGCGAACCGCCCAGGTGACGGTAGATATCAATGTGAACGCCGACATTGTAGACAGCGCGACCGCAGTGGACACAATGGCCGTAGCGGTCCGGTTCCGGGGTTCGGCAGGGAATCGGCTGACAATTCGCGCGGTACTTGTCAACGATTCGCAGAATGGAATCAATGAAGGTTTGTTGCTGCATGTTTGCTTCTCCGTCTCTCGCCGGTTCCGCCGGCGGACTGGTTTCAGAGTTAGAGTTTAATTGCCGTCCGCGTCTGACTCTCTTTCAAGTTTGAGAAGACGATCGTAAAAATCAGCGCCGATTTTCAAGGTAATGTTATAAAGCCTATCGATTCGTTTATCCAGCCTGTCAGAACTAGCGATCAATCGGGCGATTGACTCCTCGTTTTTTAATTGCAAATCGCGCAGTACTTCCACAGTTTGCGCGAGCGCTTCGTGACGTTCAGTGAGTTTTTCCAGACGTTCATCTATGGTCATGTGATGAGTTTTCCCCCTTCGTTGTTAGATTACGATTCAAACGCATATTTGTTGAATGCGCGCCAGGCGAGCGACTGGCTGATATGCAGCTTTGCAGCTGCGACTTTCATGCTTTTGCGGGATGGCCGCAAGTCCCCGCGCAGTTCCGCCATGACTTCGCGGCCCAGGGCGAACAGCTGTCTTTCGTGATAACGGATGATTGCCGCACTGTTGACGTGATCCATTACCGCACCGTCCACTTTCCGCATACTGTCCCGTTCGTGTCCTTGATGTCTCCATCATCGCCGGGCATGGGTTCGCCGCTCATACGCCAATCGTCAGCAGCGTCGAGTGCTTCTTTAATGGCATACCAGATATCGAAATAATTCTTCATATCTTCGCTGGCGCCGACTTCTATTAGTATTGCGATTTTCACTTTTTCTCCGTCTCTCGCCGGTTTCCGGCGGACTGGCAAATTGTGGGTGACATGCGCGAATCGAATTCTGAAAAACGATCCGCGCGTTTATGTCTATACGTCATGTTGTACTGCTGACATGCTGAAATGTCAACAGGATTAAAGGAACAGAAGGAACTGAGCTTTCGTTTGTCGGCTTCCAAAGTCTTGATCCGACGCGCGCGAACGTCTGGCCGTTCCTTATATTTCGCGTGACGCTTCGCGCCAGCTGCGCGACGCTTCCAGTATTCGGATGTGTCCCACATGCGGACAGCTTGACGCATTGCGCCATCCATGCGTTCTTTATCCTTGCGCGCGCGTTTCTCGCTGTGATGGCCCACCAGGATAGGCTGACCACCGGCGAAGCGCTCAGAAATGGCAGACGCCGAATCGTGAGCGTTCTGCGCATCTTCTGCGCGTCTTTCGCGGTACTCTTCAAAACGTTCGGCGCGTTCCTCTGCGCGCTCGACTAGGCTAGTATCTTCGTCTCCGACCTCGCCGCATAGCTCGATCAGCAAGTCTTCACGGTCCGGCGTCCACATGGGCGCGAAAAACAAATCTTGTTTCGGCGCCCACTTGAAACCGACGGACTTGACGCGCGCGTACAGTTCCGCGTCCAGGCGCGCGCTGGAATATAGCCTTAATTTGTTGTCTTCGGGTGAATATGTCGCATTCATCATTTTCGATTGCTCCGTCTCTCGCCGGTTCCGGCGGACTGGTGATGGGTGATTGATCCCGTGAAGCGCTTTGTAAAGCGCTTCGCGCGTTTTATGCGTCCTGAAATAGTTCGTTTTGGTTTGGATTGTATCCGCCGCCCCCGTGATTCTTTCCGCCGCATGAACACTCACACCAGGGACGGACAGCATACATGCACGCCGCATTGCAAATGTGATTTGACGGGTTTGTCGAAAATTCGATACGCCTAACAGTTGCGTGGATTCGAGAACAAATCGGACATGATCCGCACGCGAAGAGATGACCCTCTTTAATTAGTTTTTGGCCAGCGTATGCAACACCTATCAGTTTCTCGTAATCCTTCGCCAGATGCGCGTAGAAGACGCGCTGTAATTCGACCGCGTTTGATCCGCAGAAAGAAAAATGTTTGACCTGCATTTCGTTTGCTCCGTCTCTCGCCGGTTCCGGCGGACTGGTTTTCGGTGATTGATCCGCGAAGCGCTTTGTAAAGCGCTTCGCGCGTTTGTGGGCGCTCATGCTCCTATCAGCATTTCTTCAGCGCCATAGACAGCCAGAGCGCCGCATGAATGGCAAGGATAATTGCGCGCGTCTGGTTCGCATCCATCCTGAGAATGTCCGCAATCCTTGCAGAATCCGATAGACTCGCCGGATTCAATCGCGCGCATGATTCGAGACTGAGTGATTACGACCGGCGCCGGTCCGCTGGCGACAATACGCCATTTCGTCTCCGTTCCTTTTGCGCGTATGCTTTCCGCGCGCTGAGATGCGACATCGGCGATATCGTACCCTTTTTTGACTCTGGCAAACAGTTTCCATCCATAGCTGTATAACTCGCGCGATTGAGCGCCTCTTGTCGCATCTCATCTCTATTGATTTTCATTTTCGTTTGCTCCGTCTCTCGCCGGTTCCGGCGGACTGGTTTATAGGTGATTGATCCTATGTTTGAGTTAATTAGCTTGCCATTAGTTCTGTTTCTAGTCTCATTAAAGATTCGCGCACGTTATTGTTGCTTTCTTTAACGATGCGAGAAAAGTTAGGCGCATCGGATCGTAATGCTTCCCGATTCCAGATGTCTTCTAACAGTTGTGCTGCATCTTTTGCGATTCCGTAGGAAGAAAATTCAATGGTGCGAAGTCTGGAAAGAAAACGCGCTTCCAGACGGTCGGACGCATTGCAAGTAAAAATAAATATGGTGTTAGGCGGAAAGTTAGTAGCATCCAACTTGGAAAGCAGAGATATCTGTGCTGCATCTGTCATTCTGTCCGCTTCATCAATCAATACCATGTGCATCTTGCATCCTGCCATTGGTACATATTGGCAGGTTCTCCGCACGCGTTCGATGTTCTCAAGATTGCATTCTTGCGATGGGATATGATGCAGTTCCGCTGGGATAGCAGTTGCAAGAGCTAACGCCATTGTAGTTTTGCCTGTCCCAGATGGCCCGATGAAAAGCCATGCCGAAGGAAACGGGTTTGCTGCTAGTTTGGAAAGAATCTTTTTGGGCTTTTCTAATCCAACGAAAGAATCAATTGTTTGTGGTCGGTATTTTTCTGTCAGTTGTTGCGGAAAGTCTAGTGCAGATTGACTGAAAGTGTTCTGCGAATCGTCAGCGAATAGTAAGGACATTTTCTTTTGCTCCGTCTCTCGCCATGTTTGGCGGACTGGATTATTTACTGTGAGCATCTAAGCATTATTCAAAGTAAGATGTCAAGTAAAAAATAATAAAATACTAATAATCACTTGCGATCCTCTAGTAAGTGACCAGAAATGGAAAGTATGTCAAAGTAATTTGTAACAGAATCAGTTACGTATC
>Ga0126371_10005784_pt1 | contig 10987 bp, 13 predicted proteins | sample PanSoiMetaPlot_4_FD_110145 | JGI IMG/M metagenome (GOLD analysis project Ga0126371, IMG submission 110145) | Tropical forest soil microbial communities from Panama - MetaG Plot_4 | ecosystem: Environmental > Terrestrial > Soil > Tropical forest > Bulk soil | place: Panama | collected 2016-02-17
CGCCCGGTCGAAGGCCACCCACGCCATGACCTTGGAATGAACAAAGTGCCGACGCGGTCCCCGGATCTCCCATATTCCCTCGTCCGGATCGGTCCAGATTTTTTCGAGGTGACTGACGAGCGCCTTTCCAAGTTCCCAACCAGCCTCGCTCTTTTCCAATCCCTTGTGCCGGGCCAGATAGGCGGAATCGAGCAGTTCGCCATAGACATCAAGTTGCAACTGCCCGGATGCAGCGTTCCCGATTCTTACAGGACAAGAGGCTGCGTACCCGGGCAGTTCCGCCAGTTCGAACTCAGTAAGACGACGCTCCCCAGCAATGCCATACATGATCTGAAGACGATCCGGCTTTCCAGCCACAGCGCGGAGCAGCCAATCTCGCCAAGCCTTGGCTTCCTCCATAAACCCACACCCCATGAGTGCGTATAGCGTGTAGGTGGCATCGCGGATCCAGCAAAATCGATAGTCCCAGTTACGAATCCCTCCGATTTGCTCGGGTAAGGAAGTGGTAGCTGCGGCGACGATGCCGCCGGTTTCATGGTGGGTGAGGGCTTTCAGCGTGATGATCGAGCGGAGAATTGCCTCGCGATACGGGCCCTTGGAAACGTGCTTGCTCGACCATCTCTTCCAGTCTTCTGTAACCCTGTCGACTACGGCGACACCATCGGGTGGACTCGGCAGAGAGCCGAAGGAATGCGACCATGTCATCGCGAAAGAGATTGTTTGGTCTTTTTCGACTTCGAAATCAGCCAGGGTTTTAAGGTCCTCGCCGCGGAGCTCGACGGTAGTGTCGAAAACGATTCGATCCGGGCCTGCGACAGCGCATATCCGGTTGTCCTCCAGGCGGCTAACCCAGGGAACCACGGTTCCGTAATCGAAACGCAACGCAAGCTCCATCTGCATGGACACGCGACCGCGGATGCCACGAACAATTCTGATTACATCCTGGCGGTCGCCGCGACGATCCATGCAGTCGATCAATACGACCGTTCCTTCGGGAACAGAGAATTCGGTCTCCAAAACCAGGGTGCCTTCGCGGTATCGGCGTGTGACCTTCGGATGGGTGCCCTTGGGAGCGATGCTCCAATGGCCGTTGTCCGGCGATCCTAAGAGAGCGGCAAAGCAGGCAGCAGAGTCAAATCGCGGAAAGCAAAGCCAGTCAATAGAGCCATTACGGCCGACAAGAGCGGCGGTAGCATTGTTCCCAATGATTGCGTAGTCTTCGATTGGTAGGGTCATGGACAACCTATCTCTGCAACATGACACCCCAATTAGCAACATTGCGCAAGCCAAAGAGGAGTGCGGTTTGTCAGACGTTCAAAACGCCTCCTCAACCCGAATGGCCCAGGTGTGGCTGCCCTTCCTCTGGGCTACGTCGAGTCGAAAGTTGAGGTACCTTGGATCTAGGCTGTGATACTGGAGTGTCAATGCCTGAGATGTATCGGGCTTTCTTAGTGTTGGGTTGATTAGGGCCCAGGAAGCGCAATATCAGGCCGCTATCACATTGTTCAAAAAGCCATCACATTCAAGCGCGATAAGGATGAATACCACTACCACCTTTCGTTTGCATACAAGAAGATTGGCGACGAGATCGCAGCTAAACAGGAGATGAATCTCTTTTGTGAACTCCACAATCAGAAGTGATCCCATATGAAATAGTTTTGGCGCTTGAGAGCAGAACCTTTCCGTATCCGGTCGAAATACACCTGCTCGCGGTTGCATATACAGGTAGGGGAAGGCAACTTCCATTAACCCTCGATACCTAAAGGAAGTGATGAACATGAAGAATGAATTCTTCAATCCCATTGCCCAACCTTCCCGCAGGGATTTCTTACGCATAGGTGCAGCAGGAGCGTTCGCTGCAAGCATGACGCAACTGCACGCTGAATCAGCTGACGACGAAGCGGTCACGCCGCATGCGGCCACCATGATCAACGTGCCCTTTGACAAGGCGGAGCCGCGCATTGGCCTCATCGGCACTGGCGGCCGGGGAACGAGTCTGCTCGAGAATCTGCTGGGGGCCGACGGAAAGGTTCTGGCACTTTGCGATATTGTCCGAGAGAAGGCCGAGCATGCGCAGTCGCTCGTTGTGAAGTCCGGCCAGGCTTCGCCCGAACTCTACATCGACGGCGAACACGCCTTCGAGAAACTGGTGGCGCGCGACGATCTTGATCTCGTCATAATCGCCACGCCGTGGGACTGGCACGTGGAGATGGCTGTCGCCGCCATGCAGCACGGCAAGCACGCCTGCACTGAGGTTCCCGCCGCTACAGGCATCGGGGATTGCTGGAGGCTGGTGGACACGTCCGAGGAGACGCGCCGTCACTGCATCATGCTCGAGAACTGCTGCTACGGCGCCAACGAGACAACGGTTCTGCGCATGACGCATGCCGGCTTGTTCGGCGATCTGCTTTACGGCGAGGGCGCCTATGTGCATGATCTGCGGGACGAGTTATTCTCCGACAAAGGCGAGGGCCTGTGGCGTCGTAACTTCCACACACGACTGAACGGCAACCTTTATCCGACTCATGGGCTTGGTCCCGTGGCTAATTACATGTGCATCAACCGTGGCGACTGCTTCGACTATATCGTATCGATGAGCACGCTCCAGCGCGGCCTAGATGAATACCGAAAGGCGCACTGCACTGACACCGATCCGCGCTGGGCAGAGCGGTACGTGACCGGTGACCTGAACACTTCGCTGATCAAGACCGCCCGGGGGCTGAACATTACGCTGAAGCACGACACTTCGAACCCCCACCCGTACGATCGATTGAATGTCATCGGCGGTACCAAGGGCGTATTTGTCGATTACCCGCCGCGCATCTACTTCGACGGGCAGCCCGGGGGTGAGGCGTGGGGCTCGCTTGATCAGTGGAAGCAGTACCAACATCCGCTGTGGGTGAAAGAAGGCGAGATCGCCAAAAGACTTGGCGGCCACGGCGGCATGGACTTCATCATGCTCCATCGCCTCTTACAGTGCATGCGGGAAGGCCTATGTCCCGACCTGGATGTATACGATGCTGCAGCGTGGTCGGCGCCCGGGCCACTGAGCGCAGCGTCGGTGGCGGCTGGCAGTGCCCCGCAGAAGTTTCCCGACTTTACGCGCGGACATTGGAAGGATCGGAATGAGTCACAAATTGCGCTGTAGAACCTGCTACTTTTGAAAGGCGAGGAGCCGATAACTGTAAATCGTCGGAATCGGCTCAGCGGTTTCGCATGCATTGTCAGCGCCTTTCTGTCCTACGCTTGACCAGCTTACAGAGCATTCAATCGGAAACGATGGACTGCCAAGCGTGTCAGGAGACCAGTCGGCGACCGAACTCGCTGGGCGTATACCCCGTCTGGCTGCGAACAACTCGAGTGAATGTGGCCGAATCTGGGAAACCGAGATAGTTCGCGATCTGGGTGAAATTGCGTATACGACCCAGCTTCGGTACCTTGTATCGACGGAAAATCAGAGCAATGATGCTCTGCCGAAGATGATCGATGGAGTAACGGATACCAGGCTAAAACAGGCCCCTGCAATCGCATGTGTAGAAAACCAAGAAGCACCGCCAGCGCCTCGACATTGGACGATGGATAATCGGATCGACAGAGTGATGCTGACGGTAGTAAACAGCCAAAGTCTTGCAGGAACGGACCAACGCCGTTACTTCCGGGCTACCGGTAATAAAGCCACAACGCTCTTCTCTGAAGCGATCTCATCACTCTTCCTGCTGCCAGTCAATCTTCTGACCGTTCCAGTAAATCAAGCCGCCACCCTCTTCGCCGATAAAAATCGCCAACGAATCGTGCTTGATCTTCGGGTGAATTGACAGCAATTTGCTCTGTTTCCGGCGAAACCGGCGTCGCAGTGAACACCGTGCGCAAGCTCCTTAAACTGTGCCTTCGATGATGCGTAGGCTGACTTCCGGTGTTCGCATTATGCTGTGCATACGCTCCACGCGATTACCCCGAAGGGGTCGCGAATCGGAAAGACCCGCTTCGGCGGCGGGTCTTTTTGTTGCCTGCATTGGCGCAGGACGATGCGGAAGCACCTGTAGAATCGAGTCCGCTAAGGTGGGTGGTCGCGAGAAGTTTGCGGAAAGCCTAATTGCTCGTGAGCAACAACCTATCTGCTATCGAGCAGCGACTCAAATTCGCATTGAGGCGACCATGAATTTGTCAACCGGGAGTGATCTAACACGAGTCCCGGTGAGGAGGACCCATGCTTCACACGACAAACCTCATTCCTCAACACCACTCAGCACTTCATCTCGTCTGGACATCAATCAATGCAGATGCAAATGGTCCCGTTACTGCCCAGTGATACACCGCAACTCGATGAAAGCACCGGTATCCGCATGAATTCAAGGAAGCAAATCTCTGCCAGCCGGGTGAGAAAATGAAGCCCTACACCAGCGGCAATCCACGGAAATGCAGTAGCACGAATTGTGAGAACTACGCCAACTTCAGAGTGAAGATGGAAAGCATTTCTATTGCGGCAGCTGCGCAAAACGCGTACTCAGAACAAATGAATACGAAGCTGCCGCTGCGCTGCTCCGATTGATTGATTGGGAGCGCCATCTCGGAGGTATCGAGTAGCGCTGTTCGATAGCACCGTCGCCCCAGCCGGAGAATCCCTAGGAGGAAACTTCCGTCATCATGCCGTCGGCATCTAATTCACTGCATGGCGGAGGCGTCCCCCACCCTACCGAGGCTCATTGATATCCTCCGATTGTCCCTTGCACGAGTGGAGCAGTTTAGCGATTTGCCACCAGACGACCCGGCGCTCGCTTACCTCAGACACTTGGTTCTGCACCTGATTGAGGAGTTAGAGGTCGCGGCGACGCGCAAGGCGGCCTGACAGTCTTAACCGGGAGATCACTGCGCTGCCAAACCTTATCATTGCAGAGATTTGAACTGACCAATAGCCGCGCCCCACTCAGGAGGTTCGCTGATCCGGCGGTTGAATGAGTCTCTGTGTATCTCTATACGTCTTCCATCTACGCCATAAATGCATAAAGGTAGGATAAAACGGGTGATAAATATCCATTCCTACACATTGTTTATCACTTTCCCTCGGCTCCGATGGTGGCAACGGGGTCCAGAAATTCAGACCGTCGGGGACATGACTTTGAGTTTCCCCTCATTGCTCCGTTTCCGTATCTGATCGCACTATTACGTTCTAGAATGCACTTGATAGACGACACTCCCCAGCCGTCTACCAGATCGTTTCTTACTGATTCAGTGCAATGATCACCTGATCCGTACTTGTCCCACAGCGCTCTTGCCTCGATGAGCGCCACTGCCTTTCTAGAAGAGTCACTAAGATTGCCGTTGCCGCTGCAAATTGCATTTGCGTCTTGAGAGAGATATCCATCGACTACAGTCAACTTTTGGGCTAGTCGATCTGCCGCATCTGAGTTTTCCGGGTTTAACCGAACTGATTCAACTAAGTCAAGAGTTGTAACGGCCTCAGAATCTTCTTTTTCGTTGGAACAAGAGGTTTGAGGCTCAAAATCACACGGATTGCTGATGACCGCGTTGGACAACATGGCTGGGCGTATGTCTCCGCGAAGATTAGGCGTCGAAAAATAGGAACCCGTAACCGGTCACATATTCGTCGAAGTCATCCATTGTCGCCCTGTAAAGGAAAAATACAAACACATGGCTCGCCAACAGAATGAGTAATATCCTTGCGAGAAAACCATCTAGAGTTATCTTTGATTTGGCCGGAGAATCGGGCGCCGAGGGCGATTTTTCAGTCATTGGTTTTCACCTCAGCAACAGGTGCACACCTTGAAAATTATGTTTAGAGGGTGGCCCGCAATGCGAACGCTTTAGTCAGCCGATGGAGGAGGGAACAACATGATAGCGCATTGTGCATCCAATTGCCAGCAGAAAGTCGTCATTCGACCTTCGACGGGCAGCCGCCTATCTCCTTAGTCATTTCTTAGTCATTTCGCACTCCCGAAATATTGGACTTGGAAGCGATAACGAGGGAGGACGTCATCGATGGATGGCGTTCTGCCCGCCATATTGCGCAACCGGCTGTCATTGAGATAATCGCTGAATGTGTGGTTGCTACCAACGCCGATCCGACAAGCAGAAGATCGCCGAAGCATTCACCTTGGGCAACGTTGACGGCCTCGCCGTAGAGTTCGCGCCTGACTACAATGCAGCACCGCAGTCCATACAGCCAGTCATCGTATGGGATGAGGACGGGACAACTGGTGCTGCGAATATCCGTTTATGTCTTCCCCGATGGGCAATACGCCGTCCATCGTGGAGTCCTCTTGTCTATCGGGCCACTAAGGAGTAGTGTGCTCGGCGTTGGGAGTACCAAACATGAACGGCGGCGTCCGCTCTGCTTAGAACCCGGCCACTTTCATCCGCGTGACGCCTCGGCCCCTCTCAGGGGCGAAATCTCTGGAGGCTGCGCGATGAAAATCACTCTCTGTGTTTCGCACAGGAAACAGACTGCTTCGTTCAGAATAGTGGGCTTGATACTTACAATCGCTCCGCTGTGGCTGATGCTGGCCACAGCCAACACGTTCGCGCAGACGAGCAATGACGTATCCAGTTCCACCACGCCCACCAACCCCGATCCCTCACCCGGGGACTGGACGCAACTTCTCAGAGACAACATGCAGCGCTGGGATCCATTTGAGACTGTGCTAAATGTCAATAATGTCGGCGGTCTGCAATTGAAATGAACCTCTAACCTTTCGGAAGCCGTGAGTTCCCCGCCCGCAGTGGTGAACGGGGTCATATATTTTGCCACCGATGCAGGTGGCTTTGTTGGCACCCCCGTCCACAACGTGACTGCGCTGAACGCCAGCACGGGCGTCAAGGTGTGGAGCTTTGCAACTGGATCCTCTGTAGATTCGTCGCCCGCAGTGGCAAATGGAGTGGTTTACATCGGCTCATTCAACGGGAACTTGTACGCGCTGAACGCCACCACCGGCGCCAAGCTGTGGGGCTATGACACCGGAGGCTTCGTTTATACCTCGCTCGCCGTTGTGGATGGCTTGCTGTACTTCCGGGACGGAAGTCCATTTGGCTACGGAGGTCCGAGTACTGTCTTCGCGTTTTCTGTGGGCGTAGAAGCCGATCTCTTCCTGCGGATAAACCCGTCTACGACCACAGTCCATCAGGGCGACCTGATCACCTATGCCTTCCCGGTCTGGAATCTCGGTCCAGACAATGCTGATAATGAAGTGCTGACCACTCAGGTGCCTGAAGGAACAACGTTCGACTACATCCGCATCTCCGGCACTCCGGCGCTGGGCACGTGCACCCATCCGCCCTATCAGAGAACAGGGCAGATCGTCTGCAACGAGGGCGCCGCCATGGCTCCGAACACTACATCGACTGTGCGACTGACGGTAAAGGTGACGGCGCCCGCGGGCACGGTGATCACCGCAAGTGCGGCGACTATGTCGGATACTCCCGATCCGAATCTAGCCAACAACACTGCGACGGTGAGCCTCACCGTGCAATGAAGAGGGTCCGCTAATCCTCGTTGCACCGAGTGCAGTGGCGAGTGTGGCTGAGTAAGGCCTCAAGTGCGTTGCTAATTCGTGACCGCAGGTATGCCTTGCTGTCACCGGCTGCGACGTCCTTTTAGCACATCGCGACAAATTCTCAGATAGTCCAGCGCAAGACGATTTCCAATATTGCAGAACTGCAACTCGTCACGGACAGTAATGGGTTCGTTTAATTCCATGCGCAGCCTTGTAGTGCCACAGAAATGTGAAACGCCAGTGAACGCTTTGTCCACTGGCGCCACAATTCAGTAGCCCTCCCCCAAATGCTACTCAACGATTGAACTGTACCCGCGTTCAGGTAACTTGCATAGATATATTTTGGTTTTCCCAGCTACCGCTAACTGGTATCAAAAGCCAGTTACTTGTATGGTCCACAAACCGTGATTCCGTTTCCGCTTGCTGGCAGCACACTTCTGCACCAACATCTTGCGGAGTAACCCCGGATCGAACGCGCTTCTCTCCCAGGTGAGCAATTCATTCTGTCGTGAAGTTCCGGTGTACATCCTGTATCCTCTTGTCTACTGCACCTCTGAGGAGTAGAGTGCTCGGCGTTGGGCGCACCGCACGGAACGCCGACGACTGCACCATTCAGAACGAAACGCCTCGCTCCGTCCTAGCTCCCCATCGCTAAGAAGAGCTTCCGGAGGCTTCGTTATGAAAATCGCTGACTATATGTCGGTTCAGAAAACGCAGAAATCGTTAATTGATCGAGAAGTTGCTATTTCATCGCAGACGGTAGCGTGCGTGCGACGTCTGACTTCGGCCGTGTGAGGAGGTAGATATGAGAAGCAAGATTGCATTTGAGCTGCTGACGGCTGGCGTTGTGATCGTTGGCGCAGCGAGCTACGGTTTTCGCGCTGAGGGACAGGCGCAATGGCAGTTCTCGGGACAAAATCTGGATGACAGCAGAAACCAGCCCAATGAGACCATCATCAATGCGTCGAACGTAAATTCGCTGGTTCCGTTATGGATATATAACGCAGCAGGAAGTGTGAGCGTGTCACCGGTGGTGGAGGGAAATCGCGTGTACTTCCCGGACTGGGCGGGCTATCTCTATTCCGTCGACCGATACACGGGGCAGACGTTCTGGCGGGCGAAAATCTCCGACTTCGATGGATATTCCGGTGCGGTCCTCAGAGTGAGTCCAGCCATATATGGAAACGAGCTGTTTTTTGGCGATAACCAAGGATACTCAACCCCGCACAATGGAGCGAACCTGATTGCGGTCAACCGATTTACGGGCGAACTTCTCTGGATCACGCAGATTGATCCGCATCCGGCGGCGATTGTCACCGGGCCGGCAGTGGTCTACAACGGCGTTGTATATCAGGGAGTTTCTTCTTCCGAAGAGGCTCTGGCGGATGGACCCACGTATCCATGTTGCACGTTTCGCGGCAGCGTAGTGGCGGTGAACGCAGCTACGGGCAAGATTATTTGGCAAAACTATACCGTGCCGGACAACAACGGCGCGGCGGATGAATACAGCGGGGGAGCCATCTGGCAGGAGCCGGTCGTCGATCCGACGCGAGGCCTGCTGTATGTCGGCACGTCGAATAACTACTCGCTGCCCGCGGCGGTGCTGGACTGTCAGACGAAGACTCCTAACGCTAGCAACTGCGAGTCACCGAACGATCACTTTGATTCGGTGCTGGCGATGGACTTGCAAACCGGCAAGATTCGGTGGTCGCGAAGGCTTTACGGGTATGACGTCTGGACGGTGGCGTGCATTATTCCCAAACCCGGAGTAGAGTGCCCGTCACCGCACGGACCGGACTACGATCTCGGAGGATCGGGCGGGAATCTGCTCAGCAATCTTGTCGGGTTCGGGCAGAAGAGCGGCATGTACTGGGCGCTGAATCCCGAGAATGGCAATCTTCTGTGGGGCACGATGGTTGGCCCGGCAGGGATCCTATGGGGAACGGCGACGGATGGCCAGCGCATCTATGTGGCGATCTCGGATGCAAGCCAGGCCGCTTATACGTTGACTTCAGGGCAGAAGATCACATGGGGTTCGTGGAGCGCGTTGGATGCGTCCACGGGAAAGATTCTTTGGCAGACGGCCGATCCGACTCCGCACACGCTTGATATCGGGTCAGTGAGCGTGGCCAACGGGGTCCTGTATACCAGTTCGTATGACGGTCACATGTATGCGCTGGACGCTGCGACCGGAAAAATTCTGTGGAGCTATGCAAGCGGCGGTTCGGTGCTTGCCGGGCCGTCGATTGTGGATGGGGTTCTCTACTGGGGATCGGGATATCCGCGTAGCGGAGGCAAGTCGAACAACAAGGTCTATGCATTTATGCTCGCGCCGCATAAAGCCGATCTCTATCTACAGGTCAAACCTTCTACGACAACCGTCCATCAGGGTGACCTGCTTACTTATGCCTTCCCCGTTTGGAACTTCGGGCCGAGCAATGCAGATCACGAAGTGCTGAACACACAAGTCCCTGCAGGCACAACATTCGACTCCATACGCATCTCCGGCACGTCGGCACTGGAAAGCTGCACCACTCCGCCCTATCAGGGAACAGGACAAATCGTCTGCCATGAGAACGCAAGCATGGCGCCGAATACGACATGGACGGTGCGACTGACCGTGAAGGTGACGGCTCCCGCAAGCACAGTGATCACCGAGAGCGCAGCCACCACGTCGGATACGCCCGATCCGAACATGCCCAATAACATGGCAACCGTGAACCTCAAGGTGCAATGAAGAGGGTCCGCTAATCCTCGTTGCAACGCGAGCAGTGGCGTGTGTGGAATGGCGGCCCAGAAGCTGAGGGCCCTAGTCCTGCAAAATTCGTCCCGTTAATGAAAGATGTGCGATCTTCTCTCAGTGTTGGCCTGCAGTCCCACTAAGCACGCTGTGCGATCCACGAGCTGATTGCGGCACTCGCCATGATCTACCTGCGATTTTCTTAAACTTAACTGTTGACACTAGCCCACCTGATGATAGTATCTGGCGCAGTTACAAATCCTTGGACCACCACGGTTAACCCCTTCGTCATTTCTAACCTTTTGCTCTACTTGCATGTTGTTGCCTCCTGCCGACACTCAGGAGTTTTGTCATGTCTGCGCTGTCACTCGTTCGTAGACGTATGCCTGCCTGTCTTGCATGGCTCGTCGTCCCAATCTCATTTCTGGGAATCAGTCCTTCCAGCCCATCACAGTCTGTAACTGCTGATTTTGCTGATCGAAACGGTTCGACTGCAGAAGTGCCGAGCGGCCTTTTTAGCGTAGGCGGCGCCGGACAGGATGTGACGGATCAAGGCTCTATCGGCACGTTAACCTCAGCTGGACTTACCGGAACACGTTTCTGGATCCCGCTCGACCAGATTTATGCGACGTCCACCCCAAATTTCAGTTATCTAGATAAGTGGATGGAGACAATTAAGTCTGGGGGCCTCCATCCATTAGGCGTGATCTACAACACACCACCTTCTCTCGCGTCTACG
>Ga0126371_10005785_pt1 | contig 10987 bp, 10 predicted proteins | sample PanSoiMetaPlot_4_FD_110145 | JGI IMG/M metagenome (GOLD analysis project Ga0126371, IMG submission 110145) | Tropical forest soil microbial communities from Panama - MetaG Plot_4 | ecosystem: Environmental > Terrestrial > Soil > Tropical forest > Bulk soil | place: Panama | collected 2016-02-17
CACTTCGGTCACGGCAGGACGAGGACGTCGACCGTCTGGCCCTGCGGCAGCTGGGTCTCCCGCTCTGGCACGATGATCAGCGCATTGGCCCGGCCGAGCGCGGCGATCTGGTGCGAGCCCTGCCCGGACAGCGGCGCGACCTTGTCGCCGCTGAGCACCGCGCGCAAGTAAGAGCGCCTGCCCTCCGGGGAGCGCACCCCGGCGGTAAGCGTCGCCCGGACGCTCGGCAGCGCCAGGTCGGACGCACCCTGCAGTGCGGCGATCGCCGGCCGGACGAAAAGCTGGAACGACACGTAGGCGCTCACCGGGTTGCCCGGCAGGGTGAAGATCGGTACCTGGGCCTCGCCAATGGTGCCGAATCCCTGCGGCATGCCCGGCTGCATCGCCACCTTTGTGAAGGTCACGGTGCCAAGCTCGCGCAGTGCGGCCTTCACCACGTCGTGCTCGCCGCCCATGCTGACCCCGCCGGTGGTCACCAGCAGGTCCGCGTGGTCCAACTGCTCTTCGAGGGCGGGCAGCACGCCCGCCGGGTCGTCGGGGACGACCGAATGCCGCCGGGCGGTCGCGCCGGCCTCGCGCGCGGCCGCGGCGAGCATGTAGCTGTTGGAGTCCCAGATCTGCCCGGGCACCAGCGGGGTCCCCGGTTCGGTCAGCTCGTTGCCCGTGGACAGGACCACCACCCGGGGCCGTGGTCGCACCCGCACCGCCTTGCGCCCCGAGGACGCGGCGACCGCGATCTGCATCGGCCGCATCCGGATGCCCTTCTCCAGCAAGGTCTCGCCTGCCTTGGCGTCGCCGCCGGCGTACCGCACCGCGTTGCCTGGCTCGACCGGACGGTAGATCTCGGCCCGGTCCACACCGGCGTTCGTCCACTCCACCGGCACTACGGCGTCCGCGCCTGCCGGCATCTGCGCACCGGTCATGATCCGGATCGCGGTGCCGGGAGTGAGCCGGAAGATGCCGGTGTCACCGGCAGCGATCTCGCCTTTGACCGGGAGAATCGCCGGGGACCGTTCGGAGGAAAGTGTTGTATCCGCGGCCAGCACGGCGTAGCCATCCATACTGGAGTTGTCAAACGAGGGCAACGACACCGCGGCAGTCACGTCCTCGGCAAGCACGCACCCCTCCGCGTCGGCCAGCTCCACATCCAGGGGCGGTAGCGGGGTGATGGCACGCAGGATCGCCGACTTGTGCGCCTCGACCGTGGCCGGCGCTTCGCTCACCGCAAGCCTTCGAGGTACTTACGCAGCCAGGGGATGAATTCGCTGGACAGGTCGGGCCGCTCGGTCGCGAACATCACCATCGTGCGCAGGTAGTCCAGCTTGTTCCCGGTGTCGTAGCGGCGGCCGTGGAAGAGCACGCCGCGCAGTTCACCCTTGCCGGCGAGCACCTTCAGTGCGTCGGTGAGCTGGATCTCGCCGCCCCGGCCGGGCTGCGTCTCACGGAGCACGTCGAACACCGCCGGGTCACACACATAACGCCCGATAACGATCCACCGGCTCGGCGCCGACCCCGGCACCGGCTTCTCCACCAGGTCCGTGATCATGACCACGTCGTTGTCGGCGGTCGGCGCTACGGCGGCGCAGCCGTAGAGGGCCACCTCCTCAGGGTCTACCTCCATCAGCGCCACGACACTGCCGCCGAACTCGTTGCGCACGTCGATCATCCGGGTGAGCAGCGGGTCGCGAGAGTCGATCAGGTCATCGCCGAGCAGCACGGCGAATGGCTCGTCCCCGACGTGCTGTGCCGCGCAGAGGACGGCGTGGCCAAGGCCCCTTGGGTCCCCCTGCCGCACATAGTGCACGGTTGCCAGGTCGCTGGACTCGCGCACCAGGGCGAGCTTGTCCCAGTCCTCCTTGGCGGAGAGCGCCTCCTCGAGCTCGTACGCCCGGTCGAAGTGGTCCTCGATGGACCGCTTTCCCCGCCCCGTGATGAGCAACACGTCGTTGAGGCCCGCCGAGACGGCTTCCTCGACGACATACTGAATGGCAGGCTTGTCGACAACAGGCAGCATTTCCTTGGCCGTCGCCTTAGTCGCGGGCAGGAACCGTGTCCCCAGCCCAGCGGCAGGCACCACGGCCTTGGTGACTGCTGACATCCTGGGATCGCCGGTATCGACCATGTGTAAAGCGTAGTGACCTCGGGGGAGTAGCGTGCACGACCCACCCCCGTCCGCGGCGGCGGACAAGGCTGAGCTCCGGCGGCAGCTGAGCCGGGCGCGTATCGAGATGCCAGACTCGATTCGGAACGAGGCGGGCCGCCTCATCCGCGATCACCTGCTCGAGATGCCGGAAGTCGCGGCGGCGGGGACGATCGCTGCCTATTACTCGGTCGGCACCGAGCCGGATACGCGCAGCCTGGTTTTCGCCCTGTGGAAGCGCGGCAGCTACGTGGTGCTGCCGGTGTTGCTCGGCGACGGCGACCTTGACTGGGCCTCCTATGAGGGGCCTGACTCGCTGGCGCCCGGGCCGCGCGGGCTGCTGCAGCCGATCGAGCCGCTGCGCGGAGCGCAGACGGTGGCGCGCGCGGACGTAGTCCTAGTCCCGGCGCTTGCCGTCGACCTGTCAGGCAACAGGCTGGGGCGCGGTGGCGGGTCTTATGACCGCGCGCTCGCGAGGGTCGGCCCCCAGGTTCCAGTGATCGCGCTGATATACGACACCGAGTTGCTGCCATCGGTCCCGGTTATGCCCCATGACCAGCGGGTTCGGGCGGTTGCCCGCCCGGGGTACGGCATCACGCTGCTGCCGGGCGCGGAATCAGCCAACCCGCCGCACGGTTATGCTTAGCAGTCTGCTAGTGCGAGTGCTAATCTAGCGAACCGAATTGGTCCCCTCTGGAGGAACCCGTGCCCACATATCAGTACGTGTGCACCGAATGCGGTGGTCAGATCGAGGCGGTGCAGAAGTTCACCGATGACCCGCTGACCCAGCACGAGGCCTGCGGCGGTCGGCTGCGCAAGGTCTTCTCGCCGGTGGGCATCGTGTTCAAGGGCTCGGGCTTCTACCGGACGGACAGCAGGAACGGGTCGTCGGCTGCGAAGACCGCGACGCCGGGTTCGTCGTCCTCGGCCGATGCCGGATCCGCGACGGACACCTCTGCGAAGGACTCGTCGTCTTCCTCGCCCGCGACGGGCGGCGAGAAGGCGTCTGCCAGCTCGTCTGGCGGGTCTTCGGCCAACTCCTCGGGCGAGAAGGTCGCCTGACGGACATGGCACCGGTCGCGGATATCGGGGTCATCGGAGGTTCTGGCTTCTACGAGTTTCTCACCGACTGCGACGAGGTGAAGGTCGACACTCCGTTCGGCGAGCCAAGCGAAGCTGTTCTCGTCGGCGAGGTGGCGGGCCGCAGAGTCGCCTTCCTGCCGCGGCACGGGCGCGACCACCGGTTCCCGCCGCACACCATCCCGTACCGGGCGAACATGTGGGCGCTGCGCTCGCTGGGCGTACGCCAGATCATCGCGCCGAGCGCGGTCGGCTCGCTGACGACCTCTTACGGCCCGGGCACGCTGGTCATCCCCGACCAGCTTGTGGACCGGACCACCAGCCGCGCGCAGACGTTCTACGACCAGCATGCGGTGCACATCCCGTTCGCTGACCCGTACTGCCCGACCGGGCGGGCGCGGTCGATAGCGGCGGCGCGTGCGTTCGGCTGGGTGCCCGCCGGTTCAGGGACGCTGGTAGTGATCGACGGGCCCAGGTTCTCCACCAGGGCGGAGTCGCAGTGGTACGCCGCGCAGGGGTGGACGCTGGTCGGGATGACCGGTCACCCCGAGGCCGTGCTGGCACGCGAGCTCACGATGTGCTACACGACGCTGGCGCTGATCACCGATACCGACGCCGGCGTGGAGGAGGGCGAGGGCGTAACCCAGGCCGAGGTGTTCGAGGTGTTCGGCGCGAACATGAACCGGCTGCGGGAACTGGTTGTCAACATCATCGGCTCATTTCCGGCCGAGCGTGAGGACGACCTGTGCGCGCATGCCCTCGACGGCATTCGCCTGCCCTTCGAACTCCCTTAGCGGAGACCGAGCATTTGTAACTTTTGCAGCTTTTGCACCGTATGGCCTCTTCCGGGCGTGGTGGCGGTGGTTGTAATCTCGGCGCCGTGATTCCATATGACATCCCGGCGACCGGCTCGGCCGAGGTGCACGTGCTCAACGATGGGTACGTCGGGCTGGATGGCGACGATGAACGGGTGAGCGGCACGGTCACCCTGATCGTCGACTCTGGCGCTGTGATCGTGGTCGACCCGGGGATGGTCGCCTCGCGAGCGGCCCTGCTCGCGGCCCTTGAATCGCACGGGCCGCGGGCGGCCGACGTGACCGACGTCGTGTTCAGCCATCACCACCCCGACCACACCGTCAACGCTGCCCTGTTTCCCGCCGCGCGGATCCACGACCATTGGGCGATGTACGAGGCGGACCGCTGGGTGGACAGGGACGCCGACGGTTTGCTGCTCAGCCCCTCAGTGCGGCTGCTGCGCACGCCCGGGCACACCGGCGAGGACATCTCGACGGTCGCCTCGACGGCCGGCGGGGTCTACGTCTGCACGCACGCCTGGTGGAACGCCGCGGGGCCGGAGGACGACCCGCTCGCCACGGACGCCGCGGCCCTGGCGGCGAGCCGCGAGCTCCTGCTGTCGTTCGCGACGGTGAACATTCCCGGCCACGGGGCCGCATTCCGGCCGGGATCGCAGCCGTGAAGATAACCGGCTGCGCGGAAGTGTAACGAGTCGGCGGCCGAAGGCGTTGTGCATATGAGGCGTGACCCTCGCGCGAAGTCCCGGCCTGGCCCCGCGGGCCGGGACTCGCGCTTTCTGGTCCGCCCCATCAGGGCGGACGGTGACAGGTGAACGAGTCTGAGCCCATCGCGATCGATGCCGGCCTGATCGGCCAGCCCGCGCGCCCGGTGGTACGGGAGCTTCGTCAGGCAGGACTGGTCCCGCGCATCGAGTGGACGCACATCGGAGGCGTGCCGGCGGGCACGATCATCGCGGTCAAGCCACGGGGCGATGTTGCACCCGGAACGGTCGTCATCATCACCGTCGCCGCCCTGCAGTCGGATTTAGTGCATGTCGAAGCGCGGCGGTGTTTGCAGGGACTATTCGTCACAATTGCGACCTAATCGTGATAATGAGCCGCGAAGCCGGTAACGTTGCAAGCCGTGCCCCTGATCCCGCGGCGGGCCTGGATTCGCGTCAGCCGCCCGTCAATCCCGGATCTATCCGGACGAGCCGCTCGTGGCTGACTGGCCGTTGATTTCCGATCTAGGCCCGCTAGGTGCCCTGCCGACAGCACCTCGCCTTGCTCGCGGCTTCATCGGGGTCGTGCTCACCGGATGGGGTATGGCCGGGCTGGCCGAGGTCACCGAGTTGCTAGTCAGCGAGCTGACCACCAACGTCGTCCGGGCATCGACTGGACCGGACGGGCTGCCTAGGTACGACAAGGCGGGCAAGCTGCCGCTGCTGTGGGTGCGACTGCTTTCCGACCAAGCCCGGCTCATGGTCGAGGTCTGGGACAACCTTCCCGAGTCGTATGGCGAGCCCGAGATGCGGCACGCCGAACCGCAGGAGGAGTCCGGGCGCGGCCTCGACATGGTCGACACCCTGTGCCAGGAGTGGGGCTGGGAAAGCGTCCCAGGATGGACCGGCAAGCGCGTCTGGGCGCTACTTAACGCGAAGTAGCGGCTGCCGTGTTCCTGCGCTGCCGCAGGCGGTGCAGCACATCGTTGGCGGCGGGGCCGCGGCCAGAGAAGTAGTCGTGCAGCGTCCGGTATTCGGCGAACAGCTGGTCGTAGTCGTCAGCGCGCCCGGGGTCCGGCGTGTAGACGTTGTGCTCGATCCGCCCCATGGCGGCCGCGGCGGCGGGCACATCGGGATGCACGCCCGCCGCTACCGCGGCGTGTATCGCCGAGCCGAGCGCCGGGGCCTGCTCGGACGTTGCGATGGAAATAGGCCGGCGCAGCACGTCTGCGTAGATCTGCAGCAGCAGCCGGTTGCGCTTGAGCCCGCCGGCCACAGCGAACTCGGTGACCGGCAAGCCCGCGCCTTCGAACGCCTCGACGATCACCCGGGTGCCGAACGCGGTGGACTCGAGCAGGGCCAGGTAGATGTCCTCCGGCGTGGTGGCCAGCGTCAGTCCGACGAGCACGCCCGACAGGTGGTGGTCGACGAGGATCGACCGATTCCCGCCCATCCAGTCGAGCGCGACAAGACCGTGCGCCCCGACCGGCTGCGACGCGCACCTGCTTGACAAATACTCGTGCAGGTCCATGCCGCGCTTCCTAGCCTCGGCAAGGTACGTCTCCGGCACGCCCTGGCCGATCCACCACGCGAAGATGTCGCCGACTGCGCTCTGGCCCGCCTCGTAGCCGAACAGCCCGGCGATGATCCCGCCGTCGACCACGCCGCAGATGCCGGGGACTGCCGCCAGCGTGTCGCCGTTCATCACGTGGCAGGTGGACGTCCCCATAATCGCGAGCATCTGCCCCGGCGCGATGGACCGGGCGGCGGGCGCGGTGACGTGCGCGTCCACATTGCCGGCGGCAACCGCGATGCCCTGGGGCAGCCCGGTTAGCGCCGCGGCCGCGGAAGTCAGCCGCCCTGCCCTGCTGCCGAGAGGCGACAGTGGCAGGCCGGCCAGCCGGGTCTGGGCGAAGTCGCCGAACTCTGGGTGCAGTGCCTTGAGGTACTCGGCCGAGGGGTAGTGACCGTCCTGGTAAATCCCCTTATACCCGGCGGTGCAGGCGTTTCGCGTCTCCGATCCGCACAGCTGCCACACGATCCAGTCGGCCGCCTCGATCCACCGCTGCGTTCGCCGGTAGATTTCCGGGTCTTCTTCGAGCACCTGCAGGGCCTTGGCGAACTGCCATTCCGAGGAGATCCGGCCGCCGTACCGGCTGATCCACTTCTCGCCTCGCTCATGCGCCAGCGCGGTGATGCGATCGGCCTGGTCCTGTGCCGCGTGATGCTTCCACAGCTTCGGCCAGGCATGCGGCCTGTCGCGCAGCTCCGGTATCTCACACAGCGGCGTGCCGTCGCGCAGCACGGGCAGCACGGTGCTCGCCGTGAAGTCCGTCGCGATACCGACGACCGTCGCCGGGTCTACCACGGCGTCGAGCAGCGCCTCGCGCACAGCGGTGCCGAGCGCGGCGCGCCAGTCGGCGGGATCTTGCAGCGCCCAGTCGGCCGGTAGCGGCTGGTCGGACCCGGGCAGGGCTCGCTCGATCACGCCGTTGCGGTACTCGGCGACGCCGCTGCCGAGCTCGGCGCCGTCGCTGGCGCGCACGACGACAGCACGGGCGGACAGCGTTCCGAAGTCCACGCCCACGACCATGGGAGAGCCATCAGCCGTCATTGTCGTCTCATCTCCAGAATGTCGTATCGTTGTGGCTCAGATGTTAACGTGCACAAGATCGGCTGCAATACCCCGATGTAGTGACTGTTAACGCTCACAACCGGAGTGGCCTAACACTCCGGGTGCAGACCCCGGGGAAGGCGCCGCGCCAGGTCGGCGGAAGGGCCCGCGGCCAGGAGTACAGTATTTGTTCAGCTAAATGCAGCAACTCGACCGTCAAGTGGGGAAATACGTGGTCAGACCCGCCCGTGAGCCGGCGATGACCGATGTCGCCAAGCTGGCCGGTGTTTCGCATCAGACCGTCTCCCGGGTACTCAACGACCACCCCAACGTCCGTGAGCAGACCCGGATGCGGGTGCAGGCGGCGATCAACGAACTCGGCTACCGCCCGAATCGGGCCGCCCGTGTGCTGGCCACAGGAACATCCCAGGTCATCGGCGTGGTATCCAGGTCATCGACGCTATACGGCCCGGCGGCGACACTCAGCGCGCTGGCCGAGGCCGCCGTGCAGCGCGGATTCACCGTCAACGTGGAGAGCGTGCGCACCCTCGACCGCCAGCCGATCGCCGACGCGATCAGCCGCCACCTCGACCAGCGCGTCGCGGGCCTGGTCATCATCGCCCCGGTCCAATCGGCCAATGACGCCCTTGACCACCTGCCACGTGACATCCCGCTCGTCAGCATCGACGGCGACCCGGAAAGGCCGACCGAGCTGGTGACGGTGGATCAGGAAGCGGGCGCGTACGCGGCGACGCGGCACCTGCTCGAGGCCGGGCATCCCACCGTGTGGCACGTCTCCGGGCCCGACGACTGGTTCGACGCCCGCGGCCGCCTCGCCGGCTGGCGGCGGGCGCTGACCGAGGCGGGCGCCGAGATACCGCCGCTGATGTCGGCCGACTGGTTCGCCGCGTCCGGTTACCGCTACGGCCAGATCCTGGCGCGGATGACCGATGCTACGGCGGTATTCGCCGCCAATGACCACCTCGCCCTCGGCATCCTGCGTGCCTTGCACGAACGCGGCCGCCGCGTCCCCCAGGACGTGAGCGTGGTCGGCTTTGACGACGTGCCCGAGGCGGCCTACTACATCCCGCCGCTGACCACCATCCGGCCCGACTTTGACGCGGTCGCCGCCGCCAGCCTCGACCTGCTGCTCGCGCAGATCACCAGCGGACAACGCCTCGGCGACCGCCGGGTCCTCACGCCGACGCTGATCAGCAGGGATAGCGTCGCGCCGCCGCGTTCCTTACCGCGAACCCTGCTAGACCTGGCTGTGGCTTTCCACGGCGGCCACGATCTCGGCGATCGCGTCGTCGAGCGGCACTCCGTTCTTCTGCGCGCCGTCACGGTAGCGGAACGAGACCGCGCCCGCGGCCACGTCGTCGTCTCCGGCGAGGAGCATGAAGGGAACCTTCTGCCGCTGCGCGTTGCGGATCTTCTTCTGCATCCGGTCGTCGCTTGAGTCGACCTCGACCCGGATTCCGGCGGCCCGCAGCCTGGCGGCGACGCTTTCCAGGTATGGCACGTGCGAGTCGGTGATCGGGATACCGGTCACCTGTACCGGCGCCAGCCAGGGCGGGAACGCGCCCGCGTAGTGCTCTACCAGGATCCCGAAGAACCGCTCGATCGACCCGAACAGCGCCCGGTGGATCATGTACGGCCGCTGCCTCGACCCGTCAGGGGCCTGGTACTCGATGCCGAACCTGCCCGGCTCCTGGAAGTCCACCTGCAGGGTGGATAGCTGCCAGCGGCGCCCGATTGCATCACGGACGTGCACGTCGATCTTGGGGGCGTAGAAGGCGCCCTCGCCTTCGGCGATCTTGTACGGCAGGCCGGCCTTGTCGAGCGCGTGCTGCAGCGCCGTCTCGGCGGCAGCCCACTCCTCGATGGTCCCGACGTACTTATCGGGCCGGGTCGACAGTTCGGCCTCGAACTCAGTCAGCCCGAAGTCGCGCAGCAGCCCGACCACGAAGTCGAGCAGCGACGCCAGCTCGTCGGCCAGCTGGTCTGGTGCGCAGAAGATGTGCGAGTCGTCTTGGGTAAAGCCGCGCGCCCTGGTGAGCCCGTGCACGACGCCTGACTTCTCGAACCGGTACACGGTGCCGAACTCGAATAGCCGCAGCGGCAGCTCACGGTACGAGCGCCCGCGCGAGCGGTAGATCAGGATGTGCATCGGGCAGTTCATCGGCTTCGGGTAGTAGTTCGCCCCTTCCAGCTCCATCGGGGGGAACATCCCGTCCTTGTACCACTCCAGGTGGCCTGAGGTGATGAACAGGTCTTCCTTGGTCAGGTGCGGAGTGTTGACGAACTGGTAGCCGGCCTCCTCGTGCCGCTTGCGCGAGTAGTCCTCCATCACCCGGCGGATGATGCCGCCCTTGGGGTGGAAGACCGGCAGCCCAGAGCCGATCTCGGCGGGGAAGGAGAACAGGTCGAGTTCCGCGCCGAGCTTACGGTGATCGCGCTTTTCGGCCTCCTCGAGCATCGTGAGGTAGCTGTCCTGTGCCGCCCGTGACTCCCAAGCGGTGCCGTAGATGCGCTGCAGCTGCGGGTTCTTCTCGTTGCCCCGCCAGTACGCGCCCGCGTTCCTGATGAGCTTGAACGCCGGGATCTGCCGGGTGGTCGGCACGTGCGGGCCGCGGCACAGGTCTTTCCAGCGCAGCTCGCCGGTCCTCGCATCAACATTGTCGTAGATGGTGAGCACCCCGGCGCCTACCTCGGTGGAGGCCTCGGCGTCGCCCGCCGCCTGGCCTTTGATGCCGATCAGCTCGAGCTTGTAGGGCTCGGCGGCCAGTTCTGTCCTGGCCTGGTCGTCGGTGACCTCGCGGCGCACGAACCGCTGGCCCTGCTTCACGATGTCGCGCATCCGCGACTCGATTGCTTTGAGGTCGTCGGGGGTGAACGGCTGCGCGACGTCGAAGTCGTAATAGAAGCCGTTCTCGACCGGCGGGCCGATGCCGAGCCTTGCCTCGGGGAAGGCCCCCTGCACGGCCTGCGCCATCACGTGCGCCGTCGAGTGGCGGATGACCGCGCGGCCCTCGTCGGAGTCGGCGGTGACCGGCTCGACCACGTCTCCGTCGCCGAGCTGCCACGCCAGGTCCCGCAGCTGCCCGTTCACCCGGGCGACGATGACGTCAGGGTCGGCCGCGTACAGGTCGCCGGCACTAGTCCCGGTCGTCACCTCACGCTCCGTCCGCTGAGCCTGGCGGTCGAGCATGTGGACACGGATCTGGGACACGGCTGCTGCCTCACGTCGCGTTGGGATCGGGATCTGCCTCGATGCTACCGTGCGGCCGTCCGCGGCCCGCAGCCATTGCCGCCCGCGGGACGGCGCCTGCTCAGCCCAGCAAATCCGCGACGGCGGCGACGCCAGGTTCGATGGCGCGTTCGCTGACGTTGCCGAAGCCGAGCACGAGCTGTGGAGGCACGGCCATGCCCGCTGCCCGGTAACCGCTCATACCGTACAGGCCAACGAGCCGCCCGCGCGCGGCGGCCACCACCGCTTGCTCGTCGGCTGAGGCTGCCAGATGAGCCACGGCATGGAATCCGGCCGCCAGGCCGGTCAGCCGGACGCCGGGTGCGTGCCGCGCCAGCGCCGCGATGAGGCGCGCGCGGCGCCGGGCGTAGCTGACCCGCATCCGAC
>Ga0126371_10005786_pt1 | contig 10985 bp, 12 predicted proteins | sample PanSoiMetaPlot_4_FD_110145 | JGI IMG/M metagenome (GOLD analysis project Ga0126371, IMG submission 110145) | Tropical forest soil microbial communities from Panama - MetaG Plot_4 | ecosystem: Environmental > Terrestrial > Soil > Tropical forest > Bulk soil | place: Panama | collected 2016-02-17
GCAGGGAGCGCCGATCCCGATCGGCCAAACGTCAGGCACCTCGTTGAAGTGACGCGTGGAGCAGGCAGCGTGCGTCACCGGCCCATTGCACCCGAGTTTGTAGAGGCACCAGCCTTCGCGATGTCCTTGGTCTCCAAATTCTTTCGCGAAGCGGCCGGCATCGAAGTGCGCGCGACGCGGGCAATGGTCGTGAATGTGACGATCGAAATGCGAACTTTGGCCGATTGAACTCATCGAGTGCCGGCAGCCGATTCATGGTCGCGTACTCGAGCACCACCGCCAGCAAGTTGTAAGGATTCGTCGGACATCCCGGAATGTTGACGACTGGCTTCTCCGTCAGGATCGAATCGACGCCTTGCTCCCCCGTGGGATTCGGATCTGCTGACGGTACTCCTCCCCAGGCCGCACACGACCCCATCGCAACCACCGCCGCCGACTTCCGTCCCACATCTTTCAAGACTTCGATCGCCGGCCTTCCCGCCAGCTTCATGTAACGCCCTTGTTCCTTCGTTGGGATCGAGCCTTCCACCACCAGCACGAACTTTCCCAAGCTTTCGGCGACCGCCTGCTTGAGCGCCGCTTCCGCCTGGAATCCCGAGGCGGCCATTAGCGTCTCGTGGTAATCAAGCGAGATCACGTTCAGGATCAGGTCCGCGACGTCCGGACGCGAAGTACGCAGCAGCGTCTCCGAGCACCCGGTGCAATCCTGAAACTGGAGCCAGATGACCGACGGCCGCTTCGCCTTTCCGATCGTTTGCGCCACTTCCAAAGCATTCGCCTTGCTGGTGACCCCAAGCCCAACGGGCGCGGTGACCATAAGCGCCGTACACAGTTGCAGGAAGCTTCTGCGGGAAACTCCGCTTTCTTTGAGATGTTGTTCAATGGTGGATGACTGAGAACCGATCTGGTTGGCCATGCCCGCTTTCCTCAAGTCGCGGATCACGGGTGTCGCGCCACAAGACTAACAATGCTGGCTGTGCGTAAAGAACCGAACACAAGTGACCAGTCCAATTTGTTCACTTCCACGTTGCGTTCACCGGTCGGGCTGGTGAGGCCTGAGGCTGCAACGAAGCTCGGACCGAATTTATGAGGAAAGGAAGCGTCGGGGCTTGGTCTAGCGCAACGTCGCGGTTGCGCATCGGCGCATTATGAATAAGGAGTCAGTGTTAGCGGTCGTTGTGGCTAGCCCGCCCGATTCCTCCTCGCCGGACTAGTTCGGGCGCTCTGCCCAAGTGAGGCGCAACGCGGCATGAATGATGCTTTATCGCCGTAGCAGGTACAGGCAGGCAGTGACTGCTGTCACCCGCCGCAGTGATAAGAAACGCTTCTGCTGCTCCCTCCGCGTCGATCATCTCCGGTAGAATGGGCGGTTCTGTATTGCCCGCTGGCGGAGGAAGTATCGCGTGATCATTGGCGTACCGAAAGAAATCTATCCCGGTGACCGTCGCGTGCCGCTGGTACCCGTCGTCATTCCTGCCCTCACCAAAGCAGGATTCGAGGTCGTCGTAGAAACCAGCGCGGGTTTGCAGGCGGGCTACCCGGACACCCAATACACCGAGAAGGGTGCCCGAATTGAAACCAGCCGTGCCGCCCTCTTTGGACAAGCCAACATCATTCTTCAGGTGCTTTGCTACGGCTCCAACGACATCACCGGCAAAGACGATCTTCCATTCCTCCGCCAGGGCCAGATCCTGATCGGTTTTCTCCGGCCATTCGGAACACGGGAAGTCATCGAGCAGATCGCCGATCGCGGCATCACCGCGTTTTCGGTCGAATTGATTCCGCGCACCACACGCGCGCAAAGCATGGACGCTCTTTCGTCGATGGGCACCATCTGCGGATACAAGGCCGTGCTCATTGCGGCCGACAGCCACCCACGAATCTTCCCGATGCTGACGACCGCCGCCGGCACTATCACCCCCGCGCGCGTGTTCGTCATCGGAGCCGGGGTCGCCGGTCTGCAGGCAATTGCCACTGCCCGCCGTCTCGGCGCGGTCGCCTCGGCGTACGATCTCCGCCCCGCCGCAAAAGAACAGGTTCAAAGCCTGGGAGGGCGCTTCGTCGAACTCCCCATCGAAGCGCAAGACGCCCAGGATGCCCGTGGTTACGCACGAGCACAGGACGAGACCTTCTATCAGCGCCAGCGCGAACTTCTGGGCCGCGTGGTGAAAGAAAGCGACGTCGTCATCACGGCCGCCGTAATCCCCGGCAAAAAATCACCAGTGCTTGTGACGGAAGACATGGTCAAAGACATGGCTCCCGGCTCTGTGATCTTCGATCTTGCGGCAGAACGTGGCGGGAACTGCGAACTGACCGAAGCCGGCAAGACTGTAGTCAAGCACGGCGTAACGATTATCGGCGCGATCAACGTCGCCAGCGGCGTTCCCTACCATGCCAGCCAGATGTTTGCACGTAATGTCAGCGCCTTTCTCACCTACCTGATCAAAGACCAAAAGCTTCAGCTCAACATGAATGACGAGATCGTGCGCGAAACGCTGGTCACTTACCAGGGCGAAGTGGTGAACCAACGGGTGCGCGAGTATTTCGGAATGGCTGTACCGGTGCAAAGCTGAATACGCAAAGGTAAACCGATGAACAGTTCAATCCTGATCAATAGTCTCTTCATCTTCATGCTTGCCGGATTCATCGGATTCGAAGTGATCCGCCGCGTCTCCCCGCTCCTTCACACACCGCTCATGTCGCTGACCAACGCGCTCGACGCGATTGCTGTGGTTGGAGCGATTGTTCTGGTCGGCGAGCACAAGAGCACGCTCTCCGCCGTTCTGGGAACGATCGCCGTGATCGCCGCCACCAGCAATATCGTGGGCGGCTTCATGATCACGGACCGCATGCTGAAGATGTTCAAGTCCAGCCGCCCGGCAAGCAAGCCATGAACGAATTTGCCGCCAGCCCAATCGTCATTGAAGTCATCTACCTCGTCGCGAGCGCCCTCTTTATTCTTTCGCTCAAGTGGATGAGTTCTCCCACCACTGCCCGCCATGGTGTGTGGGCTGGAGAACTCGGCATGGTGCTCGCCATCGCGGGTACGCTGCTCCACGAGGGCATCGTCGATTACAAGTGGATCGCGATCGCGCTGGTCCTCGGCAGCATCATCGGTGTCCCGCTCGGCCGCGTGCAAATGACGGCCGTGCCCCAGCGGACCGCGCTGAGCCACGCGTTTGGCGCCCTTTGTGTCACCCTCGTCGGAACTGCCGAGTTTTATCTGCGATCGCCGAACATCACTCGCTTCATGATGGCGGTCCTGTCCATGGAGGTGATTCTCGGATCGCTCACCTTCACGGGAAGCTTGATGGCCGCGGGAAAGCTGCAGGAGGTCCTTCCGCAGCGGCCGCTCACCTATAAAGGACAGAACTTCGTCAACTTCCTCCTGCTCGGCATTGCGCTTGTGATCGGCATTTATCTCGTGTTGCATCCGGAAGCGCGACAGTTGTACCCATTCATGCTCGCCATCGCGCTCGCCTTCGGCGTGCTCCTCGTGATTCCCATCGGCGGCGCTGACATGCCGACTGTCATTTCACTATTGAATGCGTACGCCGGGCTCTCTGCTGCCGCGATGGGCTTCGTGTTGAACAACAAGCTCCTTATCGTCGCCGGCGCACTCGACGGATCGTCGGGATTGATTCTCTCCGTGATCATGTCGAAGGCGATGAACCGTTCCTTCACCAACGTGTTGTTTGGGGCGTTCGGCCAGGTGCAGGCCGGAGCGGCCGCTGGGCAACAAGCGAAACCGGTCCACAGCGCCACAGCGGAAGAAGCCGCCGCGATCCTCTCCGCAGCGAACAAAGTCGTGGTTGTACCCGGATACGGGATGGCCGTCGCTCAGGCGCAGCACAAGGTGCGAGAACTCTACGATGCGCTCAACAAAAAAGGTGTCGACGTGCGCTTCGCTATCCATCCAGTCGCCGGACGCATGCCGGGCCACATGAACGTTCTCCTGGCGGAAGCGGATGTTCCCTATGATCGCTTGATGGACATGGATGACATCAACGGGGATTTCCCGCAGACCGACGTCGCCTTAGTGATCGGTGCGAACGATGTGACGAATCCAGCCGCGCGCAACGACGCCTCCAGCCCGATCTATGGCATGCCCATTCTCGATGTCGACAAGGCGCGCACCGTGATGGTGATCAAACGAGGAATGAGCCCGGGATTTGCCGGCATCGATAACCCTCTTTATTACCTCGATAACACACTGATGCTCTTCGGCGACGCCAAAGCCTTCGTCGGAAACATTGTCCGCGAATTGACTGGCGCGGGCGGCCACGGATAAGTCGTCTTTGTAGCGCCGCCGTTCCGGCGGCTGTCCGGCGGGCGTCTCGCCCGCCGCGCCGTTCATGTCCAACTGGAAGTCAACCGAGTTATCCTCTTCCCATGGGTCGTCTCGATTTACCCGCAGCCGACAAGCGCCTCGTCCAGATTGTCGACGCAGCCCTCGCCGACGCCACCCGGCGCAGCGGGCACTGGCTGGTCTGCCGCCTAGGCTGCACCCAGTGCTGCATCGGCGTCTTCGCGATCAGCCCGCTCGACGCCCTGCGCTTGCAACATGGCTTAGAGGATTTGGAAACTCGCGATCCCGAACGCGCCGTACGTGTCCACACGCGCGCGCAAGAAAGTGTTTCGCGCCTTGGACCAGACTTCCCCGGCGACCCGAAGTCGGGTCTTCTGGACGAGACCGCCGAGGAACAATTCGCGGACTTCGCCAACGCCGAACCGTGCCCAGCCCTCGATCCCGGCACCGGAACGTGCGATCTCTACGCATCCCGGCCGATCACCTGCCGCGCTTTCGGTCCGCCGATCCGGTCCGAAAGCGGCTTGGGCGTCTGCGAGCTCTGCTTTCAGGGCGCAACTCGAGCAGAGATCGCGGCGTGCGAAATGCAAGTAGATCCCGACGACCTTGAGTCCGAGATATTGAAAGAACTCGAAAATACAGACGTGCCGAAAGGCGACACAATCGTGGCTTTCGCGCTTATCTCGCCAACATCTCCAGAGCCTTCTCCGCCGCCCGCACACCGCGATACTGCGCCTCTTCGAAAATCGAAAGCCCGCTAAGATCCGAATTCGCAAATAGTAGGCGTCCTTCGAGCTTCGCCAGCCGCCGTCGCTCTTCAGAGCAAATCGCTCCGCGCTTCGGCCGCGCCATGGCATGACCGATGCGCATCATGTCGATCCGCGACACGCATTGCCGGATATCGGGATGCACGCGCTCAAGGTCATTGAGAATAGCTTCTTTCCAATATCCCCAATCCTTTTCCAGCAGCATCTTGCGATTTTCAGCCGGCGTCCCCTTCGCCAGCGCCCAGTAAAACGTCCACACCGTCCGCTCGACACGACTTTGCACCGTCTGGTGCATGGCATCGACGTATCCCAGCGTCGGCGAATTCATCACCACGTTGTCCCAAGGTATATCCGTTCCATAGTTCGCAGGCATTCGCTCCAGCGTGAGATTGGCCGTGAGCCATGGCGAGTACTCGAAATCGCGCAGCGGTGCTATTCCTTCTATTAAGTAAGGAGCAAGGAACGTCGGCGCCGCGAAGATGACAAACTGCGCGCGGTACTCAGTATCGCCAGTGAAGACGCTCAGATCGTTCTTCCGGCGCTCGATGCGGTGCACCATCGCGCCCGCCCGTACGAACGATCCCACCCGCTCGAGCAATCGCTTCACGATCCATCCGTTTCCCTCGGGCCAAGTCAACGGACCTTTCTCCTCCGGTTCGCGAGACGCAAAGTAATGAATACCCGCCCAAGCCGATGTGTCCGCGGCAAGAGCGCCGTAGTCATCGCGGCAGCAGTAATTCATGTACCAGTACAGAACGCGCGAACTCATCCCTTGCTGGCGCAGCCACTCATCAAACGAAATGCGGTCCAGATCGCTTTGCCCCGACGACAAGCCTCGTTCCATCGGAATGGTGAAGCCTCCGGTCGCCCGAAACTGATGAATAAGATCTTCCAGCCGCTTGAACTGCTCGCGATCCTCAGGGCTGAGCCCGACGGCCGGCTCAATCCCATCCTGCCAGCGGCCATATAAATAAAGACGCTCTTGCGGCGCGAAGCAGAGATAGCGCTCCTCCCACTCGCCGTTCTTCAAAACTCCCAATTCTTCAAAGAGTTCACGCACATACCTCGCCTTCGGACCCGGAACCGGAACATAATGCGCGGCCCATGGGTACGCGGTGATCTCGTTCTGACCCCAGCGCGAATTTCCGCCCGGCTGCTCGTTCATCTCTAGCAAAACGAAATCGTGAAAGCCGCGTCTGTTCAGCCGCCAGGCGGCGCTTAGTCCCGCAATACCCCCACCAACAATGACAACGGCGTGCTTTTCTGTTCGACGGACGGCAGGAAACCACGCACGATCCCGAAGCTGATGTCCATGTTGGAATGAGTCGTTAACGAAGGAACCGCTGATTGGGCGGTCGCCCTTGGCCGACAATCCCACCAGCGCCGCGCTGCCGGCCTGCAGAAACTTGCGGCGCGAAACCTTCAATGGCTGATGTCCTTCCAATCCTGATCGTAGGCGCGCACCAGGACCTGGTCATTCAGCCGGTTCGGCGGCATAGTCACCGGGGACATGTCCGGTGGGAATTGGAACATCGTGGGAAGCCCGTCAACACTGACGAAACGTAACCCCGCGGGCAGCGAGGTTGGCGGAAGGTATTCGTGACTCGACGCGATCACGAATCCCCACTCGCCGAACGAAGGAACGTACACGTGATACGGATACGTCTTCAGCCCGGCCTGTTTGAGCGTTTCCACGATGCACCAGTACGAATCGCGGGCGAACATCGGCGACGTGCTCTGCACCACCATCAATCCCTGAGCACTCAAGTGGCGGGCAGCCGCTTTGTAGAAAGCAGTCGTATAGAGCTTGCCAAGCGAATAGTTCGTAGGATCCGGAAAATCGACCACGATGAAATCGAAGCTGTCGCTGTTCGAATCGACCCACGGAAAAGCATCTGCATTGATAATGTGGACTCGCGAATTCTGAAATGATTTCTGATTCAGCGCTGTCAACATCGGATGGGTGGTGAACAGACGCGTCATTTCGGGATCAAGATCGACCAGGGTCACGCTCTCCACCTGCGGATATTTCAGAATTTCGCGCACCGCTAGCCCGTCCCCACCCCCCAGCACCAGGACACGTCGTGGTGTCGGCACAGCCGACAATCCCGGATGAATCAGCGCCTCGTGGTAGCGATACTCATCGCGTGAACTGAACTGCAGGTGACTATTAAGGAACAACCGGATGTCATCTTTAAAGCGCGTCAGAACGATGTGCTGGTAGCGCGTATCACGAGCGAAAATGATTTCGTCCGCATAAATATTATCTTCGGCGGCGGTCGTAATGCGCTTGGCCTGCGCCATGCCGACCACCAGACCGCAGATCACAACCACGCAGGCAATACGCAATCCCCGCGCCGCGGGCAACTGCTTTACGAACAAAAAAGTGCTCCACAATGCCACGCCCACGTTGATCAGCCCAAACAGCATCGCCGAGCGCACCAGGCCCAGATACGGAACAAGCAGAATTGGAAACAGCAGAGACGCCCCGAGCGCCCCGAGATAATCAAACGTCAGCACATGCGCCACGACGTCGCGAAAGGCGTATCGCTCTTTCACAATCCGCATTAGGATCGGAATCTCGAGGCCAACCAGCACCCCGATCACCATCACCAGCGCATACATGATCAACTGGAAGCCCTGCGAGTAGGCGAACGCCAAAAACAGCAGCGCTGACGAGAACCCGCCAATCACTCCCAGCATCAACTCGATCCACACGAACCGGTATGCCAGCCCGCGATGGATATAGCGCGTCAACGCGCTTCCGATTCCCATCGCAAACAGGTAGCAGCCAATGATGGTCGAGAACTGCAGGACGCTGTCGCCCAGCAGATAGCTTGCGAGCGTGCCCGCGATCAACTCATAGATCAGCCCGCAGGCCGCTATCAGCAGAACCGAAATGAAGAGAAGAATTCCCACAGCTCTAATGCACCGCCGCCGCAATAATGATGCAGATGCCAATCGACATCGCGCCCACCAGGATGGCAAGCGCGGTGTTGTGCTCCTGCACGATCTCTTTCCATAGGTGATAAGGCGTCAGCTTGTCCATCACGACAAAGACGACCGTGAAGACCACGATGCCAAGAAACGCGAAGACAACCGCATTCACGATGCTGTTCACCAGCGTAGGGCCCATCTTATTTCCCTCCCGTATAGTGGTGATAAGAGCTGTAGATGGAGCGATAGGCGCCGGGATTGTCGCGAATCGAACGCGGCACGTTCTTGACTTCGTTCATCCTCGCCAGACTCCAGCCCTGAAACTGCGCCACGCCCAGCACCGCCATCACGACAGCACCATAAACCAAGTAGAGACTGCGCATCATTCGTCATTCCCCCATTTGATCGGCGGGTGATCGCTCTCGGCCCAGCGCAGATGTTCGAAGCTCAGGGTGCGCCAGGTTAGCAGCACAGCCGGAATCAGCAACGCCAGCAGGGCCAAGCCATATAGCGAATACTGCGGAACGTCACGCTTCACCGTGATCGTGTAATAGGTGACGCCATATCCCGGATCGCCTTCCGGCTCTACGCGCAGGTAGTATCGCCCTGCCGGGACACTCGGCACTGCAACGCTGTCGTTTTGTCCACCCTCCGTCCACGAGCCATCCGAATCGTAGCCGTGGTAGTAACTCACCTCGCGCCCGAAATCCCACGCCTTTCCCGTGTCTTCACTGATCAGCGCATAGTTCAGGTAAATCCACCGATTGTTCACATCAGTCGTGGTCTTCACCTCGACATTCGACGTGTGGCCTGTCAGGTCGAATTCGTCCGTAACGAACGACGCTTCGCCACGCTGGTTGGAATCGTAACGATACGAGCCCGTGAACACCTGCTTGTTGTTCGCGATTATGTCGAAGCCAATCATCATCACGACCACAAGCAACAAAAATCCCGCAAACGCGACCCAGATCGCTTTCGTCTGTGCGCCCATCGGCGACGGCTGGTTCTCGTAAACGCCTACCGCATCCGGCGGACTGCCGGACAACCGAAACGCCCTCCAGATGTCCTTTCCTGTGATGTACTCGCCCATCGACCATGTGACTTCGTTCCCCGTCTGCTCACTCGACAGAACGCGCGGCGGAGAAACGTAATCCGTGACTACCGCACTCTCACTCACACGCACCTGCCACGGAAACTCGCCGAGCACAAACGACGTGCCCGCCTGCGCTGTCTGAAAATGTTTGTAGGTCTCGCCAAGGTAGCTTACCGTCGGCGTGCCAAATCGATGCACTTCGGGCAACGCTTTCAGGATGCTTACATCGTTCCAGTGCCCGTTGTATTCGGTGAGATAGCGAAAGCCCTTGTATGGGTTGAAGAGCACGTACTCGTGCCAACTGTAGGGAAGCCCATCCACGTGAATCGTCCGCCGCTGGAAGCCGATCACTTCATAATCCGTGCCGCGAATCTTTCCGCGTGTGCCCAACGGAATCAGCGGCCGAGCTTCATCAGTTGCGACTTTGAATCGTTGCAGAATCTGCAGATTCGGATCTTTCGCATCCAGGATCGAGTGGCAACTGTCGCAGACGATCGTCACCGCATTGCCAAGCGACCGCGCCGTCAACGCAGCGCCGCACCCTGGGCAATTCAGCGCCTTCACCTGCGGCTTCGCTGGAGGAGTTGGGCCCGCGCTCATGACCACCCCTCGAAAGTCCGCAAATTCTTCAGGCCGAGCGAATCGAACTCCACCATCTCTCCGAGATACAAAACAGGCTTTTCATCGCTGTCATCGATCGTCGCGAACTTCCCCGTTTGTGTCCGCAGATCGACGAAGGTCACGTCTTCTTTATCCCAGTACTGGAACGGCAACTCCCCTTGCACGCCGCGGTAGTGTGCCTTCGTGATAGTCGTCACGGTATAATGCTGGTTGTCCCACAAAAACTCCTGTCCTACGTTGCATTGTGCTGCATCGGGGAGTTTGCGCCCCGGAGCCGCGAACGACACGGCATACTCATCCTGCGCATCCGACAGCCATCCATCCGTGCCGTCGTTGAACACGATGTGCCACTCGTTCCAGCTTCCCTGCTCGTAGTCGTAGATGATCCGGCCGATCACCACAAATGCCTTGTGGTTGTAGGCCCCCTCGGTTCCGATCTGGATGGGCGAGCTATCCGGCGGGAGATCGGCAACTTGACCTACTTTCTGCACATCAACGTCGGTTCGCACAAGAATCGACTTGCAGTAGTCGCAGACCGTCTGCACGCTGCTCGACCAGCGGAACACAATCTTGGCGCCGCAATTCGGACATGTGCCCGAAGGCTGGCTCATCGATTCGCGCTCCCGCACACCGTAGCCCCGGTCTCCTGTGCATCGCTCACCACATCAGCCATCGCCCCATAAGGGCGCGGCACACTCCGCACAGTGACTGCATTCGCACCGAAGATTTCCTTCAGTCGCGCATCGAAGTCCCACTCGCGTCGCGGCACGCAGCAAAAAAGATTGAGGCAGAGCGATTGGAATTCCGGGAAGGTATGAACAGCAAGATGCGATTCGGCCAGCAGACAGAGGCCCGTAATCCCGCCCGTCTTTGGAAACTGATACCACTGCGTCTCGCCGACGGGCCGCAATTGCAATTCAGCCACGATCCGAGCAAACAGCGCACGCAAGATCGCGCGGTCGCTCAGTGATTCCGGGACGCACCCGTGAGCCTCGACGATCCACTCGATTCCGTTCATGGTCGCGTGTTTATTGTGGCTGGGCCTGACCGCAATTTGGACAGAACTTGCTCATCTTGGGAATAGACTTTCCACAGTTCAGGCAAAACTTCGTCTCGGCCGATGCTGTCGGCGCCGCTCCACCAGCTGCCGCAGCTCCGCCACCCGCAGGCGCGTTCCCGCCCGACCCCGACGACGCGTTCTTCAGCGCATCCATCATCGCCTGTCCCATCGCCATGCCGGCGCCAAGCCCTGCGCCCA
>Ga0126371_10005788_pt1 | contig 10983 bp, 10 predicted proteins | sample PanSoiMetaPlot_4_FD_110145 | JGI IMG/M metagenome (GOLD analysis project Ga0126371, IMG submission 110145) | Tropical forest soil microbial communities from Panama - MetaG Plot_4 | ecosystem: Environmental > Terrestrial > Soil > Tropical forest > Bulk soil | place: Panama | collected 2016-02-17
TCTTTTTATCTGGTACGTTGACCCGACCAGCTCGCAGTGGGTTGCTGCCAGCACCGTGTCGCAGACGCCCATCGAGCCGCCGCCCGACGCGATCCATATCACCTACATGCAGGGCCTGCCGGCCTTGTCGGACGCGGTGCCGACCAACTGGCTCCTGACCAATTATCCGAGCGCCTATCTCTGGGGCACGCTCACCATGGCCGCGCCTTACATCGGCGACGATCCGCGCCTGCAGATATGGCTCGGGGCGCGCGAGGCCAGCGTCGAGCGCATCAAGCTCGCCGACCGCAAGAACCGCTACCCCGAGGGTCTGATGATCCAGACCGACGTGCGGAACCCGTAATGCCGGGCCTCTTTGACGACGCGACCAGCCCCTACCTCGGCGATCCCGAGGCCTATGGCGCGGCCCAGGCCTCGATGGCGATGCAGCCGGCGGTGCAGGATTGGTTGCACAAGGTCGTCACCGGCCAGTACGCCAGCGACTACTTCAATAACCTCAACCAGGGCTACGACCCCAACAGATCGTTTGCCCAGAACGCGCTCGACCCGACGCTGCTGCAGCATGCGACCGACCTCGCGCTGGGGTTCAGCGGCGGCGGGCTGGCGACCAAGGCGGCGCGACCGATGCCTGCCGAGATCGCACGATCTGACCCGGCGTTTGGCACGACGCCCTTCGCCGAGGCGAAATACCCGCAGTATGCCGAGCAGTACCCGCCAGTCGGCCCACCGACACTCAAGGTCGGGGAGCGCGGGAACACCTTTGAGGCGAAGCAGCTAACGCCGGAAGCGGAGGCTTTTGGCCAGGACCGCCTGCGCGTGATGAAAGATATGGAGGCGGGCTACACGCCCTATTTCGATCCAGCGCAGCGGTCCTATGTCGATCCCGCTAACTATCCGCCGGCAAATGTTGACACGGCGACCGTGAGACCGTCGAAGGCGGCGACAATCAAGCAATACGCCGACGCGATTGATGCGCCGGAGACGGCGGCGGCGTTACAGCATGCTTATGCTCGCGGGATGGAATTGGGCAATACCGACCACTGGTATGCGATGGCGCAACTGGAGAAGGCATATACCGACCACCTTGGCGCTGACGCTGGCCGGTCGGCGTTCCTCGACCAATTTGCCGCGCCGATGGCGGCGACGACCTCGGGGCAGAACCCGACCTCGAACTTCCTGATGTCGCATTTCCTCGAATACAGCCGCGCAAGGGGCGATCCCGTGCCGGTGCAAAACCAATTGCCCTATCCGGTCGGCGGGCGATATGCCCAGAACAATCTAGACGATTACGTGAGGATGCGTGACGCGGGAGGGTATGCCGGCCTCGGTGCCACGCAGCCAAAGATGCACGATTTTGCCCGGTCGATGATTGGCGACCTGAGCAACCCGGTGATGGACGACCAGATGGCGCGTGGCCTGCTGGCCCATGTCCCGGCAAATGTGCAGGGCAACGCGCGCACGACAGCTTACGGCATGCTGCAGCAGCCGGTGCGCGATATGGCGGCTGAGCTGGGCGTCCCGCCAGGGAACGTGCAGGATGTCGCCTGGGCAGGGTTTAAGAATGAGGCCGGCGGCCCGATGATCCAGCAGATCAACGACAGCATCGAGCGCACGCATCGGCTGACCGGCATGCCCAGGGACGAGATCGTGCAACGCGGCCTCGTCAACAAGCAGATACCGCTGTACGGCCTGTTGGGCGCTATTGGCCTCGGAGGGGCAGCGGCCGGCATTCCAGACCCCAATACGGGTCAAGCTCCTCGATAATCGGCCCGGCCAGCTCGCGGCTGTAGCGCAGCCCCGTCAACTGACGCAACGCCATCCGGTACTCGGCCGAGCCTTCGCGGGCGGCGTTCTTGCGCTTCACCAGGGCGAGGATGGTCGCCTCCAGCTCAGCGTCTTCGTAGGTCTCGCCCATGGCCCTGCTTCCCTTTGGCGAGTGGCTGCCGGATGGGCCGCCCTTTGGCAATCCCGGCACCGTCGTCGCCCTCAATGTCGTACCGCGAACCCAGGCCGCCTATGGCCCGATGAACAGCCCCGTACCGTACAGCGGTGCGCTGCCGTCCCAGGTCTGCGGATCATATGGCTACCGCGAGGCGAACGGCACGGTCTTCAACTTCGCTGCGACGACAAGTCACCTCTATCTGCAGCAGACCGGCCAGCAGAACTTTGCCGACGTTTCGGGGCCGAGCGCGCCTTACAACACGGAGACCCCGCCAGACGGGTTCTGGTCGATGACCAGCTTTGGCTCGCGCGTGATTGCGACCAATTACGACGACAACATCCAGACCTTCAACTGCGACAGCGATACCGCCTTTAGCGACCTATCGAGCGCCGCGCCCAGGGCGAGGTACTGCGCCGTCATCAAGGACTTCTTGATGCTCGGCAACACCGTCGACAGCCTGGATGGCGTGCGCCAGTTCCGCCTCTCCTGGCCGGCCATCGGAGACCCGACCAATTGGCCGGTCTGGGGCAGCAACACCGCCATCGAGCTGCAGAGCGACTACCAGGATTTGGTGCAGACCGACCTGGGCGCGATCACCGGTCTCGTCGGCGGGCACCTCTCGGCCGCTGACGGCGCGGCATGGTGCCAGAGGGGCATCTACCGCATACAGTACGCCGGCAGCCCTGACATCTTTTCGTTCCAGGTCGCTGAGGGCAGCGCCGGCACCGACAGCCCGCTCTCGATCATCCAGCGCCGGCTGGTCGACGGCAGCGGCACCGCCCGCTCGGTCGTCTACTACCTCGGCAGCGACGGCTATTACGCTTTTGACGGCACCAGCTCGACCAGCATCGGCGGCCAGAAGGTCGACCGGTTCTTTTTTGGCGACCTCGACCCGAACCATATTCGCAATGTCCAGGGCACCTACGACCCGGCGCGCAAGATGGTGTTCTGGTTCTATCACGGCCAGCAGAACCATGGCCTCTACAACCGCTGTCTGGTCTACAACTGGGAGCTGGGCCGCTGGTCGCTGCTCGACCTGACGCCGACGCCTGTCGAGTGGGTCGAGAGCGTGACCTACAGCACCAACGGCTACAACCTCGACCAGCTCGACCCGTTTGGCAATTTAGAGCAGCTCCAGTTCAGTCTCGACAGCCTCGTGTGGACGGGCGGCAATCCGATGGTCGCATGGTTCGACGGTAACCATGTCCAGAACTACACGACCGGCCCGGCCATGGCCCCGACGATTGAGACCGGCGAGAAGCAGCTCATACCCGACCGGCGCACGCGCGTGATCAACACCCGGCCGCTGCACGACGCCCAGGTTGGGGCCTCGGTCGCGGTTGGCGTGCGCGAGACGACCCGCCAGAGCGTCGTCTACCGGGCGGCGGTCGCCGAGAACATCTTGGGCGAGTGCCCGCAGCGGACGACCGGCCGCTATACCCGGTATCAGGTCAAGCTGCCGGCAGGCTCGGGCTTCCAGTTCCTCCAGGGCGTCGATGTCACGGCCCGGCCCGAGGGCACGCGAACCATGGGCTTCTGATGGCCCAGGCGGCCCTTAACCGACCGCCCGCCATCCCGCTTGTTCCCTCCGATACCGGCAACGCGCGCCAGACCAACATCCGCTTTGCCGGCGCGATCAATCAGGCTCTGCGCGGCACCATCGCCGCGACCATGGGCGTGACGCTCGCCGCCAACGCGACGACCTCGACCTTTAGCGACAGCCGCATCGGCCCCTACACGAGCGTCATGCTGGTGCCCGGCTCGGCGCATGCGGCCGACATCCTGCCCAGCGTCTGGTGCGCGCCGATCCAGGGCGCAGTGACGATCCACCACGCGAACAGCACCTACACCGATATGACCTTTACGGCCTGCCTGATTGGATAGCCTCACGCCGGCCGACATCGTCGTGAGCCTGCCGCCGCTCGATGAGATCGCCCGCTGCTGGCCGATCCTGGAGCCGATCCTTGAGCGCGCGACAAAGCGCATCAGGGGTTACGAGCCAATCGACATCCTGCGGCTCGTCATGGCCGAGCGCATGGGCATGTTCGTCGTGCGCGATGCCGGCCGCATCGTCGCCTTGGCCGTGACCGAGCCGCGCCAATTCCCGCGCTGTCGCGTGCTGGAGGTGCCCTTTGTCGCCGGCACCGGCCTCAAGCGCTGGTGGCGGCCTCTGCTCGATGCGCTCGACGCCCAGGCCGAGGCCTTGGGCTGCGTCGACCTCTGCGGCTGGGACCGCAAGGGCTGGGCGCATTTCGGCTTCGACATCGCAGGCGTGGCGCTGGTGCGCCGCATCAAGGACTAGGCCATGACGAAATCGACGCCGAGCACGACGACGACCGTCAACCAGAACCCGGTCGGGCAGATGCAGGCCGGCTACCTGCAGAACGCCTACAACAATGCGACCTATCTCTCCGACATCAATGGCACCAACGCGAACGGCCCGGTCGGTCAGGACTACCTGAGCCAAATCCAGACGATTGGTCAGAACGCCGCCAACGCGACCGGCTGGATGGGCAGCGCGCTGCCAAACGAGGCCGGGGCTTTTACGCAAACGGCGCTGACCGGCGGCACGCCGCAGAGCTGGTACGCGGGCGGCCCGCAGATTGGCGGTCTCAACAGCCTCTCGGGGCAGGCGGTCGGCGCGGGGCTGAACTATGCCGGCCAGATTGGCAACGCGGCCAACTATACGCCCGGCGCGATTGCGCCTTACGCGACCGGCCTGCGGAACCTTTCCGGCGCGGCAGCCAATGTCGCCAACCCATCCGAGGCCGCCCTGATGGCGAACTCGGGGATGGCGATCAGCGGCAACCCGGTCTTCAGCTCGGGCCTGATGGGCGCGGCGTCGGGCCAGTATATCGACCCCAACCGCAACCCGGCCCTGGCCGGCACGATCCAGGCCGCAACCCAGCCGCTCGTCAACCAGTACCAGACGGCGACCGCGCCGCAGACCGACAGCGGCTTCGAGGCCGGTGGGCGCTATGGTTCAGGCGCGATGACCAACGCGCGCGGGCAGAACCAGTACGCGCTGGGCAGTGCGCTCGCCAATGCCACCAGCCAGATCGTCAATAACAGCTACAACACCGGGCTTAATGCCATGCTCGGGGCCGGCAGCACGCTCGGGAGCGCCTACAATACCGGCGTCAGCAACGCCAACCAGGGCTATGCCGCTGCTGGCGGTCTCGGCCAATCGGGCATCAGCAATGCGGGCAACCTGCTGCAGCAGGGCGGCGCGCTCGATCTCAGCTCGCTGCAGGCCATGATGGGCGGCCTTGGCACGGCCGGGCAGACCGCCAACGCCGGCTATGGGACCGGCGGCGGCATGCTCAACAACGCCGGCCAGCTCGCCAACACCGGGCAGATCAGTCTCGGTGGCCTCGCTCAGGCCGCACCGTCGCTGGCTGACTATCCGCAATCGCAGCTCTCGACGGCCTACAACACCAATTGGGCACCTGTGCAGAACGCGGCGGCCATCTTTGGCTCGCCCATCGGCGGCAACACGATGACGACGCAGACGACGCCCTACTACACCAATGTCGGGCAGCAGGCGATGAGCGGCCTCACCAGCGCCGCTACGATTGCCGCCCTTCTCAAGATTTAGGAGACAGCTATGGCTGGCATCTTTGGCGGCGACAGCGCCGGCCTCCTCGATGATCCCGCGAGCGCCGCTATAGCCCAAGGCGGCGCGCCGCTGGCCCCAGGCATCTCGCCGCAGCAGCTCAGCCAGCTCTCGACGCTGAACCCCCAAGACCCTGCCGTGGCGGCGGCGGTCGCCGCACCGGGAAGCCTGTGGGATAGGCTCAAGGCTGGCATCGGCACCGGGCAATTGCAGGGCGCGCTCAAGGACGCGCAGGGGGCGTTCCAGAACCCGCAGCCGCTCGCCCGGCCGTCGCTACTGCCGCCGTCGCCGCTACATCCCAGCTTCTTTATGAACCCGCGCCACAACCTCTACACGCAGTCCTCACTTAACCCGACGACGGCGCTCCAGCAGTTGCGAGGCTACTGATGGCTGACCCTCCCGGCCTGCTCCCGCAGCCGCAACAGCAAGATCAGCCGTGGTATGGCGGCCTCCTGGATATGTGGAAGCAGGGCTACGATCCGGCTGCCGCGTATCAAGGCGACCTCAACAGCCCCGCGACGCAGGCCGCTTTGCGTTGGCGGGCCTTGGGCGGCATGGCGCAGGCGATGGGCCGGGCGGCGATGCCGGTGCCGTACAAGGGCGGCATGCCGTGGGGTTCGTTCCTCGGCGAGGCGGCGGGCGGCGCGGTTAGCGGCGAGGACGCGCTGATCCAGGCGCGGCTGCAGAACGCCCAGGCCGAGAACCAGCGGATCACAGGGCTGTTGGGGCAGCAGCGTTTGGGGTTCATGCAATCGGTCGCGCCCCAGGCCATCGATCAGTACCTGCATCCAGAGAAGTATACCGGCGGCGGTGCGGGAGGCGGTGCGGGAGGCGCGGGCAGCAAGCCCGGCGCGGCATCTTTACAGGCGGCGCTGTCAACGCCAGGAGCCGGCGGCAGCGTCAGCCCGACGCAGCTCTATTCGTTCCTCACCGACAACGGCGCGTCGAAGAATGAGGCGACGACAATCACCTCGGGAATGATGGCCGAGAGCGGTGGTAATCCTAACCAAGTTCACGACGGCGGCATTGGCTACGGCCTCTTTGGCGACAACGGCGATTTTCTAAAGGGCATGCAGAAGTTCGCCGGCCTGCCTGACGGCTCCCCGGTCAATGCGCCGATCCCATGGCAGCAGCAGGCGCTCTTTGCCCTGCAGTCGCTGCGGCCCGGTGGCATCGCGAGATCAAGGGTCGGCACGAACATCGAGACCGCGACGACGCCTGAGCAGCTCACCGACGCGCAGCTCGCATGGCTGCGGCCAAAGGACTGGAACCACGGCGGAGGCAACCGCGATCAGCGCCTCGGCTTTACCAGCGATATTTACGGCCAGCCTCCCTACCAGCCGACGACGCCCGAGCAGTTTGCTCTGGGCGCGCTGCATCCGACGCAGACTGCGGCCGCTCCTGCAGCGCCCGCCGAGCCGCCGATGGCCCCGAGCGCTGCGCCGCCGAGCCTGCTCTCCCCGCAGGGCGCTGCCCGCGCCGCCAGCTCAGCCGCCCCGCCGCAGCTTGCGCCGCCTCCTGCCGCAGCGCCTCCCGCAGCGCCGGCACCGGGGCCGCAGGGCCTGCTAACACCGTCCGGTCAGGCCATTGCGCAAGGTATGGTCGCCGCAGCGCAGAGAGGCGGCCCAGCCGGCGCGCAGTTTGCTGGCCCTGGCGCGGCCGAGCCGCCCTCTGCCGCCCCGCCGGCCCCGGTGCCGCACACCGGAGCGGCCGGCGCTCAGGAGCTGCAGGGCCTGCTCAACCAGCCGCCACCGCCGCCTGCCCCAGCGCAGCCCGCTGGAGGCCCAGGAGGGCCAGGAACGGCGGCACCGGCACCTCCCATGCCTGCCGCACCTTCCATGCCTCCACCGCCTCCCAGTGCGCCGCCTATGCCCATGCAGCCGCAGGGCGGCCCGATCCCCGGCGCGCCGACGCCTGAGCAGATCACCCGCGCGCAGGCCGCGACGAGGCTCTTCCCGTTGCTTGGGCTGCCCGTGTCGCCGACAGACGCCGAGACCGCAAAATACCCGTTAGTCGGGCCGACCGCTGGCGCACAGGCGGCCGGCACCGCTGCTGCGCAACAGCCCTACCTGCAGCAGCAGGAGGCCTACAAGCAGCAGATGCAGGACTACTACAAGGCCTGGGAGCAGTGGCGGCAGGGGCAAATCGACATCGCTAAGGCCGGCCCGGTCGCGGGCGCGACGAAAGGGGCCGAGCAGCCTTACGTGCTGGAGCAGCAGGCCCAGAAGGCCATGTGGGATCTGTTCGTCAAGACGAACTCGCCGCAGACGCTGCGCCCCGGCACGCTGATCCATGACCCGCGAACCAATACATACATCGGGAACTGGGAGGCTCAGGGGCCTGATGGCGCAATGCATCAGTACTCGGGCACGCTCGACCCGTTGGGCAAGATCATCCAGCAGAACGACCTCGGCGTTAGCAAGATCCCGCCCGCGCAGGAGGCGGGCGCGAAGACCGTCGCAACCAAGAACGCCGAGGATCTCCAGGAGGTTGGGCGGCTAGCGGCTGGCGCTAACGAGGCGCGGACGCAGGCGACCTTTATGCGGCAGGAGGCCCCAAACTTCTATACCGGCGCTGGCTCGGCCTACAACCAAGCCCTCAACAAGGTGCTGTTGGCGTTTGATCCCAACAACACCGAATTGGCGAACAAGGTCAAAAGCTACGAGAGCTTCATCAAGGACGGCGGTTATCTCGTCAGAGCGCAGGCTAAGGAGGCCTCGCAGAAGGCCGGCGTCCAGGAGTTAAAGCTCCTCGGCGATCAAATGCCGAGTGAGGAGACCTCGCCCGCCGGCCTCGACCGCACGCTGGCCCAGATCCAAGGCCTATCCGACTATCGGCTGGCAAAGCAGGCGGCCATGGCCCAGTACGTCAATCAGCCGGGTCGCGGCGGCTGGGACAACAACGGGTTCGAGGCGCAATTCAACGCTAACATCAGCCCCTATACCTACATGTACATGCGGATGAGCGAGGCGGATAAGCAGGAGATCCGCACGCAGCTCTCGCAGAGCAAGGAGGGTCAGCGCGAGCTGCAGGCCATCAGCGACCAGATTGGCTACATCAACAAAAACAATCTGAGGCCCGGCCTCTAATGAGCAGTCCCTGGGACACCGAGAACCAGACAATAGGCACGATCCTCAAGGGCGCGCCTAACGCCGCGCCAGCGCCGGCACCAGGGCAGCCCGACGCCGATCAGGCCGCCATCGCTGCTGCTATCGCCGCTAACCCGAACGCGGTCGTCAATCCAAACACCGGGCAGCCAGTCTCGGGGCCGCCGGGCAACCCGGTCGCCGACTTTGCTTATGGCGTTGAGAAGACCCTCAATACCGGCGGTGCGCTCGGTGCCCGAGCGCTCCAGCGCGCCTTCTCCGATGCGCAATGGCCGCAGGATCTCCAAAGCAACATTGAGAAGGTTGCCCAGGACAACCTGGAGGCCTATCGAGCGGCCAGCCCAGGCGGCCAGATCCCGAAATCCAGCCCGCAGCGCGACCTCGGCGAGGCGGTTCTGCCGTCGCTCCTGGCCTACGCTATGCCGGGTTCAACGGCGGGCTACTGGCCTCGCCTCGCCTCAAATATTGGCGGCGGCTCGTTATCCGCACTGCTGACCGGCGATCCCAACGCCTCGCCGCGCCAGCTCGCGACCGAGGCGACTGAGGGCGGGCTGCTCGGCGCAGCCAGCACGACTGGGACAGGCGTCGGCGCTCGGGTCGCCTACCCCAGCATGGCGAGACCGCCGGCTCCGGGTAATCCCGGCTACGAGAGGACGATGTTCGATCTCGGCGCGCGGCCGACGCCAGGGCAGCTTTTGGGCGCTGGTGGCGGCTGGTTTGGGCGAGGCGTTAACCGGGTCGAGCAGGGCTATGGCAGCGTCCCGATTATCGGCGACATGGTCGGGTCAGCCCGCGCCAGGGCGGTCGACCAGCTCAACACGGGCGCGGCTAATTGGGTTCTCAACCCCATCGGCGAAACGCTCGATGCCGGCGGGCCTGGGCGCGAGGCGGTGAACGAGGTCGCAACCAAGGTCAGCGATGCCTACAACGCCGCCATCCCCGCCGCTGGCGGTCGGCTCGATCCGGCTGTCCTCCAGGATCTGGGTCGGCTGCAGCAGAACGCCTTGACGATGCATCCAGACCGCACGCAGCAATTCAACAGCATCCTGGATCAGCACCTCTGGCAGCGCGTCGATCCCAATACCGGCATAATGACCGGGCAGGGCTTCAAGGACGCCGAGAGTGATCTCGGCAAGCAGGCGCGAGACATCCTCTACAACCCCGGCAGCACCTCGGACGAGCGCCAGCTCGCTTGGCAGCTCCGCGATACGCAGACGGTGCTGCGCAATTGGCTGGAGCGGGTCAGCCCTGCCCAGGCTCCCGAGATCCAGGCCGCCAATGCCGCCTATGCGCGGCAGCTACGGTACGAATATGCGGCGGCCCGGCCGGGAGAGCTGCCGGGAAGGTTTCAACCGTCACAGTTCCAGGCGGCTACGGCGGCCTATGCGCCCAGGAGCCAAGTCGCACGCGGCACCGCCCTGGGCGAGGACATTTCCGACGCCGGCCGAGCCGTTCTCGGCGCGACCGTGCCGGATAGCGGCACGCCCTTCCGCCATATGATCCAGCTCGGCGCGGGCTTGGGCGCGGCGGCTCTCGCCGGAAAAGAAGAGGTGCCCCCCGAGTATATTGCCGGCGGTCTCGCCGCAACGGGCGCGACGGCCGCTATGTACAATCCCTATGCGCAGCGCTTGATCGCAAACATGATGATGCGCCGTTATGCGCCTGTGGCGGAACCGCTGGCGGCCGGCATCAGGCAGTTCTCGCCTGTCCTGGCCGGCTCGTTGCCGCCGAGCCTACTCCATAACCAACCGCCGCCTCAGTAAGAGGTTAATCGCGGAGGCGGTAGGGGCCGGCCCGCCCAGAGCCGCCGCTGAAGAGCAGCGAGCAGATCGCGCTCCCTATGACCCAGACCAGGAACCCCATCAGAAGCCCGTGTAGCATCACCACCATCCTTTTTGTGCCGCCAGCGACGCCAGCGAGCCGGCCATCACGATGAGCCACGCAATAGCGCTTACCCGGCTCTGCCACTTCATCGCCGTCAGCACGCGCATATAGTCCTCGTTAAGCTCCCACTGCGCGCGGGCAATCGAGGCGACTAGCGCCAGCAGGTCGAGGCTCGGCCCCGCCTGACCGGGGAACCAGCCTGACAGGCCGACCTCCTCATCCCAGGGATTTGGGTCGCGCTCGTATCTCCAGGGCAGCTTCATCGCTCGTTGCCTATCGCGTGTGGGCATCGGCAACATATAAGGAAGCACTGCATGACCGTCAAAGGCTGCGACTATTCGCACTGGCAGGGCAATCCCGATGTCGCCGCCATGGCTGCGGACGGCATCGAGTTTGTGCTGATCAAGGCCTGGGAGGCCGACGCGCCGGACCCA
>Ga0126371_10005789_pt1 | contig 10983 bp, 10 predicted proteins | sample PanSoiMetaPlot_4_FD_110145 | JGI IMG/M metagenome (GOLD analysis project Ga0126371, IMG submission 110145) | Tropical forest soil microbial communities from Panama - MetaG Plot_4 | ecosystem: Environmental > Terrestrial > Soil > Tropical forest > Bulk soil | place: Panama | collected 2016-02-17
GACTTTCAGAATGACTTGGCCTGGTTCGGCGCGGTCTGCCGGATCGTGAACGGCTTCCGCAATCTGCGTATCGGCAGCCTCGGCGCTAGGCCTACGGCGTTCAATACCGTCCGCTACAGCGAGAAAATGCTGGAACGCAGCGGCATTTCTGTCGAGACGCTGGACCTTTCGGAGGTCTTCGGCAGGATCGCAAAATTGAAGGACGACAACGCTGGAGTCCAGGGCAAATTGGCCGAAATCAAGAAGTACGTCACCACACAAAGCGTTCCCGACGCTGCGCTGATCAAGATGGCGAAGCTAGGCTACGTCGTCGACGAATGGATGAAACAAACGGATTTGCAAATCAGCGCCGTCCAGTGCTGGACCTCGATGGAAGAGTACTTCGGCGTCGTCCCGTGCACGATCATGAGCATGATGAGTAACAAGCTGTTGCCCGCTGCGTGCGAAGTCGATGTCTGCGGCACGCTCAGCATGCACGCGCTCGCGCTCGCTTCGGAAACTCCCAGCGCGCTGCTCGATTGGAACAACAACTACGGCGACGATCCCAACAAGGCCGTCTGCTTCCACTGCAGCAACCTGCCGAAACATTTCTTCCAGGACGTCCGCATGGACTTCCAGGAGATCATCGCCGGTACGGTGGGCAAAGAGAACACATTCGGCACGGTGGTCGGCCGCGTGAAACCCGGCGCCATGAGTTTCGCGCGCTTCTCGACCGACGACACGTCCGGGGTGATGCGCGGTTACGTCGGTCAGGGTGAATTCACCAGCGATTCCCTGAACACGTTCGGAGGCGTCGGCGTCGTTAAGATCCCGGAGTTGCAGAAGCTGCTGCACTACATCTGCGAAAACGGATTCGAGCACCACGTAGCTGCGAACTTCTCGAGCACTGCAGGCGCAGTGCATGAAGCTGGTGTCCGCTATCTAGGCTGGCAAATGTACTGGCACGGTAATCAGGTGGGCTCCTAATTCGCACATACATTGTTTTGCGCCACAGAACTACGGAGATTTTCCCGGTGTTCCTCTGTCTGTCCTCTGTGGTGAGTAACAGGGAACAACATGGCCATCGTAGCAGGAGTAGATTTCGGCACCCTCAGCGTCCGAGTCTCGATCGTCGACAGCGAGCGCGGACTCCTGGCCTCTGCGGTCTCGGAATATCCGCTGCACCGTAAGCGCGAAGATCCCGACTTCGCCACACAATCGCACGACGACCACATGTGCGCCCTGGCTGAAGCCACACGCCAGGCGGTGAAGGCTGCCGGCACTAGCGGAGACCAGATCGCATCCATTGCCCTCGATACGACAGGATCAAGCGTGATCCCGGTCGGCGAAGGCATGGTCCCGCTCGATGACTATTATCTCTGGTGCGATCACCGCGCCAAGCTGGAAGCTGCGCTGATTACCGAGATCGCCCGCGTCGAAAAGCTCAAGGCTATCGAATGGTGTGGCGGAATTTATTCTTCAGAGTGGGGATTCGCCAAGTTGCTCCACTGGCTGCGCCACAACCCTGAGAAGCGCGAGAAGTTTGTGAGTGCCTTCGAGCACTGCGACATGGTGGCCGCCACACTTTGTGGGATCACCAAACCGCGGCGCGTGAAACGCAGCGTTTGCGCCATGGGCCACAAGTGGATGTGGAACGCCTCTCTCGGCGGGCTTCCCCCCGAGAGCTTCCTCGCCAAAGTGGATCCGCTTCTTGCAGGGGCACGCGACAAACTCGAAGGCGAGTACGCAACCTCCGACAAGATCGCCGGAACGCTAGCGCCGGAGTGGGCAGAGAAACTCGGACTGCGTGCTGGAATTCCGATTCCGGTCGGCGCCTTTGATGCCCATTGGGACGCAGTTGGAGCTGGTGCGAAAGAAGGCGATGTCGTTAACGTGGTTGGCACGTCTACCTGCATCATTGCCTACGCACCCAAAGCAGAACTGATTCCCGGCGTGTGCGGCGTTGTGCCCGGGAGTGTGCATCCGCAGTTCACCGGTATCGAAGCAGGACTCTCCGCAACCGGAGACATCTTCAGCGCGATCGCCCGCAGGGCGGGTACAACCGTCGAAGAGCTGAGCAAGGGGCTCGACAAATACCGGGCAGGGCAGACAGGCTTGCTGCGGATGACGTGGGACAACGGCGACCGCACAGTCTTGGTGAATCCGAACTTAGGTGGCATGACGATCGGCTGGAATCTGCTCCATACGGCCCAGGACGAACTCTTCGCCGCAATCGAAGGAACCGCGTTCCATACGCGCGTGATTCTCGACCGCATGAGCGAATACGGAGCCCCTACGCAGCGCGTGATCAACGGGGGGGGCGTGCCGCAAAACAATCCTGTCTTAAATCAGGTCTACGCGAATGTTCTCGGGCGTCCCGTGCTCGTCCCCAGCGGCAAGGTCACGGGACTCGGAAGTGCGATCTTCGCCTTCATGGCGGCCGGTGCCTTCAAGACCATCGACGAAGCACAGGACAAGATTTGCCCGAAGCACACCGTCTACGAACCACAGGCTGAAACGCGAAACACGTACGCCACTCTGTATGACCTTTACCGCAAGATCTATTTCGAGTTCGGCAACCCGGCATCATCCCAGTTCGGCGATGTGCTACCAAAGCTGATTCAAATCGCTCGCGGTTAAACCTGAGTCAAGCGGTTATCCCAGCGGCGAGGCTTGCAGCGCTCCATTGTTCGCCTAGTTCAAGAATAGAAATCCATTTTTCCAAGTAAGAACGATCCAGGGCGTCTTTTCTTAGCCTCAGGATCGTAGCCACGTCTTCGATCTGCCGCTGAGACTTCCCGTGCTTTGCCCACTCAAGCTTCGCGATGACTATGTCTTCCGCGCTTGCAATGAAAATCCGGATACCCTCCAAGTCTACGGCGCACCGGCGCCCGAACTCCTCTCTGCTAAACGCACGGGACTTTCGAATAATGAGATCAATCTTCCAACCGGTCACTCGGTCAATGACGTTAAACATCGTCTCCCGTCGCTGAGCCTCCAGAGCGGTGTCGACGTCTGCATAGAACTCGTCTTTGCCAAGACTTTGAACAAAGGACTTCAAGACCTCTGGGTCCGCCTCGATAATGATGTCGATGTCTTGGGTCGCACGGGGAGCGCCGTAGTGCGCGCTGGCAAACGATCCCGTTAGCATGTAGGGGATGCCAGCGAGGTCTAGCGCGGACATAATTCTTCGGAAGGCGTTCTCATTGCTCATCGAAAGCTTGCAGGCAAGGGAGCGGGAAAAAACGCGATGCGTAGCAACTCTCGTGTGACTTGCTGGTCATCCCACTCTGGATGGTCCATGCGAATTCGTGCACGCGCCAGTTCACGAGCGAAAAGGCTCATTTCCAGGGATAACTGAATTCGCCGCGATCCGGACATTGAACGGTGAATCTCTTCTTGAAGTTCTTGCACTTCGGGGCTCGTGTCGCTAATCGCCACGCACCAATGCTATCACTCGGTCTCTGGCTATCCGCCCCAAAATTGCAGACGACGAGCGTCCGAACTGACTAGCGAAGTACCTCGACCGTGAACCCTCCGGGGGCCTGAAAATAAAATGTCCATGAACCGTGAAGGCGCGCGGGCTTGGGGACGTGGTATCCGTCGTCCCGCAAACGCTGGTTGATCTGATTGACGTCTTCTTCGGAGTCCTGGATGAAGCCGATGTGAAACCCTGCCGGATATTTCAGGGATGACCCGTTCGAAGCACGAAACAGGGCTAACAGCATCCCGCTGTCATCTGACATAAAACTCATCCCCTCCCGGGGTTCCATCCCGTGATAGCCCTTCAGGCCAAAGTATTTCTCGAGGAAACGGTGTGCGTCCGGAACGTTGGAAACGGTCAGGTTCAGATGATTCAGCTTCATGCGGGCCTCCGAAATCATGCCAAGTACCGTTATCAGATTCAGGACATGCTTCGGAGGTCGCAGAGCTTGCCAGTCTGTTCGATTGAACTAGCCGCCAGCGATCGCGCCCAGCACGATGAACGGTTCTTTGCCCGTCACGACTGCCTCGGGTAGAGGCGCGTCTGGCGGTTCGTGAGTCAAATCTTCCTGGCAGGCGAAGAAGCGCAGAAACGCACGCCGCTGCTTCGTAGCATGATCCCGGATCGCACCCTTTAGCATAGGGTAGCGATCTTCGATGGCATCGAGTACCGACCGCTGCGTGACCGGACCTTCGACCTGGATTTCGACTTCATGGCCGACGTGCGCCAGCGTGCGGAGGTGCTGGGGAAGTTCCACGCGAATCGTTGCCGCCATCTCGGTCCACCTCACTTCACGTACGTCTCTTGCATGTACAGACATTTCCAAGCGCCGGCGCTGTGCGTCCAGACTTCTCCGAAGACGCTCTTCGCCTTGGAGTTTTCGCCTCCAGACTTGCCCTCGTATTGGGCGATGTACGTCACCAAGGCCATATTGGGTGCCAGCGGCTTGACGGTGAAATCACCAAGTGTGTAGCTGATCAGCTCAAAGTCATCGACTGCGTTGACTTGTGCTTTCTTGTCACCGAACGTGGTGAGGCCCTCCTCAAACATACGGAAGTTATCGTCCAGCAACGCTGAAAGGGTCGCTTTGTCCTTGTTCTTGAACGACGCCCACAACTTGCGAACCTGTGCTTCGAGAGGGGAGGCGAGGGGCTTCGGAGCAGCGGATTGCGGCTTGTCCTGTGCCAGAACCGTTGAAGACATCAACATCGCGAATACAAGCAGAATGGTTTTCATGGGTTTGCAGAATTAAGCGAACGCTACCGCTGTGACGATGTTCACGCCCCGCGCCAAAAACTTGCGCTTGGGGCGCCGCGGACGAATGCGTCCGCGGCTACATAATATTCGGACTACACGTTTATTGCAGGGTCTGCACTTCGACTGACAGCACTGCCGGGAGATCGCGCACAATCGGCATCCATGAATCTCCAGCGTCGGGTGAGGCATAGACCTGGCCTCCCGTCGTGCCGAAGTAGATGCCGCATTTATCCAGTGTGTCGACTGCCATCGCGTCGCGCAGGACATTTACATAACAGTTTTCCTGCGGCAAGCCCTTTGTCAGTGGTTCCCAGTCGTTGCCACCGGTCTTACTTCGGAACACGCGCAACTTGCCTTCGTGGACATAGTGCTCGCCATCGCTCTTGATCGGGATCACGTACACGGTCTCCGGTTCATGCGAGTTCACATCAATGACGAATCCGAAATCGGTGGGCAGATTGCCGCTAATCTTTGTCCAATTGTCGCCTGCATCGTCAGAGCGCATGACGTCCCAGTGTTTCTGCATGAAGAGCACGCCGGGGCGCTCGGGATTCATGGCAACGTGGTGGACGCAGTGGCCGACTTCCGCGGTCGGATTCGGAATGTACTTCGAGTACAGTCCTTTGTTGATGGGCTTCCATGTTTTGCCGCCGTCGTCGGTGCGGAAGGCGCCTGCGGCCGAGATCGCGATGTAGATACGGTTCGGATCTTTCGGATCGAGGATGATCGTGTGCAGGCACATGCCTCCGGCGCCCGGCTGCCAATTCGGCCCAGTACCGTGTCCGCGAAGCCCGGAGACTTCCTTCCAATTCTTACCTCCATCCGTCGACTTGAACAAGGCCGCGTCCTCGACTCCGGCGTAGACGGTGTCGGGATCGGTAAGTGAGGGCTCGAGATGCCATACACGCTTGAACTCCCACGGATGCTGCGTGCCATCGTAGAACTGGTGCGTGGTGAGCGGCGCGCCCGCTGTGTCGTAGACGAACTTGTTGCTCTCACCCTTCGGCATGCCGCCGGGGCCCGTCGTTTCTCCCGGAGGAGTTCCGGGCTGATGCCACGTTTGGCCGCCGTCGTCGGAGCGCTGAATGACCTGGCCAAACCATCCGCTGGTTTGCGAAGCGTAGATGCGATTGGGATCGGCGGGTGATCCTTTCAGGTGATACAACTCCCATCCGGCGAAGTGCGGGCCACTGACTTCCCATTGATCACGCTTGCCATCGGCAGTAAGAATGAATGCTCCCTTGCGCGTACCTACGAGAACTCGAACTCGGCTCATGCAAACTCCTTGTCACCGTCGCGTTTGGATTGCCCCACGTCTGCAGGATAGAACCAAATTCTAAACGAGATGGGTTTGGAGTCAACGGAAGGGGCGGTCTTTTTCTTCGAAAACCGCGTTCAGTGCGTCTCGAGGACAGAATTTGTATTGCGCGAATCGTGATTGTCGCTCGGCCATAAGGATTGCGCCGGTCCTCCCGAAGGAAAAGTCTCGGTGATCGCGCGCAGAGTTCCGTCTTGCGTGAGCACGTAAACGGTTCCGTCTTTACCCAGCACAATGCCGAACACCGGACTGCCGAAGTTGAGCTTCCAACCTGTCCAGCAAGATGGAGAGATCGAGATCAAGTCGTTGCCACCGGCATACACGGTGGCGTCTGCCGCGAGCGTCCAATGTTCGAAGTAATCAGCCCCTGTGTTCGCGCATATTTTCTTGCCGCTGGGGTCGACGACTGCCATCTCTTGATTGCGGGTCACCAAGTACCAATGCTTTTCGCCAATCAACCGAACGCGGGCAAGAACCCGGTCCATTTTCACGGACGAGCCATCCGATCCGACAGAGAGGCCCGGTGTGTAGGTGTTTGTGCCGATCGGCAAGTCCATGCCGACGGCAGCCACATGCGTGAGGTCGCTCGGTAGCACGCTTGCGTATCGGTTGAAAACGTCAACATCGCTGAGTTGTGTTCCATCCTCGTTCAAGATCAGCAAGTGGCCGCTTTTGTCCGGAGAAGCGATATCCCGCGTCCGAAGAACGTAGAGTCGATGGTCCGCGTGGATCAGCGGACGTGAATATACAAAACCATCGCCGGGCTGCCCGAAGGTCCATAAAAGCTGGCCGTCCGGATCCAATGCCCTGACACACCGCCCGCCAACGAATAACCTGCCGTTGGGGCCTATCGCCGGAGCTGTCAGTTCGGCGATTTCTCCCGGGAATCCACCACTTCCATAGAGAATGCCCGGCGGTATCAAGAGCTTCAACGAATAGCTTCTCTCTCACCGGCGGCTCAAAACCATAGACATACAATCGGCCTTGCGAATCGATCGCTGGTGCCGCCATTACGCCTTGCTTGCTCCACTGGACCGCGCCGTTGCGATCAAGCGCCTCAAGCAGAAAATGCTGGCTGAGGGATTCGGCGGTAAGCAGGTAGATGTTGCCCTCTGGCCCGATCGAGAAGCGGTCGTAGAAGCCGGGGAGCCCCTTGTGTTCCCATTGGATGTGAGTCCGGCTGACCACTCGAAACAGATCGCGAAAATGCAGCGCGACAAAAACAATTGCGACCGCCGCTAAGCCGATGGATGCAAGTTTGAGAAGTTTTCTCACTCAGAGTTGGTGGGCTGAGCCGTCCCACAGGAAAACGTAGAGCTTGGCTCCATTCCACTCTCTTCGGTGGACATCAACTTTCTTCCCGTCACACGACGGCGTGCACTGGATCTGGATTTCCAGATCGCGATAAAGGGCGGCTCGATCCCCTTGGTGCACGTCAGCGGTCAGTTTCCCAGGATGTGTCACGATTGGAGATAAGGCCTTGATGTCAGTCGTATCGACCGACACGATGGTATTCTCGTCCAAATACTTCTGTAGTTCATCGCCCTCTAGGGTGAATATCGCCGGGTGTCCCGGATCGTAAGCGACCAGTTGATATCCAACGGGAGTTTCTGGGCCAAAACCCCACCCGGACTTACAGATAGTGACGTACGCCCAAACTGCCATCGTTTTATCGTAGTTCGAAGCGAACTGTCGCGTGGACACATCCCAACCATAGGGCAGGTGCTCGATGCCGGTGGTACAGCTATTGAATCCGTGCCGGACAGGCTGTGTCTGCCGCAGTCCCTTGCCGGACTCACGCGTAGTACAGCCCGCGATCAGCAACCATGAGAGGGCAGCTACCAGCACGCCCCTGCCGCGACTTAGTGCCATGGAGTCAGGGTGCGCAAGGATGCAAGCCAGCGTCAATCGATATTCGTTTTGAAGGATGACCCAGGTAACGCTCGCTCTTCGCAATCGAGCGCCGTAGCCAGAACTCTCCTGCGTCGTGATTCACGCACAGTCGTCAATTATTGAGACGTTCTCGAAAGCATTCACTCTCTTTCGCGGACCAACCGCTCTCAGGACCTTGGCAGCATCCGAAAACTGGATTTAGACTCACTAAGCATTTCGTCGCTATGAGCACTTCGACGCGTGAACCACGATGGCCCGCTTTCCTCGCTATGCTGTCAGCCGCTGGAGTCTTCTGGGCCTTGCCTGAGCCCCTTTCGCTGGGACCAGGCTGGCTGCTCCTATTGGTGATCTTCGTACTCATGATTCCCATCGTGATCACGAATAGCCGCGGCTACTTCAAAATCACGCGAATGTTGACCTTCGCCGCGCTGGGCCTGATCACCGTGGCGATGATTGCGTCGCTGGTCTTCCTTATTCAGGGAATTCCTTCACATCGCGAGATGCCTAAGGCGCTGTTACGCTCAGCCCTGGCACTGTGGATTACCAACATCCTGGTCTTCGCGTTGTGGTACTGGAAACTGGACGCCGGCGGTCCGTTGGGCCGCGATCATGCCCGCTGCAAGATCGCTAGCGCATTTCTCTTCCCACAGCTTTCCAGCGACCACGAGGACTACGCGGGCTGGTCGCCGCATTTTCTCGACTATCTATTTGTTTCCTTCAACACGAGTACCGCTTTTTCGCCGACCGACACGCCCGTTCTCTCGCGGTGGGCTAAGCTGGCAACCATGCTTCAATCTCTCGTTTCCCTCTCGATTCTGGTCCTTCTCGCTGCCCGGGCTGTGAACATTCTCTAGTGAAGGCGGTACTTTACTGATCCATTCGAAGCCAGCACGGTTCGCGCTCGACATACGGAACGGATGGCTACATGTGACGCCAGTCAGGCGCCGGATGCACGCGGTTGGGTCGATTCGACACGTCGTTACTGATTGGAAGTGCCAAGTCGTACTCCTTGCCGTGAAAACGACGGTCCATCGGATTGCCGGTGTGAACCGGACGCTGAATGTTGTGTTGCAGGTGCACCGTCCGTCCTGCCACGACGGTGCCAGTGCCATCGACCGTGAACATTTGTTCCCAGCGAACGTTCCAGTAGAAGTGCATGAGCATGTGAAACTTGTTGGCGGGATCCTGGGCAACCAGCATGGTACAGAACGCCAGGCCGATATCCGCGTGATACAGGAAGTTGTTCGGATGTCCGGGAACGCTTGTGTTCTTTACAACCGATTGCCACGCACGGCTGGGCTGGTCAAATAAATGAGCAGGCACATCCAGAAACCCGGTTGCCGGAATGACGGTTCCCGCGGGAAGCTTGTTCGTCCCATCAGGCCCTGTCGCCCCGCCCGAATCTAGGCTGTCATACCACACTTCGGTGGACCCGTCGTCCGTGTCGCGACACACAATCTGATTGCTCGCCGTAATCAAAATGCTGCCATCGCGATCTCTCGCGCCACGATAGCGGGCATAGTCGGTGCCAATGTATTTGAGTTGGATAAAACCAAGCGTCCAACCGGCAATGTTCTCACCCGGTGTTCCTGTGAGCCGGATCGCCCCGTATGCGTCGATGGTTGGCGAATTGAAATCGAAGCCGACAAAAGGACCGGCATCCAGCGTCACCGATGGAGGGATACCGGGCAATTCGATTTTCCCCAGGATGGGCAGAACCAAATCAAATCGGTCGCTGCCGGCTCTAACTGTCAGGCTTGTATTTACCTTGCTGATCGTAGCCATCGCTACCTCCCATACACGAATAAATTTTCCGGGGGGTTCGATCGACAGGGGAAGGATTTAAAGATAGCGCCACTAGGCTGTGGAAAGCAACGGAGGAAGACGTCAGGAATTAACGGTGTTCACGGATCAGAACGTCTTTTTCGTAGACTGTCTGGGACATGAATTTGCTTACGGCGTTCGGCCTTTTTGCAGTGACAGCAATGGTGATTTGCTATGCCTTGGAACAACGTCACCCTACTTTTGTTCTCGCGTTCGCATTCTCATGTGTTCTTGGCTCTCTTTTTACGGTTTCCTGCAAGGTGCGTGGCCTTTCGGGGTGGTCGAACTGATATGGTCGGGGATTGCTGTGAATAAGTGGTGGTCCGGTCGAAGATCCAGAAGCTTACATTGACGCGCGATGAGTGTGATTAAGGTGTTTCACCAATTAGCCATTGCACCGCCGCGACACAACTAGCCACACTCGATCCCTGATCATGCGTGGGTATCAGTTCCCAGCCACGGGGTTTGCGGTTTGGTTGGAGACCAGCACCGGACGATCAAAGACGATTTTCATTTGCGTATACTTCGGCAGAACGACGTCGCGACCGTGGCGGGTTAACAAGAAAATGGCCGACGCGCAGGTGGAAACGATCCTTGCTGTTCCCGCGGTCGAGACGTCGGTGGCAGTAGTGACCAGAGCCTCGATGACCAACTGAGTGCCGTCATCCGCCGCCTTGGCGATGCCCGCTGTAGTACCGACATTGATGATCATCCACGCCTTACCGGGACGATCGCCGTGCAGGCGTCCCTCAGGATCAATGACGGTGTGGGAACGCTGATCGATTTCCGCCCCGGCCACGGATGCGTCAATCGAAGTGCCTGTTCCTCCGGGTATCGTCATGTTCGTGAATGCAAGTGAGATGGAACCCGAGCGGCTGAGGGTACGCGGTGCCTGCGTCTTGAGGACAGTACCCTGAAACAGGGTGCCTTCGGGCAAGAGAATTCTCGAATCCAGAAAAACAGGTTCAACGAGTCGTGCTCGAAAGCTGTCTTTGGCATGATTCTTCGAGGCGCTGATATCCCCCAACAGGATCACTTTGGCTTGAGTGCCAGAGGGGATGGTCACGGATACCGGTGCAGTCGCGTTCACGCTGCTGTCCGCGTTAGATTGCGTGCTTGCTGTAAGCGTAACCAGCGGGCCCAGGTCGCGGCGCGTTTTAGTGGGATGTGCAGCCTGCGAAGGCGCCGAACCAGATTGCTTCTTTGGCTTTGGTTCAATCTCAACCTC
>Ga0126371_10005790_pt1 | contig 10982 bp, 7 predicted proteins | sample PanSoiMetaPlot_4_FD_110145 | JGI IMG/M metagenome (GOLD analysis project Ga0126371, IMG submission 110145) | Tropical forest soil microbial communities from Panama - MetaG Plot_4 | ecosystem: Environmental > Terrestrial > Soil > Tropical forest > Bulk soil | place: Panama | collected 2016-02-17
CGATGCATGCGCGACAGGGCACGGGAGCGGCGCTAATCTGTCGGCGATAGCCGCGACGAATCCCCAACGCAACGGCGCGTGGCAAAAACAGGGCGATGGAGGCAGGGCTCACGGCCGTGAAGATGCAGAAGTGCAGGTGGTGCGGCCCGTTTTGCCGGGGGAATTCGAGTTCGTCGAGTGGACGCCGCACAGCATCTGTCGTGCGGCCTTTAGTACGTGCGCGAAGCATCGGCGGCAGGATCGTCGGATGCCGGTTGAGGTTACATACCACTCCAGAACTTTGATAGGATTTCGGGCTAGCGAAAACCCGTTTCGGTCCGCGTGCCGTACACGTGCCAGAGAATTGCCGTTTTAGCGTTTTTGGCTCTTCTGGCTGGACGGATTTTCAATAACTTCCGTGTTGTCAGTGGGCTCTGATTGATCGACCCCCACCTCCAGCACCAGCCCCGCATGCTTTAAATTTTTCCCGCACGCTCGGAAACGATTCACTCGCCCGCGTCACTAGTCCCCGTACCATTCCGAGACTGGAGCGCGCGAGCCGATGCAGCAGCAGTTCGATGTTTGCGTGTTGGGCGCCGGCCCTGCCGGTGCAGCCGTGGCTCTCCGGCTCGCGGATCTCGGCGTGGATGCCCTCGTTCTCGACCGGCCGGCCAAAATCCGGCCCTGGGGCGGTGAGTCGCTGACCGGCTCGGTGCGCGAGCCCCTCGTGGCACTCGGCCTGTGGGAATCGTTTTGCCAGGCGGGACACGTCGCGGGGTACGAGCAGCGCATTGCCTGGGGCGGCGAGCCTTGGGTGAAAGCCAGCATTTTCGCTTCACACGGGCCTCTCTGGCACGTCGATCGCGCACGCTTCGACGGCGATCTGCGCGCTGCCGTCCGGCAGCGCGGCGTTCCCATCCGGAACTATCGAGTCTTCGACGGGCCTTGGCGGGAGGGAGCCCAGTGGCGCTTCCGCACCGATGCAGAAGGCGAAACCCGCGCCCGCTACCTGGTGGATGCGACTGGCCGGGCCCGCGCGCTGGTCCGCCGCCTCGGCGTGCGCGCCCGAGTCTACGACCGGCTGACCGGTTTCACATCGCTCCTGTCGCGCAATCTCAATCCGGAGTTTGACCATGCGATGGTTATTGAATCGAATCCGCTCGGCTGGTGGTACGCGGCTCCGGTGCCGCAAGGCCACGTTCTGGCGTTTTTCACGGACACCGACCTGGCGCCGCGGCCGCTGACCCGCTCCATGCGCGTGGTCGCGGCCCATAGCGCCTTCGCGCAAGCCGAAAGCGAGGAAGGCTGGGTCGCGGTGGGAGACGCGTGCGCCGCGCACGACCCGCTTTGCGGGTGGGGCGTCCACCGCGCTCTGTCGAACGGCATTCTGGCGGCCGACGCCATCGGCTGGTATCTCCGGGAACAAGACGCTTCCGCACTCGACGGCTTCCGCCGGCACTGCCGCGACCAATTCACGGCCTACCTGGCCGGCCTCACGCAACACTACTCATACGAAAAGCGCTGGACTTCCGCGCCCTTCTGGGAACGGCGCGCCCGCGCTATGGCGCAGCCCGTTCAGGAGAATCTGAATGCCTAATCTTCAAACCGTCAAGATCTTCCCGCCGATTGGAATCGCTCGAATGGGCAACAGCCCGGAATGGTATGTGGGGCCAGAACTGCCGTTTCCGGCGGCGCCGGTGCCGCCCTCCGACGGCAAGTATAAAGACAACCAGTGCCGTGTCCGCAAGCAGGCCCAGCGGTTTCGCCTGTGGGGCTTTTTCGATGACGGCTCCAGCCGCGAATTGACCGCCGCCGACGGCAAGATTCAATGGACGGTGCACCTTGCCAATGGCAAAGCGGTTTTTCAAGGTGAGAACGGAGGCCTGATCGATCCCGGGCCGCGCACTCTCAACGGACCTAACGACACGGCAACCTTCGCCAACGGCACTTACTCCAATGCCGGGCACACGGTGGAGGTGCCGTTGGGCGGCGCGCTCACAGACCAGGACGGCCGGCTGATTGTCTACGGCGGCTACGGGAACAGCGGCTCTCCGGCGGGCAATACCATCGTGCAGTTCTGGCAGAATCCGGGCTGGTACGACGACGTCTGCGACGGCCCAGTCAATGCCACGATCACCGTCGGCGGGCAGCCGTTCACCGCTGCCGGCGCCTGGGTGATCTGCCCGCCTCCGCGCTTCGCTCCCAGCACTTATTCCCCGGTCACGCTGTACGATTCCATCCGCCAGGTTGCCATCACCCAGAACCTTCCCGGCACGCCGCAGCCCTCCGCGACGCCGTCATTCGTGAACGACATCTGGCCCATCCTCATGCGCGGTATCGGGATGCTTCGCGTGGACGCCACCACCTTCGGCGCCGGCGACCACGGATCGCTTTCGACCGTCATTCCGCCCGGCCCCGACCAGGATTCGGCGCGCCAAGCGATTCTCGGCAAGGTCGCCAACCCCAACGGCACAAACAATGTCGGCCAGCCCAACCAGCCGAACAACATGCCGCTGGTCAATTCCGGAGGGCCGCTCGGAAGCGACCCCGCGGATATCTCGCCCACGCTGCGGCCTTTCCAATACAACCAGATGAGCGCCTGGGGCGCGGGCAACTTCGTCAACGACTGGCCCCCCGTCGCCCCCACCACCATCACGCCGGCCGGCCTCACGCAAGCTGCGCTCGAAAATTGCGTCGGCGCGCCCTTCTATCCCGGCATTGAAGCCACCGTGTCCGTAAACGACGGCTCGCTCACCTACGTCGAGGCCTTCCGTTTCAACCAGGCCGCCATGAATCCGGGCGACGTCACCAAGGGCATGGCGCGGCCGTGGCAAGCCGACTTTACCGCGTGCACCAACGGCGGCGCAGCCGACTTCCCGGCGTGGTGGCCGGCCGCTCGTCCCGATTCCATCTATCCCCAGGGCTCGAATACGCCCGCCGCCTGGACGCGCGGGATCGTCACTACCGCCCAAGACATGGTCGACAACTGGTTCCGGCTCGGATTTATTGTCGACCCCGGCAACGGCCTGGCAGTGGAAACCGAGCGGACAGCCGTATGCAAAGACTGCTTCATCATTACCGATCGTAACGAAATCGGCAAAGAAGAAGCGCAGGCGCTGATCCTGGCCAATCAGCAGATCACCGATGCGTTCTATGTGGTGGTGGAAGGCTTCGCGCCTTCCGACCTGGGCATCACCACCGCCAACCCAAATTCGATGCAGTTGCAGGCGTGGTCACCGACGATCAACTTCAGCCCCACACCCTCGCAGATGTTCCAGCAAGTGCATGACATGACCCTGGAAAACAACGGCGCGCTCAACCAGGCTCAGCGGATCACGTTCGGCTACAACATCTACTTCACCGGCGTCGCGGATTTCACGACAGACGTTGTGCCCATCCAAGTGGGCGCGGTGATTCAGGGCGTCATTGCCACCGCCACCATAGACCTGACACAGGTGGATTCGCCGTACATGGACCACGGTCCCATCTCCTGGTTGAGCAATGACACGCGCGTATTCCAGTTGCAGCCGGGAGGATCGGTGGCCGGGGGGCCGGCGATGGGAAACGACCCGATTGGCTACATCCAGGGCCTGCTCACCTACTTCCGCAACCTCAACGCGGCACACCCCGATCAGGCGAAGCAGGCTTTTGAGAACATGCCGGCGACCGAGGGCGGGGGCGCGGAGTTGGAGTGGCTGCAGACCGTCAACAACAAGCCGGTTTTCAATTTCGCTTTGTGCCGCATCCGCTATCGCGCCACGGTCACGCAGGCTGCCAACGTGCGGGTCTTTTTCCGGCTGTTTCAGACCGCAGCCACCGGGACCGAGTACAATTCGAACACCACATACCGCGTGGGCGGCCAGCCCGGAGTCAAGATCCCGCTGCTGGGAATACAGGGCGGTGAGCTGGTGACCATCCCGTTCTTTGCCGAGGCGCGCAATGCCGCCACCGTCAACCTCAATAACCAGACGGACAGCAACAACGTACACAACATCGATCCGGGGACAAACGGCCAGGAAGCCTACATGTATTACGGATGCTGGCTCGATATCAACCAGCCCAACGATCTCCGGTTCCCGATTCAGCCTTCACCGCCTGATGGCGGCCCTTTCACCGGACCGCTGTTTTCGATTGCCGATCTGATTCGCGGCACACACCAGTGCATGGTGACGGAAATCAACTTTGACTTGGACCCGATCAGCCCGCAAGGCGTCTCGACCGCCTCAAGCGACAAGCTGTCGCAGCGCAATCTCGCCATCGATCACTCCGATAATCCGGGAAGCACCGACACGCATCGCGTGCAGCATACCTTCGCGATCCATCCGACCACATCCAAACCAGCGCCCAAACAAGGCCCCGACGAGCTCATGATTTCCTGGGGCGATACGCCGGCCGGCACCACCGCGACAATCTATCTACCCGGAGTGCGCGCCGCAGAGGTGCTCGACCTGGCCGCGCGCAACTTCAATCTCCAAACACTCGAGAGAGTGGATGACCATACGGTTCGCTGTCACACCGCCGGGGTTACCTATGTTCCCATCCCGGAGTCCGGCCCGGTGGACCTGGCCGGCCTGATCACGCTGCAGTTGCCGCCCACGGTGCGCAAGGGGCAGGTGTTCCGCGTCGTAGTCCGGCAGGTGATGGATACGCCGGCGCCGCTGCCCAGCGGCCGGAACAACCCGCCCCCGCCGAGAGTGAACGTGGCGCGCGCGGTGGGCCGCAAACCTACACCTCCTCGCCACATCCTCGGAGCGTTCCAGTTCTCGGTTCAGGTGAAGACCGCCACCGAAATTCTGCCGGTGGATGAACGCACGCTGACCCTGATCGAGCGCGTGGCGGGCAGGATTCCGCTCGAGAACCGCTGGTATCCCGTGTTTCAGCGCTATATCCAGCAACTCGGAGGGCGCGTCACGGGTCTGGGAGGCGGACGGCCGCACCCGCATCCTCATCCGGAACCCCCGCACGGAGAGGAACGCATCGGCTATGAAGGCAAGGTGAGCGGTGTGCTCTTCGACCGCTTCGGCGATTTCGAAGGCTTCTGGCTCGATACCGAAGACGGCAAGCGCCGATTCCGCAGCCGTGAGAAGGAGATCGAGGAACTCGTGCGCGAAGCCTGGGAACGGCGCATCCCGATCCTCGTCATCGCGGAGAAGGAGGAACGCCAGGAGCCGCAAACTATCGTGCTGCTGCGTCCGCCCGCGGACCGGTGAGATCAAAGCCAGACCGCTTGCTAACGATTCTGTGTGAAAAGTCGGTCAACGAACCCCGCCCTCACGGGCGCGGCTGCGACCTGTTGGAACAGCGTTGGCATCCGTTCAGCCCCGGCGCGTGAGCGCGGGGGTTCACACAGACTCACGCGCGGTTCCGTAAGAGTTCTGACACGGAACCACGGGAGCGGTCGGCGACGATCCTGGAACGACTGGGCTATCAGTTCTCGCTCGGTGTCTTTTCCAGATGATCGATCACCAGGATGTCCGCGGGCGCCTTCTTAGGTTCGAGCTTGAGGCCCAGTTGCTCCTGCACGGCGATGAAAACTGTCGCGGCATCGGTTTCGGGTGGGGCGAGCCTCGGGCCTGCGTCCCCGGAGCCGGGACCCGCACCACTAGGGGGCGGCAGAGGCATTGCGCCGGCCAGCGCGCCCATCTTCGCCATCATCGCGGCCTGGTCAGGCGCGAAATCCAGTGTGAAGTCGTACCGCTGGGTAAGGCCGGTCATGTCCACCACGGGGCGGTCCGTCTGGTTGGAGAGTGAATCTGCGAGTTGGGCCATCGTCTGACGCTCGGCATTCAGCCTGACGCGCATACCGGCAGGGGACATCAGGGCCATCATCCGGATGCCGGGCCGCCGCATGCCGGGAGGCAACTCCGGCATGCCGTCCTTTCCGATCTTGAGCCGGCCCGGATCGGGAGGAGGAGCGGGCGCGGTTCCGCCCTCCGGCGCGGCGGCACTCGGGTCCGACTGGTCCTCCGATAGTTTCATTTTGGGTGCGCTCTTTGCCACCACCAGCGCATAGACCGGCTGCTCCTTCGTCTCGCGGTGAAACGCCAGCTGAAAGCGCTCCTTCAGCAGGTTTTGCAGCATGACCGGGACATCGTCTTTTGTGGCGCCGGCGGGGACTCGGGCGACGATGTCAAAGCGCTCGGAGTCGAGCCAAGCCGGCCCCTGGATCTGGTAGGTCTTGAGGGTGAAGGCCTGCATGAGGAGATTGCGCAGAGATTGGAACGAGTAGGAAATCTGGCTGGGATCGCTGGTGCCGGGACCACCCTGCGCGCCCACGCGGATCACGTGCTTGCCGTCGCCGCTGGTGGGAAGGGATGCGGGCTTCACGGTCGCGACTTCGAAAGTCAAGGAGGGATCCGCCGCCTGAGCCCCAGCGCCACCCGCCAATAGAAGTGCCAGTGCGGTGCCCGTCAGACTTCGTATCGCCATAAATTGCCTCATGCCATATGACGTAAGCCGCGGGACTTTTGTGACGAATTCTTTTGCGGCTGGGATCGCCGGGCTAGAGGCGGAAACCGGTGGCGCGGGCGTCGTCGAAGAACATCTGCACCGTTTCGAGCGAATAGGCCGTCAGGTCTTTGCCAACGATCGGCAGTTTTTTCAGAATGTCGGCTGTCGCCGTGATGATGTGGCAGCCGATTGCATCGGCTTGGAACACGTTGAGCACTTCGCGGGGGCTTGCCCAGATCAGCTCGATTTGCGGATGAGCACGTAGCAGTTCCAGGGCGGCTGCCATAATGGGCACCGGATCACGCCCAGTGTCGGCGATGCGGCCGGCGAATACCGAGATGCAGGAGGGCGGACCGCCGGCCAACGCATCGCGTACATCGCGGACCTGCCGCAGCGTCAACAGCGCGGTGACATTCAGCTTGATGCGGTCGCGGCACAGGCGCTCGATTAAACCGCACGCCGATTGGCCGCGCGTATTCGTCACCGGAATCTTCACGTAGACGTTCGAACCCCAGCCCGCGATCTGATGGGCCTGGCGTTCCATTTCGAGGAATTCGTCGGCGACCACCTCGAACGAAACCGGGCGGCCGGGGATCGCGGACAGGATCTCGTGCACGAAGGCCCGGTAATCGGTCACGCCCGCCTTGCGCATCAGCGTGGGATTGGTGGTGAATCCCTGGATCAGGGGGTTTGCCAACAACTCTCGGATCGCGGCCATGTCCGCTCCGTCCGCGAACAGCTTCACGCGCAATCCGGCCAGTGGATTCGGCGCGGGCTGCGGCTCCTTCTCGATCACAACGGTTTTGGCCGCAACGGATGACTTCGAATCCATTTCGAACCATCATGACACACACGCGCGCGAAGGGGCTATGGCGGCGGGATGTGGCAAAATGGGGCGGTGCGCGTGGTCATCGACGCGGCGCCGCTGCTGATTCGCAGCGCCGGCGTCAAGAGTTATCTCTATTACTGGATCGACGCACTCCGCCGCGCCGCGGGCGCCCAGACCGTCCGCACCTGCCCGGGGCTCGCCGAGATGGGGCGGCTCACGCATGAGGGGTCCGTGGCCGGCCTCTGGACAACCGCCTGGGGACTCGGGTCGCTGGCGCTCTCTAACTACACGCCCCTGCCGGTCACCGACTGGAGCGCGCGCGGCGCGGATATTTTCCACGCGTGCACGTTGCGACGGCGCCCTCCGCGAAAGACGCGGGTCACCGCCACGATTCATGATATGACCTGCTGGCTGATGCCGGAGCTGCACCCGGCCGCAAATTTGCGCGCGGAACACGATTTCGCGGAACTGCTACGGCGCGCAGACGCGGCCATCGCGGTGTCGCAGAGCACCAAAGAGGATACCGTCCGCACGCTCGGACTCTCGCCGGAGAAGATCACGGTTATTGCTTCCGGCGTGGCGCCCTCGTTCTTCGAGGTAAAGCCGGAAGAGAGCGACCGAGTGCGCCGGCAATACGGGCTCACGCGGCCGTTTGTCCTGTTCATCGGGACCATCGAGCCGCGTAAGAATCTGGATACCCTTCTTGACGCGTACGAATCGCTGTCTGCGTCAGTGCGCGAAGAGTTCGAGTTGGTGATCGCCGGTCCCCTGGGTTGGGCCCAGCCGGCCACGAAGGCACGGCTCGCGCGCGTCCGGTACCTGGGCTATCTTCCGGAACCAGACGTCGCCCCGTTGACCGCGGCGGCGACCGTGTTTGCGTTCCCGTCTTTGTACGAAGGGTTCGGGTTTCCCGCGGCCCAGGCGCTGGCCGCCGGAGTTCCGGTTGTGACGTCAAACGTTTCTTCGCTTCCCGAAATCGCGGGCGAGGCGGCCCTGCTGGTGGATCCGCGCAGCACCGCCGAGCTGCGCGATGCTTTATCGCGCCTGTTGCTCTCTCCCGACCTGCGCGCGGAATTGGCGCGGCGGGGGCGCTGCCGCGCGCAGCAGTTTCGCTGGGAAGAGTGCGCTAAGAAATCGCTGCGGTTTTTTGAGTCGCTGGTGGAGTGATTCCGATGGCGAACATGGACGAGCCCCCGCGCTCGTGCGCGGGTCTGGAATTGCCACCTTACACTACGCCGGCGGAGAGCGGGATTCCCTGGGCCTGGCAATCGTGCGCCAGCATTTCCAATATCAGCTCGCGGAAATTGATGCGAGGCGCCCAGCCCAGCACCCGCCGCGCTTTGCTCGCATCGCCGCATAACACGTTGACTTCGGACGGCCGGTGCAGATCGGGATCGCATACCACGTACTGGCGCCAATCCAGCGCGGCCGCTCCGAACGCGACTTCGACCAGCTCCTGCACCGAGTGCGTCTCCCCGGTGGCGATTACGAAATCGTCCGGCTCCGGCTGCTGCAGCATCATCCACATGGCCGTGACATACTCGCGGGCGTGACCCCAGTCCCGGCGAGCTTGCAGATTACCCATCCGGACTTCTTTGGATTTTCCGGCAAGGATGCGCGCCACGCCGGAGGTGACTTTTCGCGTGACGAACTCAAACCCGCGCCGCGGCGATTCGTGATTAAACAGAATACCGTTGCAGGCCGGCAGGCCATATGCCTCGCGATAGTTCTGCGTCAGCTCGAATCCCGCCACCTTGCTGATGCCGTACGTCGACCGCGGATGGAACCGGGTCCGCTCGTTCTGCGGCACCTCGTCGGCCTGGCCGAACATCTCGCTCGAGCCGGCAAAATAGAACCGGCATTTCGGGGCGATCGACTTCAGCGCGGAAAGTAGGTAGTGCGTCCCATTGATGTTGGCCTGCATCGTGGAGAATTCGTCATCGAACGAATACGTGACGAAGCTCTGCGCGGCCAGGTGATAGCACTCGTCGGGCTGGATCCGGTCCAGCACATGATGGATACTCGCGTAGCTCTCAAGCGATCCGGAGTGCAGGTGCAATTGCGCACGGATGGGGGCCAGCCGGGACAGCCGATTTTCGGGATCTTCCAACGCCACCCGCCGCACCAGGCCATGGACTTCGTAGCCCTTCGCGAGGAGAAACTCCGCCAGATAGGATCCGTCCTGTCCTGTCAGGCCGGTGATGAGGGCGCGTGGCTGAGGCATTCAGCAATCAGACTATCATGGTCGGCTGGTCTGACCGGCGCCTCAGTGCGTCATGCCGTAGATGACGTAATTGATCGCGATGCGCATTCCGAGAGCCGAGAACCTCTGCGGGTATTGCGGATTGTCGGCGTGTTCCCAGGAATCGCCCAGATCCATGTTGAAACAGATGGCCACCATCAGGCGGCCGCGGTCGTCATAGATGCCTCGCCAGTGCGGCACCTTGCCGTCCTTTTCGTAAATGCGGCCGGAGTAGAGGAACTGCGCGCCCGGCACCTGGTAGCGGTCATCGAGATCGTAAACGGTGTGAAAGATCGCATCCCCGTCAGGAATTTCCACGATCGGCCGGTCGGGAAACACACGGCTCATGCTGGCCACAAACACCGCCCACTCGTCGGTGCCGTGGAAATCGTCGCACATGAAGAATCCGCCGCGCAGAAGGAATTCGCGGAATGCCAGCACCTGCGAGTCGGTCAACTTCCAGTGGCCGACTTCCACTCCATACAGCCACGGCCAATCGTATTGATCTCCGTCGTCCAGATCGACCGGCTCTTCCACCGAGCGCGCGTGGAGGCGCGTCAGGCGGCGGACGGCTTGCGAGATATGACGGTCGGAGCGCGGGTAGTCGATGGTCCAGTTCGACGCTCCCGCCTTCCAGTTCGGATTTGCGAAGAATCCGTAATTCGGCATGGGCGGATACATCAACCGGGCGAACGCCCACTCGGTTTTCTCATTCCAGTCTGGAGGCTTGGGAAAATCCTCGTACTCGACGCCGGGGTATTCGCGGAACGGCCGCTGGAACGCATACAAGGCGCCCGCACCAATCAGACAGCCCAACACAACCAGGTGTGTTTTCCGGAGTCGCATGCCCAGTAACCATCATAGCGGTCCATGCAGGGGGCGGACCGGCATGGGCGTTATCGAGAGTTAGTAACGCTGGCGACAGATCGCGGATGCACCTTCAGAACGACACTTTGAGGCCGAATTGAATCTGGCGGCCCGGGTTGGTCACCGCTGTAATCTGGCCGGCGGTCGGGTTCGGATTGCCGCCGCCATTGGCGCCCTGCACGAACAGGCCGCTGGCCGGGGCGGCGAAATTGGCGTGATTCAGAATATTGAAGAATTCCGCGCGGAACTGGATCGCGAACTGGTCGGAAATTGCCGCGATTTTCGTGTTCTTCGAGAGCGAGGCATCGAGACTATTGAAGCCCGGACCGATCAACACATTGCGCCCCAAATTTCCCAGAAGACCTACGGCCGGCAATGTAAAACACGCCGTATTGAAGAAATGTTTGACTTGGTCGCCGGTGGCGGCCGCCGGATCGCAGCCCGGAACGACGTTGGGCCGGTTGGGAGTTCCGGAGTTGGCAAAGTCGCTGGCGAAATAAACAGGGTTGAGATGCGTTCCATCCTGGAAGGTCAGGTTACCGCTCAGTTGCCAGTCGCGCAGGGCGTAGAAATGCGGGGCCGGCAGTGAATACACGAAGCCGCCGCTCAAGCGCC
>Ga0126371_10005791_pt1 | contig 10981 bp, 9 predicted proteins | sample PanSoiMetaPlot_4_FD_110145 | JGI IMG/M metagenome (GOLD analysis project Ga0126371, IMG submission 110145) | Tropical forest soil microbial communities from Panama - MetaG Plot_4 | ecosystem: Environmental > Terrestrial > Soil > Tropical forest > Bulk soil | place: Panama | collected 2016-02-17
CCGACCGATCTGCCGGCGACGCCGACCGGACGGCTCGCCGCCATGCGGACGCGGATCCAGGCGATGCTGCAGGCCGTGCAGACCGTCCGACCGGCGCTCGAGAAGTTCTATGGCGCGCTCAGCGACGAGCAGAAGGAGCGCTTCAACGCGCTCGATCAGGAGCAGGAGACCGTCAACGCCGCCACAACCGCGAGCGGCGGGCAGGGGCGGCAGAACATCTCGCAGGCGTGCGACAGCCGCGCGACGTCCGTTGCCGGCATGCCGATCGATCGCATCCGCGGCTCATTGCGCCTCGACGATGCGCAGAATTCAGCCCTGCAGCGGCTCGAGCAGGCATCCGCCAAGGCGTCGGACATCCTCAAGGCCAGTTGCTCGACCGGGCAGTCGCTGACCCCACCCGGCCGCCTGTCCGCCATGGTGCAGCGGCTGCAGGGCATGCTGCAAGCGATCGACACGGTGCAGCCGGCGCTCCAGGAGTTCTACTCCTCGCTCAGCGACGAGCAGAAGGCGCGCTTCGATCGTCTCGGGGCGCGGCCGGCGTGATCCGGTCCGCACGAGACATCACCTGACAGACGAAAGGGAAGCGCCGGCGCCGTCTGTTACGAGCGCCGGCAGGCGCCGCCGCGGCAGCCCTGCCGTTTCGCGAGGTCGGGGTGCGCGGCCGAGAACTCGGCAACCGTGAGGGCGATCCACCCGAGCAGCAATGCCGGAACCAATCCGACGAGAAGGATCGTCATGGCGTGCGCCCCCAATCTCCGCGAGGATGTGATGTGATGGAACCCGGAACCGCGGGCTTTACCACACAATTCTGCCAGCCCGCATAGCGTGCGCGACGGCTGATCGCAGCGACATGGCGGCGTCCGCCGGGGCGCGCAAGGGCACTCACTCGACCGTGATCTTGGCGGCCTCGACCACTGGGCCCCACGTTTCGAGGCTCTGCTGGATCAGCTCGCGCATCTGCTGCGGCGTGCTGCCGAGCGGCTCGGCCTCGAGCCCCAGGATGCGGGCGCGCAGCTCCGGTTCGCGAAAGCCGCGGCCGATCGCCTCCGACACCCGCCGGGTGATCTCCGCCGGCGTGCCGGGCGGGGCCGCGATCGCCATCCAGGTGTCGGCAAAAACGCCCGGCAGCGTCTCCGCGATGGTCGCGACGTTGGGATACTCCTTCAACCGCGCGCGGCTGCCGGTCGCGATCAGCTTGATCCGGCCGGCGTCGATGTTCTGCTTGTTGGCCAGCAGATAGTCCGGGACCATGTCGATATTGCCGGCGAGCAGGTCGTTGATCGCCGGCGCGCTGCCGCGGTAGGGCACCTCGGTCATGCGGAAATTGCCCTTGAGCATGAGAAGCTCGCCGAGCAAGTGCCCGGTATTGCCCTTGCCCTGATGGCCGTAGGTGATCTTGCCGGCGCTCTCGCGCGCGAGCGCGATGAATTCGGGCAGGGTGCCTGCCGGCAGGCCGGCGCGCACGATCACGATCAGCGGGTAGGTCGCGAGCACGCTGACCGGCTCGAGCCCGCGCGGATCGAATGCCGACTTGGTGAAGACGAGGTGGGTGATGCTGAAGTTGAGCTGGGTGCCGCACAGGAAGGTGTAGCCGTCGGGCGGCGCGCGCAGCACCTGCTCGATGCCGATGCGGCCGCCCGCGCCGCCCGGGCGGTTCTCCACCACGACCTGATGGCCGAGCCCGGCGCCGGCCCGGTCGGCCGCGAAGCGGCAGAGCAGGTCGGCGGTGCCACCCGCCGGATAGGGCACGATGAGCGTGATCGGCCGGCTCGGGTAGGCGGGCTGCGCCTGCGCGCCAGCGGCCAACGTGGCGAGCGCGATTGCGGCAAGGACTCGTCTCATGATGCGGACCTCGGGGACTCCGTCGAAACCACGAGGATAGCATGGCGGGCGCACCGCGCGAGCGGCGTTGACCCGCCGCCTCCGCGCGGCCTAGTTTTGCGAACGAGAATGCCGGAGACATCCATGATCCAGGTCACGCGCATCGGCCACGCCACCTTCGAGACGCCCGACATCGAGCGGCAGATCGACTACTTCACCGACATCGTCGGGCTGGTGCTGGCCGAGCGGCAGAACGGCCGCGCGTTCCTCGCCACCAAGGTCGGCGACCTCGCGGTCACGCTCGAGAAGGGCAGCGCGGCGAAATGCGCCGGCATCTCGTTTCACGCCGCAGCGGCGACCGACTTCGCCGACCTGCGGCGCGGTCTCGAAGCGGAAGGCGTGCGCTGCGACCTGCGCAACGATCCGAGCCCCGGCATTCCGCAGGCGCTGACCTTCGCGGATCCCAAGGGCACGCGCGTCGAGGTGTTCACCTCCGCGACGGCGCTGCCGCGCAAGACCCCGGCCGGCGTCGGCCCGATCAAGCTCGGCCACCTCGCGTTCTGCGTCGACGATTGCAAGGCGTTCGCCGACTTCTACGGCCGGGTGCTCGGCTTCCGCGTGTCCGACTGGATCGAGGACTGGTTCGTGTTCATGCGCTGCGGCCCCGACCATCACACGGTCAATTTCGTGCGCGGCAAGACCACCCGCATGCATCACATCGCGTTCGAGCTCAAGGACTGGGCGCAGGTGCTGAGCGCCTGCGATTTCCTCGGCGGTCGCGACATCCCCATCATCTGGGGGCCGGGGCGGCACGGCCCGGGCCACAACATCTTCACCTATCACCGCAATCCGGACGACCAGATCATCGAGCTGTTCACCGAGCTCGACAAGATGCTCGACGAGTCGCTCGGCTATTTCGACCCGCGGCCGTGGCACCGCGACCGTCCACAGCGGCCGAAAGTGTGGGGGCCGGGCGATCCGCGCGACATCTGGGGCCCGCCGCCGACGCCCGACTACCTGCGCCAGCGCGAGTAGAGTCTGCGGCGCAGTCGACATTGCGCGCACACGCCGTCATCTCCGCCGCTGTCGCGACGGGACCTGCCGCCGCGATCGTGCGTTGAAGGGCCGCATTGGAAATGTCGGTCGGGTTTCGCATACGGTTATGCACCCGCCGCGCATCGGTCCCGCCTAACCCCTTCCATACCGCGAAAGGCCATATGGTGCCGCGAACATCGCATGCGCTTCAGTATGGCTCTCCCGCCAAGACGCTTCACTGGCTGATCGTCGCCCTGCTGGTGGTCCAGTATCTGATCGGCTGGCTGATGCCGGATATCCATCGCGGCATGCAGCCCGGCACCGCCATGATGTTTCACATCTCGTTCGGCGTCGTCGTCCTGGCGCTCACCGCCGCGCGCTTTGCCTGGCGCCTGACGCATCCGGTCGCGCCCGAGAGCTCGCTGCCGCCGTGGCAACGCCTGTCGTCCGAGGCGGTCCATTGGCTGCTCTACCTGCTCGTCTTCCTCACCACGCTGACCGGCTGGTTCTTCGCCTCGATGCGCGGCTGGACCATCCGCTTCTTCGGCCTCGTCGACCTGCCGATGTTGACCGCGGCGAATTCGCCGGTCGGGCGCGCGCTCGGCCGCTGGCACGAGACGCTCGAATGGACGCTCCTCGGGCTGGTCGGCCTGCACGTTGCCGCCGCGCTGGCGCATCTCTTCATCTACCGCGACGGCGTGATGGCCCGCATGCTGCCGTCGCGCTGAGTCGGAAGCCCGACCCTATTCGTCGCGGCTGCCGAAGTGCATCAGCGCACCCACATACAGCCGCTCGGGGTCGCGCTCGCCCCGCTCGGCAAGCTCGATGATGACCTTCGCGACGATTTCCGTTGCGGCATCGTGGGTGCGGGCAAGTCCGAGTTTTCGGCATGCCTTTTCGAATGCGGCGCCCATGGCTGCCACGGTCTCGGGCTCGAAAACCCGCGACTGCAAGTACGGCCTGATCGGCATGGAGTGATCCTGATCCTGTGCTGCTGCATCCCCTCGCGTCCGCCACTCCGCATGCGGGCCATTGGGGCCTCCGCTGCGGACTTGGGGTCGTCAGGCGCCTGCCGGCCGCCTCCCGTTGATCGTGGATTCGCGCGTCAGGGGAGATTCGTCGCGTCAATCCGAAACAATAAGCCCCCCAGACCGTTGGTCCCCGTCCCCTTCGGGGACCGCCGGCCCATGTTGCAGCGCAACGACGCCCACCTCGGCACGCCTCGCATCCATGCGCCGAAGGCAAATCAAACATTGGGTCGCGGCGCGTGTCTGTGCCGTTGTGCACAGAAGGCGCGGGACCAAAGAATCTTTGAACTATGCGTGGAGCGCAAGAATGAGTGAGACCGCGCCAGCCATTCTGTCGAGCGAAACCCGGCCGTTGAACAATCTTCTGCGGGTGCTCGATGATCGTGACTACGCGCTGATCTCGGCCGACCTGTCCGCCGAAGAGAAGACCGCGGGAGACGTGCTCTACCATCCCGGCGACAACGTGGAGGTGGTGCATTTTCCCTGCGGCTCCAGCATGGTGTCCTTTCTCATCGGCGGCGAGGACGGGCGCGACGTCGAGACCGTGCTGATCGGGCGCGAGGGCGCGGTCGGCGGCATCGTCAGCCAGGGATTCCTCCCGGCTTACAGCCGGGTCGTCGTCAAGTTCGGCGGCGCCTTCGTGTCCCTGCGCGTCGCGGATCTCGACGCCGCCAAGGACAAGTCGCCGGGGCTGCGCCAGGTCTTCGCCCGCTATGCGGATTGCCTGCTCGCGCAGATCTTTCAGTCGACCGCCTGCAACGCGATCCATTCGATCGAGCAGCGGATCGCCAAATGGATGATCGCCGCCGCCGAGCGCACCGGGGACGACGTCGTGCCGTTCACCCATGAGGGCCTTGCCGCGATGATCGGCGCCGGCCGCAGCCACACGACGCGAGTGCTGCACGACTTCCGGCTCAAGGGTCTGGTGGAGACGCGCCGCGGCTCGGTGCGCATCCTCGACCATGAGGCGCTGCGGCGGCTCGCCTGCGCCTGCAACGATCTGGTCAAAGGTCATTTCGACGAGGTGTTGCGCGGGGTTTATCCGCGGGGGTGAAGCGGGTGATTGGCGAAAATCAAGGAAGGCCGTCAGATTTTCCGGATTCTGCCAATGTCGTCACCCGGCGTTTTGAATTTCACTTAAAACCAGCGGATTGAATTTGCAGCCGTCCGCCGGTGTGGGGTGTGCGCTTGGCGCGGAGACGGCGAGCGTGATGACGATTCGAAGATAAGTCATAATGCTATGGCGCTGTTCGACCGTGAGCGGCGCGCCATCGAAACCGGTCGGGCGCGGGCCGCGGAGGCGCCAGTGGACGATCCGGCTGCGGCGGGTCGGATCCCCGTCCAGCAGGTCAAAGAATCGCCCCCGGTATGATCCACATCACATTCGATCGCCCAACAGCGTGTAAAAAATATTGAGTCAACCTATATTTGCGCGGCCGGCCGAATGTCGCGTCGCCGACCAATTGCAAGGAGACATTGATATGCTCTCACTCTCTCGCATTACCCTCGGCGCAGCCGCGAATTTTCCGCAGAAATGGAGATCTCGCGTGGCTCGTTCTCTCAGCACAATCCCGTCGCGGCTCGTCAGGCGCTGTCGTTTCGCCCTCTGCCTCGCAGCCCTATGCGCAGCGATACCGCTCGCCGCCCCCGGCGCCGAGGTGCAGCAGCAACCCGCGGCGCACCCGCAACAGCCGACGCAGCACCCACGCCCCTCCGCCGAGGAGCGCCGGAAATACGAAGAGCGCATGCGGGCGATCCACCCGGCCAAGCCGGGCTGCTTCGAGGCCCACTATCCGGACGAACACTGGGTTGAGACCAAGTGCCTCCCGCCGCCCCGTACGCCCAACCCGCACGGCAGCAGCCCGCGCCCCAACACCGTGGGCGCCGGCACTGACTGGTTCGCGACCGTGACCAGCGGCAACATCTCGCAGGCCACCGGTTCGTTCGACCTCGCCTCAGGCATCATCGCACTTGAAAGTCCCAAAGGCGGCGATACCTCGACCTTTCACCCAAACACCTACACGCTACAGATGAACACCAACCTGTTCACCCCCGCTATTTGCGGCGGGTTGACGAATTGTGCTTGGGTGCAGTTCATATTCAGTCAATCGCAGTGCGGCTCCAGTCCCTGCATCTTCATCGAATACTGGCTGCTCAACCACGCCTCGCCCTGCCCAAGCAACGCCTCCTGGAATTTCTACCCGGGTGGGTCGGGCACGACGCCGGGATGCTACCTCAATACCCCAGCCACCAACTTGCCGGCGGTGCCCCTGGCCGACTTCGGCAGTCTCCGCCTCAATGCGACGGTCCAGAACGGCGTCGACATCGTCACCGTGTCGGACGCGAGCGGCACGCTCGGTTCGGCAAGCAATGCGAGCATCGCCAATCTCGGCTCAGGGTGGACGGGCGTCGAATACATTCCGGCCGGCGACTGCTGCGGTACAGAAGCTTTCTTCTTCACCGGCACTACCTCCGCCCTCAATGTGCGCGTGGCGGTGGTGAACGGGACGACGAACGCGCCCAACTGTGCGACGAATTCGACCTTCAACGGCACCACGGCGGAAACCAATAACCTCAACCTCGGTGGCTGCGCGGCCGTGGGCGGCGCCACGCCTGCGATCGTCTTCGCGGAGAATGGCAATTGGCTCGGTCCGGCTTCGCCGGTTTCCATCAATGACACATTGAGTTTCATAAAGACGGCGAACACGCCCAATGGCCACGTCGAGGTTCATCTCGCCTCGGGTACCTCGGGTTACCTGACGAGAATCTTGGAGACGGCGACGACCTTCGCAAACGAATCGGATGGGGTTTGGCAGCTCCTTCCGAACCGAGATCTCGCCTTCATCAAAACCAGCAACACGCCGAGCGGCCACGTCGAGGTTCATATCGCCTCGCGGGCGTCGAACTATCAAAGCAGGATTTTGGAGACCGCCACCACCTTTGCAAACGAAACCGACGGCGTGTGGCAGCTCCTTCCGAACCAAGATCTTGCTTTCATCAAAACCAGCAACACCCCGAGCGGTCACGTCGAGGTTCATATCGCCTCGCGAGCTTCGGACTACAAAAGCAGGATCTTGGAGACCCCTACCACCTTCGTAAACGAATCGGATGGGGTTTGGCAGCTCCTTCCGAACCAGGATCTCGCCTTCATCAAAACCAGCAACACGCCGAGCGGCCACGTCGAGGTTCATATCGCCTCGCGAGCTTCCGACTACAAAAGCAGGATCTTGGAGACTCCGACCACCTTCGTAAACGAATCGGATGGGGTTTGGCAGCTCCTTCCGAACCAGGATCTCGCCTTCATCAAAACCAGCAATACGCCGAGCGTCCACGTCGAGGTTCATATCGCCTCGCGAGCTTCGGACTACAAAAGCAGGATCTTGGAGACTCCGACCACCTTCGCAAACGAATCGGATGGGGTGTGGAGTCTGGTGGTTCCCTGAGATCACGTGATTGTTCGTCGCCGCCGCCTCCGCGCTCGTCCGTGCGCCGAGGCGGCGGCCGACCTTTCCGCCATCTGAAGACGCTTGCGCCGCCGACCTGTTAATGTGGCGGCGGCGCAGACGCGCCCGGACACGCCATGCTCACACTGCGGCAAATCGAGGTGATCCGCGCCATCATGGTCACCGGCACGGTCGGCGGCGCGGCGCGCCTGCTCAACGTGTCGTCGCCCGGCATCAGCCGCGTCATGAAGCACGCCGAGGCCTCGGTCGGCGTCAAGCTGTTCAGCCGCCGCGGCGGCCGCTACACGCCGACGCCGCAGGCCGACGCGATCTTCAGCCAGATCAATTCGGTCTACGACAAGGTCGAGGACCTGCAATTCGTCATTGCCAGGATCAAGCGCGGCGCCAATGCCGAGCTCAGGATCGGCTCGGTGCCGAGCATCGCCCACGTGATGGTGCCGCGCGCGATCGCGGAGCTGCGCCGGCCTTTGCCCAATCTCCTGATCGAGGTCGATATCCTCAAGATCGAGGACATCGCCGACTATCTGCTGCTCGGCAAGGGCGACCTCGTGGTCTCGAGCTGCAAGCTCGATCATCCGATGCTCGCGTTTGCGCCGCTGGCGCGCGGCAGGCTCAAGTGCATCGCGCCACAGGGGCATCCGCTGGCGGGCCGCCCGCGCGTGACCGCGGCCGAGATCGTGAAATACCCGCTCATCGGCATCGATGCGAACGACCCGCACGGGCGGATCATGGTCGGCCTGTTCGCGCGCCACGCCTTGCGCCATGAGGTCACGATCCGCGCCCGCTTCGGGACGACCGTCTGCGCCCTGGTCTCGCAGGGGCTCGGCATCGCCACCGTCGATGAGTTCACGCTCGCGGCCGACCAGTGGCCGGGCATCCGGGCACTGGACATCGTCGAGTCGACCGCGTTCCAGACCTATGTCGTGCACCGCAAGGATGTGCCGCTGTCGAGCCACGCGGCGCGGTTCGCCGCGGCCCTGCGCGGCGAGATGGAGGCGGTGGCCCGGCGCCCGCAGAAAGTAACTTGAGGTAAAGTTTCCGGCACGTCTTGGTTATTGACCCCGCACCGGCCGGGTCGCTAACTGGATGCCAAGCGGCCGGTTTGCGCCGCAACGAGGGAGGTTTTTCGATGGTTCGGGCAGCGATGGTACGGGCAGCGTTATTCGCCGCAGTGGTCGCGGCCGGTCTCGGCCTGGCGGCCCCGCTCCACGCGCAAACGACGGTCTACATCCCGGCGATCCTCGAGCTGTCCGGCGCCGGCGCGGTCTCCGGCACCAATTTCCGCGACGGCATGCTGATGGCGATCGACGAGGTCAACGCCAAGGGCGGCATCCTCGGCCGCAAGATCAACGTCGAGGTGCTCGACACCCAAAGCGACGCCGGCATCTCGCGCGCCCAGCTGCAGAAGGTGCTCGACAACTCGCCCTATGTGGTGCTTGGCCCGGTCTTCTCCGGCTCGGTGCTGGTCGACATGCTGCTCACCCAGCAGGCGGAGATTCCCGAGATCGTCGGCGGCGAAGGGGCGGCCGTCACCCAGAAGGGCGATCCTTACGTCTTTCGCACTTCGTTCGGCCAGCAGTTCAGCCTGCCGAAGATCGCCAATTACATTCACGACGACGTCAAGGCGAAGACCATCGCGCTCTTGTGGGTGAACAACGATTTCGGCAAGGGCGGCCGCGACAGCTTCATCAAGGAGATGGCGGCGCGCAACATCAAGATCGTCGCCGACGTCTCGACCGAGTCGGGCCAGGTCGATTTCGCCGCCGACGTCGTCAAGATCAAGGCCGCCAACGCCGACGCGATCTTCGTCTACACCAACGAGGAGGAGAGCGCGCGCTTCCTGCGCGAGGCGAAGAAACAGGGCATTACGGCGCCGCTGATCGGCGAGACCACGCTGCTCGGCCAGAAGGTGATCGAGCTCGCCCAGGGCGCGGCCGATGGCGTGCGCGGTCACGTCGGCCTGACCATCGATGCGCCGATCCCGGCCGTGACGGAATTCGCCGACCACTTCAAGAAGCGCTTCAACTATCTGTGCGACCACAACGGCATCAAGGGCTACACCGCGGTCTACATCATCAAATACGTCACCGAGAAGATGGGCAAGTTCGACAGCAAGCTGTTTGCCGAGACCTTGCACGGGCTGACAATCTCGCCGAAGGACGAGCCCGGAGTCCTGATGGAATTGACCTTCGACAAGAACGGCGACATCGACCGCGAGAGCTTTCTGGGCGAGGTCGTGAACGGCCGGCAGAAGATCGTCCAGATCTTGCCGAAGCTCGGCAAGTAGCGGCCCTCGCGGCCGATCTCTTTCCGCCGGCCGCGAGGCCGGACGGACAGCCAGGCGCTTGCCATGACCGCCTTCGTGCAGCTCCTCGTGTCCGGCCTCGCGACCGGGGCGATCTACGCCCTCGTCGCCGTCGGCTTCACGCTCCTCTGGCAGACATCGCAGACCATCAATTTCGCCCAAGGCGAGTTCGTCATGCTGCCGGCGTTCTTCGTCCTCGCCGCCATGGATGCGGGCGCGCCGTTCTGGCTCGCGGCGGCGATCGGCATGGTCCTGTCGGTCGCGATCCTCGGATTGCTGTTCAAGCTCGTGATCGTCGATCCGATGCTCAAATACGGCGTGCTGCCCCTTGTCATCTCGACCATCGCGCTGTCGCTCTTTCTCAAGGAGAGCGCCAAGGACTTCTACAGTTCGCTCGGCCAGCCGTTTCCGCCGCTCGTGCCGGCGACCGATGTCCGCTTTCTCGGCACCGTGGTCTCGGCGCAAAGCCTCGCGGTGCTCGCGGTCGCGATCGTCACCATCGCGGCGCTGCATCTGCTCCTCAACAAAACCCGGCTCGGCCGCTCGATGCAGGCGACCGCGCAAAATCCGACGCTGGCACGGATTCTCGGCATCCCGGTGGGGCGAATGGTGCTCTACACCTTCCTCATCAACGGCGCGCTGGTGGCGATCGCATCGATCCTGATCTCGCCGATCTACCTCGCCAAGTTCTCCAATGGCGAGACGCTCGGCATGGCGGCGTTCCTCGCCGCCATCATCGGCGGCTTCAACGAGATGCGCGGCGCGATCCTCGGCGGCGTGATCGTTGGGGTGCTCGACAATCTCTCGGCCGCCTACGTCTCGTCGCAATATCGCGGCGCCTTTCCGCTGCTGATCCTGGTCGCCGTCATCCTGGTGCGGCCGCACGGCCTGCTTGGCCGCGCCGAGGAGCGCACCGTATGAGCCGGTCGGGCGCCCTCGCGGTCGCAGCCGCCGCAATCGTCGCGGTCGGGGCGCCGTTCTTCTTGAAGTCCTATGGCATCTACCTGATCTCGATGTGGGCGGTCCTGACTGTCGCGGCGATCGGGCTCAATCTCACCCTCGGCTATGCGGGGCAGGTGTCGCTCGCCCAGGGCGCTTTCGTCGGCATCGGCGCCTACATGGTGGCGCTCCTGACGCAGGCCGGCTGGCCCTATCCGGTCGCGTTCGTGGCTGCCGGCGGCCTGTGTTTCGCCATCGGCTGGCTGCTCGGCTATCCGGCGCTGCGCGTGCAGCACCACTACCTCGCCTTCGTCACGCTCGCGTTCACGTCGCTGGTGTTTCTCGTGCTGCGCAACGAGGAATGGCTGACCGAGGGCACGCACGGCATC
>Ga0126371_10005792_pt1 | contig 10980 bp, 10 predicted proteins | sample PanSoiMetaPlot_4_FD_110145 | JGI IMG/M metagenome (GOLD analysis project Ga0126371, IMG submission 110145) | Tropical forest soil microbial communities from Panama - MetaG Plot_4 | ecosystem: Environmental > Terrestrial > Soil > Tropical forest > Bulk soil | place: Panama | collected 2016-02-17
CACCTGAAAGCCGCCGCCCCGCCGATCGCGCGCGTCCACGGCATCCTCACGCCGATCGGCGACAAGCCGCTGTCGCTGCCCGAGTGCGAGAACCTAATCTTTTCGTCGATGACGCACGCGCAGCAGCAAGAGTTCATGGACACGCACGAGCTCGACTACGCGTACGGTCTCCACGGTCATGGCCGCTTCCGCGTCAACGCCTACTTCCAGCGCGGCACGGTGAGCGCCGCGTTTCGAACGGTCCGCCTCGACATCCCGAGCATGGAAGAGCTGCGGCTTCCGCCTGTCATCAAAAAGCTGTGCGAACAGCAAGACGGCATCATCCTGTTGACCGGTGCGACCGGCACCGGCAAATCGACGACGCTCGCATCGATGATCGACTTCATCAACGCGACCCAGAAGCGGCACATCGTCACGATCGAAGATCCGATCGAATACATCCATGTCGACAAGAAATGCATCATCTCGCAGCGCGAGGTCGGCATCGACACCGAGTCTTTCACGCTTGCGCTCAAGCAAGCGTTGCGTCAGGATCCCGACGTCATCCTCATCGGTGAGATGCGCGATCCGGAAACGATCATCACCGCGTTGACCGCGGCCGAAACCGGCCACCTCGTGCTGTCGACGTTGCACACGCAGAACACGATCCAAGCGCTCGAGCGTATCATGGATGCGTTGCCCGAAGGCAATCGCAAGCAATTCACCGTTCAGCTATCGACGAGTTTGCGCGCGATCATCTCGCAACGTCTGCTCGGGCGGCTCGACGGATCGGGCCGCGTTCCGGCGGTCGAAGTGCTCGTCGCGACGCCGACGATCCGAAGCCTCATCCTCGAGGGCAAGTTCGGCGACATGTACCAGTTCATGGTCAACGGCCGGTTCGATGGGATGCAGACGTTCACGCAATCGCTGCTCGATCTGTATCAGAGCGGTCTCGTGACGGAGAAAGAAGCGTTCTCGAAGGCCGACAAACCGACCGAGTTCCGCCTTGCGATCGAGGGCCACGTCACGACCGGCGCAGATCTGCAAGAATTGTCGAACTGGTAGTCGACAGAATAGGCCGTCCCGCGAAGGTGGCCAACCGGTAGGTTTCGTACCACCGCGTTTGCGGCATAAGTTCCGCGTACGATGACAAACCGTAAGCACTCTTCGCTTTCCTTTTGGTCCGTGGCGCTTGCCGCCGCTGCCATCGCCCTTTTCTCTTCCGTCCAGTTGGGGAAGGCGATCGGCGGCGAGCTGCTCGCGCACGGTGTGGTCGGCAAGAGCGTCGCGCAGGCGCCGCCGGTGTCCGTGACCCGCTCAGAGGTCGTCGGCGCACGACCGTTCGTCGCAGGTGCCCCGGGACAGCCGGCTCCTCGCTGACGTCCCGCGCAAAAGGTGTCGCGATTGTCTCCAAGCCGGTTCGAGAACCGGCATTTTTCTGCTATTCTTGACGCATGGCAGACAAAACAGAGAAATCAGACAAGCAAAAGGGCACCGATAAGGTCAAGCGCGGTTTGGCGCAGATGCTCAAGGGCGGCGTCATCATGGACGTCACGACGCCCGAGCAGGCGATCATCGCCCAAGAAGCGGGTGCAGTCGCGGTCATGGCGCTCGAGCGCGTTCCCGCCGACATCCGCAAAGAAGGCGGCGTCGCGCGGATGGCGTCGATCGAGATCATCCAGCGCATCATGGACGTCGTGACGATCCCCGTCATGGCGAAAGCGCGCATCGGGCACTTCGTCGAGGCGCAAGTGCTCGAAGCGCTCGGCGTCGACTTCATCGACGAGAGCGAAGTGCTCACGCCGGCCGACGAGTCGTATCACATCGACAAGAAGCCGTTCACCGTGCCGTTCGTCTGCGGCGCGCGCAATCTCGGCGAAGCGCTGCGGCGCATCGCCGAAGGCGCGGCGATGATCCGGACGAAGGGCGAAGCGGGTTCGGGAAACATCGTCGAAGCGATCCGTCATCTGCGTCAGGTGACCGATGAGATCCGCCGCCTGACGGTGCTTCCGTCGGAAGAGCTCGTGTCGGTGTCGCGCGATTTGGGCGCGCCGCTCGAAGTCGTGCGTGAAGTCGCGAAGCTCGGCAAACTGCCGGTCGTGATGTTCGTCGCCGGCGGCGTCGCGACACCCGCCGATGCGGCGCTCTGCATGCAGCTCGGTTCCGAAGGCATCTTCGTCGGTTCGGGCATCTTCAAGAGCGCGAATCCCGCGAAGACGGCGAAAGCGATCGTCTCGGCGACGCACTACTTCGACGATCCGAAGGTCGTGCTCGACGTGAGCAAAGAGATCGGTGCGCCGATGCAAGGCCTCGAGATCAGTCAGATCCCGAAAGATCAACTCCTCGCCGAACGCGGCTGGTAGCGAAACTTTGAAGACGATGGGATGGAGCGGTCGACCTTTATGGTCGACCGCCGCGGTTTTGACCTCGATGAGTTTGATGTCGCATGCCTAGCGAAAATCGGCGCGGCGGACCGATGCCCGACTTGACGATCGGCGTGCTCTCGCTCCAAGGCGATGTCGAAGAGCACATCGACGCGCTGCTCGCGATGAAAGTCGACGGCCGCGGCGTCAAGACACCTGAGGATCTGGCCGACGTCGACGGCCTCATCATTCCGGGCGGCGAGTCGACGACGGTCGGCGAGATGATCGGCCGCTTCGGACTGACGAAACCGCTCGAGAAGCGAGTCGCAGCCGGCATGCCGGTGTGGGGCACGTGCATGGGCATGATCGTGCTCGCGAAAAAAGTGCAAGGCTCGATCCAGCCGACGCTCGGCTTGCTGTCGATCGAAGTGAAGCGCAACGCGTTCGGACGGCAGGTCGAAAGCGCGGAAGTGCCGCTCGATATCACGGGCGTCGAGGGCAAGCCGTTCCCCGGCGTTTTCATCCGCGCACCTTGGATCGAGAATGCACGGGACGATGCGCGGGTGCTCGCGCGGCTCGACGGTCATGGCGTCATGGTGCGGCAAAAGCGCATTCTCGGCACCTCGTTCCACCCGGAATTGACCGACGATCTGCGGGTCCACCGTTACTTCGCCGAGATGGTAGCCGCGGCGAAAAGGAGCGCCTGAGCCCGCCGACCGAAGCCTCGAACACGGAGGCTTCGCCTTATGGCCGCAAATACGTCGGATCGGCCTGACACGCAGGAATCATCGATGGGTCCGCCTCCTGTGCGGACCCTTTTGTTCAGCATGTTGTCGCTGCTCGTCGAGGTCTCGGCGCATCATGTGGGTACGGGCGTGCCGAATGTCGGCGGTGATGATAGGACCGAAAGTACCATAGATCTTGTCGAAGCGCGACTCGCGATCGATGCGGCGAACGCTCTGCTCGCATCCGTGGGAAGAGCGCTTTCACACGACGAAAGGCATGCCATCGAGGGCCTGCTCACTCAATTGCAGGTCGAGTATGTGAAGCGGTCTGGTAGCTGATGGTCGATGTCCTGGTGCTGAACGCGACCTACGAAGCGCTCAACGTCACCTCGTTGCAGCGGGCGGTGAAGCTCGTCTTCGCGGGCAAGGCCGAGGTCCTTCACAATCACGAGAAGCTGCTCCGCGCCGCGACGTTCGAGATGCGGATGCCGTCGATCATCCGCATGCTCTACTACATCCGCCGTCCGCGTCAGCAAGTCGCGCTGACGAAGAAGAACGTCCTCTTGCGCGACGACTACCGCTGCCAGTACTGCGGCACGAAAGGCGAAGGCCCGATGACGGTCGACCACGTCATCCCGAAGAGCATCGGCGGACCGTCGACGTGGGAGAACCTCGTCTGCGCGTGCTTGACGTGCAACAACCGCAAGAACAACCGGACGCCGCAGGACGCGAACATGCACCTGCACCGCAAGCCGCGCACGCCGAAGTACATCCCGTGGATCCAGGTGAAGCGCCACACGCTGCCAGGCGAGTGGTACAAGTTCCTATTCTTGTACGACGTTTCGATTGAAGAACGGATCGAGACCTGACGAATAGGGATAACAATAAGGATGGAGCGGTCGACCTTTATGGTCGACCGCCGCGGTCTTGCCAAACCTTACCGCCTACTGAATCGCTTCGCTGCTTCGCCTGCGGCTCGACGCGCATGATCGACAAGCTCGCGAAAGTTTTCTGCGCCGATTGCCATCGCCTCGTCGCCAACTGCTGTGGCGACTAGCGTCATGCGACGCGCCGATCCTCTGCCGTCGATGTTCCGTAAGCTATTTTCCATCGGTCTCTGGATTCTCGAGGGCGCCGCACTCGGCGCGGTCTGCTGCGGGGCGATCTTAGCTCTGCGAGCGTGGATCTGGGGCGATATGTTCGAACAGCTAAACCGAGCAGAAATCGTATCGATATCGCTCTCCCACGGTGCGCGACTCGGTGCCATCTATTTCCCGATCGCTCGCCTGTTCTTGCTCGACGGTCCGAATGAAGGCAAGGCGACGCTCGCGACGTGCATGGCAACGATTGCATTCGGTGTCGTAGGAATCTGGTTCGGGGGACCATTGGTGCCGACGATCGCAGCATCGGTGGGTTTTTGGGGTAGCTGCGGTTTGATCTACGAGCAGCGCCGGCGCGAGAGATACGCAGCCGGTTTCAATTCGTTCTTCAAGTAGTCGCCCAAAAAATGGTCAGCCCGGTTTAGTGCTCCACGCGCCGATCACGGAGATCCAGGCGATGACCGCGTTTGCGCGCGTCATCTCGTCGAGCATCCGCGCCGGCAACGTCGCGAACTCGCCGACGGCGTCGATGAGCGGGTTCGCTTCATCCAGCTGCGGCATCGCGCTTGCGAGCGTGTCAGTGAGCCACTGCGCTAATTCGGCCTCATTGCCGAGCAATGTCTCCATGTGCAACGACGGCGGAGGGAGACCAGCTTTTTCGAAAATGCCCCGCAGCGCGTAGCCCATCTCGGTGTCGGCTCTGGTGGCGGCGAACGCAGCGTGCAAGAGGCGCACCGCCGCGCCGGTGAGCGGCAGTGGCGCACTGCGGCTCAAGATCGATTCCCAGGAGACCTCTTGAAATGCGATGGCGCCGCCGGGGCGCACTGCATTTGAAGCCGCGCGAACGACAGCGACCGGGTCTGGCACGTACATCAAGATCCATCGCCCGACCGCTGCGTCGAATGGGCGATCACCCGCCACGTCGGCAACATCGCCGCGATAGAAGGATACATTGTGCAAACCGGCTTGCGCACAACGTGCTCGCGCTCGCGCGATCGAACCGTCGTGGCGCTCGACACCGACGACCTCGCCGTTCGACCCCACGAGTTCCGCGAGCAGCATTGCGACGTCGCCGGCGCCGGAACCGAGGTCCAAAACGCGTTGACCTTCTCCTATCCCAGCCGCCCTGAAAAGGCGTTCGGTAAGGGGATTGAAGACCTTCGACTGGCGCGCAAGGCGCTCGTGCTCGGCATCCGTATTTCCGAGCGAGTACTTGCGGATCGGCGGTCCTTCAGTCATGTAAGGTGAAGACGACTTTCCCGAAGTTCGCGTTCGATGCGATGAGCTCGTGCGCTTGATCCGCCTGTTCGAGCGTGAATGTCTTCTCGATCGGTACGTGGATCGAACCGTTCGCGAGCAAGGGCATGACGTCGCGCTCGAAGGCGCGAGTCGCCTCGATTTTTTCCTCGTACGGTCGCGCTCGCAGCATCGTGCCGTTGATGCGCAATCGTTTCGACATGAGCGTCCGCAACGAGAGCGAGGCGTTCGTGCCACCGAGCGTCGAGACGACGATGAGTCTGCCGCGCGTTCGAAGCGCCGTGAGATTCTGCTCGAGGTATGGCGCGCCGATGAAGTCGATGACGACGTCGACGTCGTGCGCGATCTCGTCGAAGGGCGTAGCCTTCGGGTCGATCCCGACGTCGAGGCCGAGCGCCTTGGCCTTCTCGAGTTTGGCGGGAGTGCGCGACGTGCCGAAGACCGTGCAGTTTCGCGCCTTCGCGAGCTGAAGCACGGCGATGCCGACGCCAGAGCCGACGGCATGGATCAGCACTCGTTCGCCGTTGGCAGCTCCACCTTGCGTGTACAGCGCATCGTGTGCGGTGATGTACGCTTCGGGTATCGCGCCCGCTTCGATATCGCTCACCGAATCCGGCACGAGCATCGAAAGCTGCTCGCGCGTCATGAGATACTCGGCTTGAGCGCCGCCGCCCACGAGGCCGAAAACTCGTTGACCGACCTTGCGCGATTTGACGTCCGGACCGATCGCCTCGATCACGCCGGAATATTCAAGTCCTGGGATGTCTTGCGGTGAATCAGCCGGGGCCGGGTAGTGGCCTTCGCGCTGTAATAGGTCGGCGCGGTTGACTCCGGCGGCCGAGACGCGCACGAGGATCACGTCGCCGCGTGGTTCGGGCTTAGAGCGATCGAAGACTGACAGAACTTCGGGTCCGCCTGGTCGCGTGATGACGAGCGCTCTCATGGTAGGCCGCGGCGGTCGAGCTGAAGCTCGACCGCTCCTCTTTCTAATTCGAAGGTCGAGCGGTGCGATTTCAAAAAATCATCACTCACATGGCACGTCGACGACTGCTCCCCGCTTGCCGCCATTTCTGGGAGTTCTGGTAATCCAGCAGCTTCGCGATATCCGATTTCCGTTCGCGACCCTGTGAGGATTCACCGACCGTGCCTCGTCTGAGCCAGCACAAGACCCCGTATTTCGACGCGCTCCGGGATTATGTCGATTCCGGCACGCGCTCTTTCCACACGCCCGGTCACAAGCAGGGCGTCGGCATGCACAAGCGCTTGCGCGACTTTATCGGCGACAACGTGCTGTCGATCGACCTGACGCAGATCCGCGGCCTCGACGACCTCAACCAGCCAGAAGGCCCGATCCTCGAAGCGATGCGCCTTGCCGCGCTTGCCTACGGCGCCGACTACTCGTACTTCCTGGTGAACGGTTCGACCGCCGGGAATCAAGCGATGCTCATGACGGCGCTGCGCCCCGACGATGCGGTTCTGCTGCCGCGCAACAGCCACAAATCGGCGACGAGCGCGCTTATCATGAGCGCGACGCGCCCCATCTACATGCCGCCGGAAGTCGATCACGATCTCCACCTCGATCACGCGGTGGCGCCGCAGACGGTAGAACGAAGTCTCGACGAACATCCGGAAGCAAAGGCCGTATTCATCACGAGCCCGACGTACTACGGGGCGACGGCCGACCTCAAGGCGATCGAGCAGATCGTCCACTCGCGCGGCAAGCTGTTGCTCGTCGACGAGGCTTGGGGGCCGCATCTTCATTTCCATCCGGAGCTGCCGCCGTCGGCGACCTCGGTGGGTGCCGACGCGTGCGTCAACTCGACGCACAAGCTGCTCGCCGGCATGAGCCAGGCGTCGATGCTTCACACGGTTGGGCCGCGCCTCGATCAGGGCCGGCTGCGCAGCACGCTGCGCATCTTCCAGAGCACGAGCCCGCAGCTCGTCCTGCTCGCGTCGCTCGACGTCTGCCGCATGCAGATGGCGACCGAAGGCAAAGAGCTGCTGACGAACGCGCTGGTTCTAGCGCGCGACGTCCGCCGTCGTCTCAATGAGATTCCAGGCGTCTATTGCATGGGGCCGGATCAAGTCGGTAAACCGGGGGTCGCGGGCTACGACGAAACGCGCATCGTCATCACGGTCAAAGATCTTGGCTACACCGGCTACGAAGCCGAGCGGATATTAAGACTCCGTTATAACGTCCAAGTCGAACTCGCCGACCTGTTCAACGTCGTCGCGCTTTTGACGCTCGGCGACACGAAAGAATCGACCGACGCGCTCGTCAACGCGGTGAAGGAACTCGCGCGCGAAGACCGGCCGATCGACATCTACTCGCCGACCGGCGTTCTCGAAAAGCGCATGAAGCGCGGTACCTATAAAATGCCGCCGATACCGGAACTCGTCGTGACGCCGCGGGAGGCGTTCATGCGCGATTACGTCGAAGTCCCATTCAAGAAAAGCGCCGGGCGCGTTTGTGCGGAGGTGGTAACACCGTACCCCCCAGGCATCCCGATCCTCTGTCCTGGGGAACGAATAACGCAAGAGACGATCGAATATCTCCGGTTGGAGCTCAAAGCCGGCGTCCACATCCAAGGGCCTGTGGACAAGAAACTGAGCATGATCCGGGTGCTTCCATGATAACGCCGATCGCTCCGATCCTGCTCGCGTCACATGAGGTGACTACTTGAAAGAGGACCTAGCCCAGATACCGTCGGGCGAATGGGAACTCGATGCCCTGCTCGACATCTTCCCTCCGGCGATCCGTCAAGCGCTCATCCATCTTCCGAACCTCCACGACCTCATCGAAGTCATCCTCGATCTCGGTCGGCTCCCCGAAGCGCGCTTCCCGAACGACTATTGCTATCTGGCGCAGACGCCGGTAGCCGCCGACGACATCGCCGCGGTCGTGGCGAAGGTCGGCGAGTTCGGCAAAGACAACCGCGCCGGCATCGAGCAGACGCTCCACCGAATTTCGTGCCTCCGCAACCGCGGCGGCAAGATCATCGGTCTGACGTGCCGCGTCGGACGCGCGGTCTACGGCACGATCGACATCATCCTCGACGTCGTGCGCTCGGGCAAGTCGATCTTGCTCCTCGGCAAGCCGGGTGTCGGCAAGACGACGATGCTCCGCGAAGTCGCGCGCGTGCTGTCAGGCGATCTGCGCAAGCGCGTCGTCATCGTCGACACGAGCAACGAGATCGCAGGCGACGGCGACGTGCCGCATGCGGGCATCGGCCACGCCCGCCGGCTCCAGGTCGATACGCCTGCGAACCAGCACGGCGTCATGATCGAAGCGGTCGAGAACCACATGCCCGAAGTCATCGTCATCGATGAGATCGGCACCGAGGCTGAAGCGCTCGCGGCGCGGACGATCGCCGAACGCGGCGTGCAGCTCATCGGCACCGCGCACGGCATCGATCTCGATAACCTGCTCGTCAACCCGACGCTGTCGGATCTGGTCGGCGGCATCGGCCCGGTGACGCTCTCCGATGAAGAAGCGAAACGTCGAGGCACGCGCAAGACGGTACTCGAGCGCAAAGCGCCGCCTACCTTTGATGTCCTCATCGAGATCCAAGACCGCAATCGGCTCGCTATCCATGCGCCGGTCGCAGACGTCGTCGATGCGCTCCTGCGCGGACATGAACCGCGGCCGGAGATCCGCGTCCGCAACGACAAGGGCGGCGTCGAGGTCGTGCAAGAGGCGGAAGCGCAAACGGTGCAGACGCGCTATACGCCGAGCCGCGAACGCGACCGCGGGCGCGATCGAGACGTCTTCGAGCGTCACGCGGCGATCGACGACCAAGACGCCGACGACGATCAACAGTCCGACGTCGTGCGCATCTTCCCGTACGGCGTCAGCCGCAGCAAGATCGAGCGTGCGATCGGAAGTCTCCGCGTGCCGGCGATGATCGCACGCAAGTGGGATGACGCGGACGTCGTGCTCACGCTCAAAGCGCTCGAGCGGCGCGACAGCGGCAAGCTGCGCGAGATCGCCGCGCAGAACATCCCGATCTACGCGCTCAAGACGAACACGACCGCGCAGATCCAGTCGTGTTTGAAAGACCTCTACGACCTGCCGTCGGTCGATGAAGAAGAGCTCGCGCTGCGCGAAGCCGAGGAGGCGGTCTACAAAGTGATGCTCCACCACAAACCGGTCGAGTTGTCGCCGCAGTCGTCGTACATCCGCCGGCTCCAGCATCAGCTCGCCGAGAAGTACCGCCTCGAGTCGCGCTCGACCGGCATCGAGCCGAATCGGCGCGTCCGCGTGTTCAAGGAGCCCCCGCAATAGACGGCGGGCTCTTCGTCACCTTCGAGGGCGTCGAGGGCGCAGGCAAGTCGACGCAGGTCCGGCTCCTCCACGAATACCTGTCGAACACGAACATCCCGTTCGTCTTCACACGCGAACCGGGCGGCACGCCGCTCGGCGAGAAACTTCGGACGCTGCTCATCGATCCGCTCCACCAGATGTCGGCCGAAGCGGAAGCGCTCATCCTCTCGGCATCGCGCGCAGAGCTCGTCGAAAAAGTCATCGAACCGGCGCTCAAAGAGAACCGGCTCGTCGTCTGCGATCGATTCTGGGATGCGACAATCGCCTATCAAGGCTACGGCCGCGGCTTGGCTGTCGACACGCTCGTCAGGCTGACGATGTTCGCGGCTCGCGGGATCGAGCCCGACGTGACGTTCTTGCTCGACGTGCCCGTGCGTGTGTCGCAAGAGCGCATCCGCGGGAGGCTCGGGTTCGCCGATCGCCTCGAACAAGAATCGCTCGACTTCCACGAGCGAGTCGCTCTCGGATATCGCGAGCTAGCCGCGGTGGCACCGCATCGCTTCATCGTCGTCGACGGGCAGCGCCCCGAAGATGATATCGCCGTCGAGATCCGCCAGCAAGTCATCGCTCGCTGGAAGCGGTGATCCGAACGAGGAGCGGTCGAGATTCATCTCGACCGCCGCGGCCTGCGCTGATACGGCGTAATTCTATAGTTGGAACCCGCTAGGGTCGCCGAGCTTCGCTCGGCTATACCACATAAGCTCTGCGATTTGTGCGCAGGCTTCGCACGGCGTCAATATTGAATGCCGTCGCAGCCGGACAATAGTCCGGTCGGCTATCATCGCATCGAGGAGACCACCATGCGCCGACTTTCGAGTTCGTTGCTTTTAGCGCTGGTCGTGTGTTTGTCGTACGCAGGCGTCGCTCGCGCAGACGACAACGGTCCGCCCGCCGACTACTCCAAATGGATCGCCGGGAAAACGCCCCAGCCCGGCCTCTTCACGATCTGGCGTGACAGCGGAAAGGTCTACCTCGAAGTGTCGAGCGCACAGCTCGATAAGGACTTCATCGAGGAAGCGATACCCGCGAGCGGACTTGGCGGTTGGGATGTCACGCCCGGCAACCCGTACTTCGACGTCGCCCGCGTCATGCGATTCTCGCGTTACGACGACAAGATCTCGATGACGTGGCCGAACACGTCGTTCGTGGCGCCGAACAACTCGGCGGCGCAACGAGCCGTCAACGCGACCTTCGCGTCGTCTGTCGTCGCTGTGACACCGATCGTCGCCGAA
>Ga0126371_10005793_pt1 | contig 10979 bp, 10 predicted proteins | sample PanSoiMetaPlot_4_FD_110145 | JGI IMG/M metagenome (GOLD analysis project Ga0126371, IMG submission 110145) | Tropical forest soil microbial communities from Panama - MetaG Plot_4 | ecosystem: Environmental > Terrestrial > Soil > Tropical forest > Bulk soil | place: Panama | collected 2016-02-17
CGCTGGTATCGACCGCACATTGAGACAGTCTACGACAGGCATGGACAGCTAACTCGGGCCCCCGGAAATTTTGCATCAAGGGGAGGGGAGGGAGGAACCATTATGCAAGAGAAAGCAAACTTTTAGCCGTGCCTAAAACCAAGACCAGCAAAACCACAACAGGAAAGAACGCCAGTCGCGCCGCAGAGGATGCGGCGAAAAAAGTACAGAGGACCGAACAGAAGTACGACGAGAAGCGCGGGATCTTTACGAAATGATTGTGATTGCGCTGCTCATAGAATGCGAAACGCCAGTGAATGCTTCAGTTCACTGGCGCCACAATTCTGTAGCCCTCCCCAAGTGCTACTCAATGATTGAACTGTAGCTGTTCTTCCTTTCCTTCCGAAACCCCTCTTTGGGTTTCCTTGCTGCAGCAACTTGTAATCAGCAAGAGGTTACCCGGCGAAAAGTGTTAAAGGCTCGATTCCGATTACTTCGGTACGTCTTCATCCTTTGGTTGATACCAGGCTTCGCGTTTCTGTGGAAACAGCCTTTCGCGTTTGGACACCAGGGAAGCCATAACTCGACTGGCCAGAAATGTGGCGTATTCGATCTCTTTATCAAGCTCGGGGTTTGAACTTGTGTTTTCGAATGTCGCCGGCCACTTCGCTGTACGAATGGCCAGGACAAGACAGGTAGCGATCAACAGCGAAGGTCCAAGCTTGGGCCAATCCGTGGAAACGTTGTAGCCACCGATCTCAGGTTCAGAAGGCATGTTTTGTCCTCCGCGCCCATACTTCAAAATTGTCAGATAGCCTGCCCTTGAATATTTCGGCTGCAAGATAGCGCCGTCGCTCGCCACACAATGGACAGGTATGGATAATCCATGAGTCCGGCATGGTGTGCACTGGGGCAAGGTGTGAAGGCCAACGTGATTTTCTTCGACAATCACGAAGCTAGCAAGACGCCGTGGACGCGGGATGTCTGGTACTACGACTATCGCACCAACATTCACCACACGCTGAAACAAAAGCCGCTACGCTTCGAGCATCTGTCCGAGTTCATCGAGTGCTACAACCCCAAGAACCGGCACAAGCGTAAGGCGACGTGGAACGCGGAAAAGAACCCGGAAGGTCGTTGGCGCAAGTACACCTATGACGAGCTGACCGCGCGAGACAAAACGAGCCTTGATATTTTCTGGCTCAAGGACAAGAGCCTTACCGATCTGGACAACCTCCCCGAACCGGACACGCTCGCCGAGGACATCATCGAAAACCTCGAATCCGGTCTGGCCAGCTTCCGCGCTGTGCTCAAGGGATTGAGGAAGGTAGGGTAATCAGGTAGGCGGGTCTTAATGGGTAGATAGGTTTAGGTTTCCTGGGCACTAGATGGAGCGAGGAACTCTATTTCATAAAGCTTGCAATTGGTGAATATTAGCAGAAATTGCCTACTTTAGATTGACTCTCATCAGAGTTCGTGTAGCTTCAGCACGCGATGGCGTCCCTCCAACTCACGGCGCGATTTTTCCAGTTCCCTTGCAATTAGTTCCAGCCAGCGGTTCGCTTGCATCACCACGGCTTGTCAATCATGCTGAATGAGATCGTCGGCTATGTCAATCAATAAATTACATAAACATGTTTGTAATATAAGCGTGTTTTGACGAATTGACGATCTCGCCTCCGGCGATTACCGTCGCCTAATGACAGATTTTGAGGAACTGTACCTAGAGGTAGGGCGCAGACTGCGTCAAGCGAGAGAGACACAAGGGTTAAGCCAGGAGAAGCTCGCTACGCAGCTTGGGCTCAGCCGGGCTTCGGTCGTCAATATCGAGGCGGGCCGTCAGCGTGCCCCAATGCACTTGCTCTGGCAACTCTCCGAGGCCCTTGGAACAGATCTGACTCTGCTTATTCCCCGCCGAGAGGAACTACTTCCCTCAGAGAAAGAGGTTTCTTTAGATCCAGTCATCGTCAAACAAATAAAAGAAGCTGCCAATGGTAATGCCGATACGATCAGAGCTCTTACCCGCTTTGTGAGTAAGCTGAAAGGGACGATTGAAATCGATTCTCCAGCCGGGAAAACAAATGAGAAGAGAAAACATCGAAAACAAAGCTGAGCAGACTCTTCGCGAGACCGATACTTACCGCATTCCTGTGGCGATCGAGGTTGTCGCTCATCGCCTCAACCTGGCGATCCAGGCCGAGGCTCTCGACGATAATGTTGCTGGCATGCTCGTCGTCGAGGAAGATAGAGGCGCGATTGGTTATAACTCAACGCATGCGCTCGTAAGACAGAGATTTACGATCGCACACGAGCTTGCGCATTATCTATTACACGTCAAAAAGAACCGCAAATCGCAGCTCTTTATTGATCGGCATGTGGCTTTCCGCCGAGATGGATACTCCTCAGGCGGAGTCGATCACGAAGAGATTGAAGCGAACCAGCTTGGAGCAGCATTGCTCATGCCCATGTGTCTCGTTCAACAAGAAGTCAAAAAGAACGACCTAAATTTAGACGATGAAGATGCGGTTGGTCTTCTCGCTAAACGGTTTCATGTAAGCACAGCGGCCATGAGCAATCGATTGTCGAATCTCGGTCTGCTGCGGTAGCACTCAAAATTTTTTTCGATTGGTGTGGACCTCTGCCGTGCCAGAAGTGCATTTAGAAGTAACTCATTGAAAAGATGAGCACCGATGGCTAACAAAAGCACTCAAAAGCATCGAAAAGCACGGGTAGAAACTCCTTCAGCACCCTCAACTTCGCTGCTGCGACCTCTGCCGTACAACGGCGGAGGTCTGTTTGGATCCCGAGAGCCTAGACTTTGCTTGATGAGTGCATGGCCTTGTCAGTGCTTGTACACGGTCTTCTGAATGTACACATAGCTCTGAATTGTAGTGACGGCGATAATGAGGCATGCGAAGAGTGCTACCCAGGGTAGACGGCGTTTCTCGACCAGTTGATAGGCGATTCCGTGGGCGACGGTTAGTCCAAATGCCCCATAGGTCCATCTCTATAATGATTTCCAGCGATGGATACCTAGACCGCGCAGCGAAAGATCATTGGAGATCGCCAGCAACATCAGGAATAGCAGGGCTGCTCCAAGTCCAACGAAATTCGCAAAACCGAACTGTGTGTTCTGCAATTTCAGCGGGTGAAGGCGCTTGAAAAAATACATCCACATCTTTCCTCTCAAGTGCACTGTCAAGCCAACTGCCGTATGAATAAGGGCAAGAATTCCCGCCCAAATACCGATGTCCCTGCGCAGATCGAAGCTGACCGGGTTGGATTTTTGTCGCAGCAAGTTCCAAGGTCCAAGCCACAGTGAAGCTGAAAGGAAAACCAGACTGGCATAGGCTGTCCCCATGCTCAGCCGGTGCCGGAAATCGGGAGGAGGCGTTGCAATATACGAAGGCCGTGATCAAGACGGCCAGGATAGCAAGAATAAGATGGCGCTTCGTCCGTTCTAACCAATAAGCGTTTCTAATCATGATGACGACCGTGGCATGCTCCCACGGATGCCTGGATTTCAACGAGCGGCGAAGTTAGTGCCCGTGATGCCCAAAGCCATGTCCAGTAAAGTGCAACGCGATGGAAGCCACAGCCAAAAGAGAGATCACGACGAAGAAGACTCTGACACCCAAGGGTGTCTTGTTGACCGCTTGTAGTTGTAATCCACGGCGCTCCTGTTGTTTGCGTACTCCGTAAGGAGTCAGGCCCCAGGGTTTGTAAACTCCAAGCGCTGTAGCCGTCAGCAGCAAAAGAACGGAGAGGCTGGGGGCGAGCACCAGTTCGTTTTGCAAATGAGCAAAGCTGGTGCCGAACAATGCTTCTGTCCCACCTTGTGATACGTGCTTTGCCGCAACTGCTATCGCACCAAATTGATGCATGAGCAGGGCGAAGGTGGCAAAGACCGCCAATCCAAACTTGATTACGATCCAGTAGTAGCGGAACAGCCCCCAGGGGGTTCCTAGCGCCTCCAAGAGCCCGGTGGCAAGGGCAGCGAAACACAACGGAATGATGACAAACCTGCTGATCAAGTTCATTGAGAGATAAGCGCCACGCACCACTTCAGCATCATGGCTGGTCACTCCGGCGATGCTCAGAGCCAGAAAGGCCGCAACCGCGCCCATCCAGCCGATCGAAAAGGCGACGTGCGCTGTAATGGTTAATTTGCGGAGCATGGGTGTCATTGCGGCTGCTTCCTTGCGCGCGAGGTCGTTGCTTCCATCGCGCCACCGTGGTTGGGCCCTGAGATTGTCTCTGCGCGCAGCAAGGCTGCGTGCCGGTAGATCAGTTCCGTGCTGCGCGCGAGAAATTCTGAAATCGCAGTGAGTTGATTGGCGTCGAAGTTCTCTAATGTTGCGGCAACGTCTCTTCGCAATGGCGCAATCACATCGTGGATGGGCGATTGCTTCAAGGCCAAATGGAGAATCTGCTTACGCCCGTCATTCGGATCCTGCTCACGGCATACATACCCCGCCCGCTCCAATCGTGCGACCACGCCGGTGATAGCGCCGCTTGTCAGGCCCGTGACCCCAGACAAATCGCTGCCGGTCATCCCCCCGCGTTCGCGCAACAGGTCGAGGCACTTGTGATCTGTAGGACCAAGGCCCAAACGTTCCGCGACAGCGTGGTGAAACAACACCACCGCTGTGCTGTGCCGCCGCGCCAACTGTCCAACGATCTGGTCGACCAGATCACCCTTGCTCTTACGTGCAGTCTTCATTTATCGCTCATAATCTCGCTTAGTTAATAAACTAAATTAAGAGCGACTTGTCCGTCAAGACGCTAATCGGAGCAAAGAAGTCGACGGATTATTTCGCTCAGTGGTTCTGCCAACGCTGAGGGCTGCCGCAGAATAAGAGCAATCAGAACTCGTAATCGAGTGAAAGCTGAATACTTCGTGCAGTTGAGGCCGCGATGGGCGTGGTGAAGCTCGAGACCGGCTGGCTGCCGGAGCCAAACATGGTGTTGAGTAGGGACACATTGCGGTGATTCAGTAGATTAAAGGACTCCGCCACTACATCAAGATGGCCGCCGTGCAACGGAATCATCTTGAGGACACGCAGATCGACATCGACATTGACGGGGGTTGCAAGGGCGTTTCGGCCGTAGCCGTCTGGTCGCGCCGAGAAGGGGAAAATGTGCTCCCGGTTGCTGTCCAATCCTGTGATGGGGTTGGAGCGGAAGCCGCTCGCAATGCTGACAATCGGCGCAAACTCAAATCCAGTAAGCGCCTTCATCAATGGACCGGGATTGGCGTTCTTCGCCGCATCCGCTGGATCCCCCAGATCTGGACCGATGAGCCATAGACCGCTCAGGGTGAAGCGATGTCTCTGGTCTTGCAGGGATAAAGCGCGTTCATCGCCGATGGCGTACGGATTCTGCGGTTGTTCGAGATCATAGCTTGCGTCGTCGATGGTTTTCGAATAGGTGTATCCTGCCATAACCTGTAGATCATCCTGGAATTGCCGATTCAGAGTGACGGTGGCTCCGTTGTACGAAGAGTTGGCAGACGTGGCGTACTGATTCACCGTGTCATAGGTGGGATCGAGCCGGGTTTTGGTAAAGACTGGACGCCCAAGCTGCTGCGGCGTCGGCGAAGAAATGCCAACAGAAGGTGCATTCGCCAGTGTGAGAACGACGGGCTGGGGAAGGTTGATGTTGATGGACCGGCCCAGATGGACACCGTGCACGTATTGGTATTCCCCAGTAAGGGTTGTTTGCCACGGCAACAACTTCTCAACACTGAAAGACGCGACTTCGCTATAGGGATTGCGAAGTCCGGGTTGCGCCCTCCACATGCTCGGCGCGACTCCAGCAAGCGGAGTTGTGGGAATGCGCCCGCTCTGGTAGAGGCTGGCCGCGTCCGTGTCCTCCACAATCTGCCCGAAGGTGTGTGTGCCATCAAACTCGGAGATGCGATTGACGGTGGCAAGCGGGAAGCGGTCATAGAAGATCCCAAAGCCGCTGCGGACGACGATCGTTTTGAAAGGCGTCCAAGCCAGACCGAGCCGGGGGCTGAAGTTGAGTGCGTCTTGCGGAAGCCCGGACTGCAGCCGGTTGTAGTCGTAGCGTAATCCGAAGTCTACCGTCAGAGCGGAGGATGCACTCCAGTGATCCTGGGCGAAGGCTGCAAAGCGCGTTTCGCTCAGGTTGGTATCGAAGCTGCCGAAGCTCTGCACAAGGAAGTCAGGATTGCTTTTCTGAAACGCGACGAGATTCCCAAAGGCAAAAAATCCCTGCGCACCATCTGGTACAAGCGTCCGCAAAACGACGTGGTCAGCTCGCCCGCCGAACTGAACGAAATGCTGGTGGAGTTGCAGTGCAACCGTGTCGGCAAACTCGGTGTGGGTTTCGAAGCGCCGGCCATTTCCCCAATATGGAGTGCCGAATAGTGCCGTGCCGGAGATGAGGATGCCAGGGCCGGCTGTTTGCCCTGTCCGCTCTACCGCCCGCCTCTGGGCGAGTTCAAAACTCAACTTGTTCAAGGTGCTTTCCGTGAGTGTGGACGTGAGTGTCCCGTTAAGGCTATTGTCGGCGATGAAGGAGGAGCCGCGAGCCGTGCGGTCTGTCAGCTCGTCCGCGTGAAAAGCATCGTTTACATTGCGGCCGTTGGTGAAAGCATATCGCAGCATGATGGCCTCACGATTTGTTAGCGTGCGGTCGATTCGGCCCGAGACCTCAGTCTCCTGGTCGGTGGTGGGAAAGAAACCGGATTGCAGATTGAGATGGCTGAGGGGCGGGTAGTTCCGCAATAAAGAATTGATGGAGTTGAGAGTGGAAGGTTCGAGATCGTTGGTGTCTTCTCCTCGCGCCATCTCCTGCTCGGCGGCGACGTAGTAGAACATTTTGTTGTGCTGGATAGGGCCTCCCAAAGCCACGCCAGCCCGCACCCGGCTCTCATCCGGCTTATACGGGTTCAGGCCCAGCGGTGGGGTCGCGTTTAGAGCGCCGTTCTGAACGAAGGTGAACGCATCGCCGTGGATGTGGTTCAGACCAGTTCGCGTCTGCACATCAATCGATCCACCCGCTCCCCCACCAGACTGCGCCTCGAAGCCGTGGTTGACAATCTGGAAGTCACTGATGGCTTCGGGTGAGAGCTGGGTTCGACTGCTGCCGGTGTACTCGTCGTTGTCGTTGACCTCATCCAGATAGACCGCGTTACTGCCTGGGCGCAGCCCGCCGAAGCTGAAACTGACACTACTTTGAGTGACACCTTGTTGTGACAGCGCTGGATTTGCCGCGGCGACTTGAGGGGATAGCAAAACGAAGGTCAAGTAATTGCGGCTGGGGATCGGCAATTCTTCGACACGGTCGCGGTCAATGTTGACCACCGACGAGGTCTGCGAGGTGTCTAGTGTAACCGGTGCAGCCGACACGTTAACGCTCTGTTGCGTGCTCGCAATTGAGAGCCGAATCGAAATGTGGGTAGTGCGCCCCACGGCGACAGTCACGGATTCCTCATCAGCAGCAAAGGATGGAGATGTGACTCGTACCGTATAGCTGCCGCTCGGCAAATCCCGAATAAAGAAAGTTCCATCGCTGGCATTGGTAATGACGCGAGCAGGAGCGTCCGCTGCGAATAAGGTCATCGAGGCAGCCGCTACCGGGATGCCGTCGGGAGCAATGACCGTTCCTGCGATGGCTCCAGTATTCGACGTTTGGCCCAGGAGCAAGAGTGATGACACCGCACAGCTCACAAGCAGCGCAAAACGGCAAACAGCTTTTGGAAACAACATTCAAAATCTCCAGAGAAACGGCACTCCGCACCTAAATGCGGATACCGTGCGTGAGCGAGCGAGATGACACACCGAATCGGCGCATTCATGCGGGCGCACTTCTCTGGAAATCAGATTCGTAACGGAAGGACGAAAAGTGGGGGGACAGCGAAGATGGATGTGTATCCGGCTTCGCTGGCTTTTGCTCTATCGTCGTGAAGAAGGACTCGACAAGAGATGAAACCAAACTCCAATGCACTGGAGGAGATGAGTTTGCATAGCAGCAATACAAGGCAGATGGAGAAGACGAAAGCAAAGACTGCGTACTCGGTGTCATTCGACAGACCCGGTGCATCCCAGTGATCGAAGAATTCCAACAGAGGGACGAATGCTCCTATCAGCATTATCACCGCTCCGAACTGGAGTAAGCGCCTCATGTCGCTATCTTGATTATAGGACGCGGCAGCGCGGTAGTACTGAACGCCATTTATTCACAACGGCAGCAAGCATCTTAATTCGACAGTATTATTCCTGATCAGCTGGCCGCATGATCCTCAGCAATGGATGCCCGTTTATATTCTCAAGGGGGAAATAGACGATGTGTGTTTTGGGGTCCACGCTGACGGTGTGAGCATGTGACATCGAGAACTGCCCCATAGCCTTCAGTTCGCGTCCATTTTCTTCGAGCACTGTCACCGTGCCAGACTCAGCTGAGATATAAAGTCGCTTTAAACCAGGATCAAACGCGAGCACGTCGGGGTCTTCGCCCACTTGATGGGTCGACAGGACTTTCATGGAATTGAGGTCGACTACAGCCAGAGAGTGATTCTCTTCCCCGGCAACGAAGGCAAGACGGTTAGCCACGTCGAGCGCGATGCCGTGAGGGTTCTTGATTCCGGGCAAGGAATATCGGCCAATGATCTTCATGGTTGCAGGGTCAATTGCTACCAGTTCATTCACGCTGTGCACTGCGACCAAGATGTGTCCGGAGCCCGAATCGTAGACAGTATTTCCCGCCCCGCCCCCAAGCGGGATGTTCGTGAGGAGCTTTCCGGTTGCTGTATCCACCACCGCGTCTACCCCGCCGTGTTCATCGGACACGAAGACTCTCTTGGTGGCCGGCGAGTAAGCGAGTCCGTCGGGATAAGTTACCGGTCCGCTCGTCGCGACTGTTTTGAGGGTATTCATATCCACGGCGGCTACCTGATGCTCACCGGTGACTGAGGCGTAAACCCGGTTTATTTCGGGCGCTGCGATGACGCCATGCACACGTTTGAAGCCGTCCAGATTGGCGACAACCTGTCGCTTTTGTGTGTCGAAGACGACCAACTGGTCCGCGTTCATGTGGGCAATATAGAGCCTGTCGTGTTCAGCATCGAGGCTCTGGTAGTCAAAGCGAACCGCTGGTCCGGGCATTGGAACATCGGCCACCTGTTTCAACACCTGATTCCCCGACGTGTGTCCTTGTGCTAGCGCGAAGTAAACCCCAATCAAAAGGCCGAATATCACCGCTGCGATAACGCGCTTCAGATGCTCAACTCCGACTTGCATCGCCGACTCCCTTCGAACATTTGTTGTCAAAACTTGAACTCAACGTCCAACTGCATGCGGCGGGGTGGCAGGGCCGCGACCGCCTGGCCGAAAAAGGGCGAGCTGATTACTCCGATATAGGTCACATCGTTTGGGTGATTCAGAACATTGAATGAATTGAGACCGATCGTAGCAATTGGTCCTTCTTTGCCCGCCTTTGTCAAAACAAAATCGTGCGCCAGATTGAGGTCGAGATTCACGTACCCTGGACCATGAAGTGAGTTGCGAGGAACTCCCGCAGGCCGGGCGTTCGACAGGCCGTTGTTGTAGTCATCATTTCCGGTGGTGACATCTACTGGTTTGCCTGAGTAGGCCGACAGAGCTGTACCGAAGTTAAACCACTTGCCAGCTTCGAATGTTCCCAGCAGATCAAACTTGTTCCGTTGGTCGTTATCGGAACGGCTCCAATCCGCCTTCGGGAAATGGCTGTTCGCCGGGAAATAGGTGATGCCACTGGTATTGTTGTAGGTCTTTCCGAGGGCATATCTGGCCTGTCCGGTGAAAAAACTGAAGGGTCTGCCACGAAAACCAATTTCGAGCACATTGCTTTTTTGATAGCCTTCGGACTGGATCGTCCGTTCCTGTCCCAGGTTTGAATTCGGCCGCGCAATGTAATCAGGAGGTGGAGGAGCGTTGGTATCGATCGACCGGAACATGTCGATCCCTCTCGCGCCGACGTAGTTGGCAAACAGGGTGCTCTTCGTATTCAACTGCTGCTCGACTCCGACACCGTATTGAAGGGTATAGGGGATGCGCTGCCGTGGATCGAGCACTACGACGCTGGTCGGAACCGCTGCTAATTCCGGCTCTGTGATCGGGTAGCTGGGTGAGCTCACAAGGAATCTTTTGAGCACTTCGCCATTGAAGTGCAGAAGGTCAGAGATTGGAGATGGCCCGGTCCGGTCGAAGAACATGCCTGCGCCGCCACGAATCACCGTCTTGTTTTTCGCCGTCGGCGCATAGGCCAAACTGAAGCGCGGTCCAAAATTCCAGGGAATGTCATGGAAATAGTTCTGCCAGTAATAGCGGACACCGATGGAGACAGACAGGTTCGACTTCAATCGAAGATTGTCCTCGAATATGCCTGCGACAGTTCTCTCCAGGAAGGTAACGTGCCCCTGTCCGCTCTGCACGAGGTAGGAAAACGGGTTGGCCGCCGTGTAGTCAGACAGGCTCGCAAAAGAGTAGGTTCCCTGGCGATTCGTAAAATCATCAAAGGCGCGACGGCTGATGTCCGGCACATCCACCCCGAACTTGATCTCCTGTCTGCCTGATGTCCGAGTGACGATATCCATTCCGTCGAAGTGATATTCGGTCTTCCGATAATTTGCCTGCGCGCCTCCTCCGGTGAACGCACCAGACACGATCAGTTGCGGATTCTCGTTCAGGTCGTGGACCTGGCTGTCATAGTGACCGACCAGAAAGTGGAGCTGGTTCAGGAGCTTTGGCGAAAAAACATAGGTGTGACCGACATTGATCTCATGTTCGAAGAACAAAGTATTCGTCCCAGCATCTGGCAAGACTGTTCCACCGACTCCGAAATTCTCGACCGTCTTGTGTTCGTAGGAGTATCCAATCCAAAACTGATTTCCTTGTTTGTAGTCGTGAAATACGCGGCCTGAAATGAAGTAGTGATTCGTCGGATTGGGAACATTGGCGTTGATCTCACCATTCGGACCCGCTGCGACCACA
>Ga0126371_10005794_pt1 | contig 10977 bp, 13 predicted proteins | sample PanSoiMetaPlot_4_FD_110145 | JGI IMG/M metagenome (GOLD analysis project Ga0126371, IMG submission 110145) | Tropical forest soil microbial communities from Panama - MetaG Plot_4 | ecosystem: Environmental > Terrestrial > Soil > Tropical forest > Bulk soil | place: Panama | collected 2016-02-17
CATCCGCAACTCGCCGGTGCCGATCGGCACCGTGCCGATCTACCAGGCGCTCGAAAAGGTCGGCGGTAAGGCCGAAGAGCTGACTTGGGAACTCTTCCGCGACACCTTGATCGAGCAGGCCGAGCAGGGGGTCGACTACTTCACGATCCATGCCGGGGTGCGGCTCCCCTATATCCCGCTAACCGCCTCGCGCGTCACTGGGATCGTTTCCCGCGGCGGCTCGATCATGGCGAAGTGGTGCCTCGCCCACCACCAGGAGAGCTTTCTGTACACGCATTTCCGCGAGATCAACGAGATCATGCGGGCTTATGACGTCAGCTACTCGCTCGGCGATGGGTTGCGGCCCGGCTCGATCGCCGACGCCAATGACCGCGCCCAGTTCGCCGAGCTCGAGACCTTGGGCGAGCTGACCAAGCTCGCCTGGGAGGATGGTGTCCAGGTGATGATCGAAGGCCCCGGCCACGTGCCGATGCACAAGATCAAAATCAATATGGAAAAGCAGCTCGAGGAGTGCGGCGAGGCGCCGTTCTACACCTTGGGGCCGCTGACCACCGACATTGCACCGGGTTATGACCACATCACCAGCGGCATCGGGGCGGCGATGATCGGCTGGTTCGGCACCGCACTACTCTGCTACGTGACGCCAAAGGAGCATCTCGGGCTGCCCGACCGCGACGACGTCAAGACCGGTGTGATCACCTACAAGATCGCCGCTCACGCGGCCGACCTCGCCAAGGGCCACCCGGCGGCGCGCGAGCGCGACGACGCGCTGTCCCGGGCGCGCTTCGAATTCCGCTGGCGCGACCAGTTCAACTTGTCGCTCGATCCGGAGACGGCCGAGAAGTTCCACGACCAGACCCTGCCCGCGGAGGGGGCCAAGCTCGCGCATTTCTGCTCGATGTGCGGCCCCAAATTCTGCTCGATGCAGATCACCCAGGAGATCCGCGACTACGCCCGCGCCGGCATGGAGGAGAAGTCGAAGGCCTTTCTCGAGCAAGGTGCCGAGATCTACCACGACGAACACGGCCTGCCGCGCGCGGCGGCGGATTGACCCCCCACCCTAACCCTCCCCCGCGAGCGGGGGAGGGAACGGGAGGGGGCGGGGGTCCGCTCGGAAAAGAGGGCCGCCGCTACCCGGAGCGCCCGATCGTCGGGGTGTTGGCGGTGGTTATGCGCGGCGAGCGCGTGCTCATCGTGCGCCGCGCCAACCCGCCACTGCCGGGCCGGTGGGGTTTTCCGGGTGGCGTGCTCGAATTGGGCGAGACCGTCGCCCAAGGCGCGATGCGCGAGCTCTTCGAAGAAACCGGTGTGCAGGCGGAGCCGGCGGCTCCGCTGACCGTCATCGACACGATCGACCGCGATCCTGAGGGTCGCGTCCGCTTCCACTACACGCTGGTCGCGGTCGTCGGCCGCTGGCAGTCGGGGGAAGGCGTTCCCGGCGACGATGCCGACGAGGTCGCCTGGCTGACCCGCGCCGAGATCGTCGAGCAAAAGCTGCCGACCGCCCCAGCCCTGTTGCGGCTGATCGACTTGGCGCTCGCCGAGGCTCGCCGATAGCGACGGTCCCCGCGGGTCACGACCGAGGATCGATTCGTCGAGCGTCGCCCGAGCTGATCAGCTGCTCCAGGCATTGGTAAAATTCGCCCGCGCGCCACGGCTTGCGCAGCAACGGGCCCCGGGGCGCGTCGTCAGGGCGCTGCTCGCCCGGATATCCGGTGATGTAAAGGATCTTGAGGTCGGCGCGCATCTCCATCGCGCGGCGCGCCAATTCCCACCCGTCAATTCCCGGCATGCGGATGTCGGTGATGACCAGAGACAGGCGAGGTTCGTGCCGGATCCGGTCGAGACCTTCGTCCCCGGTCTGCGCAGTGATTACGTCATATCCGCGATCGAGGAGCAGCTCTTCCACGAGTACACGAACCCCAGCATCATCCTCGACCACGATCAGCATGCAGCGCACGTTTCGATTGAGGATGGTGAACAGATAGCACACGAACGAGATCGGACAACATGTGGGGCCATCGATAATAAAGATCTCAGCGGATGCTGACCTCGACGCGCCGGTTGCGTAGTTCGGGGACGCCGCGCGGTGTCGGTATAAGCGGATTATTCGCTCCGTGATAGGCAATTTCAATAATATCACCGGGAACGCCTTTGGCGATCAGGGCATCGCGCACGGACTGGGCGCGTCTCAGGGATAGCGCCGAGTTGTAGGTATCCGAGCCGGTCGCATCAGCATGTCCGACAACACTGATATCGACATTGGCGGTGCCCTTTGCCGCCTTGATCGCAGCCGCGAGATTATCGCGCGAGCTTGGGTGGAGTTCTGTCGAGCCCGTCTGAAAATAAAATGCAAATACGAGCGGTGCCCGTGGTGTGGCCTCGAGGGCACCCGCGAACTCGCTGTCGACGTCGGACCGCTCCGCTGTAAAGACGTTGTGCAGCGATGATTCCGCCCCCGTGTCGACCGCGGCCAGCGGCTTGGCGAGCTCGGCCGTGCTGCCACCTTCGTGTACGACCGCCTCGCCAACCGTACCGTTCTCGTCCGGCAGCAAAACCACGACATTGGCGGGCAGACCACAGCCGGTCAGCGCCAGCAGCAAGCCTGGCGCCATTGCCCGCACGCTCATTTCTATTTCTCCGCACGGACAAGGAGCCTCGTCCCGCGGGCGCCGACGGTGAACCCCGGCGTTTCGATCGACATGGCTTCCGGCGCCAGCTTTTCGGTAAGGCCCGAAATGTATTCCAACGTTCCGAAAGCCATCCTCAGAATAAAGTCGTAATACTGTGCCGCCGGCTTGAAGACAAACTGCTGTAAGTCGATCCGGCTGTTCGGGCCGAGCGCGATGCGCGTATTGTCGCGGAACGTGATGCCGCATTCGCCATCGCCGCCCGTCTCGAGCCGATCATGCTCATAGACGGGCATCGCGAGCGCGGCGGCGGCAACCACGGCGCCATGGGTCACGGTCACGGTCCCCGACACTGTCTTAACAAATCCGGCCGGCGCCTCGTCGGCACGAGCCGACAGTCCCAGCGTGCAGAGGATGGCGACCAGGGCTGGCCAAGCAGTTCTCATCTCCACGGCCTCTCCAATTCTCGACCAGATCGGGTCGAACCTATGCGAACAACCTCCGCAACCACGTTTCCAGTTTCTTTATCGCGTGCGGCTTGCTGGCCATCTGATACGGCTCGGCGACTGGACCAGCCTCGGCGAAGGCGAGCTCGTTCTCCACTATCCGCTCGGGGTACATGACGCCAGCCGCCACCTCGGGACTAGACGAGGCTTCGGCTGGCGCGGGCGCCGTCGCCGCTAGCAGATACATGCGAACAACGGTACCCCTGCCGGGCTCGCTGGCGATATCCACCGCGCCGCCCGACTGGTGGACAAAGCCGTGCACCTGGCTGAGGCCGAGACCGCTCGCGGCGCCCACCGCCTTTGTCGTAATAAAGGGCTCGAAGACTCGAGGTAGAACTTCCGGCGGGATCCCCGGCCCGTGATCGGCGATCTCGATCGCGACGTAGCCTCCTGCGAGGCCGAGGCGGTCATCCTGCAGCGTCTGGTTTTTCGCCGAGATACGGATGCTGCCGCCGCTCGGCATGGCGTCTCGAGCGTTGAAGCAGAGGTTGAGCAGCGCAAGTTGGAGCTCGCGCGAGTCGATTTCGACGACCCAGAGATCGGCCGCGATATCGGTTTCGATCGCTATGTCTTCCGGGAAGGTCTCACGGATCAACGCGGCAAGATCGTGAAGCTGACCCGATGCTGCGACCGGCTCCGACCGGAGCGGCTGCTGGCCGGCGAAGGACAGGAGCTGCCAGGTCAGCTTGGCGCCCCGTTCCGCTGCTGCAGTCGCCGCTTCGAGGTACGGGCGGATCCGTTCGATCTCGGGTCTCGGCCTTGCGGCGAGATCGAGATTGCCCAGCACGACCGCCAGCAAATTGTTGAAGTGATGAGCCACACCGCCAGCGAGCGAGCCGACGGCTTGTAGCCGTTGCGTGCGCTGAAGAGCCTCCTCGATGTGGCGCTGTTCGGTTACATCCGCGACGACACCAGCGACGCGGATCGGCGTGCCGTCGCTGGCATGGTAAACGCGGCCGTCGACGACGATCGAGCGAATGCTGCCATCCGAGCGGCAGATCCGGCATTGGAAATGCAGGGTGCCGGTCGCCATCGCCGTATCGAGGCTGCGCGAGACCAGGTCTCGATCTGCGGCGATCACCCGGCCGAGCAGCGTCTCGCGGCTCCATTCGGAGGGTGGGCCGGCATAGCCGAAGATCTAGTCGTGGCGGGCCGAGCAGCGCGAGGTTCCGGCAATCAGGTCGGAGTCCCACATACCCATCCGAGCTGCGTCGAGGGCGATCGTGAGGCTCTGGCGGGCAGTCTCCGCTTCTCTTCGCAGCTCGGCCTCCCGCAAGGCGTTGGTGAGCTCCACTTCTCTCTCGCGCTGCGCCTGCACCTCCCGGTGCGTGCGCTCGGCCAGAAGGATGAGATTGGTCCCGAGCAAAGCTGTGACCGGCAGCGTCGCGTCGAGCAAAAGACCTGCGGCTGCGAATGCGCCAAACGAGCCGGCGGCGAGCAAGATCACCGCGCCGCCGCAGAGCAATGCGTAGGTCCTGTCCCCGATGCGGCCGAAGACAAACGTCGCGGCGAGAGCAATGACCACGGCAAGCAGCCGCTCCGACGCGGGTGCGAAGCTCGGACGCAGCAACAGGCTGCCAGCAAGCAAGCTCTCGACCAGCTGCGCCTGGATCAAAACCCCGCTTTGCGGAAGCCGCAGCGGCGTCTCGAACGCGTCCCCGAGACCCGGCGCGCTCGCGCCGATCAGCACGACCCGATTGCGGAAGACCGCAGGATCGATCTCGCCCGTCAACACACGGCCGGCCGGCACCGAAGGTATCACCATAGCGGCGGAATAGCGCGGCCACACACCGCCGGAGTTGTCGGTGGCGATGCTTCCCTCGCCGATCTTGATCGTGCGCCCGCCGGCCGGTTCGGCGCGTAGGCCAATGCGGTTCGCTCGCGTGGCCACACGCACCACCTCGATGGCGAAGCTCGGTATCAAAAGAGGTCCGACCGAGGTCACGGTCGGCATTCTTCGCAGAATCCCGTCAGCTCCCGCCGGGACCGTCACCAGCCCGATGCCGGCGGCAGACTCAGCGAGCGCCGCTTGCGGCCAGAAGACGGACCGGTAATGGGGCAGGTCCGGGCGGGGGTCGTCACCAGATTCGAAAACAGGGGTGGTGCCAGGCACCGGACGACCGGAAGATTCGCCGGCAGGATCGGCGGCTGCCGCTAGGACGACGGGCACCCGACGCAGACTAGCCGCGAGAATCGCATCCGTCTCGTTGCCGCCGTCGGTGAGCCGGTCCGGCTCGGTAAGCAGAAGGTCGATGCCGACAACCCGCGCCGTTGCCGCGAGGTCCACCAGCCGGGCGAGCTTGTCGCGCGGCCAGGGCCACTGGCCGACATGGCGAAGCGAGTCGCCATCGATCTCGATGACCAGAATCCGGTCGGTCGAACGCGAACCCGGCCAGTAGCGTTGGTAAGCATCGAATGTCCAGTCGCGCAGGTTCGCCAGAGGGCCGTTCGGCGTCGCATCGGCGCCCAGGATAATGGCCAGGCCGAGCAACACCATCACGACCCTGGTTCGCATTGCGCCTTGCGGCAAGGGCTGGACCCGGATCGGAAGGGGAGGGAGTATGCGCACCAAGACTCATGTCTCGCGGGCGGACCTGGTCCCCGGTGGCGTAATTAATGGCAATTCGTGAGATCGCGTCAATGCCGAGGGCGCACTGGTTGTGGACACGGCAGAGGTCGGTTGCTGATACGCGCCCGGCTCGTTGCGCCGGATGGCGGACCACCCGAACCGACGCTCGCCCTTGTTCTAGGAGGACATCATGTTGCGAGGGTTTCTACTCGGTGTCCTGGCGACAATCGTGGTTGCCGCGGTGTGCGGCTACATCGCGCTACGCAACGGTCTTGTTCCGGCCAACGCCGATGCCGAACCCGGATGGCTGGAAATTTGGGCGGCCAACACCTCATTGGACGCGACCCTCGATCGCGATGCGCCCAAGGGACCAAATCCCGTATCTCCGACCGACGATAATCTGGCTGCCGGGATCGAGCTCTACGGGCGGCATTGCGCGATCTGCCACGGTACCGCGCAAGGTGGCGCGTCGGCCTCGGCGGTCGCAAAGGGCCTCTACCCGCAACCCCCGCAGCTGGCGACGGACGGCGTCGAAGACGACCCGGAGGGCTTCTCCTTCTGGAAAATAAAGCACGGCATCCGCTGGACCGGCATGCCCTCGTGGGCGGCGACCTTGTCCGATGAGCAGATCTGGACCCTTGCGCTGTTTCTGAAGCACATGGACAAGCTTCCGTCCGGCGTCCAGCAGGTCTGGCAGAAGGTCCGCAATTGAGCTTCCAATAAAGCGCCACCAGTAGCCAATTCTGCCCAGTCTCTTGGTTGCGTTTTAATTTAATGCGATCGGTGACGCGTCTTTGACGCGTCATCCGGAAAAGATCCCCGCAACGTACCCAAAGCGCCTGGCGCGAGGGAGACAATGGGGATCGACGATCACACGACCGCGGCGGATTTTCTCGTGCTCGGCACTTGGGAAGCCCTCACCTTGCTCGGCGAAGCGCGCGAGCTCTGCGATGCCGACGACGTCGCTGAGCTCCTTTCCAAAGCCGAGGAGATCTTGATCTCTGTCGTGTCGGAGCTACCCGGGGCGTTGCCGCGCGCGATGGGTCGGACCATTCGCCAAAATGGCGGAGCGGCCTTTGGCGAACCGGCTGCCGGCGAGCCGACTCAGGCGCCCTTCGCCTGGCGGCCACGGGACCCGTAGCTTACGATCTTGACGGCGGCGGCCTCCCGACCGAGATCCTATTTCGAGGGATCGAATGCGGGATCAGGATGCGGCATGCCCTATTGCCGTTGCGGCAACGAGTTTTCCGAGGCGCGAGCGCGGCTCGGCTTTGACTGCTGCCTCGAATGCGCCGCCGAAGCTGCCCGCCGCGCTCGTATGATCGTCCCGATAGCCCACAAATCCGGCTACACCTATCTGGGACCCGATCGGACGACCCAGCGCCAGCGCCTGCTCGAAGGCTCGGCGAAGACGCCGCCAATGGAAATCGGGGCACCGCCGGTCGGCCGCCCCGCCGTCCCTCGGGAAAATCGGCGCCGGCTTTACGAGTTTGCGGGCTGGGAGTTCAAACCCGACAAGCTCGGGGTCAGGCAAAAGCGCGCGATCCTACGGGGGCGGCCTTTTCGAGAATAGCGGCCCCGCCGACTTCAGAGCGCGAAGGGTGGCACTGCCGTTCCCGACCCGATCGAGGCGAGCAGTTGGGGCGCGTCTCGAACGGTACGCGACGCGACGGTCAGCGGCCGACAAACTTTGGCGTCCGCTTTTCCCGGAACGCCGCCACTCCCTCGGCATTGTCTTGGGACATGTGCAGCTGCGGCTGCACCAGGCTCTCGATCTCGAGGTAGCTCTCGAGACTGGGGCCGGCCGCGGCGTGGAACAATTTCTTCGCCAGCCCCAACGCAAAAGTCGGCGCCCCGGCGAGGTCGGCCGCGAGCTCTTCGGTCTTGGCCATCAGCTCGCCGTCCTCGACGACCTGGTTGACGAGGCCGAGAGCCAGCGCTTCTTCGGCTTCGACAAAGCGCGCCGAGAACACCAGCTCCTTGGCTTTGGCCATCCCGATCCGGCGGGTCAGAAACCAGATCGCTCCGCCGTCGGGTGCGAGGCCGACGCGCCGAAAGATCTGCGAGAAACGAGCGGTTTTCGAGGCGACCACGAGGTCGCAGGCGAGCGCGATGCTCCAGCCGATGCCGACGGCCGGACCGCGCACCGCGGCGATGACTGGTTTTTCGATTGCATGCAAAGCCCGGATAAAGGTGTGGCCGCCGCGCTGCATGCGCTCACGGTCGGCGCGCAGATCGTGCGGTTGCCCGGCCATGCGGTCGACATCGGCTCCCGAGCAAAACCCCCGACCGGCGCCGGTGACGATGACGACGCGGACCTGGTCGTCGAAGCGCAGCCGAGCGAAGTAGTCGCACAGCCGCTCGCGCATTTCGACACTGAGCGCATTCAGCTTTTCCGGGCGGTTCAATACGACCTTCGCGACCGCGCCGTCGATGGTCAGGTCAACCGACATTCTGTCTCTCCAGCAATCTTCACGAGACTATAATCGGCGCCTATGGCAGCGAACAGGAGGAAGGACATGAGCGACACCCGTAACAGCGACAGGGTCAAGCCGCGGCTCGTCGGCATCAACCACATCGCGATCGAGGTCGGCGACATCGATCAGGCGCTCGATTTTTACGGCAAGATCTTCGACTTCAAGCTGCGGGCCAAACGGCCGGGCAACGCCTTTATCGAGCTCGGCGACCAGTTCATCAACATGATGCAGGTCGGCGAGCCGCACGAGGACCGGCGCCGCCATTTCGGGCTCGTCGTCGACGACCGTTCGAGTGTTCGCGACCGGGTCGAAGCGGCCGGCGGCAAGCTGGTGCCGGGACCCTTTCTCGACTTTCTCGATCCGTGGGGAAACCGCGTCGAGGTGGTCGAGTACTCCAATATCCAGTTTACCAAGGCGCCGCATGTGCTGCGTGCGATGGGCTTCGATCTCGACAAGAACGAGAGCGCTCGGCGCGAGCTCGCCGAGAAGGGCATGATGCCCTAGCTCGTGCACCGCTCGCATTCTCGGCGTAGCATTCGCGCTCGTACATCGGAGGAAGGGTCATGGCAAAAGGCGTTTTGATCGCGGCAATGGATTTCTCGAAGGTCGCCGAGGACGAGTTCAACGACTGGTATGACACCGAGCACATCCCCGAGCGCCAGCGTGTCTCCGGTTTTCTGACCGCCCAGCGTTGGATCGGCGCCGAGAACCCGAAGCATTCGGTCGCGACCTACGACCTCGAGACAGTGTCGGTATTGGAGGGTCCGGGCTACCGGGCGATCGGTGGCGAAAATCTGTCGCCGTGGTCGAAAAGGGTGACCGCCCGCACGCAGCGAATCTTGCGCTTTGAGGGTGATCAGATCCTGCCCGGCGACACGGTCGCACCGGACAATGCCGGTGGGCTGTTGCTGGTCGGGATGACCCCCGCGCTCGGGGTCGAGACCGCATTCAATGCCTGGTACGACAACGAGCACGTTCCGGCTCTCGCTCGCGTTCCGGGGGTGCTTTCGGCGCGCCGCTTCCGTACCGCCGCCGGCGGAAACGGCCCGAAATACGTGGCGCTCTACCATCTGACCTCGCCGGCGGTGGTCGACAGCGCCGAGTGGAAGCAGGCCAGCGGCTCGACGCCGATGCCCGAGCACATCCGGCCGCAAATCAGCGACCGGCGGCGCCTGGTTTGCCGGAGCTACCGCCGCGCGACCTGAGCTCGGCGCGGCCTCACGCCCCCTCCCATTCCCTCAGCCGCAGGCGGGGGAGCTAGGGTGGAGGCCGGTCTAGGACAGCATCTGGAGGCGCGACATGCGCTACGAGCTCTATTACTGGGCCGGGATCCAAGGGCGCGGGGAGTTTGTCCGGCTGGCGCTCGAAGAGGCCGCGGCCGACTATGTCGATGTGGCAAGAGAGGCGGACGGGGAGGGCGCGATGATGCGCCTGCTCGACGGCGAGGCGGTCGAGCGTCCGTCCTTCGCCCCGCCCTATCTGAAGGCCGGCCAGCTGCTGATCGGCCAGACCGCCAACATCCTGCTCTATCTCGGGGCGCGCCACGAGCTGGTGCCCAAGAGCGAAGCCGCGCGGCTGTGGGCCCATCAGCTGCAATTGACGATCGCCGATTTTGTCGATGAGGTGCACGACACCCACCATCCGATCGCCAGCAGCCTCTATTACCAGGACCAGCGCCCCGAGGCCCAGCGCCGCAGCGCTGATTTTCTCAAATCGCGGGTGCCCAAATATCTCGGCTATTTCGAGAAGGTGCTGGCGCACAACAAGGCCCGCGGCGGGCACCTGATCGGGGGGCGGCTCAGCTACCCGGACTTGTCCTTGTTCCAGATGGTCGCCGGTTTGCGTTACGCCTTTCCGCGGGCGATGGCGCGGCTCGAGCCGCAATATCCGCGAACGGTAGCATTGCACGACATGGTCACCGGCCGCCCGCAGATCGCCGCCTATCTGGCCTCCAACCGCCGGATCGCGTTCAACGAGCACGGCATCTTCCGGCACTACCCCGAGCTCGACCCCTAGCCTCTCTTCCTGCGCCAGCGGGCGAGCGGGCGGCGAGCGGCGAGCCAAGGAGGACGAGCAAATGGGCATTCGCACCGGCAAGCAATTGCTGGAATCGCTGCGCGATGGCCGGGCATTGTTCATCGACGGCGAGCGGGTGAAGGACGTGACGGCCGACCCGCGCTTTGCCGAGGCCGCGCGGAGCCTCGCGGCACTCTACGACATGCAGCATGACCCCGCGTTCGCCGAGCGGATGACCTTTCTTTCGGCGGCGAGCGGCCATCGCGTCGGGCTTTCGTTTATCGAGCCGTGCTCAGTCGACGACCTGATCCGCCGTCGCGACATGGTCAAGATCTGGATGGATGCGAGCTGCGGCATGTTCGGCCGCAGCCCCGATTTTATGAACATCTTCGTCACCGCATTTGCCTCGGCGGCCGATCAATTCGGGCACAAGGACAAGCGTTTCGCCGAGAACCTCCGTGCCTATCACGCCTATATCCGCGAGAACGACATTTGCATGACGCACACCCTGGTCAACCCGCAGGTCGACCGGTCCAAACCCGTCGAGCAGCAGGACAAGGATCTCGCCGCCAAGATCGTCAAGGAGACCGATGCCGGGATCGTGATCCGCGGCGCCCGCATGGTGTCGACCCTATGCGCCTATGCGCACGACCTCGTGGTGCTGCCGTCGACCTATCTCGCCACCAGCAAGGAGGCCGAGCCTTACGCCTTTGGGTTCAGCGTCAAGACCGACGCGCTGGGCCTGCGCTTCATCTGCCGCCCCTCAGTGATCCACCAGA
>Ga0126371_10005795_pt1 | contig 10976 bp, 7 predicted proteins | sample PanSoiMetaPlot_4_FD_110145 | JGI IMG/M metagenome (GOLD analysis project Ga0126371, IMG submission 110145) | Tropical forest soil microbial communities from Panama - MetaG Plot_4 | ecosystem: Environmental > Terrestrial > Soil > Tropical forest > Bulk soil | place: Panama | collected 2016-02-17
GCCTTCGCGCAGGAGAAACATCTGCATCTTCTGCAGCGGGTCGCGGAGCGAGTCGGCTTCCATCTCGCTCTTGGGGCGGTAGGCGCGGTCGTCGTCAGAAAACGAATGCGAATATGGCCGGGTTACATGGCCATGCACAAACGATGGCCCTAGGCCTACTCGGCAATGGGCCACGGCTTCTTCAAATGCCCGGTAACTCTCGACCGGATCGGTGCCGTCGACTTCGGCAAAGTAGAAATTCGGGAAACCAGCGACCAGTTTCGAGATGTTGCCGCCGGGCGTGTTGACTTCTACTGGCGTTGAGATGGCGTACTCGTTGTCCTCAACCACGAAGAGCACCGGCAGCTTCAGGTTTGACGCCGTGTTCAGCGCTTCCCAGAATTCGCCCTGGCTGGTTGAGCCTTCGCCCAGAGAGGTGTAGACGACCTCGTCGCCGTGGAAGACTATGTTTTTGTAGGCGCGATAGTCACCATCATGCTTTTTGGCCGCTTCCGGATGGTGAGAAAAATAGCGCCCGGCCTCGGCGCAGCCCACCGCGTGCAGAATCTGCGAAGCAGTGGCAGAAGATTGCGAGACGATATTTAGTTTGGGATTGCTCCAGTGTGACGGCATCTGCCGCCCGCCGCTCGCCGGATCGGCAGCCGCACCCACGGCTTGCAGGAACATTTCTTCGACGGTGACGCCGAGCGCGAGGCAGAGCGCGCGATCGCGGTAATAGGGAAAGAACCAGTCGTAGCCCGGTTTGAGCACCATGCCCGCTGCCGTCAGCAGAGCTTCATGTCCGGCGCCGGAGATCTGGAAGAAAATTTTCTGCTGCCGCTTCAGCAAGATTTCGCGGTCGTCGGTGCGCCGCGAAAGATACATGAGGCGGTAAATCTCAATCAATCGCTCAGAATCAAGGCCAGGAACCGTATTTGCCTTGCTCTCTTCTGCGCCGCGAACGGCTGTTTTGGCCATGCAGAAAAACCTCTTGTCGCCGCTCCAGAAATCTGTCACACAACTGGAGCGACAGGTGATTGTACAGGTTCCCAGGACATCTGTCTGTCCAGAACACTAACTGCTTTACGATGCCTGGCGCTGGGCCTCTGGTGGGCCATTCTGTATTCTTATTGTATGAAAGTGAAACGCGCCGGGCCATGCCTGAAACGCACCGGAAACAGGCTTATGCCGCGCGAATCATTTTTGCGGTTGCTGGCGAATTGACCATCGTTTCTGCAACGTGCTCTAATTCAGCGTTTCCATTCACAATGCCTGCGCAAAAGGATTGGAACAGGCTTCTGGGGCCTTTTTCACGATTCCAGATTGTGTTCTGGTCAGTACGTTTCTGGTTCCGAAGCCGCGCAGGGCAACGGAAGCGCAAATTTTGGGTGATTGCTTCTCTCTGGAGGACTTTGAATGTCGTTTGTCTCCTCGCTGGCTGCATTTTTCTGGCAGTCCAATGAACCACTAAACCTTAATTCTGGCAGTCTTTATCTCTGGATCGCGCTTGCGGTCGGCGTTCTCGGCCTGATTGCCGCGCTGGTTTTTGCCCGCTCGGTTCTCGCCTGCGATACCGGAAGCCCGGAGATGCAGCGCATCTCTGACGCTATCCGGCAGGGAGCGGAAGCCTTTATGCGCAGGCAGTACGGCACGATTGCGCTGATAGCCGTAGCACTCGCCATCATTCTTTATCTTGGCTATCACCTCTCGCCGTTCACTGCTCCGTTTGCGAATAAGGTCGTGATCAGCTTCCTGATTGGCGCTACATGTTCAGCGCTCTCGGGACAGACGGGCATGTGGGTATCGATCCGCTCGAATATCCGCACCGCCTCGGCGGCGCGCACCAGCCTGGGCAAGGCGCTGCAAATCGCGCTGCGCGGCGGCGCGGTCACGGGACTCATCGTGGTCGCCCTCTCGCTGCTGGGAGTTGGCGTGCTCTTCCTTCTCTTTGGAGGATTGCAGCACCCCGACCAGGCGCCATTCCAGTTGGTCGGCTTTGGTTTTGGAGCATCATTGGTGGCGCTCTTTGCCCAGCTTGGCGGCGGCATCTACACCAAGGCTGCTGACGTAGGTGCTGATCTGGTTGGCAAAGTGGAAGCGGGAATTCCGGAAGACGATCCGCGTAACCCTGCGGTGATTGCGGATCTCGTGGGTGACAATGTGGGCGACTGTGCAGGCCGCGGCGCGGACATCTTTGAGTCCACCGCTGCTGAAAACGTAGGAGCGATGATCCTTGGCGCGGCGCTTTATCCCGTTTTCGGCATCAAGGGCATTCTCTTCCCGCTGATCGTGCAGGCCATTAACCTCATTGCCAGCATCGTCGGCGTGAGCATTGTGCGCGCTAAAGAAAATGAAGAGCCGATGCACGCATTGAACCGCGGCTACTACGTCACCACGCTTCTGGCGCTGGCGGGTTTTGCTGTCGCGGTCCATTACATGCTTCAGGACCGCTGGTGGCTGTTCGGCTGCGGCATCTGCGGGATTATTACTTCATTCCTGTTCGTCCGCATCACTGAGTACTACACGGAGACGCGCTTCCGTCCGGTGCGGTCTATTGCATTGGCGTCAACCACAGGCCCAGCGACGAACATCATCAGCGGCCTAGCTGTTGGCATGGAGACGCCGGCGATTCCGGTCATCGTGATCGGCGCAGCGCTGCTCTTCAGCTACTACTTCGGCGTGCGCGGGCTGGCGGACGTGACAACCATCTCCGATTACTCGAAGGGCATTTACGGAACAGCCATCGCCACGATGGGAATGCTCTCATCGGCAGCCTACATTCTGGCTATGGACACCTTCGGCCCGATCACGGACAATGCCGGCGGCATCATTGAAATGAGCAATCAGCCGCACGACATCCGCGAAAAAACGGACAAGCTCGACGCCGCCGGAAATACGACCAAGGCGCTCACTAAGGGATACGCCATCGGCTCGGCTTCGCTCGCTGCCTTCCTGCTTTTCTCGGCTTATCTTGAATCCATCCACGACATCGTGAGCCAGCGGCTCGCTGCGGCTGGTGATGCTCTGTCATCTTCGTGGAGCTTCTCTAACGTTAACCTCGCATCGGTGCCGGTCTTTGTTGGCGCGCTGCTGGGGGCGATGCTGGTCTACCTTTTCTCATCGCTTGCTATTAAAGCTGTAGGACGCGCGGCACAGTTCGTGATCCAGGACGTGCATCAGCAGTTCCAGGAAAATCCCGGAATCATGGAAGGCACGTCGCAGCCCGATTACGGACGCTGCGTGGGCATCGTCACTGGAGCGGCGCTCAAGGAAATGGTGCTGCCGGGCGCGCTGGTCGTCGCCATGCCGCTGGCTGTAGGGGTCATTTTCCGTTACTTCAGTCCAGCGTTCAATTTGAAGGAACTGGCGGACACGCCGATGCTGCACGGAGTTCCCATGAATCTGAGCGGGGCCGAGGCGGTCGCGGCGTTGCTGATGGTCGGCACGATCTCCGGCATCCTGATGGCCATGCTGATGAACAACGGTGGCGGCGCATGGGACAACGCCAAGAAGTTCATCGAAACCGGTCAATATGGCGGCAAGCGTTCGGAAGCTCATAAAGCCGCAGTCGTAGGCGACACGGTTGGCGATCCCTTCAAGGACACCGCCGGGCCGTCTCTGCACGTGCTCATCAAGCTGCTGGCAACGGTCACTCTGGTGCTGGCGCCGTTGTTTGTCTAATTGAAATATGCTTACCAGCAAGGCCGCCTCGATGGCGGCCTTCTTCTTTTGGGCGGCACTTGAGGGGAATCTCTGCTATTGTGCGTGCTGATGAGCTTCTTCGCCCGCAAGACATCAGAAAAAGATAAGCATCGGCTCTGGGACCAGTATTACAAATCTGTTCCTATCAGCAGATTGTGGCCTCTTTATGCTGCTGTCTTCTGTTTATTTGCAATCACGGGCATCTTCGGCGACATTTTCAACCTCGGCCACACGCCATATGTCATCACGATCTTGAATGCCATCTTCAGTGGATCCGTTGCCCTGATGTACATCCACGTGGGGATGCGATTAACCCCTCGCTACTTTATTCATGCGACGCTTCTTCAAATCCCGATCTGGCTCGGATTCACCGCCATTGTCACGTTTCTTGGATCGCATTTTCATTTGCAGCCAGTGCCCGCGGCATCCGGCGTCCGATTCGCCGGAGTGGTCATGTTGCTGCTGGTTATCGTGTCTTATTCCCTGCTCATCCGCTTTGTTCGCGGAGAAGGACAGGAGTCCTCTCGCATCCGCAATGAACTGGAGCTCGCTCACGGTATCCAGAAAACGCTCGTTCCTCCGGTGGCTTTGCGGGATGCGCAGTTTGAGTTGTATGGACGCTCCGACCCGAGCGACAAGGTCGGGGGCGATCTGGTTGATGCTCTTCGGCTGGAGGATGGCAGCACTGTAGCCTATATCGCGGACATTGCCGGACACGGATTGCAGGCCGGCATCCTGATGGGAATGCTGAAGACGGCGGCGAGAACCGCATTGCTCGATGCGCGCCTGGTGGAACCGCAAGACGTTTTGCCTTCGCTCATGGACCGGCTGAACCGCGTTTTGCCTGATGTGAAGGAACCGCAGATGTATGCCACGTTTGCCGGGTTCCGGCTGAACCCCGACGGCAGCGTCTTCTATGCGCTCGCGGCGCATCCGCCCATTCTGCACTATCGCTCGCGGGCGGGCACGGAACATATTTCAGCCGAACAGTTTCCGCTTGGGTTGATGCCGGTTGAGGGCTTTTCCGCAGGGGCGTCGATCATGTTAGCGGGTGACCTTCTCATCGCCGTCACGGATGGAATTCTTGAAGCCAGCAATGAGTCGGAAGATGAATTCGGCCTGGACCGCTTGCAGGAAGTGATCGCGCGTCATTCCGGAGACAGTCTTCCCGTTTTGGCGGATGCGATTCTCGGCGCGGCGCGTGCTTTCGGAAAACAGATAGACGACCAGACGCTACTACTGGTCCGTCGGCTGTAAAGAGTGGCTATGCTGCTGCTACGTTCAGAAAACGGCGCACGGCAAGCAGCGCCATCAAGCGCGTGATTCCGCTGATAAACAGATTGATTCCGACGATTGTGGCAACGGCCCACGCCGCGCTCGACGGCCAGTGATCGAGAATGAGAAATGCCAACAATACGGTGATAAGGCCGTCAAAGAGCAGCCATCCTGAGCCGGCGTTCCTGCGCAACGGAAAGAAGCTGATGATCGAAAAAATGCCTTCGATCAGGAAGATGATTCCGAGGACAAAAGTAAAAGAAACAAGCCCGAGAATCGGGTGACTGATCAGCCATATTCCGCCAATGATGTAGACGATGCCCACCAGGGTCCGCCACAGATACCCGCCGAAACCTCTGGATACCGGTGCAGTTGTGAGGTGGACGATCCCGGCGATGATGATGAGGACGGAGAGCACGATGGCCGTGCTGATTCCGGCAATCATCGGCAAAGAGAGTGAAAGGATTCCGCAAAGGATAAGGATGATTGCCCAGACAATGGCCAACCCGGTTCCGCGTTTCAGTGCGGTGCTGATAGCATCTGCCGCCATGCGACCTCCTTCGAGAGAATGATCACACCATACGGATTTTTCAGCGCTTCAAAAACAGCTTTTCTTTAGGCCCGGCGTGAAGATCTAACGCCATATTTCCGCAACATCATACGCTCATTTAGAAAAGAACCCGCTCTGCGGTTAGTTTCCTTTCATTTTGTCCTTGACTGATCTGGCCAGTTTTTCGATTTCTTCTGTCTTCTTGATCGTGGCCATAGACATTGGGTCCTTGTTCTTCGCCAGTTCATCCTTGAGCTGTTGGGTCAGCTTTAACAGTTTGGCCGTGTCATTCACAATGTCCTGCTGGCGCTCATCGTTGCGTTTCTGGGCCTGTCGAAGCATTGCCCGGCGCGCCATCGCGTCCTGATCATTGTCATCACTGGAGGCCGGCGACTGCCCGGGAACGCCGGGAGTCCGAGGAGTCGTAGGAGGCGGCGGCGTCTGCGGGAATTGCGCCCTCGCGGTCACGCAACAGCCGGAAAGAAGGGCAATGACCGCAATTTTTAGAGGCACCGAACTGGCATCTAAACAGCGCATCAGGTCATTATAAGAATGTTTCCTATGTTCGTGACATATACGCACTCCTTTCTGACGCTCTTCTCACAGGAAAGCCGCCTAGCGCGGCTCGACGCTCAATTTCTTAACGACCTTGTGGACTTTACCTATAAGGTGCTTCCCAAGATCGTCATTATCGGCTTCGTCGCGTGGCTGCTCACGCGCGTCCTCAAGATCATTACTCACCGGATTGTCCGCATCACGGAGCATCATGCGGCCGGAGCTGCACGGGTTGCGCAAGTGCGCACGCTGGCATCGGTCATCCGCGCCACAGGCATTGGCTTGATCATGTTTGTGGCCGCTTTGGAAATCCTGCCGATGCTTGGCTTTAAGCTGGAGCCATTGCTTGCCAGCGCCGGCGTGGCTGGCGTTGCTATCGGCCTGGCGGCACAGACTATCGTGAAGGACTGCCTGAATGGCGTGCTCATCCTCGTTGAAGACCAATACAATGTTGGCGACAAAGTGAGGCTGGCGGGATTGACCGGAATTGTCGAATCGCTCTCCTTGCGCAAGACCACGGTGCGCGACGGCGATGGCACCCTCTATATCATTCCCAATTCGCAGATCACGACGGTTGCCAACCTGACGCGTGACTATTCGGTGGCGACAATCAATGTGTCGGTTGATTTTTCAGCCGATCCGGATAAAGTGCTGGCGCTGCTGAAAGAAGTCGCCATGGGCGTGCGGAATGATCCTGCATACAGCGATGTGTTCATCAGCGACCCTGTTCTGCTTGGCGTAGACACCATTAAAGGGTCGCAGGTTATCTATCCCGTACAACTGAAGACAAAGGCCGACAAGCAGTGGGCAGCCATGCGCGAGACGCAACGACGCATTCGCATCGCGCTCGCGGAAAATAAATTGCTGCCGGGAGATCCGCTGCGAGTCTACGGCTCAAATGTTCATCCTGTTGGATTACGCAACAATGAAGCGGTGGTGGCTGCTGCTGATCCTACTACGGCCAAGCCGAATGAAGTGAATCCCTTCACCGGTGAAGGGATGTAGAGGCTGTCTTGAGAATTAATGCCATCTCTTTTTTGGCAAAAGCAAAGCGATTATTGATGAAATGACCTACCACACTAGATACCGCTTAATTCCTTCAACAATTCTTCGCCGTCGCTGGTTGGCGGCTGGCAGGCATTTCCTCGGCAGACAACGCCGAAGCTTGCCTGTTTCTGAAGCTGCGGCAATGCAGGCAATGTCTCGGCTAACACGGGAGGCAGATTTTCGCGTGTCACTTGGTCCTGCCGCAGCGTGATGACGCTTTTGTTCACGGCATAGCGCGCTATTGCCATCGCCGTTAGCTGACGCGCATGGTCATCCTCGCCAATGATGACCACCTGCACGGCAGGCAGCAGCAGCCGCTCCAACGCAAGACCGTACGTTCCGGCGTATAAGCCAAAATGCTCGACAACGCCGCCGAAGTGCTCCAGCGTGTCCTCTGCTTTTTCGCGGAAGTCCTTGCGTTCGCTCAGTGCTTCCAGCCGCAGCAGAGCAGCTGCGGCTGCTGGATTGCCCGCCGGCGTTGGCGTGTCCTGCAAAGGCTTTCGATGTGCCGATAGCGCGCCGAGCACTTCGCCCTTCGGCGTTTCCGTATCGAAGAAGCCGCCGCCAGTAGCATCGTAGAAGCGCTCGACCATTACATCACCGATTTCAATTGCCGCGTTGTAGTAGCGCAACTCGCCTGTAGCCTGCCAGGCATCCACACAGGCATGTATCAGGAAGGCGCAATCATCGAGTACGGCGGCCACGCGCTGGCGCGCCTGTTTCTGATCGGAGTAGGCGATAACATGCGCCAGCCCTGTTTCTTTTTTCCAGCCATCCTGCAGGATTCGATCCAGCGTCTTCAAGGCGAAGCTGCGCGGCGCTTCGAGTTGCAGAACTCGTGCTGCTTCCAGATAAGCCGACACACCCAACGCGTTCCAACTGGTGTAGACCGTTTTATCGACGAAGGGTGTTGTTCGCTCCAGTCGCGCCGCATACAGCTTTTTCCGGGCCGATTCCAGATCCTCGCGAACATCTTCGACGCTGCGTGACAGCTTTTGCGCGACAGCTTCAGTTGTGTATTTCACATGCAGCACATTCTTTTTCGGATTGTGGTGCATGTCGCCCATCTCGCCGATGTCGAAATACAACCCGGTGACCGCCAGCTCATTTTCCGTCAAGACAGCAGCCGCTTCTTCCTGTGTCCAGGTGAAATAATCGCCATCGTCATCAAGGGAAACATCGGCATCCTGTGAGGCGTAAAAGCCGCCACGCTCGCGGTCAGTGAGCCACTCGTCCATCCAGCGCATCATGTCTTTAGCAACGTGGGCGAACTCCGGATCGACGAAGGTCTGGAAAGCATGCACATAGTTCTTCAGCAGTTCCGCGTTGTCATAGAGCATCTTTTCAAAATGCGGCACTACCCAGCGCTCGTCCACCGAATAACGGTGGAACCCGCCGCCGAGATGATCGTAGATGCCACCCGCGGCCATTTTCTTGAGCGTTACCGTCGCTGCTTGTTTCGCAGCTTCGTTGCCGGTGCGTGCGGCTACGTCGATCAGCAGGTCGATGGCCGCTGGATGCGGAAACTTTGGCTGCGCGCCGAATCCCCCGTGCCGCGGGTCGAACTGGTTCAGTGCGCTCGCTACCAGCTTGTCCGCCAGCTCAAGACTCAGTGAACTGCTGCGCCCGGAAAAGCTCTCGCCATGCTCAATGGCCGCAAGAACTCCTTCAGCAGTTTCCAAGGCGTCACCGCGCTTCGTTTGCCACACGTTGGCCAGCGTTCGCAACACACGCTCAAATCCTGGACGGCCGTAACGGTCGTCGCGAGGAAAATACGTTCCGCCGAAAAACGGCTTGCCGTCGGGAGTCAGAACAGCAGTCAGCGGCCATCCTCCTTGCCCGCTGATGGCCTGCACCGCAGCCTGATACCGGTTGTCCACGTCGGGGCGCTCATCGCGATCGACTTTCACCGCGATGAAATGTTCGTTGATAACCTGAGCGAGTGAAGCGTCTTCATACGATTCGCGGTCCATCACATGGCACCAGTGGCACCACACCGCCCCGATATCGAGCAGAACGGGCTTGTCTTCCTGCGCCGCGAGCGCAAAGGCCTCCGACGACCACTCATGCCATTTCACTGGCTGGTGCATGGCTGAACGCAGATATGAGGATGCGGCGTGTTCGAGCGAGTTGTATTGACTCATCTCTTGCAGTCTATCGTTGAATCCTGGCTATGAGGCGGGAGGGTGACAAGCCTACACCGCTTTGCGCCGTCGCCGCATGCTCATCGTTCGGCCGACAGACGCTGCGCCACCTTCACATACAAATCGACCGCTTCCAGAAGCTCGCGCTTCGCCAGCTTCTCGTACGGCGTGTGTGCTACATGAATCGACCCTGGCCCAAGCAGTACGGGCTCGCCCCAATTGGAAAGCGCGGGAATATCGGTCGTGAATGCAGCCACCATCGTTGGCAGTCCATCCATCTGCCTCATGCGCATAAACGGGAGATCGAGCGTGAACTGCACATCAGCTAGATCGCCTACCGCGTCCAGAATTGCTTTGCGCACAGGTTCTGACGGGCCAACCAACCGCACCAGGATGTGCGCTTCGGCGTGATCGGCGATGACATTCGTAGCGCGCCCGCCTTCAAGCAGGCCGACGTTCATTGTGCCCGGCCCCACGCCCTCTGTTATTGGCAGCTCAATCGCCAGCACTCGATGCAGCGCTTCGACCAGCTTGTGGGTCGCGCTCTCGCCCAGTTCAGGATAGGCAGAATGCGCCATCTTCCCCTTAGCCTGGATGAGCACGCGCAGCGCGCCCTTCGATGCAATCGCCAGACGGTTGTCTGTAGGCTCGCCATTGATGAGGAAGCGGTTCTGCTTCGGCTTTGTATTTGCGATTTTCGCGCCGCCGGAATCGCGCTCTTCGCCTACAACAAACAGCAGGCCAACCCTTGCGCCTGCGTCGCGGAGCCGTTCGGCTGCGGCGATCTGCGCGGCGATAATTCCTTTCGCATCGCACGCGCCGCGCCCATAGATGTTCTTCTCGTCTTCACTGCTGGGAATGAACGGCGGAACGGTGTCCATGTGCGTCGCAAGCACCACATCGGGGGTTTCACCTGCTGTTCCGGCATAGACGTTGAAGCGCTCGCTCTTATTTTCGACCTGATTGACCGGAGTGGTTTCCACGGCAAAATTGCGCGCGGCGAGAAATTCGGCAAGAAACGCACCTACGGCCCCTTCGTTGTAGGTAATCGATTCTATATCGATCAGGCGGCGCGTCAGTTGTATCGGATCCAGCGTCATCGTGTCTCAGAATACCCCAGCACAGTGCGAACTCTTGGCTACAATACTTAAGAAACAAACATGACCACTATCTTTTCCGGTTCCGCTGTGCTGCGCACAATTGATGATCTGCGCGGTCCCGCAGGCAAACTTGAAGCCATCCTGAATGCGGGCGCGCGTGATGCTCCGTATACGGCGCTGGTTTGCCATCCGCATCCACTTGGCGGCGGGACAATGCACAACAAGGTCGTCTACCATACCATGAAAACTCTCCAGTCATTCGGACTACCTGTGCTGCGCTTCAACTTTCGCGGTACTGGATTGAGCGAAGGCGAGCACGATGGCCATGACGAAATCGCCGACGTTAGGGCAGCGGTCGACTGGCTTGAACATGAATTCCGCCTCCCGATTCTCTTTGCGGGATTCTCATTTGGCGCGGCCATGGGGCTGCGAGCCTGTTGCGGAGACGAGGGCGTCAAAGGACTCATCGGCCTCGGCCTTCCCGTTCACGCCGAGGGCCGCGACTATGAATACCGCTTTCTCTCTTCGTGCCCGCAACCAAAACTCTTCATCAGCGGCGCGCGCGACCAGTATGGCCCCAAAGCTAAAGTAGAGGCGGTATTTGGCGCTGCAAAACAGCCAGCA
>Ga0126371_10005797_pt1 | contig 10975 bp, 9 predicted proteins | sample PanSoiMetaPlot_4_FD_110145 | JGI IMG/M metagenome (GOLD analysis project Ga0126371, IMG submission 110145) | Tropical forest soil microbial communities from Panama - MetaG Plot_4 | ecosystem: Environmental > Terrestrial > Soil > Tropical forest > Bulk soil | place: Panama | collected 2016-02-17
CCCGACTTAAAGTTCGGGCCCGGGCGATGCGCCATGACCCTGGCGAAGACACCCTGGTACTGGGAAACGGTAACCCGCAACATCGCTCTGCTAAGTGAATGGGGTGAGAACTTTACGATCCGGCACTTGGTAATGCCCAATCACGTCGAATGCTGCACCTACCCGGTGCTCGACTGGGTCGCCGAGTACGTGCCGGCGGCGCCGGTCAATGTTATGGCGCAGTTTCATCCCGACAACTTCTGCGACCCGGGCAGCTCAAAGTACCGAGACAAATATGCCGAGATCGCCCGCCGGCCCACGTCGCTCGAGTTGGAGGCCTCGTGGCAGCGTGCGCGCGAATTGGGTCTTAAGTTCGAGACGGCGACTTTCGAGCGTCGCAATCCTTTCACTTTGACCGCAATATTCGGGATGTGACCTGGGTGGCCGCCAAAAGCCTCGAGAACAGCGCCACCTCCCCCGGGACAGAGCAACAGAATCCGTTTCGGAATGCTCTCGACTCAACCTAACTAACGCTGCCGATCCTGTCCGGTCGTTACAGAGGTACCCGTCCGGGCGGACGCTCCCAAACCTCTGTAAGCAGGAGACTCTGCGCCGGCGCGTCAATGCAGACTTCGACTGCGGTCGCAAGGTACTCCGATGTTTCCGGTATTCGTCAACGAGAGCGCAGCTTGCTTCAAGACGGCGCCAAGATCACAGGCCGCATTAACCAGGTCGACATGATCGTCGTTGGCACAGAGCTTGCGCGCCAACTCGACAGCTTGAGGCAATTCTCCGCACTGGGCGCACGCAACAACCTGGACCGCGAGGCGCTCATCGGCAGTGACTCGAGCGCAGCAATAAGGCAAATAGACAAATCGGCAAGCCAACGTCTTGCGAAAGACACGGGTGAATTGTGCGAGCTCCGCCACGATGCGCTTGGCGTCGGCCAACGGCACGGTTGTGCTCACACCTTGCCAGGCTAGCTCCCAACAAGCCACATCGCCAGTTTCGTAGCCAGCGAGCCAGCAGCGGAATGCGACCAGAAGAAACACATCGGCGTCCGGCCAATCCGCGATACTCGTCATAGTGACGCGTGGACCGACGTCACCACCTGTTTTGCTCATGGGTCGCTCGCTCATGTCCGACAATGTTTACTCCAGTGCAAGTTTCGTCGCGTTCTATTTTTTGTCAACATATTTAAACCAAACTTGGAATCGTTGCAGTCTTTGTAATTTTCTTGAACGATTCCATGCGGCTGTGTCGCCCACGCACAGACGCTAGTTTAGAACGGATGTAATTTGGTAATCATTTTTCGGAAGCAAGGTCGAAGACATCTGAACGTTGCGGTATTGAAAAACTGATTTGAAGCCACCGCAGCGATCGATTTTGATCAAACAGTAATTTGATGAATGGGCCTAACAGCGTTGGATTTCGTACGAGCGTGTCTTTCCTATCTGTTGCATTAAGCCACTTGGCGATTGTCGCAAAGCCAACAAAATATGCAGAACCTACTAATGAACGGCGGGCGGTTGCGGATTCGCGACATCCGATCGAATTGGTGGTGAGTTGTTGTGGTGGCGCGAAGTGCTGCTCCGCGCGGGAATTCGTCTTTGCTCTGTTGAGAACCTTTGCGGCAGAAAGCGGCCGCTCTGTCGCATATGCCGTTCTGCGCCGCATATCAGAGGTCGCAGGCAAGCGGCGCCCCAGGAAGCGTAGCGGCGCTTGGTAGACAGATGGAGGATTTGCGGCTAACTTTCGAAGGAGAACAAGCATATATATGTATAGGGAGAAAACTCGAGTTATGCTAGTCAATCGGCGGGCTGTTCTGCTTTCCTCCATTGCCGCGTTGGCCGCTGGCCGGCGAGCTTCGGCGCAGGAAACCATCAAAATCGGTCAGATCGCTCCTGCTACCGGGCCGAACGCCCAGAATGGTCGGTTCATGATGAGCGGCGCGAGACTAGCGGTAGAAGCGATGAACAGTGCCGGCGGGATTCTCGGCAAGCCGATAGAACTCGTAGGAGAGGACGACCAGACCACGAACCCCGGTGCGGTATTGGCGTTCAGTCGACTCGTCAGTCGCGGTGACATCGCAGCATATCTTGGCCCTCCATCTTCGACCCAAACACACGCGATTGCGCCGGATGTGCTCAAAGCCGGCAGGCCACTGTTCCTAATTGGGTCTGACCCCGCCCTCACGCATATGGGCAATCCCTGGTTGTTCCGTTGCCGCGCGCACGACGCTTATTCGGCCCGGGTGATGGCTGAGTACGGCGTCAAAGACTTAGGCAAGCGCAATTGGGCCGTCGTCTATTCCACCGATGCATTTGGCACGGCCGCGATGAAGCTGCTCATCAACGCCCTCGACAAGCTAGGTGTCAAGCCGGCGCTCGTGCAAGGCTACGTGAATCAGCAGGGTGACTTCACTCCGGTCGTGCTCGCAGTCAAGCAATCCGGTGCAGACATCATCGGCAGCTATTTTACATTCCCGACGGATCTCGCCGTATTCGCCCGTCAGATCCGTCAACTTGGGGTAACAGCGCCCTGGATCGGTTCGCAATCGATTGCGACGGCTACGGCTCTGAGTCTTGCCGGCTCCACTTTGTTCGGCACATTTGGGATCGTCGACTTCGCTCCTGAATCGAGCCCCGAGGCCGCCGCGTTCGCGACGCGTTACGAACAAGCTTACAAATCGCCCGCCGACGCCTTTGCGTCTCTGCCCTACGATGCGGTCACGGTTCTAACCCACGCAATCAATGCCGCTGGCGGCACCGATCCCGAGGCAATCCGCAAAGCGATCCTGGCGACTCGCGGGCTGCGCGGCGTCAACGGCACGCTCAGCTTCGACGCCAATGGCGACGGCATGCGCGGCCTCAACATCGTGCGTAACGACGGCGGCAAGATCGCTTTCATTCGTCGCATCGAGTTTAACGATTGATCGCACAATCCCGAGGCGGCAACGGTTCGGGGTAGCACCCGTAGAAGAGAAGTCGCCGCCTTTCGCTGCCGGCTCGCCAAGTAACGGTACTGCGCTTCGTGGTCGACGGATCTCGACATCAAGACGGCAGGCTTGGCTTGGAGTTCGGATCGAGCGTTTCAATGCCTCGCCGACGCCCGCGGCCCCGGTCGATGGCCAGAATTCGGTTGGGGTCCTTTGAGACGATGGGCTATTGGTGTGGTAGTCTCGCAGACTGCTTGTTCCCGAACGGTCCAGCTCTCAAATTTAGAGGTAGCGACGATGACCTACGAAGGCATGATTGCAGAAACTCTATCGATCATCGGCGATAAGAATGAACCCATCTCAGCCTATGTGGCCAGGCCGTTGGGTCCGGGTCCCTTCCCTGGCATCGTGCTCCTTCATCATGCACCCGGATGGGATGAGTGGTACCGCGAAACAACGCGCAAGTTCGCCCATCACGGCTACGCCGCTATCAGTCACAACCTTTACCATCGCGCGGGCGCCGGAAAGGCCGATGATGTCGCCGCTAAGGTGCGCGCTGAGGGCGGCGTTCCTGACGCACAGGTCGTTGGCGACACTGAGGGTGCAGTGAAGTGGATGCGCACACAGCCGTATCACAACGGCAAAGTTGGTGTGTTGGGGACCTGCTCCGGCGGGCGGCAGGCCTTCCTCTACGCCTGCAAAACCAAGAGCATCGACGCCGTCGTCGACCTGTGGGGCGGTCGTGTGGTGATGAGTAAGGAGGAGCTCACCGAGAAGCAGCCGACCGCGCCAATTGAGTTTACCAAGGATCTTTCCTGCCCGTTGCTCGGACTCTTCGGCAATGAGGACCGCGCGCCGAGCCCGGAACAAGTTGATCAACACGAGGCCGAGCTCAAGAAGCATAACAAGAATTTCGAGTTCCACCGCTACGATGGCGCCGGGCACGGCTTCTTCTACTACGACCGGCCGATGTACCGCGTCGAGCAGGCACTGGACGGTTGGCAAAAAGTCTTCGCGTTTCTGCAAAAGCACTTGGGCAAATAGGGGCCGGGATGTGTACCTCGATCGTTGAGATCGTCACTGCGGAGGGCGCTGGTAAGGGCGAGGACGGATGGTTCGAGCTTACGCATTCGGTGGTATCTTACGACCATCCGCACCACGCCCTGCTGGAAGAGGCGATCACCATCGATTTCGTGAACCGAAGGCTCGGCCCGGGTGCGCGAGCAGCCGCTGAGCTGACGCTCGAATCGGCCAAAGCACTTAGCCGCGCGCTTGTCCGGGCGATCGCCGCGGCCGAAACTGAGGAGAGTGCACGATCGAGAGGCGCGTAGGGCCAGTCGCAGGTTGGCCCCGCGTTTTCTATTGGCTCTCCTGCCGAGCGCTTCGCCATCGCTTCCGGCTTTGGGGGGGCGCAGCGCTGGTTAACGGCTCCGACAACGCTTGCTGAGAGTTGAGGTTTGCAAACTACCATTCACCACATTGGACGTGCGCGAACGTTTTGCGTGATTTAAAGAGCTCCACCTGCGGCTCTTAGGCTCGAGCCTCCATTAAGGGTCTCGGCGGCCATGGATGGTCGTCATTTATCGCGGCACGAATAGGGAGCCGCGAAAGGCTGAGAGCGAGCCCAGCTCTCGAACGATTCTTTTGCACGGACCACCACGTTACAGTTCATTTGGCATAACGCGGGGCCGCCGCATTCGTGACGTCAGAAGCCAGAGAAACGATAGTTGACACCCAACCTTAGCACTTCCGACGAGAAGGTCGAAGTGATGTTGGGCAGCGGGTACGTTTCGGGGCCGAGATTGTAGTAGAGGTATTCTGCCTTGACCGACCAGCATGGTGTGAAGGCGAATTCGACGCCCGCGCCAATCGTCCAGCCAAGACTGGTATGGGGATCGGTCAAACCGGCAGACTCGAACTTGGTCTCCCCATAGGCAAGGCCTGCGGTCGCGTAAAACAACGACCAACCCCAGGCGTAGCCCGCCCGTGCACGCGTGGTACCGAACCATGGATTGGAAAACTGAAAGGACGCGAAGGTCCCGTCTGCGTCGGTCAATTGCAGATCGCTCTCTGCGCCGAACACGAACTGACCGTACTGCCAATTGTAGCCAACCTGGGCGCCGGCGATGGCTCCCGTGGGATTAACTGACAAGTTCGTGAGACTGCCCCATTCAAAGCCGAGATTGAGCCCCGCATACGGGCCAAACCAGCGAGGGGGTGGGAGGTAAGGCACCGGAGCAGTAACCACCGGGGCATAGGGCGGCGGTCCTGGAGGAGGACCCAGTGGGAGATCGCCGGCAAACGCTGGCGACATCCCCAAGGTCGCCGCCAAACTCAGCAGAGCTCGATAGAACCGTTTCATATAACCTCCATCGGCGGCGACGACGTTTTTTTGGGTCTAGGTTGATCTCGATAACCCTCTGAGACGTCGTACGGAAACGAGCATTTTTCCTACTCCAGTTGTTGATCCGTTGAGGTTAAACATTGCTGAATCTTTGCTGACACGATCCGTTATGCTTAATAAGTTGTCTCCCTCGTCACAAATCGGCCTTGCTCCACACGCACGAGCCCCGACATCGCTCGCGATCTATCGTGTGGTGACAAATTTCTCGATCATATAAAGGCGCTGGACAAACGATGGCCCCTCCCAAGTCCACACGCGCCGCAGTACGACTTGGGTCAGAAAGCGAAATAGGCGTATGCCACCACCGCCAAGAAAACTGAGACCAGCGGTGTGAGGGAGTTTATCGGTGTCTGGCGACAAGCGAGGAGAGAGGCTAGCGGCATTCGAGCCGTTTGCCGAGCAAGCTAAAGGCACTCAATCCGCGCGCGAACGAGATCATTCTGATCTTGGCAGTCGCGCACGATGGCTTCAACCTCGAGCGCATGACAGAACTGCGCCAAGGCGAACGCCAGGCTTATTCGAAACAACACGAAAATGAGAGGCTCGCGCGTTTGTCCGACAACTGGAGGAGCGGTGTACGCAGTTGGCCGCCAAGCGTCAAACGTGCGTCAAACTTGCGTCAAAAAGTGAGCAAAAGCGACCGCCGACGTGGCAGCGCGTGTTAAACCAACCGCAGCACTTCGCGTGACACACATCCGTCAAAGCGGACAATGCTACCGTTGCCGCGCTACGCGAACGCACCACCGCCAAAAATACCACTCCGTGCTCTATCAGAACGCGGCAACATTTGTGCCTCCCATCGATCCACCTGTCACCGCTTCAACCCGGACTGCTTGGCAGACGCAGCCCTGTTCGGACTCGTCGATTTCAAGACGGGTGGAGTGGACTAACGATAGGACCAAATACCCGCCGTCGAAAAAGAGCGGCGGCCTAAATGGAGATCATAGAATTTTATGCCAAGATTTTTAGCTATCGCGGATGAAGTCCACCAAGCGATCGGCGTGGCGACTCGCCCGCCTGCATTCAGGCGGCGCGGGGACCGAATCGCATCGCTGGCGGCCAGATTCAGGCGTCAGCGCATCTCCAATTGAAGGCGGGTGACATCAGGCAGCTGGGAATGAGGGAGTGGGACCGCGCGAATCGTCAGGGCGCCGAGGGCGGCGACAGTTACCAAAGAGAGGGCAACGGCCACCAGGGCGCCGCGTAGCGGCATCCCGTTGAGCATCATTCGGTAAAGTATATTCATGGTGATGATGATGATCCTGGGCAAAAAAGCCTGGCAAGGCGGCGGCCGCCGAGCCGGTGGTGAAAGCTGGCGGCGGGCCGAACTGGACCTTTCGTCACACTGTCGTAACCGCTGGTAAAAAATTGGTAGCGAGCACTGAAAACCAGGGCCTTTCAAGCCGCTTGGTTAATGAATTGCCGCAATGGCTTTGCATCTGCGCAGTTCGGAGGTAGTAAGTCAAAATCTGCGGTTGCGCAGACGAAATGCGCGTCGACCGATGGTAGGCGCAAAATGACACCGAATTCAGTTGAACACGACTGCGGGGCTCCGTAGACGTAAAGCACGACCTATTCTCGTCCAACGAAGAGCGCAGCGTGAGGATAGGTTGGCTCGCAAGCCCCGGCCATCGCTCCCAACCCTGGCCGGGGCTTCTTTAGTATGAAGAATGCTCAAGCGAGTAAGAGCCTGCTTCGTCAACGGCCCCTACAAGGCGCTTCCTCACGTGCGACAAAGGCGGTCGGCAACACCGGGTCAATCGTCTGGCTCGGCGCCACGGCATCGAGGGCGAGCGCGTCCGTTGACTGGACGAAATCACGCGGGCTGCCCGATCTGCCACTACCACGTAAAATCACGAGCGGAAGGGCGGCGCACGCAACATTGTGGGTGAGCACCTAATCAGACGCGATTTTCTAAGATTGGTTCTACTGTTCTGTGACGCACCACTTGCAGTTCGGCAATCACGTCATCGAGACAATAGTGTTTATGAGGTGAAACTTTACTTCGCTTTTCGGGTTCTCATGTCGATCAGGTTTCCTAGCGATCTGTCACCATGTGCGGCTGGGACCTCGCGACCGAGAGAAAGCTCATGAAGCCGTTCAAGTGCCAACATTGCGGGCAAATTCTTCACTTCGAGAACAAGACGTGCGTGAGGTGTTCACGCCAACTCGGCTACATCGCGGAGACCGCGGCCTTGTCAGCGTTGGAGCCTCAAGACGGCGTATGGCGAGCGCTCGCCGCAAGTGACAAGCTGTATCGCTTCTGCGCAAATTCGGCGTTCGATGCTTGCAACTGGCTCATCGAATCGACAGCTGCTGACGCGTATTGCGTCGCCTGTCGCCACAACCGGACGATTCCGGATATCACGATCCCGCGCAATCTCATTGCGTGGCGGAAGATCGAGATGGCCAAGCACCGGCTGTTCTATAGCCTGCTAAAGCTACAGCTCCCGCTGGGTGATTCCCGGGGCAACGCGGGTGCGCGTCTGACATTTGATTTTCTTGCCAGCTCGCCCCAGTCGACCGACCCGAAAATTTTGACTGGTCGCCACAGCGGTCTAATTACGCTGTCTGTTGAGGAGGCTGACGATGTTGAGCGGGAGCGGCGTCACCGCGCCCTGCGCGAGCCTTACCGGACTTTGCTCGGTCAGCTTCGTCACGAAGTCGGTCACTATTTCTGGGATCGGCTTGTTCGCGATAGGGACCGACTCGATTCCATGCGCCAAATCTTCGGCGATGATCGCGCGGACTACGCCGAGGGCCTGCAGACCTACCATGTGCGAGGCGCCCCCCCTAGCTGGCCGGAAAGATTCATCAGCGCCTACGCCACATCACATCCACGAGAAGATTTCGCCGAAACCTGGACCTACTATCTTCATATCATAGATACGTTGGAAATGGCGCGAGCGTTCAACAAGAATATTCGTCCTGAGGTGCAGAGCCGCGAGGATGCAGCGGCCGATTCTGATCCTTACCACGGTTCGGATTTCAGCCGCGTGATCAATACCCGGACAGCGCCCGGCGACACGTTGAATGGCCTCAACCGCTCAATGGAACCCTTCCTGCTGTCGCCTCACGTTGTAAGAAAACTCCGTGCGATCCACGATCTTATTCACGCGGGCAGATGCATGGCTTCGGAAAGATGCGCGGCCCTGGCCCCATGAGGAATGCTCGGCCTTCGGGGTCTCAGGTTCTCTCCTTCATGCCCGATTGCCGACCCGCGCCCTGTCGCCATCGCGCGGCAGTATGCAGATTCCACGGCTTCTCGCCCCTTGAGATTTTTAGCCCTCACGTCAGATGACGCGGCCGGATAACGTTGAACGGCAAGGCGAAACCACGCGCGGGATCGCCCCTCTTCGCGCCCCCTCCCTTCAAGGGGTTTTGGCGCCAATGCGTGGCACCTTGTGGATGTCGTAGGCGACAGCGATATTCTTCGTCTCCATGTAGAAATCGAAGGAGTAGTCTCCGCCGTCTCGCCCTATGCGTTTCCTCGCCCGAGTCGATGACGCAGGCTCACCATCGCGGCAGTTGATCAGCGCCCAGATCCTGCCACGCCTACGCGTTGGCAACCGCCTAGCCACGCGAATAGGCTTTTAGCAGGACGTCGTCCGCGACCCACAATATCCTGCGCACCTGCGGCTAAGTGGTGACTGCCGCGCGGCATTTGTCGCAGCGAACAGGCGAAACAGGCGACTTGGCTAAACAACTGACCTAGTCTATATATTCTATAGCCATAATTCGGCATGGGCCGATGAACTGGTATCGCGGGTACATAGTGTCGTTGACGTGCGGGTCCGCCCACTCCCTTTATCCGCTGGTACGGCCAGGCCATGGCTCAAATCCGGACCATTGGCGAACAACGGATCGTTCTGCCAAGGTACCTTTCGGCGTGAGCAAGGGGCGCCCTGTTTTTGCATCGTCGCACGGGGCCGGCGAAACTGTCCGAGCCGAAGACTCCCCGTCCCAAGCTGCCCTTAAAACCTCAGATGAAAGGCAAAACTCATGACTCAGCCACGGTCAGCAACAGCGCTCGATCAAGTTGTCGCAGCCAATGCCACCTATTCCAAGAACTTTGGCGATAAGGGAAAGCTTGCACTACCGCCGGCACGTCGATTCGCCATTCTCACCTGCATGGACGCTCGACTCGATCCGGCGAAATACGCGGGCCTCGCCGAGGGTGACGCTCACGTCATCAGGAATGCTGGTGGTCGGGCCAGCGACGACGCCATCCGCTCACTGGTAATCTCCCACAAACTGCTCGGCACTATCGAATGGTTTGTCGTGCATCACACAAATTGCGGCATGGAGCTCTTCAGTGATGAGATCATGGCCGATCTCCTCGAGGATGATCTCGGAACCGCCGAGTTTAACGGCAAGACATGGTCGAATCCGCACCATGGCGGGGGAAGCCCAGCCGGGCGGTTCATCAAATGGCACACCATTCACGATCAGTCAGGTAGTGTCGTGCAAGACGTCCGACGCATTCGCGAGCATCCACTGGTGCCGCGACACATTCCGATCTACGGCTTCATCTACGACGTGAAGAGTGGCGCCCTTAATCGGGTGGAGGAGGCTTTCATCGCCGGCCGCCCGCAATAGCGGGCGGTTTGGTGACGCATTTCGGTCGCGTCAATCGCGACATCCACGATCGGCTTCCGGCCGCAAAGTCGGTCGTGGCGCGTCGTTAAGCATGAAATTGCGGGCTTGCAAAGGCGCCAGAACTTTGCGTGTCCGTACTCGCGATCGCGTTGCTCGCTTCGTATGATCCAGCTCGCGGTACGATCCTCCTGAACGTGAGCCGAACTTTGGCGCCGGTCTCGCCGATGGTCTCTATCGGCTATTCGTGATGACCGTAACCTAATAGTTGTCCAAACACGATTCCCCAAAACTGTCGAGCGTTCTCGCGCTCGGCTGCGTTGAGAAACAAGACAAGGGTCCGATGATCGTGACAATGCTTCTCGGCACTTCGATCGACGCCGTGTCCTGAGACCAGCCCTTTGAATGAGAAGGCCACCTGCGCCACTGCTGTCGCGTATGTATAGACGCGGGTCGGCACTGCAAGTCCGAGCACCTCATCGAGGACCAGCTGGTTCATACCAAAGGTCTTTTCTGGGCAAATGAACCCCGTCAATTCATAAATGGATAGTGGCGCGACCGTCGAAACCTGCCGACGCGCCGTGTTCTCACGGGCAGTCGGTCATGCCATTGGCAGGGGCGATGAAATCCGTCAATCCTATAGCTCGGCGGCCGAGGGATTGGGCTCCCTAGTGCCGCTTTCGTCGCCCCAAGAGAGCTGGATCTCGCTGGATTAGATTTGCCCATTGCTTCGTATACGAGGGACCAGTGCACCATTAGACAAAAGCGCGAGTTAACGGGGAGCTGAGCGTTTAGGAATGACCACCGTTCGACAGGTACTGAAAGAGAAGGACCGCGGGCTTTGGTCCGTTCATCCGGACAACAGCATTCATGACGCCATGAAGGTGATGATGGAGCGTGACATTGGATCACTTCTGGTTATTGCGGACACGAGGTTGCTGGGTATCGTCACGGAGCGGCAATTCGCGCGCAGTGTCATCTCCCATTGCGAGTCATCGGCCGGTATTACAGTGTCGAAAATCATGGAACCGCCAATTCCAAGTGTCGGTCCGAATGAC
>Ga0126371_10005798_pt1 | contig 10975 bp, 7 predicted proteins | sample PanSoiMetaPlot_4_FD_110145 | JGI IMG/M metagenome (GOLD analysis project Ga0126371, IMG submission 110145) | Tropical forest soil microbial communities from Panama - MetaG Plot_4 | ecosystem: Environmental > Terrestrial > Soil > Tropical forest > Bulk soil | place: Panama | collected 2016-02-17
AGGATGTCGATGCGCGCGCCAAACGAGGTATTCAGCTGGCATCAGAAAAGACGAGTTTGGCTGACCAGCACGCCAGTGACGCTTCCGGCAAAGCGCAACTGGCCCAGACCGCTGCCAACACTGCATCGTCACGTGTTGGTGCCGTCGAGCGGACCATTAACAACCTGGACCAATACAAGGGAACCGCGCAGACTGAGATCCGTTTTCACCCCGGCCAGACTGTGTTGAGCAAGAGCGCCAAAGATGCCTTGGATCAAATGGCTGATCCGCTAAGAGGACAGCAGAGCTACATCATTGAAGTCCGCGGATTCTCACCAGGGCAGGGACAGACGGCGGTCCGCAGCTCTCAGCGGATGGCCGATTCCGTCGTGCGTTACCTGGTGCTTACACACAACATTCCTCTATATCGCATCTATGCAATGAGCATGGGAAACGCCGGGCCAAATGGTGAGAAGCGTGCCACCGCAGCTCGTGTAGAAGTCAACGTCTTAAAGAATGACTTGGGAACCTCGGTGCAGCGATAAACTCTCTAATATTTCCCGGGCGGGCCACTATGGCTCGCTTTTTTACTTGTCGGGAAGCCTACCAAAAGGCCTATAATACCGCCGCGTTGTGATCGTAATCACAGATCGTAAATGGAGCTTTCCCCATCATGGCAAGAAACGTTTCGCTTCTTCCCTCAAACTTGAGCGGAACGTGCAAGTAGGACTCTCTGTACTAGAGAGTCTCGGCATAAAAGTGCTTCGTCCGGTTTCCAGATAAGCAAGGATCCAGACGCGCCGCCGGCGAGCAAAAACTTGCAAGACGTGAGGATTGGCTATGAGTTTTGCCGATCAGGGGATAGTTACGTCAAAAGCGATTACAACCGAATCTCCACAGAACTCTGCCCGGTGGATCACTCCGCGCAATGTTCTGAGGTTGGGGATCGCCGTCGTTGCGCTCCACATTTTCCAGGAAGCCTTTCTCGACGCCGCAGCCAGTTCTCTGATTGCGAATCTTTTGCAGATCTTCTCCGCCCTGCTGGCGGCCACGACGTGTTTCGTTGCGATTCGAAGGAGTTCCGGCTTCACGCGGTCCTTCTGGCTCTTGATCGGACTGAGCTTCCTGGTGTGGACGGTTGCTGATCTCGGCTGGATGTACTACGAGTCTTTGCGGCACATTTCTCCCCCTCGAGATTCGATCTTCCATTTTCTAGGGGACTGCCGATCGCTGTTTCTTGCCATTGCGCTATTGCTCGATCCGATGGATGAGTGCCCTTGGTATTTCTTCGACTTAGCATCGTTCCTCGATACCATACAACTGTTCATCGTATTCTTCCTGATTTACCTGGGCTGGTATCACGTTCCGTCCCTGCATGCAAGCTTGGCGCTCTCGGTGGTGCGGTCCGATCAGATCGAGATCGGCGAGGCCTGTGCGGTAATTGGTTTGGCAGTGCTGCAGGTCTTCCGCGCGCGAACTCCAGAACTTCGAAAACTTTACGTCAGCTTCCTGGTTTGTTTTGCTCCGCTGTCCATCGGAGTCTTGTTCACCGATTACAGAGAACTAAGACTGTCCCAGGAAATTCGCACCGGTACTTGGCTTGACCTCTGGTGGACGATACCGTTCCTAATGACAGCTTTCTGGGCGGCGCAGTGGCGGCAGCCCGAAAGTCTGTTCGACAGCCAAGAAGCTCCACAACCGTTCTTCAGTACTTTGTTCGAGAACACGATCTATGCCGCGGGCCCCCTCATCGTGCTGCTGCAGGTCACACAACTCGGGCCAGAGTGGCGCACGCTCAGTTTCATTCTCTTGGGTATCTCGATTTTCAGCTTCGGTGTGCGTTTGGCCCTCAGCAAGTTTCGCGAGTCCCGTGCAACTCTTCGCATTCAACAAGCGACGGAAGCTTTGGTGGCGAGCGAGGATCGTTACCGCGATCTGGTCGAACACAGTGAGGACTTGGTATGTACGCACGATCTGCACGGGACCCTCCTTTCGGTGAATCCCGCGCCCGCTCGTGTACTCGGCTACGAAGTCGCGGAACTTCTCCAAACACCCATGCGCAACTTGGTGGCACCAGAATTCCGTGAGAAGTTCGACGCCTATCTGGAGCGCGTGACAACAGCCGGATCCGATAAGGGGGTTCTCTGTGTTCTGACCAAAAACGGCGATCGCAGATTGTGGCAATACAGCAATACGTTACGCACCAAGGGAGTGCCTTCCCCGATCGTTCGAGGGATGGCGCACGATATCACCGAGCGCAAGCGCGCAGAGGTGGCCTTCCGCGCTTCTGAGCAGCGCTATCGCGTTCTCTTTGAGAAGACCGTGGCGGGCGTCGGAATCATTTCTTTGGGGGGACGTGTCCTCGACTGTAACGATGCTCTGGCCCGTATGTTCGGGCATCACGCAGCTGCGGAAATGCGAGGGCGGGACATCCGCGATTTCTATCGCGACCCGGATCAGCGAGAGGAGCTTTTGGCGGAATTGCAATAAAATGGGCTATTCCTGAACAAGGAGTGGGAGTTTCAACGATCCGACGGTAGCCCATTTTGGGTATCAATGAGCAGTATTTTGATGTCCGTGGATCAAGGCGATCCCGTGACTCAGACTACTGTGTTTGATGTTACCGAACGCATGTGGGCCGAAGAAGCGCGGAAGGAAGCGGTTCGAGCCTTGCGGCAACGGGAAGAGCATTTCCGCCTCCTGGTCGAGCAGGCCTACGATGGCATCTTCGTGACCGATCCGACCGGCAAGTTCGTTGACGTGAATTCAGCAGCTGCGGCGATGGTGGGCTACACCCGAGAAGAACTGTTGCAGCTCTCGACAACGGATATGGTCGATGCCGCTGCGGTGCAGGCTGTGCTACGCGAACGAGAACTCGTTCAGCATGGGCAGGATGTCCGCACCGAATGGATGGTTCGCAGGAAAGATGGCTCCTACTTTCCTGGCGAGGTGACGGGAAGAAGGCTCCCCAATGGACAAGTCCAGGGAATTATCCGCGACATGACGGAGCGCCGGCGCGTCGAACAAGAGCTTCGCCACAATGAGGAACGCTTTCGCGTCGCGCTGACAGACTCTCCCATTACCGTTTTCAATCAGGATCGCGACTTACGCTACACCTGGATTTACAACCCGCTGCTTTACTGGCAGCACGACGTCCTTGGCAAGACCGACGAAGAAGTTCTCGGGAAGAAGAAAGCCGCGGTTCTGACTGCTCTAAAAACCCGTGTGTTGAAAACCGGCACCTCGGCTCGGGAAGACGTGGTTATTCAGGCGAATGAAAGTAGCTATGTCTTCGATATCACGGTCGAACCTGTCTTCGACACCCAGGGGAACGTGGTAGGCATCACCGGAGCATCCGTCGACATCGCCCGCCTGCGCGATATGGCCGATCGACTCCAGGCATCCCGCGACCAGATTGCACGCGAAAAAGCATATCTGGAAACCGAGATCAAGAGAGAACTCGGATTTGAAGACGTAATTGGGCAGAGCCCCGTTCTCAAAGAGGTCCTCAGAAAAGCTCAAATCGTTGCTCCGACGGATTCCACGGTCCTCTTGCTGGGTGAGACCGGAACTGGAAAAGAGTTGATTGCCCGCTCCTTGCATGCTCTGAGCACACGTAAAGACAGGACCTTCGTCAAACTCAATTGCGCGGCGGTTCCGTCGGACCTGTTAGAGAGTGAACTCTTTGGGCATGAGAAGGGCGCCTTTACTGGGGCGATCAGCCAAAAAGTTGGACGCATCGAGCTCGCCGACAAAGGAACCCTCTTTCTCGACGAGATCGGTGAGATGCCGCTGGAACTGCAGCCAAAGCTTTTGCGCGTGCTGCAGGATCGTGAGTTCGAGAGGCTGGGTGGTATCAGGACTCTAAGGGTCAACGTGCGCATCGTCTCCGCAACCAACCGCGATTTGCGCCAGGACGTCGACGACCGAAAATTCCGAGAAGACCTTTTCTACCGCCTCAACGTCTTCCCCATTGAATTGCCCGCGCTACGCGACCGTAAGGAAGATATTCCCATGCTGGTCCGTCATTTTGTGGACAAGCACGCGGCCAAGATGGGCAAGCACATCGATGCCATCTCAGATGAGGTGATCCAGGTTCTGAAGAATTGGAGCTGGCCGGGAAATGTCCGCGAACTCGAAAACATGATCGAGCGTATGGTGATCCTCAGCAAGGGGCGTGTTCTCGCCAGACCGCCCGCGGACCTTGTGGAAGCGAGTCACGCGGACGAGGATCATCTCACCGAGATGGAGCGCGAGCACATTATCCGTGTTCTGCGCGAAACGAACGGCGTCCTCTCCGGAATCGACGGCGCCGCCGTTCGTCTCGGACTGAAACGTACCACGCTGCAATCCATGATCAAGAGGCTAGGCATCGAAGCCCACGAATATCGCGGCCGCGGCAACGCTTAAGTGGGCATGAGTTCACTCATGTCGATAACTCCCTAAGACAAAACGTAGCCGCGAAGCGGCGGAAGAATGCAGCCCACGGCGCAAGCCGTGGGAGAGAAAGATGGGAGTTGGACAAGCCCCGAAGGGGCGAAAGAAACGCTACGGCATAAGCTCCTCCGGAACGACCGCGATTCATTTCGCCAGCCGGTTATATTTCTTCAGCACTTCCCGCATCCGGTCGTGAGGCAAAGCAATCACCGCGTGATTGTTGATCCCGGTCATCGTCTCCGCTGCGACCATGGCGTTAATGACCGCCTCTTCCGTGGCCTGGACCGTTGCCAGAAAGACCGGGTCGAGTGAATCGTTCGGCAGCATTGTGAGTTGATGCAGTCCCTTGGTACCAACCGCTCCCGGATTCGCCGTCGAGAATGCAATAAAAATGTCTCCGGATCCATCGCCCGAGTAGCTTCCATCGCGCCCGAGTCCCAGTGAGATCTTCTTCGCGACCCGCTTCAGTTGTGTTGGAATCAGTGGCGCGTCGGTTGCGACCACGACAATAATCGACCCGATATCGTTCTGCCAGATCGTGTGCTCGGGAATCTCTCGTCCCACGTTAATCCCGGCAATCCGCAGTTGCTCCCGCGATCCATAGTTGCATTGCACCAGCACTCCGACCGTATAACCCCCGGCCTTCGCGTCGAGGACGCGCGAACTGGTGCCAATGCCTCCCTTAAACTCATTGCAGATCATTCCCGTTCCGCCGCCGACATTCCCCTCTTCTACGAGGCCACTATGAGCGACATCGAGCGCATGCCAGGCATCTTCCGGCTTCACGTGAAATCCGTTGATGTCGTTGAGGTATCCATCCCATGTCTCTGCCACCACGGGAAGCGACCACCAGTAGCCTTCCATATCGGGGGAGCCGTGCTTGACCTTCCATGAAATGACAGCGTCTCGCACCACGCCGACGCTGTGCGTGTTCGTGATCATTACGGGACCATTCAGAAATCCGGAATCGTCGACCCATGTGGTGCCGGTCATCTCGCCATTGCCGTTGAGCGTGAACCAGGCTGCAAACACGGCGTCGTTGCTGTTCTTGCCCCGCGGATGAATCGCCGTCACCCCAGTCCGCACTGGGCCTTTGCCGACCACAAGCTTGCCCTCGCCAGAGATGAGCGTGGTGTGCCCCACTTCAACCCCCTTCACATCGGTGATGGCATTAAACGGACCAGGAGTTCCATCGAATGGCACGCCAAGGTCGCGCGCACGAGGCTTGGTCTCAGCAGAGAGGTTGAGGATAAATAAGGGGATTACGGCGACGAGCACGAACCCGCGTAGTGGCCAACGATACATGAGGCCTCCGGCAAAGCAGGCAGTATATCGGAACAACCAACCAACCGGCATGTTCAGCCACATTTCTGGCCTGATCCCGGGGACAGGCGATTCTTTCCTACATCTGCTCCGGAGTACAATCGCATCAAACCCGCTTTTGGGAGACAACTATGGATAGCTGGAAGAAGGCTTTGGTCATGGGTTCGATTGGGTCAGCAGCACTCCTATTTATGAAAAAGAAGTACCCTGCCGGCGTGCTGGCCACAGGTGTGGGTTTGGCCGTGCTGGCGTCGGAGTATCCCGACAAATTTGAGAAAGTGCGCCGCTCGCTGCCGGATTATTTCGATCGCGGCATGCAGGTCATGGAAATGGCCGCCAAAGCGGGAAAGAGAATCACCGAAGCCGCCGGACGCAGCGCCATCGACGCCTGGGACGAAATCGGCGGATAAACCCGACCTCGACCGCGGACCTCAGCCCTCCGACCCTGGTGCAAGTAAGATAGCCCTCCGACCTTGCTGTCTATGGTGCAAGTACGATTCGTATCAGGGCACGCATTTATGCGTGCCGCAAGCGTCCTCAAATCAAAGCGCCTTTAGACGTGGGTCTTGAATTTCTGACTTGCACCACGGACAGCTAGTCTCGGGAACCAAATGTAAGCACCGCTCTGCGCGTGAACTCCGGCCAAGATGCTTGACTGATGTCAAGGGTCGGAAGTCCGAGGTCCGAGGTCCGTTTTCAATCAATACCAAGCTGCTTGCGCGCATCCGGACTGAGTCTCTCGGGCGTCCACGGCGGAGCCCACACAACATTCACCGCAGCATTCCGGATGCCCGGCAATTGCTCCAGCCGCGACTTCACCTGCATGCTGATGTTGACGTGCTCGGGGCAGCCTTGTGCCGTCAGAGTCATGTCGACAGACACGTCCTGCTTCTCCTCGGGCGCGGGTTCGAAGTTGACCTTGTAGATCAGTCCCAGGTCGACGATGTTGACCGGAATCTCCGGATCGTAGCAACTCTTCAGCGCGCTCAGGACATCTTGTTCTGTCACCGGCATGGGGAATACTCCTTGTTTCTTCAGTTTACAACGGGGAGCCGTTATCCTTACGACATGACATCTGAGACCCGGCACAAAATCCAGTTAGCTTTTCTGGTCGCCTTCCTGCTGGCCACCGCGCGCGCCGGCTACATTTTCTATCAGCGGCATCAAGACCGATTGGCCCTCCAGTACCAGAAGCAGTCCCACGACGTCGGCTATTCCAATGCCGACTATTACGTCAATCCCAAGAAGCTCTATCCCTACGACGTAAAGAGTGCGAAACAGCTCACGCAGCAACCTGTGTGGGTGAAAGAAGGTTATCGCTACACCTATTACGACTATGAACCTGTCGCCAAGCGCGTGGACTTTGGACATGAATCCGGCACGCTCGGCCCCATCGAAAAACTCGCTATCACTGACGTAGTCGTTGCTTCAAACAAAGTCTCAGGCCAGCCCAAACAGGTCGTCGCAGTTTTTCAGAAGGCAGGGAAGTCGTCCGCCGTTCCCATCGGATATGAATCTGACGGCGAGTACAAAATCTATTCCGACGAGATTTTCTTCATTGAGGATCCACACAACCTCTACAAGCACTGGTCGCCAGATGTATGGCAAGCGGTCGAGCAGCATCAGGTCAAGCCCGGCATGAACGAGATGCAAGCTGATTTCGCTATCGGCATGGGCATTCCCGATGCCGGTGACACTTCCTACCAGAAAACTGTGCACTATCCGAACGGAGGTAGTCCGCTAGTAGTCGTCTACCAGGACGGCAAGGCAGCGGAAGTCAAACCTGGAACTCCCGCCTCATAGATTGTGCGGGGTGCGCAACAGTCGTGGGAAGATGCAGTTGCTTAGCGGAAGCGCCGAATAAACAGCGTGTGCCGCTCGGATCGGTAGAATCCAATTCCGTAGATCGTGGCCTTGCCCTTCGTCGAGTAAATCACCTGCCGGATCCGCAGGACCGCCGTACCCCGTGGCACCTCAAGTAGGTCCGCGATATTCGCCTCGGCCGTGGTTGCGTCGACCTCCTCGTCCGCGTAAGCGAGCTCCACGCCGAATTCCTGCTGCAGCGTGCCGAACAGGGAAGTCCTGCCCAGAGGCACGTTGACCAGCCCGGAAAATTCTTTCGCTGGCAGATAACAGGTCTCGAGCGCAAATGGTTCATCGCCGGTTTCGCGCAAGCGTTCGATCTTTACCAGGGCGCTGGTCGCAGGCAAACCCAGCCGGGCTGCCACTTCCACCTCATGATCCAGAATCTTGGCCGTCAGCACACGCGAGCGCGGATTCAGCCCGCGGCTCGACATCTGCTCCGTGTAGCTCATTAACTTGTTAAAGTGGATTTTCGGAGCCGCTACAAATGTTCCGGCCCCGCGGCGGCGTTCGACCAGTCCCTCGCGCTCCAGACCGGCTAGGGCATGGCGCGCGGTCATGAGGCTAACCTTATGCAAACGCGCAAGTTCACGCTCTGATGCGACCGCTGTTCCCGGTTGCAATTCCAGCGATTCAATGCGTGTCCGAATAGCGTTTTGAATCCGCTTGTAGACTGGCGTTCCGTTGCGATGAGGTCCCGGCATCACGTCAACTTTCTGGCCTAAAGCCGTGGCTTCTGCGCGACCCATACTAATTGCTAGCCGCGTTATCGTGCTATAGCTTCTCATGTGCTATATAGCTCATTTAAATCTCAATGTAAAGCCAAAAACCCAAAGTGTCCATCCACGACATCCATATCGCTATAGAGCGGTATCGAGAACCCACACTTTTAAATGGTCCCTGCGTTCCTATCACAAAAACACTCTTCCGTCGTTGTGTGATCGCAATCTGCGGGTTTCTTAACAGTGCTCATGCTTGCCGATCTGGCAGTTTTCAAACCGACGCCCAATTTATGATATAGAGCGCTTCCTAGAATTGTGGCAGGCACAATTTTAACCAAGTAATGCGTTTTTTTCTTGACGATAATGGTCCATGTGCTATATAGCATATTCGAATAGTATTAGAACACCCTACTGTCACCCCATGACTAACCCAGGTCGACGCTCGCCGAGGAGATTGTTGTGATGAAGCAAGATGTGAAGGTTCAATATCTAACTGATTTCGCCCAAAGAGGCTGGAGCCTCTCTCTCGCACTGATACTGATCGTACTTAGTCTTTCGATCCTGGCTGTAGGACAGGAACTCGCAGCTACGCTCAACGGTACCGTAACCGATCCCACTGGAGCGATCGTGCCGGGAGCTACGGTCCTGGTGCACAACGACGACACTGCCGCCGATGTTCGCACCGTCGTTACCAGCGGCGATGGCTTCTACAACGTCACCAATCTTCCCGCCGGGCACTACACCGTGACGGTGAATAGTCCAGGTTTCCAAAATTTTGTAGCAAAAGGAATAATTCTCTATACCGCGGAAAAGCACACCCTGAACGTGGACCTGAAGGCGGGAAGGGTCAGCGAAACCGTCGAAGTCACGGCCGGAAACCCTCCGATTCAGACCACCACCGCCGAGCAATCCGGTACGGTGACCGGCGAGCAGGTTCGCGAACTCGCCCTGAATAATCGTAACTTCGAGCAACTCGTCCTGCTGCAGCCGGGCGTCGCCAATCAGCTTCCTGACAAGGTCGGATTCGGCCTGCAGAACAACACTGCCATCTCCATCAACGGAGCCCGCACCGGAGCCAATAACTGGACCGTCGACGGCGCCGACGTCAACGACAGCGGATCCAATGGGACCTTGCTGAACACGCCGGGCATCGACGCCATCCAGGAATTTACCCTGGAGCGCAGCAACTACGACGCCGCCTTCGGACGCAGCGGCGGTGGCCAGATTCTCGTTGCCACCAAGTCCGGCACCAACCAGTTCCACGGCAGTGCCTACGAATTCAACCGCAACAATTACTTCAATGCGAACACGTTTGGTGACCGGCAAAATATCGCTTCTGGTCAGCCTTGGTCTCAGAACCAGACTCCCATCGAGCGCTACAACGACTACGGATTTACAATCGGCGGCCCGTTGTTCGTTCCTAAGGTTTACCACCCCGAAAAGAACAAAACGTTCTTCTTCTGGTCGGAAGAGTGGCGCAAGGCGAGCATTCCCGCTACGAATACCATTAACGTGCCCACGGCAGCAGAACTGAGCGGCGTTTTCAAGAGTCCGATTCCCGTCGCACCCACAGGCTGCGTGACTGCTTCAGGGGGCACTTACACTATCAATCAATCCTGCTATAGCAAGAACGCGGCAGCGTATCTCAACGCGTTCATGTCCAAATATCCCGCTAACTCAGACGGCCTGCTGATCACTCCCTACAGCCAGCTCAACAATTTCCGCCAGGACATCATTCGCTTGGATCAGAATGTCGGCGATAAGGTCCGTCTCTATGCCCGGTACATGGAAGATGTGGTTCCGCAGAATCAGCCGTTCTCTCTGTGGGGCGGCAATAACTATCCCGGCGTTGAGAACACTTCTATCAACGCGCCGGGTCGCAACCTGGTGGTGAATGCGACCGCCAATATCAACCCGCGAGTCGTCAACGAAGTCGAATTTGTGAACGCGTGGGGAGCCATTAACTCCGACCTCACCAATGCGATTGCGAACACTCCTTCCTTTACCAGCCAACTCACAAACAACACGCAATTCTCGGATCCATACGGACGGGCACCGAACGTCACCATTGAGGGCCTGACCGGATTGGGTAACGGCAGCGCTCCCTACCACGAGCGAAATATCGACCGAACCCTGTTCGATAACCTTTCCATTCAGCATGGGAACCACACCGTGCGGACTGGATTCACGGCCATGTGGATGCAGAAAACTGAGAATGGCGATGGAGGTGCGGCCAACTTCAGCTTCAGCAGCGCCAATAACGGTAACCCGGCGTTCGCCAACTTCCTCCTCGGTCAAGCCGACTCCTACAGTCAGCAGAGCCACGACACGGTCCCGCACCTGCGCTATCTCAACTTCGAAGCGTATGTCCAGGACGATTGGAAGGTTACCCGGCGCCTGACACTAAACTTGGGCGTTCGTTACAGCTTCTTCCCGTCTCCCACCGACAGCAACAACACTCTCGTCAATTTCGATCCTAATCTCTATAGCCCCTCCGTCGGACAGGCACTGTTAATTGATCCCAGCACCGGCAACATGGGAGCCGCGAACGCGAATGCCGCGACCTACGCCAACGGTCTGATCTTCCCGAAAGGTGCCGCTTGCTCAGCAGCTCAGGCCATCAGCAGCACAGTCAGTTGCTCTCCGTTTGG
>Ga0126371_10005799_pt1 | contig 10973 bp, 8 predicted proteins | sample PanSoiMetaPlot_4_FD_110145 | JGI IMG/M metagenome (GOLD analysis project Ga0126371, IMG submission 110145) | Tropical forest soil microbial communities from Panama - MetaG Plot_4 | ecosystem: Environmental > Terrestrial > Soil > Tropical forest > Bulk soil | place: Panama | collected 2016-02-17
CACGGCTATGCTCACCCGCGGAGATTCGGGATTACCTCACATTTGGGCGTGCTGCTAGAGACGCCGACGATTGGCTGCGCGAAGTCGCTGCTGATTGGAGAACACGATCCGCTTCCGTCAAGTGCAGGCGCGTGGACCGAGCTTCGCGACAGAGGGGAAGTGATTGGAGCAGTGCTTCGCACGCGGAGGAATGTAAAACCGATTTACGTGACGCAAGGGCACCGCATCTCGCTGCGGACCGCACTAAAGTTTGTGAAGGCTGTCATGGATGGCTACCGAATCCCGCGGCCCACGCGCGACGCGGACCATTTTGTCGCGGTTGTAAAGCGCGGAGAGTACGCGAGTCAGCGCCAAAAACCGAACCGGCATTTGCACCACACGGCTTGACGCGGACTACTGCGCGCGGTGCTCCATGGGGATGTAGCTGCGTGTGTCTTCGCCGAGATAAATCTGCCGCGGACGAGCGATTTTCTGTTCCGGGTCGAGGAGCATTTCCTGCCATTGGGCGATCCAGCCGGAAGTTCGCGGAATAGCGAAGAGCACCGGGAACATGGTCACCGGGAAGCCCATGGACTGGTAAATGAGACCGGTGTAGAAGTCCACGTTGGGATAGAGCTTGCGCTTGACGAAATAATCGTCTTCGAGCGCGATGCGCTCGCATTCGAGCGCGATATCAATCAACGGATTGCGGCCCATGACGTCGAAAACTTCGTAGGCGATGCGCTTGACGATCCTAGCGCGGGGGTCGTAGTTCTTGTAAACGCGGTGGCCAAAGCCCATCAATTTTTTATCGCCGGACTTGACCTGCTTGACATATTCAGGGACGCGGTTGACGGAGCCGATTTCGAGCAACATGCGGAGGACGGCTTCGTTGGCGCCTCCGTGGCGCGGGCCGTAAAGAGCGGCTGTCGCGGCGGCGATGGCGGAGTAGGGATCCACTTCCGAGCTTCCTACACCGCGCATGGCGCTGGCGGAGCAATTCTGCTCGTGATCTGCGTGGAGGATGAAGAGAATATCCAAGGCGCGCTCAAGAGTGGGATTCGGGCGATACTTAAGTTCGGTAGTGCGGAACAACATGTTCAGAAAATTGCCCGTGTAGCTCAGTTCGTTGTCGGGGTAAACATAAGGCATGCCCAAGCTGTGCCGATACGCGAATGCCGCCATCGTAGGCATCTTACCGATCAAGCGAAACGTTTGTTTACGACGAGATTCCTGGTCGAGAATATTCTTCGCGTCTGGATAAAAAGTGGAGAGCGCGGCAACGGCGGAAATGATCATGCCCATTGGATGAGCGTCGTAATGAAAGCCGTCCAAAAATTTCTTGATGCTCTCATGAATAAAAGTGTGGTGGGTTACGTGATATGTCCAATCGTCCAACTGCGCGCGACTCGGCAGTTCGCCGTGCAAAATCAAATAAGCCGTTTCGAGATAAGTGCTCTTTTCCGCGAGCTCTTCAATCGGATAACCGCGATAGCGAAGGATTCCCTTGTCTCCATCTATGAAAGTAATGCGGCTGATGCATGAAGCGGTGTTGGTGAACGCCGGATCGTAACTCATCATGCCGAAGTCTTCGGGGTTCACTTTGATTTGGCGCAAATCGAGGGCACGAATGGTGTCGTGCTGGATGGGGACTTCGTATTGCTTGCCGGTGCGATTGTCGGTAATGGTCAGGCTCTCGCGGCGCGCCGTGGACTGTTTCTCCTCGGCTGGGGCGGAAATGGGCTTTGTAGGACTCACCTTCTTGGCCTCCCGAATCACTCTTGTTCGATGCAAACTTCAGGATGATTACGCCCCAGTTTACACCCAAGGGTACAGAAGTGAATGACTTTCGCGATGCTATTTTCGAAAAAGGTCAAGACGAAAACGGATTTCCATTCGGGCACGCATGGAAGACACGCGCAGGCTTGGTGCGTGTTATTCAGAGATATTTTGGGCCGAGGAAACGCACTGTTCATCCATTTCGGCTGAACGTTCGCACCGGTTTCGTCCGAGCGCCTTTGCGCGGTACAGGGCCCCATCCGCGTTGCGGAGCAATTGGGCGGGTGTTGTCGCAATTGCTGGGTTGAACGCGACTACGCCGAAGCTTGCGGTTACGGCGATATCTCCGTCACCCGTTTGTATCGGTGCGGAGTCGATGCCCTTGCGAATTCGCTCGGCTTGACGGAGGGCCGAATCCCCATCGCAGGCGGGAAAAATAATCAGGAATTCTTCGCCTCCGTAGCGGCCCACGCAATCGTATGGGCGAACGGATTTCAGCATGCGCTGAGCAATCTCCTGGAGCACAAAGTCGCCAGCGAGATGACCGTAGCGATCGTTCACCTTCTTGAAGTGATCCACGTCGCACAGGACGATTCCGACAGAGGACTTCTCGCGCTGGCTGCGCGCCAATTCGCGCGTCAGGAATTCGACGGCGGCACCGCGGCTGGACGTGCCGGTGAGGACGTCGTGCGTAGCCTGAAAATGCAAGGCGTCGCGGGCGGCGATCAGTTCATCCTGGGTGCGAAGAATGCGCTCCGCGACACGCAGGCGCGCTCGAAGTTCGTCCACATCGAAAGGCTTGGCGAGATAGTCGTCGGCGCCGGCGTTGAGGCCGAGCAACAGATTGTGCTTTTGCGCATGAGCGGTGAGCAGCATCAGGAAGGTGTAAGCGCGCCCGGCGCGAGCGCGCACTCTGCGGCAGACTTCGATTCCTTCAAGTTCCGGCATGGTCCAGTCGAGAATGGCGATGCGGGGAGAATCTTCGGCGGAAAGGAGCGCCCACGCATCAGCGCCGTTAGCCACGGCGATGACCTGATAGCCCCATTTGTGCAAGAGCTGTTCGAGAACGCGGCGCGAAACAGGTTCGTCTTCGGCGATCAAAATTTTCATTGGGATGTGCTCCTTGGTTATTCCTTTTCCGCTGAAACAAGGTCATGGCTGGCGTGAGCGAGCCTTTGCAGATCATTTTTGAGCCGTCGCACTTCGGTGCTTAAGCGCGCAAAATCGGCCTCTGCCGCCGAAAAATTATTCTGGACAGCGTCCTGCTCCAGCTTTTTCGCCGCCTTATAAGGCTCCGCGTCGGTGAAATTGCCGATGGAGCCCTTCAATGTGTGCGCTGTTTTGGCAGCGACGCTGGCGTCGCGACGCTCGATGGCCAGGGCGACCTGCCGCATCAAGTCGTTGGTTTCTGCTTCGAAAAGCTCAATAATTTCGACGAGGAATTGGCGGTCGCCCTGGCAGCGCTCGAGCAGTTTGTCTTCGTCGGCAAAGGTCGAGAGCCTCTCAGGGCGGTCCGCGTTGATGTTGATTGAGTGTGGGCGCAGCGCATTGGCGATAGCTGCATTTGGGCAGCAACGGTCCATGACGCCGAATAGTTCCGCGGCGCGCAGAGGTTTTGAAACATAGGCGTCCGCGCCTGCTTCGAGGCAGCTCTCGCGATCTCCACGCATGGCGCGCGCGGTAACGCTGATGATGGGCAGATGTGCTCCTGATTTTTTCTCACTGTCGCGAATCCTGCGAATCGCTTCCAGGCCGTCCATCTCAGGCATCTGCGCGTCCATAAGAACCAAATCAAACTTTTCGTGTTCGACGGCCTCAAGGGCTTCCTTGCCGTTCATCGCCGTGGCAATCGAATGCCCCTTTTTTTCGAGCAGCTTGGTGGCGAGACGGCGGTTCACGTCGTTGTCTTCAGCAAGGAGAATGCGCAGCCTGTGATAGCTACCGGCACCGACCGAGGGCACGGTTTCAACAAGGCGAGGTTCGGTGGGGACGTTTGCGATCGCGAACGGAGGTTCTTTCGCTAACGCCGGATTTTGCACCGGCGGAACAAAATTCATAGACGGGAGCAGCAGGCGCGTCGTGAAATGGAAATTGCTGCCCTCGCCTAATTTGCTTTCGACTTGCAAAGCGCCGCCCATTTGCGTCACGAGTCGGTGGGAAATTGCCAGGCCCAGGCCGGTGCCGCCGTACTTCCTGGTGGTGGACGCGTCGGCTTGAGTGAAAGCATCGAAAATGAGTTTCAGTTTGTCGGCGGCGATTCCTATGCCGGTGTCGCGCACATCGAAACGAAGTTCGGCGAGTTCGCGAGTGCGATTCTGGAGACTGGCCGAAACAGAGACCCTTCCTAGTTCTGTAAATTTGACGGCATTTCCGGCGAGATTGAAGAGCACCTGGCGTAAGCGGCCGCAATCTCCTATGAGCCACTCAGGGACATCGGAAGCTACGTTCCACGCGAGTTCGAGGCCTTTACGGCTGGCTGCGTGCGCCAATGTCTTTAGGGTCTGGCCGAGACTTTCCCGCAACGCGAAGGGCTCGGACTCAAGCTCCATTTTTCCTGCTTCGATTTTGGAAAAGTCGAGGATTTCGTTCAGCAGAGAGAGCAGAGCGTCGGCCGAAGAGTTGACCAGTTCCAAACACTCGCGGACTTCGGGGTTTAGGTCGGACTCCAGCGCCAGTTGGGTCATGCCGATGATGCCGTTCATCGGAGTGCGAATTTCGTGGCTCATGTTGGCGAGAAATTCGCTTTTCGCGCGATTGGCGCCCTCGGCGGCTTCCTTGGCGTTTCTGAGGGCATCCTCTGCCCGTTTGCGCTCGGTGACATCGTTATAGAGCACCAGGTTGCCGACTGTTTCGCCGCCTACGCGGAGGGAAATCGCATAGAGTTCGACGGGAACGAGAGTTCCATCCTTGCGGTGACGCTCGGTGATTGCTTGAACGACACCGCCAGCCTTACGGTGCTCCTCAAATTCCTCGAACTCGCGCTTGAATTGCGGCGGAAGGATCAAACTGTTCAACTCCGCGCCGATGAGTTCATTCTTCGAGTAACCAAATAGCTTCTCAAAAGCGCCGTTGCAGATTCGCACGCGGCCGGCGCTGTCGGAGGTCACAATTCCCAGAGGACTTGTTTCGATCAGAGCATTCAGATAGGCGGTACGTTCGGTGACGCGCTTTTCGAGATCGGAGCGAGCCTCGCGGAGCTCCTTATCTCGCGTTTGGATGCCGTCGAGCATTTGGTTGAACTGCTCATACAGGAAGGCAATTTCATCGCTGCCGGCGACAGAGGCACGCACGGAGTAATTTTTTTCAATTGAAACGGTGAAGGCGGTTCTCGCGAGTTCGAGGATGGGATTGGAGATGCCGCGCTGCAGCTTTGAACCTAGCATGAGCGCAACCGCGAGAGAAATCAGCAACGCTATCACGCCGATGACCGCCAGCCCTCTCTCCCGTTCCTCCAAATGAACTGTAGCCGACTCCAGATACACGGTTCCGATGACATTACCGTTGAGTGACACGGAAGAAAACGAGCGAATCCTTCCGCCGGCGATGGCGATGCTATCTGCTTCAGGCCGAGGCGGAAGATAAGATTTGACCGGGGAATCCGCGCTGTATGTGGCAAGAACTCTGGCGCTGGGCGTGTAAAGAACAGCGTGCAGTATGCGGGGATCTGCCTCAAGAGAGCGCAGAATTTTCTTTGCGGCTTCGTTATCACCGAGGGCGAGCGCTGCGGCCGAGTTGCTGCCCGTTAACCGAGTAAGAGTTCTCAAGGTGTCCAGTTGAGAGCGGCGGGCAATTCGAAGATCGTATATACCGAAAATCACAAACGCGGCGAGCAGAGCCATACAGCAGGTGAGGACAATAATGCGCATCAGCTTCGCGCGAATGGACCCGTAATGTTTTGAGCCGTTCAACTTAGTTTCCACGTCATAGATAATCGTTGCAAGAGTAGCGATGCGCTGATCCCGGCAAGGCGCGGCGACTACATACAACCATGAGTCAGCAGGAATGTGGCCACACGAGAAATGCCGGCGGGATGCAAGCAGTTGATTGTGCGAGACGTAGGAGCCGATGTGGATGGCAAATTTGGAACCATATGCGCGGGCATGTTCCGTCCGCGAGCGGTGTTCCAAAGCGAAACGCAAACGTACTATTCGGCAGGCTAAGTGCGAATTTGAGAAAAGCAAGATGTGTTACACTGCGCGGCTCGCTGATTTATATGCGCGGAATCTCCGCCTCAGGAGCCGTTCATGCGATTCGTCCTCGTCGTTTTGATATTCGTGGGCCTGTCTTTGCCATCGTTTGCGCAGTCTTCGGGCAATTCGGGCGCAACGTATCAGTTGAAACCAACCCCCAAAACAGTCAGCTGGGGATACTACTCTGCAAGCGCATCGCCGGTGCTCCGCGTTCATTCCGGCGATACGGTCGAGATTCAGACACTCCTGACGTCCAGCCCAAAGGCCCTCGCAAATGCCGGCGTGCTGGCAGATCAAATTGAGCAATCGCTGCGCGATATTTTTGACCAAGTGAAAGATCGTGGCCCCGGCGGGCACATTTTGACTGGCCCTGTTTATGTGGAAGGAGCGGAGCCAGGCGACGTGCTGGAGGTGCGCATTAAAGCAATTCAGCTGGCGATTCCGTACGCGTATAACGGCTTTGGGCCGGGCCGCGGGTTCCTTCCCGACGATTATCCGTACGGCAAAATGAAAATCATTCCGCTCGATAAGGACCGGATGGTTGCGCATTTCGCCGATGGCATTGAAATTCCGCTGCACCCGTTTTTTGGCAGTTTAGGCGACGCTCCGCCACCGCAGGCGGGACGAGTCAGCAGCGCGCCACCCTGGATGCATGCAGGGAATCTGGATAACAGGCTTCTGGTTGCGGGCAGCACGCTTTTCATTCCGGTGAACGCGCCGGGCGCGCTTTTCTGGGCGGGAGATGGCCACGCGGGACAGGGCGATGGCGAAGTGGACATCACCGCGCTCGAAACTTCCCTCGTCGGCACGTTTCAACTGATTGACCGAAAAGACATGCATTTGCTCTGGCCGCGCGCCGAGACTCCGGAGTCGTACATCAGCATGGGGATCAATGCAGATCTGGAGAAGGCGACGACGATGGCGGTGAAACAGATGATCGAATTCCTCGAACAGGAAAAGCATCTTTCGCGCGATGACGCCTACATGCTGGCCAGTGTGGCCGCCGACCTTCATATCAGCGAACTGGTTGACGGAAATGAAGTGGTCAGCATGGTGCTGCCGAAAGCGATTTTCGCTTCGCAAACTGCGAAGTAGCGCTGCGGCGCCGGACGCGCTGTTAGCGGGATAGTGCGTCGGATTCCGTTTCGGCCAGATCGAGAACGGAATCGAGTTTTGCAATTTTCAGAAGACGCAGAACACGAGGCAGAGCGCCGAAAAAGATACAGCGCCCGCCGGCCTTTCGGATCTTCGTACAATGCCGCACGAGGGAGCCCAAACCCCAGCTGTCCATGTCCGATACTCCCGACAGATTAATCGCCAGATTGCGAGCTCCTGAATCCAGCAGCTCTTCGATTGTTTGGCGAAATGCAAGCTCGCTATCGCCGATCATCAGCGCGCCGCGAAGATCGATGACCGTGGTAGCTCCGGATTTTCGAATGGTGATTTGCACGCTGGCCTCGGTTATGGCTGATGTTTTCGTTGTGGCAGAAATCGCTTATCGATTTTCGCGATGATCACGTAATTCGGATCGACCATTTCCGCCAGTCGTATGCGCGCGACTTTGGAGAGCAGTTCGTACGCATCCAGATTGCTCAATCCGTAATCCTGATGAATCCAGTTCACCAATTGGGCGAAGGCGATGCGCGAAGAATCGTCGAGCGGGCGTGTAATGCCGGCAGCCATGAGTTCATGATCGTTCTCGAAGCGCGGCCAGGCGATTTGCTGGTGCTTAATCACCTGAACTTGCAAGCGCACGCGCAAAGGGACTTCAATCGCGGTGCCGGCGACTTCGCCATCTCCCATCGCTGCATGGCCATCGCCGAAATAAAGGAGAGCGCCGGGAGCATTCACGGGCAGATACAGCGTGTTTCCCACGCTCGCTTCCGGTGCGTCCATATTGCCGCCGAAATTGCCGGGCACGACGGAACTGCGCGATTCGCCTTCCGCGGGCGCGACGCCAATGCAACCGAGGAACGGATGAATGGGAATCGCGGTGGTGAAATGTGAATCATCCGCCTGAAATGTGGCCATGTTTGTTTGCGGATCGATGGGATAAAACCAGATGCGCTCCGGGAGCGGCGCGTTGATCATTGGCGTCAGATCAGTGGAATTGAGAGCGCCGAAACCGGGAGCAAGCGCGCCGATGCCCTGCTTTCCATTCACGTTCAGCGAAAGGAAACGAATGGCGAGGGTGTCGCCGGGTTCTGCTCCGTCAATGGAAAAAGGGCCAGTCAGAGGATTGTCGCCCTTGGCCATGGAAAGCCTGTCGCCGCGATGTTGAATGGCGTCGCCGAAGCAATCGAGAGTGTTTGCCTCGATGATGTCGCCGGAGCGGACGTGAGCCACGGCGGGCATGGTGCAGTAGTTGTATTTGACGTTCTGAATCGTTGCGGCGTATTTGACGACGTTTGGATTCGCCGCGCTGGATTGCGCGAGCGCCGGCCGCGCAACGAGAATGCCCGCAACTGCTGCGAACACGAATAGGTTTTTAAGAGACACACCACCCTCCTTGGTTTTTTCGGCTGTGCGATTTTAGGCGAAGTGTTTTGCAGGGGAAAGTGCGAATTAGAGTGGCAGGTCGGCCTGCCGGCGTTGCGTTTGTTAGACAATCCGCAACATTCGGTCGATGGCGACGCGGGCGCGATTAGCAATTTCTTCAGGGACACGAATCTGAGGCTCAATGTTCGTCAGCGAGTGCAAGATGCGGTCCAGCGTGATGGTTTTCATGAATTCGCATACGGCGGCGGGATTCACGGGACGAAAAGTTTTTTGCGGCGCGGATTTGCGCAGGCGATGGAGCATGCCAACCTCAGTGCCGATGGCGAATTCGTCCGCCGGAGACTCGGTAATATGGCGCATCATGCCTTCGGTAGAAAGGAAAAATGTGCGTTCGCGAGGGAGGGTTCCGTCGGCGATGCGAGCCATGCATGAGGTGACGCATCCGCATTCGGGATGGATCAGCAGTTCGATTTCCGGATATTCGCCCATCATACGAAGAACCTGCTCAGGACGAATGGTCTTGTGCACATGGCAGGAACCGGGGTAGGCGATGATGTTTGGCCTGCCAGTCTCTTTTGCCACAGCGGCTGCCAGGAATTTGTCCGGAGCGAATAGAATCGGGCGATCGGCGGGAATCGCACGCACGACCTTGGCGGCATTTGCGGAAGTGCAGCAGTAATCGCTCTCCGCTTTGACCTCCGCTGACGTGTTTACATATGCAACGACGACGGCGTCAGGATAGCGCGCCTTCCACCCTCGCAATTCAGCCGCTGAGACGCTCGCAGCGAGGGAACATCCGGCGCGCAGGTCGGGCAGCAGCACAATCTTATCGGGGCACAGAATGGAGCCCGTTTCGGCCATAAAGTGCACGCCGCAGAAAACAATCACATCCGCCGGCGTGGAAGACGCTTGCTGCGAAAGCCCGAGGGAGTCCCCGACGAAATCGGCGACCTCTTGCACTTCGTCGCGCTGGTAATTGTGAGCGAGAATTACGGCGTTGCGCTCCTCTTTCAAGCGCGTGATGCGCTCCTGCTTCTGGCGGATCTCCTCCTGCGAATCGCAAACTTGCTCGATCGGCGGCAATGTGTACCGCGATTCGAAGGGGATGAAATGCGCTAGTTCACTCACGAGCCCTCGCTCTGGCCTATGGAATTAGTTTCGCGCTCAAATCGAGCGCCGCAGCGGAATGCGTCAGCGCTCCAACGGAAATTGCATCAACGCCGCTGGCGGCATAATCGGCCAGCGATTTCTCATCGATCTTGCCGCTTGCTTCTACAAGAAGCTGTTCGTGATACCGCAATCTTTGAAGTTCCGTCACTGTGGCCGCCGCTTTCGAAGCCGGAAAATTGTCGAGCATCAGAACCCACGGGCATTCAGCGTCCACCATGCGCTCGCCGCAGATCAGAGCGGCTACTTCCAGCGCCTGCTCTGGAGAGGTCACTTCGATTTCGAAAAACTTCGCGCCTTTGCGATTGCGCCAAGCGCGGCGAATCACTTCTTTGTAATCTGAATCTCTCTCATTTGATGCGAGCAGCAAGTGATTCGTTTTAACGAGTATGGCATCGCCGAGGTTCAGCCGGTGCGTTCCGCCACCGCCGCAATGGACCGCGCGCTTATCGAGCAGGCCCCAGGGCGTTTTGCGCGTTCCGAGGACATGCGCAGTGGGAGAAATTTCACGCGCCGTTTCCACGAGTTCGCGAGTAGCGGTAGCTATTCCGCTCATCCGTTGGAGCAGATTGACTGCGACGCGTTCGAGAGAAAGGACGGCTGCGGCGTCGCCACGCACACAAAGGAGGCAGTCATTTTCTTTCAGCCCGTCTCCATCCGAGACTTTCCGTTCAACTGTGGCTCCGCCTTGCTCGTAAAGCCAGACGGCTTCCTGAATTCCAGCGGCAATACCCGCCTGCTTTGCGCGAATCTCCGCTCCGCATACTCTGCCGCTGACTCCCAGTGCTGAAACGGTCAGATCTCCTGCTTCGGTATCCTGGCGCAGCAATTCCTCGAGAATGCCGCAAACAGCGCGCAGGTAAGAGGGATTTTCGAGGTTTAATTCTCCGCCACGATAAAAAGCCGAGCGCACTCGTTCCTCGCGGGTGATCGAGCGGGCTTCCATCGCGATTTGGGAATTCATCTTCATTCCACAACCATTTTATATTTATAGGATGAACAACGCCAATGTGCGGCGCGCCACGGGCCATTGCCGTCAACTCGCACATGCCCTGCTCCAGTTTCATTACCAGACCAAAAACTAGTAACATCCATCGGAGTGGCTCGCGGCGTACTTTCTGTGAGCGCATGAGGAATTGTGAATCGCGCGCAAGGGCTTGAAAACAGTGTATCCGACTGGTCGCTACTGGAGCGCGTCGTCCGCAGAGACGAATCTGCGCTCGCGGCGCTGTATGACCGTTACAGCGGACTGGTGTACGCGGAGGCGCTGCGAATTTTGCGCGACGCAGCCAGCGCCGAGGAGATTCTGCAGGATTTGTTTTTCCAGATCTGGCGGACGGCGGAGAGGTTCGATCCCAA
>Ga0126371_10005800_pt1 | contig 10973 bp, 7 predicted proteins | sample PanSoiMetaPlot_4_FD_110145 | JGI IMG/M metagenome (GOLD analysis project Ga0126371, IMG submission 110145) | Tropical forest soil microbial communities from Panama - MetaG Plot_4 | ecosystem: Environmental > Terrestrial > Soil > Tropical forest > Bulk soil | place: Panama | collected 2016-02-17
CAGTCAGCAGCACGTCGCCCGCGGGCTTCGCTGACGCTGACATCGCGGCAAAATCCTGCGTATGCACTCGTATTTCGTAATCGCCATCGGCTACTGGATTTGAATAGTTTGTGAGTGCCGAGCGGAGAATGATCTGCGACGCGCCAAGATTTAAAGTCAGGGGTTCCAGGGCAAACTCATCTGGGGTCGCGCTAAACCGGGCCTTAAGTTTGTGGGGTAAGGACGAATATTGTGCGTACTGGACACGGCCGCTCGCATATGACAACTCTCCACGATAGGCCTTGGCGACCGGATCGAAGCGCACATCTGTGCCAAGGTCATAAAGGTCGGCTTGCAGTGGCGTCGACTGATCGTTGTAGTTCACCTCGCCATGAGAAAGCGCGACGTGGCCAATCGCCAAGTCGAAGATGTTCGTCTGGCTTGGTCCCTGCCGCGGTGGTGCTTGAGGTAAGTTCGTCTTGCCCGTGCGGTCAGCCTTCAGGTTTACGACAGGGTGCTCGATCAGGATTTCCTGAAGATTGATTTTTTGTCGTAATACCGACAAAATCTTGAAACGCACAGTCAACTTGTCGGTGTGGAGGAGCGACGGAGCATTCTCCGGCTCCGTTCCACGCATCGTGATGTTGTAGAGGTTAACGGTCAAGCCTGACAAACTAAAGTCAAAGGATTGGACTTGCGTTTTGGCTCCCGTTGCGGCATACGCTTCGTCTGATACTTTCTGCAAGACGTAGTTGTGGAACGCATTACTTCTGATATAGAGCAGGCCTGCCACGGTTGCCACAGCCAGACCCGCAGCGATCATTGCCAGCGTCCAACCAACGATGCGATTTGACTTCATAAAGTAACCCTGAAGGACACTTCTCTAAAATGCTTGTCCCACCGTGATGTAGTACTGAGTCGACTTAATCCCAGGCACCGGATTTAAGTTGTGACCGATATCAATCCGTACAGGTCCGATCGGGGTCGCGTAGCGCAACCCGAAACCGATCGTGTTCGTGTAGTTGTTTACAAAGTCATTGAAGTTAATTGCTCGATAAACATTCCCGCCGTCGTAAAAAAGCACTCCGCCAAGCGCCTTCATGAGGCGCAACGGGAACCGAAGCTCCGAATTCAGAATGAATAGCTGCCTTCCTCCAACAGGAACCGTGACATTCACACAACCGGATTGACCCTGCAACACGTTACAGAAAGGAACGAGCCGTTGAGGTCCCGCTTGATCGATAGGAAAGCTTCGCAACGACGTTCCGCCACCAGAGAAGAAGAGCTGGCTGGTCGGCACGAAGCTTCCGGCAAATGCTTTTGCCATGCCCAACCGAATGCTGTTGGCGAACACCACCGGTCCGACAGGCTTGTAAAAAGCATACTGTCCGAAGAGCTTGGCAAAGTCTGCACTAGACCCGAGCGCAGTGGGCGTAATCGACAAGTCCAGAGTCGAGTAGATGCCGCGGTGCGCATCGAGTGGTTTATCTCGGGTATCGTGTATGAGGGTTCCCGAAAAAGTAGAGAGCCGGACATTGCGATCCTGTTCGAGTACCAGGTCGGGTACCAGTAGATGAGAGAGCGCTGTTTTGTTGAAATCGTAACGGACTTGCAGCCGGGTATTATGCTTGCGGCTGATCAGTCGTTCGACCTGAAACGACAAGTCTCCGAGACTCGCTGTGAACAATGGGTTCTCACTGTTGCGCTCAATCGAGAAGCTCGTGAGAGAACTCCACTGCGATCCGACAAAATGCGGTTGCGTGTAGGTGGTGAGAGCACGCTGGTCGAGTCGCGAGAGTAACAGTGACGCACTGGCAGTCTCACCAAGGCCGCGCATGTTACGGCGATCGAACTCGATGCTTCCCCGAGGACTGGCAAAGGTGGATTGGCTCGGCGCAATCTGGTTCGACCCCAGTCCGACAATTGGGCCACCACCAGGAATAGCAACTGTTCCGCCCGGAACATTTCCTCCTCGATGAGACACTTCGAAACCGAAGCCGTAGGTGATTTCGTTGCGTTTCGCCTCATGAACCTTGACGAGGGCCTCCTCGTCCGTTTGATTGGTGATCGGCTTGCGCGGACCGACACTCGACCAATCAAAGATATTGAGGTCGTAAAGCCGGCTTTCGGCCTCAAGCATTTGGCCTCTGCGCATCGGAGTTTCGGGTGCGATTTGTGCCGTTTTCCTGATTAGCGAGAGCTTCGTATGGTTCTGTCCCAGGTACACTACGTCGCTCAGACGAACCAGTTGACGCTCCGTGATTGCGTACGAGACATTCACCCGGTGCGGATCGGCACCGCTTTGGCTGAAGGAAGCCTTCACTTCGGCGTTCAGATATCCCCGATTTAGATATGTAGCTGAAATCCGATTGCGGTCCTCGGCTAGCTTGCGCGGAGAAAACGCGGTCCCCGAGCGGAGCTGAAATCCCGTGGGTGCCGTCAACTGTTCGTACGGAATGTTCTGATTTCCCGTTACCTCGACATTATCGACAATGGTCTGCGCGCCTTCCTGGATATCGAAATCAACATCGATCTTCGGCTCATGATCGATTGCCTGGGAAGTCACTTTGACGTCTTCGAAGCCGCGATCCCGATACAGAGCTTCGATGTTTGCTGTGCTCTGTTTCAGCACTTTTTGGCTGACGCTCCCGTGCGTCCAAATGTGGGATTTTTTGATGGATACCTGGGCCATAAGGTCTTTTTCTGCGATCTGGTGATTACCGCGAAACCCGATGTGGTCGACTTTGTGCTTCCTGCCACGATCAATGGAGTAGGAAACCAGGATCTGATTGGGCTGATGTTGGAAAGCGGTGGTGACGTTGACGTCGTAGTATCCCTTTTTCTGAAAGAAGTCGGTCAGATTACGCTGGCCTTCGTCGACCAAGTCACGATCGATCGTTCCTTCCGAATAGATGGGAATGAGCTTTCTCATTTCCCGCCCGGCAAGAAATGGAATCCGGGTGAGCCGTGCCCCTGTCACCTTGACAGTTACCACGGGACCGACATCAACTTTGAATGAGACGTCGACGCGATTGGTGTCGGCGTGGAATCGGGGTGGATTTTCGTGAATGCGACTCGCCAGCCGCCGTTGCCCTGCGAGCGTTTTCTTCATGAGAGCTGCAGCCCCATCGATGCGAGGCGCTGAATAGGGCTTGCCGGGTTTGAGGAGGCCCCCGGAGAGGCGGGCGCGCAATGATCGAAGCGAATGAACGAGGTGTGCGGCCTCCGATTCGCTTGGCCCTTCAACGGTGACGGATCCGATCCGCGCCTGTTTCCCCAACACGACGACAAATCTCACATTCACGATCTGGTGGTCATCATCGATTTGGGTTTCTGGGTGGACCGTCGAGAGAAAATACCCGTTGCTCTTAAGAAATTCTTGAAGTTGGCTTGCCGCCGTAGCGATATGCGCGGGATCGTAGGGATCTTCATCCTCAAGATCGACAACCTGCAAGAGTCGGGTGTACGAGAAGTTTTTCGCAGCTCCGGGAAAGTCGAGAACGCCCAAATACCAAGCGGGCTCAAGAATGAAGTTGACTTGCAAACCATGGATCTGCGGGACAACCTCCACCTGCACTTTTTCGAAGTGGCCCGCTCGCTGCAGCGCCTCTCTGCTTTCATCGATCTTTTTTTGGGAATACGCTTCGCCGGCATTTTGCGTTAGGACGCCGCGCAAAGGCCCAAGGTCTCGATGAGGGTTCGCGACAAGCGAAATTGAACTGACGTTCTGTCCTTCGTACGCCGCCTGCGGTTCCCGAGGCGCGAGTTGTGCTGTCGCAAGACAAAGCGCGAGCAACTCGATTAGCGCAAGAATGAAAGCTGACCGCATAGAATGACCACGTCTTGCGACGGCAGATATAGTTCCCCGAAAATCTACTCTCCACTGACTGCGCCGACGCAACTTTGGGATGCCCCATAAAATTTAGTGGTTGTCGTAACGGTAGGGACTCGAGGATTGTCTGTATGAGTGCATGTTCGAGAACTGATGCAGCCAACGAAATTCTCGTGTTCTGTTGGTATGTTTGCCTTCGACGAAAGTCACGATGCAAATGGAAAGAACGATAGTTGCCGCAAGACAGAGACAGTGCAGCGTCTACTACTTTTTGTGTAGGACTTTTCGCAGGGTTGACTTCCAATTCGAAGAAGCTGTCACCGAGACTGACCTAAAGCGCGCATGATGCACGTGGTGTCCAACCTGTGTATCCAAGTGGCGCATCGCAGGTTCCAACAACCTGCTTTACACCGTCGGCTTTCCGACAACTGCATTGAATTCAGGGTCTACACCCATGTCTGATTCCCTGCTCAGTCCAGGCGAACAAATCGAATCGATTTGGCGGCTGGGCGGGTTGTCCTGGCATGAACTAATGCACCGGCTGTGGGGTGGAATCAATCAGAATGACCTGATCAACCGTGCTTATGAACTCGCGTACAACTTCCTGCTGGCCCTGTTTCCAATACTGCTCGTGCTGGTCGCATTGCTTGGAGTCTTCGCATCGGAAGGAGGCAGGCTACGCAGCGACCTCTTCTTCTACATACAACCCGTTCTGCCACCAGCCGCCTATCACGTGTTGGTGAACACTTTGCAAGAGGTCACGCGGGGCCCGGCCAGTACCAAGATAACCTTCGGACTGCTATTTGCTTTGTTTGCAGGTTCGGGCGGGATGACGCAGCTGATGTCAACACTGAACGAAGCATATGAAGTCCGCGAGGGGCGTTCGTGGATCAAAGTCCGGCTCGTCTCGCTTGCCTTGACCATCGGGATTTCGTTCATGATCATCTTCGCACTGTTTTTCGCGTTGGCAACGGGTTGGCTCTTACAAATGACAGCCCAAGCCCTCGGCCTGGATCAGTACGTTTTCATCGGAGTTAAGGTCCTGCACTGGGCGATTGTGCTGGGATTCGTCATTTTCTCGTTCGCCACGCTCTACTATTTCGCACCGGATGTAAAAGACCAACATTGGTACTGGATCACTCCGGGTTCGGTGGCTGGTGTTGCGCTTTGGGCGCTCGCGTCGGCCGGACTGCGTGCTTATTTGCACTTCTTTAATACATACACGAGGACCTACGGCTCGCTTGGAGCGGTGATCATGCTCATGCTTTGGTTTTATGTCAGCGGACTAGCCATTCTGATCGGGGGACAGATCAATGCAACCATCGAGCACGCCGCGGCTGAGCACGGTCATCCTGAGGCAAAACCTGTCGGCAGGAAAGCAGCGTGACCAACGATCGGTACCTTCAACCCTCCTCAGCTGTGATTTCTCCACGATCTCGAGTTGTCGTTACTAGTTCGTGACAAACAGTCGTTGCGGTCTGCGGCATCAAAGGCGGAGTGCGAGATCAATCACGTCAGGAGGATGCTGATGTCTCATTACGGAGTTTTAGGCGATTATCAATTTAAAGAGGCCGCAGAAGACATTCGAGGGACTACTCTCTACGGTGCCGGGGACGAGAAACTCGGGAAAATAGACGACGTCATTTTCGATCATTCCAGCGGAAACGTGCAATATGTCGTGGTGGATACGGGCGGGTGGCTGAGAACAAAGGATTTTATTGTGCCGTCCGATCGCCTACGGGCTTCCACGGAGCACAAAGGAGACTTTGCCTCGGATCTAACGAAGAAACAAGTTGAGAATTTTCCTCCCTATAACCAAAGCGACCTGAAATCGGACGAAAAGTGGGCGGATTACGAAGGACGCTATCGCTCGAAGTGGGAGACGGGTCCGGTCATGCACCGAGCGGAGACCGACCGCAACATCACGCCGACGACCGAACAACTGCAAGGAAACCCGGTGTCGATCTCTGCAGAACGCGGCAGCGCGCGCCCGCTTGGCGTCGGAAATCCCTCTGTGGAAAACATCGACGATGAAGCTGCGTCGCGTCCTACAGATGCCGATTCGACGCGCATCGTTCCAGGAGGAACCGACTCGGTCGTTATCGACAACACTGCGGTCGGCATTGGCGGACGATGGGATACCTTCCAGGCGCGTTTGCGCGAGCGGCGCAAGGAGGCCGTCGCAGGCTGCTCCAGTTGCTCGGTGGGTCCGGCCGCTTCGAAGGGCTCGGAGAGTGCTGACACCCTAAAGAAAGCTGTTTAGCGTTCGCAAACGACATACCGGGAGTACCCGAGTGCTCCCGGTTCTTTTGCGATTCTGCCTGATGCCATATTCCGAAGACGTGACTACGCCAGGGCTTTGAGATATCGGTCCGCCGACAGCGCGAGTTTTTGCTTCGCTTCACTCCAGACGGTTCGTCCCGGAAACGCACCGTAGATCCGGTCGAACTGGAAGGTCTCGAGATTTCGACAGATGTTTTGGACCGCCCGTGCACCCAGGGGCACAAAGTTCGGATAGCTATACATGAATGAAAGCCAGTTCGGGTCCATGCAGACTTGGGGCTGGTCACCAGCGAAGAGGACACCTCGTCCGCCGGAGCCGGCGGGCCAGTGCAGGACCTGAAATCCGTCGAAATGCCCGGGGGTATGGATAAGGGTAAGGCCGTCGTGCAGGTAAAGACTAGCGCCGGACCAGAACTTTATGTTCGCGTCTGGGCGTTGAACCCATGACTTGTCACCCTCATGGACGTAGATCGGGGCATTCTTAAACGCAAGACTCCACTCCGCCATCGTTGTGTAGTAATGCGGATGCGAGATCGCGATCGCATGAACGCCACCGAGACGGTCGATTGTCGCCACGGTTGCCTGATCGATCAACGAGACGCAATCCCAAAGTACATTGCCACCTTTTGATTGGATCAGCAGTGCCCGTTCGCCAATTGCGAAAGTCGGATTCGTGTGGATCGAGTGGACGCCAGGCTCCTCTGGAATAAAAACGTTCGTGTGTTTTTCACGAAGCTGTTCGAGCGTGGTCCACCGCTGTCCGTTGGCTGCGACGAACTGTCGAGGATCGGTACAGATTGCACATTCCGAAGGCGACTCCGCGGATTGAGCATACTGCATTCCACAAGTCGCACAGATGAAAGAACGATTAGCAGACGAGGCGTTCGTAGTCACCGTTGTTGGCTCGCGCTGGGCTCAGCATTGAGGGTGGCCTGTAGTGCCTGAGACGTTATCAGCAACTTACTTCGATCTTCTGGGTCGAGCCTTTTGGCAATTCCGGAAAAAACCGGGGTCGGTCCCTTCCAGCGCAAGCCTTCTATCGAATCGAAGACTGGAATGTCGGTACGCAGGGTGGCAATTGTGCGGAACAGCAAAGCCAACTCTCGATTGCGCGACAGATTCTCCGAAAGTCTCGCAGGGCTTACGACCTTCGCGTCCCACGTATGCCAGTCATCCGGGATCTCTTCGAGGTGGCGGTAACGGGCCAACAGGGCCGATGCCGACTTCGCTCCCCATCCCTGAATGCCGGGATAACCGTCGGCACTGTCGCCCACCAGCGCCAGATAATCAGGAATCGATTCGGGTGGAACTCCGAACTTCGCGATCACGCCAGCTTCGTCGCGGAGCGTTCGTGCCCGGCGATCCATTTGCACCACCTTGTTTCCTCGAACGCACTGGGCCAAGTCCTTGTCCGGAGTGCAAATCACGACCTGATCGACGCGAGGGTCCTGAGCGGCTGTCACAGCTGCAGCTGCAAGGGCATCGTCGGCTTCGAACTCGACCATTGGCCACGTGCAAACTCCCATAGCAACCAGTGCTTCTTCGAGGATAGGAAACTGCGCCCACAACTCCGGCTCGATTCCCTCACTTGTCTTGTACCCAGCCCACAGATCATTGCGGAACGACTCAATGACGTGGTCGGTGGCTACTCCGATGTGGGTGGACCCTTCTTTCACCATGCTCAGCACTGAGGCTAGTACGCCCCGTACTGCTGCCACCTCGATCCCGTTCACGTCGCGCGCAGAAGGTAGTGCGTAATAGTGTCTGAACAATTCATAGGTGCCATCGATCAGATAGATCTTCAGTTGCTTCTCCTTGAAATGGGAACTGTCGGAAAGCCTCTCGACAACCGATCGACATTCGCCGCGTGCGAAGCTAGGCCACGCGTGCTTTGGGCAGGTTTGCCGTCGTCTGCCGCTCGAGAATTTGCCGTGCCGCTTGTATTTCTCCGACTCCGTTCAGAAGATGACTCGCATAGGCTACGTAACCGTCAGGCCGGACGAGCGTAATGCCCTTCTGTTCTGTACTCCGCAACTCGAGAACATCAGCAAGCGACTCAGCTAACTGTTTCGCCGCTTGCGCAGTGGCTGCCGGCACGTCGGCACTCACCAGCAGCAGGAATCGACTTCGCAGACCGAAGCCGCCCCGAACTGAGTTGTCAAAGAAACGTTCGCCTGCGCCGTCGACGATGGCACTCCCATGATAGTCGATGCCCAACTCGGAGAGCCTCTGCACGAATGCGTGCTGGAACGGGGCGAGGCGCGATACCATCGGGATCACCGTGTTGCGCAGGGCCTGCGCAAACTTGTTGGGCGTCCCCATAACCTTGGTCAAGAAATCCGTTGTCTCAATCACCTGCTTGATCACAGGGCGGCGTTCAGCGGTGTAACTATCCATCAGATTTTCGGTCGCTCGCCCTCGGACAGCGAGATCCAGTTTCCACACCAGATTCCAGACGTCGTGCAATCCTGTATTCATCCCCTGTCCACCAAACGGACTGTGGATGTGAGCGGCGTCGCCCGCGATGAACATGCGGCCCACACGCATCTTTGCGGCCTGGCGATGGTGTATGCGGAAATAACTGCTCCAATGAAGCGCGCTTGTTTCGAATCCGGCAGGGCCACGCTGACTCAAGATGCGCTGAACCATTTCGAGCGAGGGCGCGTCGCCTTCGACATCGTCAACTGTTGCAACGACCCGTCGTCGGCTTTCACTCATCGGAAAGATGGCGACTGGCCCAAACTCGCTGGGGCACAACTGTAACTCGTCCGCAGGAAGCGCATCGTTCGTCTGTACGTCCGCGAGGATGAAGGAGTCGTTGTATTCTGCCCCTTCAAATGGAAGATTCAAAAGATGACGAACGGCACTGTGCGCACCATCGCAGCCGACGGCATACTTCGCGACAACTTCGTGCCGCTGGCCATGTCGCTCCACCGTCGCTGTAACGTGATCTTCGTGCTCAACTGCAGAAATAAAAGATGTGTCATATTCGACTTGGTCCCCTTTTGCCAGCAGTTGTTCGAGCAGGAGTCTTTCCGTCACGTCCTGGGGAACCATGGCAACCAACGGATATGGAGTGTGTTCTGGCTCAAATCGCATATGCGCAAGCCTGCGCTGACCCTCGATGACAGCCACCGAAGTTACCCGATTCGCCACCTTAAGAATTGGATCAACCACACCCGCCATGTCGAAGATCTCGAGAGTTCGAGGAAAAATTGCAAGTGCCTTGGAGTGCTCCGATTGGGTAGACCGCTGTTCGATAAGCCGCCACTTCAAGCCTCGGCGTGCACATTCATTCGCAAGAAACAAGCCAACGGGTCCCGCACCGATAATCAGAATGTCCGTGTCCACATTCGAATTTTGCATGTTTAGATCCTTACGTAACCGATGCCGACAGTATCCTTCGAGACGCGGAAAATGTGCACGCGCCACATGTTAACAAGCCAACTGCGCATCCTCACAGGCGCCCGATTCGTGTTTTCGGATGCCGCGCCGGAATCCTTTGTGGTTTGTGACATTCACTCTTAGAGCAACGCTCTGTAATATATTCCCTTCCCTCCGTGGTCGTTCGATTTGTACGCGGAGGGTGACTCGAAGTCTGGCGCAGCATCATAACCGTCCCGCTTTTGGCGGGCGAGGTGTCCTAAACCCACGTATGAGGACTTTCAACATCGCGGTAATCCCTGGTGACGGTATCGGCAAAGAAGTCGTGCCCGAAGGCATCCGAGTACTCGACGCCGCGGCGCGCCGATTCGGATTTCAATGCAAATGGCGCGAGTTTGACTGGGGCTGCGAAGCGTACAGTCGCTCAGGCGAAATGATGCCGTCGGACGGAATCGAACAGTTGACGCCGTTTGACTCCATCTTCCTTGGAGCAGTTGGATATCCCGGCGTCCCGGACCATGTTTCACTTTGGGGACTGCTCATTCCGATCCGACGCAGATTTCGCCAATATGTCAATTTGCGACCGGTGGTTCTTATGGACGGGATCGAGAGTCCTCTGAAGGAGCCTGGCGTGATCGATTTCGCCATCGTGCGCGAAAACAACGAAGGTGAGTATTCGCAGATCGGGGGGCGCCTCTATGCAGGCAGCGATGAAGAGATGGTTATTCAGGAAACCGTCTTCACCCGCAAAGGCGTGAATCGCGTGCTTCGCTATGCATTTGAGCTCGCGCGAAGCCGCAAGAAGCACGTTACGTCGGCGACCAAGTCTAACGGCATCATTCACACCATGCCGTTTTGGGACGAGTGTTTTCACCAGATCGCGAAAGAGTATCCCGATGTTCGCACGGATCAATATCACATCGACATACTCACCGCCCATTTCGTGAAGCACCCGGACTGGTTCGACGTTGTCGTGGGCTCCAACCTGTTTGGAGACATTCTCTCTGATCTCGGCCCAGCGGTTGTGGGATCGATAGGGATTGCCCCATCTGCAAATCTGAATCCGGAGAAGGAATGTCCTTCGATGTTCGAACCGGTACATGGGTCAGCACCGGATATCGCGGGCCGGGGCATCGCCAATCCTATCGGCCAAATTTGGTCCGGAGCAATGATGCTGCGTCATCTGGGAGAAGTCGCGGCAGCAGAGGCCGTCGATAGCGCCATTAAGCAGGTGTTGGCGAAGTCGGCGGTCCGAACGCCAGATCTCGGAGGCAAATCAACTACGAAAGAAGTGGGAGAAGCAATTGCTTCAGTCGTGGCGGGCGGAAGGTGATTCCCTATGCTCCTTCCTAGTCCACGGTCTTTGTCCAGCGGGCGAAGTTTGAGCGGAAGAGTCGCTTTACATCTCGCTGAATGTCCTCGCGAGTGACAGACCTGCCATCTCGCAGCAGCAACTGATAAGCGTGCGCAAGAATGGGGGCCATCGTCGCCCGCG
>Ga0126371_10005801_pt1 | contig 10973 bp, 8 predicted proteins | sample PanSoiMetaPlot_4_FD_110145 | JGI IMG/M metagenome (GOLD analysis project Ga0126371, IMG submission 110145) | Tropical forest soil microbial communities from Panama - MetaG Plot_4 | ecosystem: Environmental > Terrestrial > Soil > Tropical forest > Bulk soil | place: Panama | collected 2016-02-17
AGTTCGGTGGTGTAGACCTTTCCTGACGGGCCGACGCGATCAGCGGTTAGAGAAGTCAATTCGCCGTTGCCGGCACCGACTTCGGCGACGACGCTGCCGGCATGCCAATGCAGGAGAGTGCTCAGGCGATCCGCTTCGCGATGCCACGTGTCTTGCGATAGGCAAGGAGCGGCTGCTAAAGCAAAAAGGAGGAGCGCGAAGGTGAAGGAGCGACGCAGCATAGCGAAAAGCCAGCGGAGATACTATTCGCAAGAGGGCGAGAAATCAATGCCATGCAGTGGTGGCTAGTGGGTCAGTTTGAATTTTGACTCCTTGTGTCACGATCAAGAAAATTCAAACTGACCCACGACGCACTAGCGATGTCGATGTGTGAATTGTGACTCGGTATGTCGCGGCAAGGAAAATTCAAACTGATCCAGCATCCATCGTTTCTGAATGATTGAGCCGCTGCGTTGTCAAAAAATCATCCTGCTTAGGAAAAAGCGCGTATGATGCGGTGCGCGGAGGGGAAAACATGATCTCGAGGCGGCGATTTTTTCAGATTGCGGGAGTTGCAGCGGGCGCGCCTATTGCATCGCGGCTGAGCGTGGGGCAAGAAACGCAAGGATGCGGGACGCAGCCGGCGCCGATTGCGGAATTGAAGTCCATGCGCGCGGAGGTGAAGCCGATCAGCGTGGCGGAGCGGCAAGAGCGGCTGGAGCGCGCGCGGCGGCTGATGCGCGAGAATCATATTGACGCCATGATGCTCATTGGCGGTACGTCGCTGAAATATTTCACGGATATTGATTGGTGGCTGAGCGAACGGACGTTCACGCTGATTCTGCCGGCGAAAGGCGAAGCGTTTTTTGTTTGCCCCGGATTCGAAGAGAGCCGCGCGCGGGAGCAGATTCGGCGCGGGCCATTCGCGGGAAATCCGGACATGCGCATCTGGCAAGAGAACGAGAGTCCGTATGAGCGAGTGGCGCAGGGATTGAAGGACCGCGGAATCGCGAACGGAAAAATCGGAGTCGAAGAGACGGTTTGGTTCGTAAAGAGCGACGGCGTTGCGCATGCGGCGCCGGGCGTGACGTTCACGAGCGCGACTCCCGTGACTGCTGGATGCCGGATGCACAAGACGCAGCATGAAATCGAGCTGCTGCAACTGGCGAATACGGTGACGATCAAGGCGTACGAAGCGGCGTGGCGTTCGATGAAGGCGGGCATGACGCAGCAGGACTTTGCGCGGATGGTCGAGGACGCGCACACGCAACTGGGATTCAAGGGAGGAGCGGGCGTGCAGGTCGGCCCATATTCAGCGCTGCCACACGGTTCGATCGAGCCGCAGAAAGTCGAGGAGGGGACGATTTTGCTGATTGACGGCGGCTGCGCAGTGGAGGGCTATCATTCGGACATCAGCCGGACGTTCGTCCTGGGAAAGCCGAGCGAGAAGATGAAGGAAGTCTTCGAGATTGTGCATCGCGCGCAGGCAGCGGCGCTAAAGCAAGCGCGTCCGGGTGTGGAAGCGCAATCGGTGGACGCAGCGGCGCGCAAAGTGATTGAGGATGCGGGCTATGGGCCGGGTTACAAATATTTCGGACACCGGCTCGGGCACGGAATCGGAATGGACGATCACGAATGGCCGTATCTTGTCGGCGGCGACACGCTCGCGCTTGAGCCGCGAATGAGTTTCAGCGATGAGCCGGGGATTTACATTCCGGGCGAGTTCGGCGTGCGACTCGAGGATTGCATGCACATCACAGAGGATGGAGCGAAGCTGTTCACCGGGCCGAGCGCTTCGCTGGAGCAACCGTTCGAAATCGGATGAACTGAGGTTTCGCTAACGGAAACTTTTGAGTTTTCCCCTGGCGGGAAGCGGCTGCGGCTGTGGTAATTTTGGCGCGCAACAAATTTTTTTCGAGGACCTGAATGGATTCGCGGAGCAACCGGCGCAGCGATCGAATTTCCATTTCATTTGCGCTGGAAACGAGCGGGACGGACGCGTCAGGACACGCATTCCTCGAGACAGCGCGGACGATTGTGGTGAACCGGCACGGCGCGCTGGTGGGGCTGCATCGCAAGCTGAAAACGGGCCAGATTGTGACGGTGAAGCGGCGGCTCGAAGATGGATCGAGCCGGCAAGCGGAAATGCGCGTAGTCGCGTGCGAGAACGAAACGGAAAATGGGGGCGAGTACGGTGTTACATTCCTCGATGAGAATCTGGTTTTCTGGGACATTGAATTTCCGCCCGCAGAAGAATCGGTAGATGCAGTGGTGCGGCTGCTGGTCGAGTGCACGCATTGTCGCAGTCGCGAACTGGCTTATCTCGATTCGCGAGAACTGAAGGAATTCGAAGCGAATCGGTTGTTCGCGCGGCACTGCCGTTCATGCGAGGCGCCGACGATTTGGAAGCAGCCAGGAGAGCCGGCGGGGAGTTCCAACGCCGAAGAGACCCAGAGAACGGCCAGGGAATCGAAGATGGCCGTGTCGTCTTCGCCCGAGCGAATAACGACGCGGTATGATGCGCACTTGACGGCGTGCGTTCGCGAAAAGCCGGGGAAAGAGGAAATGGCGGTGTGCGAGAACGTGTCGCGGCAAGGGATCGCATTTCGCACGCGGAACAAATATGAAGAGGGCGCGCGCGTGGAAGTGGCGGTTCCCTACACGCCGGGAATGGCGAATGTGTTTGTGCCGGCGGTCGTGATTCATGTGCGTCCGGTGCCAGCGGCGGGATTGTTCCGGCACGGCGCGAAATACTTGAGAAAAGAGGACTGAGAGAGGCATTAGCACAAAAGCATTTTGCCCCCGTTTGTTATACCACTCGTGCAGGTCAAGGTAGGGCTCAACGTGACTCTTCAATGTCCAATTTGTGGCGTAGACATCAATACAACGGATTTGCGTCGTCGGCCCGGAACTGGCGGTGGGTATGAATGCCCGAATTGTAGTCAAATGGTTCGTTTCTCACAACCATACTCCTATTTGAGATGGGGAATCGCCCTTGCGGTTTCGGGATTAACGTTGCGGCTCGTCGGCGTACGGAGTATTACTTGGGCTTTGTTTGGCTCTGTCCTTTTGTGGGTACCGATGTCGCTCGTCGTGAACGGTGTTTCTTTTTATTTTATGCGAGTCCAACTGATCCGTTGGAAAGCGCTTGGCCTCAAGCACATCAAATTTCGACATCGGGACGGTGGACCGATAGGATTGTTTGGTGGCCGCCGAAAATAATTCATTGATGACGTGGCATCGTCATTCGCAGATAGAAGAGAGCGATGCCAACCAACGTATAGGCAGAACTCCTTGTTCCACTTCGGATTCCCTGTGTTCGGAAACGGACATTGCGCTGAAAAAATAGCTGAAATGACTCGATTAGACTCGACGACCCTCCTTTGTTTTCAGTGAGTTAGATCGATTTTTGATTCCCCGTAGAGACTCGATTAGAAATTGCAGGGATGGGTGGCCTCCCTACGTACTCGGAGCAGATGGCAGAACCCTCCGCTGGGCGATGACGCCGAAAAGCCGCAGACCTTCAGTATCCGAAGGTCTGCGCTACAAAGGCGGAAAATTAGCTGAGAGCAGGAACTGGGATGCGGTGGGCGCGTTCGCGGAGGTTGTAACGCATGCGGACGCTCAAGAAGATGCGGCCGCAGGACGTGTCGAAGAAAATGGCCAGTTCTTCTGTGTCAGATTTGCTCTGAACCGGCGCGTCGGAAGTGTGTTGCTCCGGCGGCAAGACCTTGAATTGATAGCCGTGGTCGTTGAGCAGAGTAACGGCGTTGCCGATCATCATGTTGGCGAGTTCGTGAACGGTTTCGCGCACGGTTTCGTCGGCAGCTTCAACCTGCTGGCCGGAAAGCGCGGACGCGACGCGGAACGCTGTTTCGGGTGCCATGTCCACGACGATGCGTCCCTCGATGTCGCCATGAATAGAAATGCGCGCGGCGTAGCCTCGCGGCCGGTAGTCCTGCTCATCCATGGTGAGATCGCCGATTGCGGCCGGGCCATCGAGAGCGGTAGCCAGGACGCAATCCGCGGCGCTGATGAACGGCTGAATGAGCTGCATTTTCATGAGCGCACCTCCGCGGGCGCAGCCGGCACGTTGGCAGTATCGTCGTTGAGCACGTATCGGATAATTTCGTAAAGCACGTCGGGCTTGACGGGCTTTTGGACGAAATGGCGCGCGCCTTTTTGTAGCGCCGCAAGAATGTTGTCCTGATAGCCGACGGAAGAAACCATGACGATGCGCGCGTCTGGATTTTGGCGCACGATGCGCTCGACCGCTTCGATTCCCTCCATCTGCGGCATAGTGACGTCCATCAGAACGATGTCCGGCTTCACGCGGGCATATTCAGTGATGGCGGTGCAACCATCGCCTGCTTCGCCAGCCACTTCGCCGCCGAAGGACTCGATCATGCGCCCGAGATTTTTGCGCGCGAAGACAGAGTCGTCCACGACGAGATAGCGGACGTGCTGATTGTCGTTTTTGCGCGTTAACGGCGTAAAGGGTTTCATAGGACATCTCCTCGAACAGCAAAACTGTGCGCAGAAACCTGAGGTTCAGCGCACTGGGCGTACAGAAAACTAGGCAAAGCTTCCAATTCAATGGTGCGAACGATGTGGCCGCGAGAAACCGCGCTGCGCGGCATGCTATCGACGACGCAGGAAGCGAAATCCTGAGCGATGGCGAGACCGCCGGCCTCTTTTACCGAACGCGCGCCTTCCGCGCCGTCATCCCCCATGCCGGTCATAAGGACAGCGATGGACTGTGGGCCGCATTCTTTGGCGACGGAGCGGAAGAGCACGTCCGCCGACGGGCGATGTCCATTGACGCGCGGAGAATCGGAAACAACGGCAATGAATCCATTGGAGGTGTGACGAGCTAGGAGATGGTGATTGCCCGGGCAAATGAGAGCACGTCCGGCGAGAAGCTCATCGCCAGAGTGAGCCTCGTGAACTTCGATCAAAGAGCTTTCGTCGAGGCGCTTCGCGAGCATTTCGGTGAAGCCCGCGGGCATGTGCTGGGCAATGAGCAGGCAGCCGGCGAAATCCGGCGGCATCTGAGAAAGCAGGTATTCGAGCGCGTTGGGCCCGCCGGTTGAAATTCCGATGGCGACAATGCGAGTAGGAGGCTGATGGGCTTTGATCTTTGCGATGTGAGCTTTCAGGCGAGCCGAGGGAATTTCGGCGATCATTTTGGGGATGCGGGCGAAGGCGGCGGCTTTGATCTTGAGCGCGAGTTGCTGAGCGATTTCCTCAAGTTCGCCGGAGGCGGCATGCGCGGGCTTGGTAACGAAATCGAAGGCGCCGAGCGCGAGAGCTTTTAACGTGAGCTTTGCACCTTCATGGGAATGGGCGCTGAAGAGAATAACGGGCAGGCGGTAACGGCGCGTGATTTCGCGCATCATGGCGATGCCGTCCATGCGAGGCATTTCGAGATCAAGCGTGATGACATGGGGCTTGAGTTCGGCAATTTTCTTTAAACCGAAGGAGCCATCCATGGCGGTGCCGACAACTTTGATGGAGCCGTCGCGCTCGAGGATCTGCGGAATGAGCTTCCGCATAAGAGCGGAATCGTCAACGACGAGGACGCGAATCGGCTCGCTCATGCGATGGCTCCGAGCGCAGGAGCGCGGCCGATTTGATTGGCGACAGCGATGATGTTGAGAATGAGCACCACGGTTCCGTCACCGAGAATGGAAGCGCCGCTGACGACGTCCGACGCGGCGAGCGAATCATCGAGAGTCTTGATTACCAGTTCTTCTTCGCCGAGGAGCGAGTCCACAATCAGGCCGAATCTGCGTTCACCTGCGCCAATGACGATGACGAAAATTTTCTTGCCCGCGGCGTGCGATCCGAGAGGCTGCAAAGAAATGACAGTGAGTAACTGATCGCGAAGGCGAAGAACGACGCGATTGTCCACATGGTGCAGATCGCTGTCGCTGACGCGGGCGATTTCAATGACATTGGAAAGCGGCGCGGCGTAGAGCTTTCCGCCGATGCGGAAGAGCAGCGCTTGAATGCTGGCGAGCGTAAGCGGAACCATGAGGCGTAATTTTGTTCCCGCGCCGGGAGCGCTTTCGATTTCGACGGTGCCTTTGAGTCGTTCGACGGCGCTGGCGACGACGTCCATGCCAACACCGCGGCCGCTGGTTTCCGTGACTTCGTCGGCGGTGCTGAGGCCGGGAAGGAAAATGAGGCGCATGGCTTCGGGGTCGGATAATTTTTCAGCGTCCGAGGCGGAGATTGCGCCGGTGTCGATGGCGCGGCGGAGAACTTTTTGCGTGTCGATGCCGCGACCGTCGTCGGAGACTTCGATGACCATCTGATTGCCTTGATGGTAGGCGTTGAGATGAATAGCGCCGAGTTTCGCTTTGCCGAGGGCCTGGCGTTCATGAGGAGGTTCGATGCCGTGGTTCACGGCATTGCGAACGATGTGCGCGAGCGGCTCGGCCAGAGCGTCGAGAATGCCTTTGTCGAGGTCGGTGGTTTCGCCGGAAATCTGGACGGCAGCGTCACGACCGCATGATTTTGCGACGTCGCGGACGATTCGCGGGAAGCGGCGGAAGAGTTGCTCGACGGGAACCATGCGAATTTTCATCACGGAGCGCTGGAGCTCTTCGAGAACGCGAGATTGGATGGCAAGTGCGTCGGCGAAACGGCTGCGCAAAGGATCCTTGGCGTAGCGTTTGTCGAATTCGACGATGGTGCGATGCAGCATGGACTTGCCGATGATGAGTTCGCCGATGAGGTTGAGCACGGTGTCGATGCGTTCGGTATCGACACGCAAAGTGCGGGCCTGCAGTTCCTGTTGAGTGGAGATTCGCTCGCGAGACGTGGCTGGATCCTGAGCCGTTGCGAGCTGACGAGAGGTCTTTACCGGATTCGCAGAGGCTGCGCCAGAAGCTCTGGCTTCGGCTTGCAGAACGATGTCGAGAAGATCCTGAGCTGGTTCCGCGATGCCGAGAACTTCGTCAGCAGTGACGCTGGCGATGACGGAAGGAATGCGGCACTTCCGAAGAAGAAGGTCCTGCGGATGGCGAGTGGCGAGAGCGGCTTCCATGCGCGAGGCATCGGCAGCAACTTCGGCATCGGAAGAATGGAGCGCGAGAATTTCGCCGAGGGACTGAAGAACGGAATGGGTCATGTGAAAAGCGGCAGAGCGCATGCCGCTCGCGGGATCGAATTCCAAAGCGATGTTGAAGACGCGCTCGCCGCGATTGAGGCTCTGATCGATGTGCGCACGCTGCGAATCGTTCCAGTCAAAGGGCGGCGCGGATTCGGCAACTTGCGGTCGCGCGGTAGAAGAAGACGTAGATTGGGTGATGCGGCGAATCTGTCGGCGGAGTTCGTTGCCGGAGGAAGGCTGGACGCCGGCGCGATAGGCGCTGAGCATTTCACGGAAAGTGTCGGCGGCGGTGAAAATCACGTCGACGATGGCGTGCTCCATTTCGGTGGCGGCGTGCAGATTGAGCGCATCCTCGAGGTCGTGGGCTAGGGTGCTGAGTTCGCGGAAGCCGCAGGCGGCGGAATCTCCCTTCAATGTGTGAACCACGCGCCGGACTCCGCGAATGATTTCGGAGTCGCTCGGAGTGTTTTCGAGCTGCAGGCCGAGTTCATTGAGCTGCTGAAGGAGCTCTTCGGCGCTCTCGAAGAAGAGTTCACGAAGCTCGGCGGCGCGGTCGTCGGGTAAAAAGTTCATGACGGCACCTCGATCCGCTGGTACGCGGTGCCGTTGTTTTCGTGAATCATTTTGAATTTGCTGGTGAGGCCAAAGAGGCTTTCGGCGTGGCCGACGAAGAGATAGCCCTCGGGATTCAAGCAGCGATAGAACTTTTCGATAAGGCGCTTCTGCTCGGCTTCGTCGAAATAGATCATAACGTTGCGGCAGAAAATGACGTCATTGCCCTGCGGAAGAAATTCAGTTTTCAAATTGTGAAAGTCGAATTGGACGAAATTCTTGAGCGCGGGCTTGACGGCGTATTTGTCGGCCTGCTTATCGAAATAGCGCAGGCGGCAGGTGTAGTCGACAGCTTCCATCTGCGATTCGGTGTAAATGCCCTGTTGCGCTTGCAGCAGCGCGGAATAGCTGATGTCGGAAGCGACGATCTCGACTTTCCACGGTGGAGGAATGAGGGGTTTGGGCGAGGACATCTCGAGCGGAAACGGATTGCGCAAATAATAGTAGGCGAGCGCGTCACAAATCTTGATGGCCATAGTGTACGGTTCTTGGCCAGTGGAGCAGCCGGCGCTCCAGAAGCGCAGAGAAAAATCACGGCGCTCCTGTTTGCGGCGCAAAAGGTTTTCGAGGACTACTTTGGAGAAGAGCTCCAACTGCGGCAGATTGCGGAAGAAACTCGTTTCGTTGACGGTGAGATTTTCGAGAAGCGCGGCCAATTCCTTCTTGCCTTCGTGGCTGGTCAAAAGGCGGTAGTAGCTGTAGAACGAATCCAGATTGCAAGCTTTGAGGCGACGCTGGAGGCGGTCACAGAGAAAATGGATGCGATGCTCGTCGAAGCACATGCCGCACTCCTGATAGACGAGAGTCTGCAGGAGCTTAAGCTCAGGCTCGGTGAGGGGTACGGGAATTGTCAGTGTGGCCATAGATTTTTTGCGATGCGGGCCGGTTCATCCGGAACGGAGTCCGCATCAGACTGAGTTCTCCACATTCTCCAGAATGGATGCGGCAGTCTCGGGCGAGCTGTTCAGATTGTTCAGGTTGCCACTCTGCAAAACGCGATTCAGGTCCAAGAGAATGACCAGGCGATCTTTCATCTTGCCGACTCCGGTGACGTAGTCCCCTTCCGTGTTGAGAAAAACGGAGCCGGGAGGCTCGATGTCCGAAGGCGACATTTTCAAGACTTCAGAGGCGGCGTGGACGATGAGACCGACGGTGCGAGTTTCGAGTTCGACGACGACGATGCGATTCTTTTTGTCCGATGGGATGTTTCCTTCGCCGAATTTCTTGCGCAGGTCCACAACTGAAATAATTTTGCCGCGCAGATTGATGACGCCTTCGAAGAACTGATTGGAATTGGGAACGGGCGTTATCTCCGGAACGCGCACGATTTCGCGCACGATGGAAATAGGAATGCCGTAGGTTTCGCGGCCGATTCGCAATCCGACGATTTGGAGTTCTTTGGCCATGGGGAAGAGTTACGCGCGGATGAGGTCCGAATCGTAAGAATTCTCGGATAGCGAATCTGCTTCGGTTTCGTTGCGCTCGCTCCAAGAACGATTGCGTTCGGTGGATGTGCGCTCGATGCGGAAGCGATTCATGCTTTCGAGAAGGACGCGCGAGAGTTTGGACATTTGTTCGGCGGTGGCGGCGAGCTCGGTCGAGCTGGAGGTGGACTGCTGGACAAGCTCGCGCATTTTTTCCATGGCGCGAACAACGCCTTGCGCGCCGGAGGCTTGCTCCTCGACCGAGGAGTTGATTTCCTGAGTAATTTCCGTGAGGCGTGTGGTGGCCTTGGCAATTTGAGACGAGCCGTTGGACTGCTCGTTTGTTGCCGCGCCGATCTCCTGAGCGAATTTGTAGACTTCGGTGACGACATTGGAAATTTTGCCGAAGGCTTTATTGAGATCGAGGCCGAGGAGAAGGCCTTCCTGCACCATGTCGGTGCTGGTGGTCATGTTATCGACAGCTTGCCGCGCCTCTTCCTGAATTCCCTGGATGAGTTCGGCGATTTCCTTCGTGGACTGGGTGGATTTCTCGGCGAGCTTGCGGACTTCATCCGCGACGACCGCGAAACCGAGGCCGTGCTCCCCGGCGCGCGCGGCTTCGATTGCGGCGTTGAGGGCGAGGAGATTGGTTTGTTCGGCGAGGTCGTCGATGACTTCGACGATTTTGCCGATGTTGTCCACGCGTTTGCCGAGGACACCGATGATTTCCGAAGATGATTGAATCGAGGCATTGGTGCGGTTCAATCCGTCGGTGGTTTTCTCCATGGCGGAAATTCCGGTTTCGACTTCGATGCGAGAGCGGTGGCAGATGTCGAGAAGAATTTTTGCCGTGTCCGCGACGCGCTGGATGGAGGCGACCATCTGTTCGATGGAAGCGGAGGTTTCGGCGACGCTGGAGGCCTGGACTTGCGTGTTCTTGACGACGTTTTGGACGTTAATGCTCATTTCGTGCATGGTGCTGGTGACTTCGTCAATTGCGGATGCGGCCTGGACGCTGACTTTTGCGGACTCTTCGGAAGCGGCAGCCATTTGAGTTGCGCCGGCAGACACTTGCCCCGCGGTATCGCGAACGCGGCGCACGATTTCTCGCAAGCCGCGTGACATTTGCGAAAAGGCGCTGGCCATAGTGTCGCGCTTCGAGAGCGGCTCGACTTCGACGGCGAGTTCGCCTTTGGCGACAGCCGCGGAAACGCCGGCCATGCGCTTAAGATGCGAAACCATCGAGCGGAAATTGTCGGCGAGGCGCCCGATTTCGTCCTGGCGGTGAATATCAATTTTGTGGTCGAGATCACCGGCGCTGCCAATTTCATGCGCGACTTCGATCAGGTGGTCGAGGGGTTCGGTAATTGATTTTGCCGTGTAGTAAGCGATTCCCAAACCGAGCAAAATGGCAATGATCATGCCGAGGGAGCTGCCGATGGTGCTGATGTTGCTGGCGCGTTTTGTGGAAGCGTTGGCCACGTCGAGCGAATGTTCGATTTGATTATTGGCATCTTCCAGCTCTCTTGCGGATTTTCCGACGTACGAGCCCGGATTTTTTTCGAGATAGATGACCTGTAAATCGGCTACCGTGGAGTTTCCGGCATCCACTTGATGGCGCTTGGCGATCAATGGCTGGGCGAAATTCTGATTCCAGTCTTCCTCGGTGGCGGCGACATCGGTAAGAGCGTTGCGCAGAATGTCGGTGTCGGTGATGGCTTCGGCTTTGGCGAGGTAATCCATCAGGTCAGCTTCTTGCTTGTTCATCTGAGCTTCCACGCGCGGATCGCCGCTGAGCAGGAAATTACGGAGGTCGAGGCGCGCTTCCATCATCTGAT
>Ga0126371_10005802_pt1 | contig 10972 bp, 6 predicted proteins | sample PanSoiMetaPlot_4_FD_110145 | JGI IMG/M metagenome (GOLD analysis project Ga0126371, IMG submission 110145) | Tropical forest soil microbial communities from Panama - MetaG Plot_4 | ecosystem: Environmental > Terrestrial > Soil > Tropical forest > Bulk soil | place: Panama | collected 2016-02-17
CTATCGGTCGAGCGAAGAAGCCGACGCCGATAGTGCTGATCGATATGAGTGTCCCCACTAGCGGGTCCTTGGTGGGGAAAAAAAGTTTATTGAGAACGAGTGACGCAGCGGTAGCGTAAATTAAAAAGTCGTACCACTCGATAGTTGTACCAATGGCGCTTGCCGCTACTACTGTGCGCATTGAAGCGGCTTGGTCGTCGGTTTGCATCATGGGACGCGAGTTCATTTTCACCTCTCAACTATCTGGAGAAAGCGATCGTATCACGTCGGCGCATATCGAGACTATGGCCAGCCTTAGCGAAGGCAATCGTGAACTTTCCTGTCCAATCTCATCCTTCACCATGGCGCAGCTGGAGTCGAAAGCAACGGAGCCCGAAGGGGTGATGGCCTGGACGAGCCAAGGCTCCGCCGCCGACCACCGCCTCACTGCACTTGATCGCGCAGCGAAACAATGTGTCCGCGTAGGGTTCTTGAAATGACCGCTTTGGTCAGATTTTGCCCAAGCCTGGCTAACGCCTATGGTTCGGTGAGGAATGCGCGCCTAAGCCGGCCTTCGACCATCGGCATCACCCGTAGAGCGCGTTTCGATAAGATTGAAGTGACAACTGCATTCTGACGGGCATGCTACGATGGTCGCAGGCGTGGGGGACGCTTGTTCCGAAATCGAGGCACGCCGATGGATCTGATCGGCACTGCACAAATGACCAACAGCTTACGATCACAAGTCCGATCCGCGGCGGATCGTATCGCCGACTCTTTTGCGGCGGAGGAGTACAAGGGCCTGCAGCTCGCATTCAGGCTGCGCCTCATCGCTCTCGGCCTCACAGCGCTGTTCCTGCTGTGGCTCTCGCCGTGGCCGCAGGTGCTCTACTTTCATGCGCTGATGCTCGGGTTCGTCGCCACTGGGCTGCTGTCGCTGACCCGTGACGCGACACGGCCGGGACCGAGCCCGGCCGCCTGGACGCGCTGGTTGCTGCCCGTCGCCGATCTGGCGCTCGTCACTTTCGCGGTCGTCCAACCGAACCCTTTGGGCGGCGAGGAGTGGTTCACGCCGCCGCTGCGGCTCCGTCTCGACAATTCGCTCTGGCTGCTGCTGTTCGTAGCCCTGGCGACGCTGACCTATTCACCGCGGCAGGTGATATGGACGGGGATCAGCGGCGCCCTCTGCTGGATCGCCGCAACGTGCTGGATTGGCACCTTGCCGCGGTCCGTCTTCACCTTCCGCAACGGCGAAGGCTGGTACGCGATGACTCCGGAGCAGCAGACCGCGGCCGTCGTCAACCCATACAGCGTCTCCGGGATCGCGCTCACCAAGCAGGTATTCCTGCTGCTGGTCGTGTCGGGGCTCCTGGCCGCGGCTGTGCAGCGCTCACGGATGCTGGTATTGCGCCAAGTGCGAGTCGAAGGCGAGCGTGCGCAACTCGCCCGCTATTTCTCCTCCAACATGGTCGAGCAACTCGCCGACACAGACCGGCCACTCCGCGAAGTTCGCACCGAGACTGTGGCAGTGCTGTTTGCAGACATCGTCGGCTTCACCGGGCTCTCCGAGGCAAAGACCCCTGAACAAGTCATTGCGTTGCTGCGCGAATTCCACGCGCGCATGCAGGCGGTCGTGTTCGCTCACCAGGGGACCCTCGACAAATATCTCGGTGACGGCTTGATGGCGACGTTCGGGACGCCGCATCCCGGCCGCCGCGATGCCGTCAACGCGTTGGCGGCCGCCCGTCACATGGCTGAAACCGTGGAGGCCTGGAATCGGCTACGGCAGCATGAAGGTGCCGAGCCGATTCGGATTGGCATCGGTTTGCATTGGGGCCCAGTGGTGCTCGGCGACATCGGCGGCGACAATCGACTCGAATTTGCTACCATCGGCGACACGGTCAATGTCGCAAGCCGCCTCGAGCAAATGACCCGCGAGCTCGGAGCGGAGATAGTCGCGAGCGGTGCGCTCGTGGCAGCGGTTGAGACTATCGCGCAGCCCGAGGCCGAGCATCTGCTCGATGGTTTTGTGCGATATCCGCAGCGGCCGGTGCGCGGGCGTAACGCTGAGCTTGAAATGTTCGTAATGCGGCGCTAGGCGCTCCCTGATCCGCCGACAAGACCAGCTCCCGGGTCAGTCAAATGAGCAGTGCTAGAACTAGAGCGCGTTTCGATAAGGCTGATGTGCGACGCGGTCCGAAAGTCACGTTTGTGCCATCAACGGACGCGCCTCGCGTCCAGACTTTTTGGGCAGAGGCGAAAAAGGGGAGTTCTAGCCAGGCGCTGGTCGTCCGCCTGCCCGGTTAAGTTTCTCACGTACGGGCCGGGACAAGGCGTGAGAAGGGCGCGAGGCCGGCTGACCTTCCCATCCAACAGAGCACCAAAGTTGAACTGGTGATCAATCTCAAGACGGCGAAAGCGCTCGGCCTCACTGTGCCTCCCGAGTTACTCGCCCGCGCCGACGAAGTGATCGAATGACGGCTACTTGCTGCAATGCAGCGATGTCTCACTTGGGTCTTGGTTGTGTAAAAACGCTGAGGCCTGGAAAATTGATAGGACAACTATCTCTTGGACCGCAATTGGAGGCAGCGAAAATTTCTGGGCGCGGGCAGATTTCACGCGATCCGAGAAAACCATTCTCCCGGGTTTGGAACTTGGGAGGTTTTTACACAGCCAGGGTCAGAAACGTCCCAAACTGCCTTGGCTACCGGCGGTGAACAGTACCACCGAGCAAGGGCACATTTGTGCCAAAAAAGGGAGGTCGCCCGCTCCTTCGATCGGCTTATGGCGCCAGCGCTGTGAGGAGCACTTGCGCTTGTTCAACCTCGGGAAATTCCGGGGTCGGCGAAATGCCCTTGAGCGCAGACGCGAGTACGGCATGGGGCATCGGCGCGTCGGTCCGTTGAGTGATATAGCGTCGCCAGCGAGAACGCTGCGCGCAGGTCGAAACTCCGCGCGTTCTGCTGCTGCGCGCTTGAAACTGGTCTCCGTCAATGGCAGGAATTGGCTGCGCAGTCGGATGCTTATTGGCCCAAACGCTATCCGGCCGGTAAAGCCTCGATAGCATTGTCCGGTATCTCCGGCGCAAGGCTTGGCGATTGAAGTGCTTCCAGGTCCGTTGTCAGACCGATGCGCTCCGCGCGGTAGCCGCGGCTAAGAATGTCGCGCCACTGTATCAATTTCTGACACAAGTCCGGTCCCTCCAACCGCCATTCCAGATCCTTGCCTCGAGTCCGGATGGGGCCCGGACCCGTTCTTCGCCCACGCCGGTTCCGGGTGGACACGGCCAAGGGGGCGCGGGATGGAGGACCGCACGGCGGCAATTAGCGATCCTCTTCAGCCATAGCCCGGTTGATCTGATCGGGCACTCGTCGAATTCGACTGGCTCCGGGAAAGTCAGCCTGATCGTATCCATTGGCCGGTTCGCAGCAATCGCGCGTCTGACCGTATCTGGCCGGTGCGGATTGTCCCAGGTGGGAGCAAGCCACCCGCCTTCCGTGAATTCGTTCCAGGCGTAGACGACGATGCTGTGAAAGGGCGCCTCGGCTGGGATCTGTGCTGCGGCAGCTCTCGCGCTGTTAAACAATTGATCAAGCTCGCCTTGGGTCGGTTCGGCGCACCACGAGCGTTGTACGGCTGGCTCGCCCTGAGCAACGGCGTAATCGCCTCGGGGGCGACTATCCCATCCGACGGTAATGTTGGGCAGGTACGCCAAGTGTTGCTGCAACGGAGCGGCCCATACATTGGCCTGGTGCTCAATACAGGATTGGAATGACTGCTGACCCTTTCCTGGAGAGAAGTTCGCGTAGGTGCTCAGCATATCCAGCGCATAGCGCGCTCGCGCATCTTCGGCCTGCTTGTAATCGTAGTGCATCAGGATGATCGTCAGTTTGGCTCCAACGCTTTTCTCAACTGCGGCTCTCAGTTGAGAGAAGACTGCCCGCGCCTGTTCATCTGAGCCAAACGCCCTCGAGACTTCCGATCCGTCTTGCGCAAGCAGAAACAGAGGGAGGGTTCCGGTATCGGTCCGCACGTAGTCAGGCTGCTTCATCAGGCTGACGATGGTTTCGATGACGTCTGGCATGTCTTGTACGGGGAAAAGCTGATTGAGGCTGACTGCGAATTTCACCCCGAGGTGGTCGCCTAATCGCAGATAAGAGACAAGCGCCCGATCGAGCTCGGCGCTCGTCCTCCCGGATCGATTCCAGGAGCCCGTATCCGGATAGAATCCGAATATGAAATAATCGATCCCCATCCCCCGCGCATACGCGACCTCCGCCGCAGCGGTATTCTCAAGGTCACCATCCAGCACCAGATGGCCCATCCGATCCCGGCGGGCAAAGAAGGGAATCCGGTCATGCCACTCGTCCTGCTCGAGGACGCCGGTCTCTGGACTGCCTTCGTACCAGCGATCCCATCTGATCGCGCCAAACTTGATCGACGCGGTCGTCGAAATGTCTGTCCCTGAGGCTGATGCCATGGAGCAGATCAAAGCCAACAACCCGAACAGTCTTGCCCACACTACCATTGTCGTATGACGACAATTTCTCGCCAGCCGATCGAACAGGCGCGCTCCGAGCGCAGCGCCCGCCAGCACGCCCAAATTCATCGCCCCGCGCATTCACTCAATTCGACCGGCTGATTGCCCGCAATTGACGCTGCTTTCTTGCATCCATATCCCCTCGGGATCAGCCCGTTCGCCGTCAGGAATTGAACATAGTCTTCATGGAGTTCACGGTATCGCCGAGAAACGCCATCGAAATCGATGCGTTCGTAAAGCAGCCTGACGTCGATTTCATCAAGGTCGAGAATCGAAGCGAAGGGCAGCCCCAGGAACCGGCACATATCCTCAGTCCGTGTGTCATGACAGATCACCACGCTCGGGACGTTTCGTTGAAGGGCAATCATACAGCCGTGAAAACGATTCCCGAACACGAAGTCGTAAGCGGTCATCGCCTCCAGCCATTGCTCGACGTCGAAGAACACGCGAACATGGTTCGTTGCCCAGTTTCGGAGCGCGCGGTCGCCGGCAGCCGCCTCCAGGAAACTCGCGATTTCGCGCAATGGCTCTCCAGCGCCACCTTCTGATGGTCGATCTGCCAGCTTGATTTCTGCGGGTTCACTCTGCGCGATAAAGTCGGCGTCCCAGAGCATTCCGGTGCGGTAGATTTTTTGAACGAGGCATCGCATTCTGCCGGAATCGAATGAATGATTGATCACGTCTCTCGACGCGTTGACGGCAAGATGTCGTATCTCCTGGAACGGCCGCCGTTTAAGATTGAAGCCCCGCGGGCCCACCATATAGTAAGAGGGACAGCCCGTTACCGTCACATTGTCTATCCCCCTTCTCGCAAGGACTTCCTGTGTATAGGGTCCACGTACTCCGATACTAACCGTCCGCTCCGCGATGACCTTGACGAACCGTTCCGTTCCGGGCAGTAAATCGATATTTGCGTCGTAGTTGTTGGATTGCGCACCCAGGCCGACGATGGAAACCGGCAAATCGCATCGTTCGATGTACTCCGCCATTCCTCCGAAGTCGAACTTCGGAAACAAGAAGTTTGCAGCAGCGATGAGGATCATATCGAATCGCTCATGCACTTCGCCCGGATCGATGCTGTAGTCCCATGCGATTTTGTCGTATGCGATCCGTTCGAGCAAGCCGTGGGCAATGAGTTGGTTGCCAGTATTGCCTCCGGTCTTCGAAAGCTTCGATAGCGGATCTTCGCCAGGCAAGGCGATGATCTTCGGAGTAGCGCCAAGCAGGAAAATGTTCACTGATTTTCTCCGGCCGTTTCTCGCCGACTGGACGTTTCTTCCAGATGTCGTCTCGCCACTGGAGGCGGAGGTTACCCTACAGACCTTTAATGGCCGATTTCCATTGCGACGCTTCAGCTTCGTAACCGGGCGCTGGGCTTCGCCCCTCGCCACCACCGATCAAGACAAAATGCGCTTCCGCCGACTCGATTCGCCCCTCCCTCACCGCCGCAGCGACATCAGGGTATTTGCTGAGATACCACTGCGCGTCGATCGCTGGGCCGGCCCCCCTGCGGCCTTCGAAATATCCGTAGCCGATGTAATGCAAGCGCCCGCTTTCGATCTCGCCTTTAGCGATGGCATCGGCAACGTCCGGATTCTCCGCCAGGTACGCCTCCTCATCGAAATCGGCTGTCGCCAGCGCAACCTGCAGCAAGAGTCTCAACAGGCTCGCCGGGATCCTGATCGCCTCGTTGCGATCAAGCACAGACTTGTCCTTACCCAACGCATTCATCAAAGACTGGACTGACGGCATGAACATCCTTGTACCCGCTTAGTTACTCGCACCCGACTGTCGATTGTCCGCACTCAGCCCGCGTTCTCGAGCCGTTGAGCCTTGGCTAATGTCGTGCCCAGGAGCTGATCGGTGACTTCGTCCAAATAGGCCTTCTGCGTTGCCGAAGTCGGAGCGAAAGGTCCAAAGCGCTTGCGTACGACGCGATGCATGTCCTCGATCTCCGCAATATGCTTCCGAGCCTTCAAGGAGTGGGTTACGCTGCCAGCGTGACGGCGGTGAACGTTCAGCGGATCTCCAACGTAAGCTATTCTCGCGCGCGGCATCGAAAGGCACTCCAGATAGATCCGCCAGTCGCCCGCCATGCGCAGCGAACCAAGATCGGTTCGGCAAGCCTCCAAAGCCCGCAGCAGCGCCTCGCGCCGCCACAACACCGAGCTGACGTTGAGGATGGTATTCTTGACGCCGAGGAACCGATTGACGAACTCCCCGCCATCGAAAACTTCCGTCCGCGACAATGCACCTGGTTCGATCGTGGCGTAATACGCTTTATAACTTGCAGAGATATGCGAACCCTTGCCATCGATCGATTTCGAATCTGTGAAGCCAAGCACGATGTCCTGATCGCTTCGCATGACGCCAAGCAGGCTGGACAGGAAGGTTGGCTCAGAGAGATCGTCCGCTTCTGCAATCCAGAGAAATTCACCTTTCGCCATCTCGGCGGCCCGGGCCCATTGCGCAAACACCGAGCCCGAATTCTCGTCGTTAACGACCAGCGTCAGATCCCTCTGGCGCTCCTCCGCGACCTTCATGATAACGGGAATGCTGTCGTCGGAAGAGGCGTCATCGAGCACAATGATCTCCTCCACCGGATACGTTTGATCGAAAATTGTCGCGAGCCGTTCCGCGAGACAATGCGCGTAATTGTAATTGGGAACCGCGACGGAGATCGACGGCAAGCTCGGGACGGCGAGACGCTTGAGATCGCCGACATAGTCCAGGAAAGAGAACTTCTGCTCGATCAGGGTCGCCATCCGGTTGCGCTCGAGATCCGAGGGCGGGTTCCGTAAGAATTCGACCGCTGCGCGTGCCATCTTCGACACGTCACAATAGGGCACGACCGCCCCCACTCTCTCGGTCGCAAGAAAATCGGGAATTCCTCCGGATTCTGCGAAAGCAACGACGGGCACCCCGGCACTGAGCGCTTCCAACGCTACCGTTGGGAAAGGATCTTCTCGCGACGTCAGGGCGAATACCGACGAAGCCGAATACAAGCCCTGCATATCCGATCGGAAACCCGCGAAATGGAAGCTGCCTGTGGCCTTGGCCCGGTCGATTTCCGGCCCGAGCCATTCCTTGAGACCTGGATCGATATCGCCCGCCCAACAGAAGTGAACCTGCGGATTGCTCGGGCAGACCAAACTCCAGAGTTGCAAGAACAGGTCGAAGCCCTTGCGCAGGTCGGCATAACCGACCCCGAGCACCAGCTTGCCGTCTGGTTTGAGACGCAACTCGTTGCGGACTGCGGCAGCCTGCGCGGGTCCGTGTACGATCTCCTGATAGCTTCCCTGAGGCCGGATCACGTATCGCTCACTGTGACGTTCGAGATCCAATGTCTCCAGCACTCGGTCTTTGACGAACGCGGAGGCGAAGACAACCCTGTCGGCGCTCTTGATCGCCGCGCGGGCCCGCTCCTCAAGACCTTTTTCGCGAAGCAAGCGCGGCAATTCATGCACCAACGCCACCGTACGAATTCCCATTTGGGCCAGCAGCTCGACCGCAGCCCCGCTCGCTGTTGTGTTGACGATAGCCGACGAAAAGCCTCTCTCGCGTAGGTGCTGCAGCACGACAGACAATTCCGTGGGCTGTTTGAGTATCGTAACAGGCGCTGTCGCACGGTATTCCTGTTCGAGTGCGCCGCCACCCAAGAGCAGATACTCAACCTCGAGATTGTAGGTGCTGCGCAGGGTCCGTCCGATGTTCAACAGCAGATGCTGAGCGCCGCTTGGAAACGCATCGTGGCCGACCAGAAGGATCTTCGGCAATGATCGATCGAGGCTCAACCCCGTCGCCGCTCGTCCCGTCGCGTTAAGGTATGCAGCCCCGAAATGGAGATCAGGTTCGAGATATGCGCCCTCACACCATTCGTTCCAGGCATTGACGCAAACAATCGCCTCACCAAAGAAGGTGCGTCGTTGTGCCTGCTCGACGAGTGCAGACAACCATGCCTCGTATTTTTGCGGCGTGGAGCCGTGAATCGTCAGGCCGGTGCCCTGCCGGCGCGCATCGTTGTCCCAGCTTGGAACAGCCGTCTTGATCAAAGGAAATGGCGGCATGGGCTCGCTGATCGATAGCTTTGCGATCGCGTCGTAGCTATAGATCTGACCCGAGAAGGTGTCGTCCAGAATAAGCGCTTCGGAATTGATCAGCGGCGCGGATTTGGTGAGCTTGTGCGGCGGAAATTCGATCGCACCATCCATACCATAAGCGCCGGGATCAAAATCATCGAAGCTCTGACTCATCACCAGGATCGGATCCTCGCCAAACTTCTCCGCGAAGATCGTGCGCCAGCGCGCAATCGCCCTGGCGGTACTCGGAATGAGCCCAGGTCGATAGACCATCAGGAGCGGCCGCCCCTGAATTCGAATGTACCGAGGATCCTTAAAGTGGCGGTTGAAGTCAGAGAGCAGCCGCTCATCGTCGGCGGTGAGATAATCCTGCGAAATCAGAACCTCTCCCTCCATCCCATCCCAGCGGCGCGTCCAGTTTTCATTCGCCCACATCAGGCAGAACGGAATCTGTATATCGTTGGCTTTGAGCAGATGCTCGAGCGGCTTATCGAGCAGGCGTTTACCGTTGAACCAATAGTAGTAGAAGACGAAACCATGGACGCCGGCGGAATGCGCGAGCCTGGCTTGTCTCCGTATCGTCTCGATGTCGGTGAGCGAGTAGAATCCAAGATCGCGGGGAATTCTGGGTTGATAGTGGTCCTTGAAGCGCGGCACGCCTCTGGCAATATTGGTCCACTCAGTAAATCCGGTGCCCCACCATTTGTCATTTTCGGCAAAAGCGTGAAACTGGGGCAAGTAATACGCAAGAATCTTGGCGCGCGGTTTTGCACTCGCCGGCAGCGCCCGGAATTCCTCGAACAATGAACTTGGCCTGGTAAAGCGCCTGATCTCCGCGGGAATGGTTGCTTCGTTGTCCGGGGGAACCGGGAAGATGCCCTCTTCATGTCGATGATCGATATAATGGAGCAGCGGGTTCTGATCCGTCTTTCCCTTGAAATAGCGCTGGAGGTAGAACCGCGTATCAAAGTCGGCCGAGGGATTGCGGCCTTCCTTAAAGCCATGAAACATGAAGTGTTCGAACGGATCGATGCCGGCGGAAGCGACATCCTTGTAGGTCTCAAGATAGTATTCTGCGTCGAACTCCGGGATCGGACTGAAGGGTCCGTTGCGGTTTTTCAAGTAATGCCCCAGCGCGCTCTCGCTCGCGGGAATTTTGTATCGTTCCCGATACCACGCCGGCTGAAAATAAGGGCTCGGGCGCCGCCCCTCCGCCTCACCGGCTTTGGCATAGTGCAGCAGCGGTTGCGCTTCGGTGTCCCGAGCGTCAACATAGGCATTGGCGTACCAAATGGGGTCGAAAATCGGATTCGGTTTCCGGCCTTCCTTGAATCCGTACAGAAAGAAATGCTCGAACGGATCCACCTGAACCGCCGCGATATCCGGATACGTCGCGCAATAGTATGCCTCATCGAAAAGGCCGAGCCCCTTCAGCAACTGCGCAGCACTTGCAAGCTCGCTCTTCGAGCTATCCTCCGTGTCGTGGGAAGATGGCGCGGGCTTCGCAGCCCCTCTTTCTTTCCTGCCGCCGCCGTCCGCCTTGTTCTGCCCCTTCGCGGAGCTCGTATTTTTCGCTTTGAGCTCCTTTTGACCGGCATCGCGGGCAAGCCTCGATAAAAACTCCGACATTACCAACCCTGCCGGTCGCGGGCGTCAACGCGCCCCAGGCTCGATCCGACCGAGCCCCCTGGCCAACGACGCACGGTCCTACAGCACCTGATGAAAACAGATTGGTTAACAAGCTTAGCGAGCACGTGCATTGGGTCCTTTGTTTGGAGGTCTTGCGTGCATTGGAGGCGAGATGAACCGAGCCACCATCCGATCCCGAAAATGACCACCGGCGGATGCTCCCGATCGTTAGCCTTTCGTAGTTGCAATCATTGCCGCCAGCGACCTCACGTTCAACACCGAAGCAGACAGAAACGTCTTCAAACTGGGGCTACAGGCTACAATGCGTTAATACGCGATAATCTATATTTAATTTCATTTGTTAGACTCGAACCATCTTGGTCGTTACTCAAGAGAGCGGTGCGGATTGGTGGTAACCTTGCAAATTGAATTGTATTCTCGCGACTTCGTCAGCAATTGAAAATCGGGCGCATGTATACTTTGCTCCATGATAGCTCCCGAATTCGGCGAACGCGCGCGCGGTTCCTCCCTGCAGCAACTCAATATAGGCGAGTCCTGAATGCAGGATCGGGGCCGCGAACGATTCGCAAACTCCGTCATCTCTTCGAGCCAGCACGCTGGCAGGAGCTCCGCCTCGATCTCGATGCGAAAGTTCGTCCCGATTTCGTCGGTTCGATGACCGACATGCGCGATCACTTCAGCGCAGCAAGCTTTGACGCCATCTGGTCCTCCCATAGCCTCGAAC
>Ga0126371_10005803_pt1 | contig 10972 bp, 8 predicted proteins | sample PanSoiMetaPlot_4_FD_110145 | JGI IMG/M metagenome (GOLD analysis project Ga0126371, IMG submission 110145) | Tropical forest soil microbial communities from Panama - MetaG Plot_4 | ecosystem: Environmental > Terrestrial > Soil > Tropical forest > Bulk soil | place: Panama | collected 2016-02-17
AGGGCGATTTGAAGCAGAAGGCGCACGAAGTGGGATGCGACATGGTGCTGCCTCGCTCGGCGTTCTCACAGAATCTTCCGCAATTGCTCCGGCGGCATGGGGCTCCGGAAGAAAGCGAACCTACCGTGCAGTAATTTGAGTTGAGAACCTTCCGCCGGTTCTTTCACTGATTCATTGCGGTCTGCGTTCTGTCTCATCGTTCCGTCTGCGTATTCACGACGGCGGAACAGTCACGACCAAGGACACCGACGGGGCGATCCCTCAGTCTTTCCTTTCCTTACCCATTCTCAATTCTGTGGCACATCTAGCCAGGTGGCCAACTTAGGGAACGTCCGCCGAGCAGGTGGACGTGCAGATGGAATACAGACTGGCCCGCACCCGGGCCAACATTGAGAACTGTGCGATAGCCGTTCTCAATCTTGCGCTGACGAGCGATCATCGCTGCCGCGAGATGGCAACGGCCGATGATCTCCGCATCGGTGCCGTCGGCTTCTTTTAATCCCGCGAAGTGGCGCTTCGGAATGACGAGCACGTGCGTGGGCGCCTGCGGATTGATGTCCTCGAAGGCAAAGACGTCTTCGTCCTCGTATATCTTTTTCGAAGGAATCTCGCCACGGATGATGCGGCAGAAGAGGCAATTCGGGTCGCTCGTCATGGTTGTACCTGCGCGAAAACCATAGCAAAGACGCCGCGTCTTTGTCAGCCGGGGGAATCATGCATACCGAGCCCAGCGGGTCAATCCAGGCGTACCAGGAAGACCGCGCCTTCGGTAGTGGTAGTCTCGGCGGCGAGTTTCTGGGCTCGTTCATGGTCGTCGCCGAGAACGCGAACGCGAATCCACCAATCCCCCGCAGGGCTCTTGAAGCGCAGCACGTTGGCGGTGTGGTAGCGGTGCGTGAGGTGATCGGCCAGCTTGGTGGCAGATTTTTCGCTGGGAATTCCGCCGATCTGCACAGCCCACTTTCCCGTCGATCCCGGCGCAGCACCGGACTGCATCAATTCTACTTTCACTTCCGCCACGCCGGGTTGCCAGACGTCAACCTTGTGGGCTGCCGCCAGAGAAAGATCGACAATTCGTCCCGGTATGAATGGCCCGCGATCGGTGATACGCACCAGCGCGGAGTTGCCGGTCTTCACATTCGTGACACGCGCGATTGAGCCCAAGGGAAACGTTCGGTGCGCAGCGGTCATGGCATGCATGTTGTAGACCTCGCCATTGGATCCCCGGCGGTTGTGGTACGGCGGACCGTACCAGCTCGCCAGTCCGATCTCAGTCTCGAGAGGCTTCGCATTTGAGGGAATGACCGGTTCGGCGAGGTCGGCGTCTGGATTAGCCTTTGGAGCAGTCTTACTCGGAGGAGGTGTCGGATTTCCCGGGCTCGGTATGGCTGCGGGTGGCTCTTCCGCTTTGGGCTCGGCCGTAGGTGGTGGAGGAACTTCAACTCGCGCTTGCTTGGGATGGCCACAAGCGCCCAGGAACAGGGCGGCAACGCCAACGAGAACAAGCATAGCCGTGCTGAAGAGGCGGCCGCTTGCCGTGCTCGAGCGGGATTGCATTATTTCGGCTGCGTCGGATGTTGTTCCATATAATCGGCAAATTCGGCGAGCTTTTGAGAGGCGACCCGCAACGCTTTGGTCGAGTGACCGCGTACTGCGGGGACGACCTCGTCGTTCAGGTACTTGATGAATTCCGGAATTTCTTTTTCGAGGCGCTCGGCTGCCTCGTTGATGGTTTGGCTCACGCGCGCCGACGCGCCCTCGACCTTGCGGTTGAAGTCGTTCATGGTACTCCTTACAAGCTATGGGCGTGAAACAGTTCACGCGGACTGCGGATGCCAGGCGAGGCTATTATTTCGTGCCCGGAATACTGGGTCAATGGGAGCACGCTGATTGGATTGGTTCCGAAAGCTGAAGTGTGGTTGAGATAGAATCCGAGTTTCCGATGTCCGCTCAGACAATCCCAAGCAAAATCAACGCGCGCAAGTTTCAAGAAATGCTGCTGGAGTGGTATGACGCACATGCGCGTAATCTGCCTTGGCGGAAGAGTCGTGATCCCTATCGAGTGTGGGTTTCGGAGATCATGCTGCAGCAGACAAGAGTCGCAGCGGTGATCGAGCATTATCACGAATTCCTGCGACGATTTCCCACTGTGCAGAAGCTGGCCGTGGCTCGCGAAGCCTCGGTGCTCGCGGCGTGGAGCGGCCTTGGGTATTACCGGCGGGCGCGAATGCTGCACTCGGCCGCGAAAGTCATTGTCCGCGAGCGAGACGGAACATTTCCCCGGACCTCGGTCGAGTGGCGGACATTGCCGGGCGTAGGACGATACACCGCCGCAGCGATTGCCAGCATCGCATTCAATGAAAGAGTCGCGGTGGTGGATGGGAACGTCGAACGTGTGTTGCAGCGAATTGTGGGGAAGGCAATTTCGGGCGAGCAGGTTTGGGATTTGGCTGAGAACCTGCTCGACCACGCGCGTCCCGGAGATTTTAATCAGGCGATGATGGAACTGGGCGCAACGGTGTGCGCACCGCGATCCCCGGCCTGTTTAACCTGCCCTGTGACACAAATGTGTATAAGCCGCGGCGAGTTGCCAGACATAGCGAAAGCTGCACCACAGAAAAATCGCGAGGTTCATTATGCGCTCCATCGTAAAAATGGATCGGTATTTCTTATCCAGAGACCCAAGAATGCGCGCCTGATGGCCGGAATGTGGGAATTGCCGGAGATCGTCCCGCCGCCCGATCGAAACGATCCACTGTTCAGGGTGAAACACTCGATCACGGTCACGAACTACAGTGTGGCAATCTGGGGACTGGCGGAACCCGCGGAAGTCACCGGGCAGTGGTGCGCCATCGAACGGCTGCCCAACCTTGCATTAACCGGACTCGCCCGTAAGGTGCTACGGCGTAGCGGGATATTCCCAGCATCCGGAAGGCCGGCGAACTCATCTAGAGTAGGCGGGCAAGATTGAATTGTTGTCGATGACAACATTGGAGGATTTGCAAGATGACGGCGCTAGCGACGGGGACGAAAGCTCCGGAATTTGAGCTGAAGACGTTAGATGGGAAGCGATTTTCTTTGAACGAGGCATTGGCTGGCGGGCCCGTGGTACTGGCTTTCTTCAAAGTATCCTGCCCTACTTGCCAGTATGCATTCCCTTTCCTCGAGCGGCTCTTCAAGGCATACGGAAGCAAAGGGATCACACTGGTCGGAGTTTCGCAGAATGACGCCAAGGAAACTGCGGCGTTCGGCAAGGATTTTGGGGTGACTTTCCCGCTTTTGCTGGACGACACGCGGCGCTATCCGGTGTCGAATGCGTACGGGCTGACCAATGTTCCAAGCATCTTCTGGATCGCGCAGGATGGCGAGATTGAGGTTTCAAGCGTTGGCTGGGTGAAGGCAGATTTCGAACTGATCAACCGCAAGATGGCTGAAACGGGGAATCTTACGCCGGCAGCGGTGTTCAAGTCCGGGGAGGACGTGCGCGATTTCCGCGCTGGTTGAGGGTCCAAAAACTAGGCGGCCGGGACGGCACGCCAGAAAATCCACCCCAGGGACAAGCGTCAAGCCCTGCCCGAGGCGGGCAGGATAACGGGAATCTGATTAGCCCTACCCTTGTCCCAATTCCGACAGTGGTTGCACTCTCGTGTACCATCGGTCGCCACTTCTCCTACAACCCGGTGAGAAGCCTCCGTTACAATCGCTACAGAACTTCATAAAAATAGCGGTCTTCCGGCGGAGTGCCGCTTCGTTTTCGGGGAGAGGCTTGGTTATGCGGGGAATGGCCAGAATTCTTTGGGCGTGTCTGTTCGTGTGCGTCAGCCTGCTTTTGTGGGGAGAGGGAGGAGCAGGTGCAGGAAGCTCCAAGACCACATCGGTGCGCCTGCCCGGGCCTGCGTTCGCGGCTTTAGAGACGATTAATCCCGAACATATTCGCTGGCATGTGCGCTACCTGTCGCACGACCTGCTGGAGGGACGCGGCACGGGGCAGCGCGGTGGCGATCTGGCGGCCGAGTATATCGCCACTCAGTTCGCTGAATACGGGCTCAAGCCAGCTGGCGATCATGGAACTTATATGCAGAAAGTTCCGCTGGTGGGGATCACCACTTTGCCGGAGACGCAGTTTTCCCTGATTCCCAAGCAGGGCGAGACGATGAACCTGAAACCTCTGGATGAATATGTCGCCTACGATCAGAGCCAGCAGGCGCAATCGGATGTGGATGCCGAGGTCGTGTTCGTCGGGTACGGAATCCAGGCGCCCGAATACAACTGGGACGACTACAAGGGCATGGACGTGCACGGGAAAGTGCTCTTGATGTTGGTAAACGAGCCTTCCTCCGATGACCCAAAATTTTTCAACGGTAAGGCGCTCACGTACTACGGCCGGTGGACTTACAAGTATGAACAGGGGTTGCGCAAAGGCGCTCTGGGCGTGATCCTCATTCACCAGACTCAGATGGCTAGTTATCCGTGGGAAGTCGTGAGGAATTCTAATTCGGGTGAGAAGTCGTTCTTGAAGGCTGAAGGTTCGGCCTTGAAGGTGGCCTCATGGATCCATCTGGATGTGGCGAGCCGTCTGGCGTCAGCATCAGGCATGAATCTGGAGAAGATGATGGCCTCGGCCCAATCGCGCGATTTTCATCCCGTGAATCTGGGCGCGCGCCTGAAGGCGCACATGGTCAGCAAGGTTCGGAGTTTCGAGTCCAATAACGTGGTCGCGATGCTGCCGGGATCCGATCGGCGCGTCGCAGACGAGGCAGTCATTTACACCGCCCATTATGATCACTTCGGCATTCGGCCAGATATGCCAGGGGACAACATTTTCAACGGTGCGGATGACAACGCCACGGGCTGCGGCATTCTGCTGGAGTTGGCGCGGGCCTTCGGTACAGCGGCGGTAAAGCCTCGCCGGTCCATTCTTTTTGCGGCCGTCACGGCGGAAGAGCAAGGCCTGTTGGGATCAGAGTATCTCGGCAAGCATCCCCCGATTCCGTCGGGAAAAATCACCCTGGATCTGAACTATGACGACGTAAAACCGCTGGGAGCACCTGAGGAAGTTCAAGTCTCCGGAGCGGAGCGTACGAGTTTCTATTCCGTCGTGGAGGCAACGGCAAAGGACTTCCGGTTAGCCATTCGCGCCGATGCCCGCCCTGAGGCGGGACACTTCTATCGCTCGGATCACTTCAGCCTGGCGCGAGTGGGCATTCCTTCCTTCTCCATCAATCAGGGTATGAAATTTAAAGGGCATTCGGAGTCATGGGGACTGGATCAGGAAAAAGAGTACGTTGAGAAGCATTATCACCAGCCCAGTGATGAATATCGTCCGGAGATGGATTTTGTGGCCGATTCGTGCATGGCGCGATTCGGTTTTGCCCTTGGATGGGAAGCTGCGAGTTTGCCCAAGCTCATCGGTTGGCAGAAGGGTGATGAGTTTGAGGCGGCGCGCTTGAAGAGCCAGCAGTAGCGACTCCCCGCCGCCGTTGCTGTGGATGCGAACTCCTTCAGCATTACATTGGTTCCTCTTTTTGCGATAATCTGCAAGACCTGTACAGAGCGCCGTTATTTCGTGTTTCCTCTGATCTTCCGTCCGTGCTTGCCATCTGTTGCGTAAATTTCTGCATTCGGAAAAACCTATGAGCAGATCCCTCTCGAGTAGCCGCTCAGTTGCGATCGTTTTGGCCCTGTTTTTGGTCACTGTGAGCACCGCAGTCCACGGTCAAGGCTCGCTTGGTCCCCAACCGGCGCCTCTGCCTGCGCCGATACCGATCCCGGTCGACAAACCTTACGACGGCACGATCTCGCTCAACGTCGATCTTACGAACATTAACGATCGCATCCTGAATGTGCAGGAGACAATCCCAGTCAAGCCTGGCGAGATGATCCTTCTCTATCCACAATGGCTGCCGGGAAACCATTCTCCCTCCAATCCGGTCGCGAACATGGCCGGGCTCGTAATTTCCGCAAACGGCAAGCGAATCCCCTGGCTCCGGGATCGCGTCGACATGTGGGCATTTCACGTCGATGTTCCCAAAGGCGTGACATCGCTGGAACTAACATTTCAGTACCTCGCTCCCGTGCGCCCGCAGCAAGGAAGAATCTCCAACAACTTCGCCAACCTGAAATGGAACGCCGTCCTTTTCTATCCTGCCGGATATTTCTCCCGCCGCGTCCAGTTCGCTCCGGAGTTGCGCCTCCCGGAAGGCTGGAAGTTCGCAACTGCCTTGGAAGTCAAATCGCAGAACGGCAGCCTAGTCCATTTCAAGGACACAACCCTCAATACGCTGATCGATTCACCACTCTACGCAGGCGTGAATTTCAAGCGCGTGGACTTGTCGACCGGTCCCGACAACCCGGTCTACATGGACGTCTTCTCCGACAAACCCGAACAACTCGAGATCACACCCGAGGAGTTACAGTTTCACAAGAACCTCGTCATCCAGGCGCAAAAGCTTTTTAACTCGCATCACTACGATCATTACGACTTGCTTTACTCCCTGAGCGATTCCGTGGCAGGACAGGGCCTGGAACACCACCAGTCGAGTGAAAATGGCACACGCGCAAATTACTTCACCGACTGGGGAGCGGGCATCGCTGGCCGGGCGCTCTTGCCCCACGAATACACCCATTCCTGGAACGGAAAATTCCGCCGACCAGCCGACTTGTGGACTCCCAACTTCAACGTCCCTATGCAGAATGACCTTCTTTGGGTCTATGAGGGCCTGACCAACTATTACGGTAACGTCCTGACCGCGCGTTCTGGATTGCGCACGCAGGAACAGGCTCGGGACGCAATCGCGCAGATTGCCGCGTCTTTCGAAGCCAGCCCCGGACGCAACTGGCGTTCGTTGCAGGACACGACAAATCAGCCCATCATCTCCCAGCATGGCGCTACTCCGGAAATCTGGCAGAGCTGGCAGCGAGGTGTGGACTACTATCCTGAGTCCGATCTCATCTGGCTCGACGCCGACACAAAGATCCGCCAGATGAGTAACGGCCAGAAATCTTTGGACGACTTCGCCAAGCTCTTCTTCGGGATCAACAACGGCAGTTATGTGACCGTCACGTACACGCTGGAAGACCTCATTAAGGCCATGAACACGGTGCAGCCCTACGACTGGGCGGGATTTTTCGATGCACGCGTTTACGAGGTCGCACCAGAGGTTCCGGAAAATGGCCTCAAACAAGGCGGGTATCGGCTGATCTATAACGACCAGGAGCCGGACTACATAAAGCACGGCGATCCGACTCGTCCGGCCAGTTTCGCCACATCAGTCGGATTTACTCTGAGCGGCCAAGGCGGTCCCAATGCCGGACCTCCTGGGACGATCACCGAGGTATGGTGGGACAGTCCCGCTTTCAAAGCAGGTATCACTCCCGACATGCAATTACAGGCCGTGAACGATCGCGCGTACAGCGTGCCGAACCTCCGGCAGGCCATCGTCGCCGCGGAAAAGGCCAATGCCCCGATCAGGCTCCTGCTGAAGCGCGAAGATCAGTTTGTCGCGATCACGCTGGATTATCACGGCGGCCTGCGCTACCCGCATTTGGAGCGAGTGGAAGGCACGCCGGATCTGCTGGATACAGTCCTGGCTCCTGTACCCTAAGGGCGCACCAGGTTTAAATTTTCGGAGTTTTTTCTGATTTCGAGGCCTATTTATAGGGTTTTTATTTCGTCATACATGATGTATAGCTAAATTCGAAATCGCCTAAATCCTGCAATGTGCAATCTAAGTTCTGAGTTCGAATCCGCTTCACCGTCCCTTTCCAGTAGTATGGAACTGTGCCCGGATATTACGTAGAAAACTTCGGCTGTCGCGCCACGCAAGCTGATGGCGCCGCCCTTGAGCGCCAGTTCGAAGACCAGGGATTAACCCGCGCCACCAGCCCGAACCAAGCGTCGGTAGTGGTCTTGAACACCTGCACGGTTACGAGCGGAGCCGATCAGGACGCGCGCGCAGCGATCCGCCGAGTCCGCCGCCAGAACCCTGAAGCACGCATCGTAGTCACAGGCTGCTACGCACAGCGCGCCCCGGAAGAAATCGCAGCCCTTCCCGGCGTAGATCTTGTGGTCGGCAATTCGCACAAGCACCAACTCGCGGAAATTGTCGAGAGCTTGAGCCCTCAACTCGGGGACTCCGGGTGGCGCAGCGCTTCCAGCGCTGCGACTAACCCGGCCCAGCTTAACGGGGCTTCAGCCCCAGCGGTGCCCGGATTCATACCGCTATCAACGTTTGTTAATCCGAGCGGAAGCGGGAAGCCCGAAGCCACAAGCCCGATTTACGTCTCTGACATCTTCGCCCACACCGAACTGCTGGCCGCGCCTGTCTTCGACGCCGCCAACGAGCGCACCCGCCCCAATCTAAAAATCCAGGACGGCTGCGACAACCGATGCTCGTTCTGCGTCATTCCCTACGTCCGCGGACAAAGCCGTTCGCTGGAAATGGACAGGATCATTCGGGAAGTGAATACGCTGGTTCATGCGGGCTATCGGGAAGTGGTGATTAGCGGAATCAATCTAGGCCGCTGGGGCAGGGACTTAGGCGTCAGGCGCCAGGCGGCAGGCGTCAGGCAAACCGCTTCCTCGGAGTCCCATGATGCGGGGACAGCCGCCCTCGGCGGTCGGGCCCAGAGAGATGCGTCTGTCATAGCGGCCAACGAATTCCGAAAGCCGGAAGCCGAGAGCCAAGCGCCCGATTTCCTGACGCCTGACGCCCGACGCCTGACGCCTACCCTGCCACGCCTAATCCGCACAATCCTCAACGAAACCAGCCTCGAGAAACTCCGAATCTCGTCGGTGGAACCAATGGACTGGTCGGACGACCTGATCGCCTTGGTCGCCAACTCGTCGCGTATTGCTAAGCATGCACACGTCCCCATGCAGTCAGGGAGCGACGCTGTCCTCAGGCGAATGCATCGCAAGTATCGCCCCTGGCACTATCGCGAGAAAATCGAGAAAATTCACGCAGCAATGCCGGACGCGGCAATTGGCGCGGATGTGATGGTCGGCTTTCCGGGCGAAACCGACGCGGAATTCGAAGCCACACGCCAGATGATTGAGCACCTGCCGTTCACTTATCTCCATGTCTTCACATACTCGCCGCGGCCAGGAACTCCGGCGGCGCAAATGAAGAATCAGGTTCCCGTTCCCGTCGCGCGCGAACGCAACCGCATTCTCCGCGAGTTGGCGTCAGAAAAGAAGCTAGCGTTCATGCGAGGGTTCATAGGCAAGACCGTCGACGCAATTACTCTGAATGTCCGTGGCACCGATGCCGACGGGGAATTCATCGAATGCCTGACGGACAACTATTTGAAGCTGCGCCTCCGCGGCCATGATGAATCAAATCATTGGCGCACTGTGAATGTACAGAATGTGTCGGCCGGTTCGCTGATCGGTGAGCGGGCCGTATAGTTTTGTAAATCTCGGTCAAAACTGGTAAAAGGCGAGACGGCAGCATTACGCGCATGCTTAGAATCCGACAGGCATGCGCATTCAGTTGTTCTCCGCAGTTCTATTTCTAACCGCGTCTCTGCCTGTCGGAACCCTCCTGCAGACAAGAATCACGACGACAAAGGCGGACGCTTCCGTACCAGGCAACGAGGCCTGCTCTTCCTGTCATTCGGAAATCTACAAGTCGTTTCTCGCGACGGCTATGGCGCGAGCCAGTGGCCCCGCGCTCCAGGGCTTCTTCCCAGGAGAATTTGACGACAAAGTGTCGGGGGTTCGATATCGCATCTACGAAGCCGACGGCCACGTCTGGATGAACTACGAGCGAGGCCGTAATCTCAGTGGAACGCGAGAGCTTCTTTACTTCATCGGATCCGGGAGGAAAGGGCGCACGTATTTATTTTCCGATGACAGCTATCTCTTTGAAGCGCCGATCAACTGGTACTCACAGGAGAACCGTTGGAACATGACTCCAGCTTACACACAGGCGCGCGAGATCCCCATGAACCTGCCTGCGTATTCGAGTTGTCTCAATTGCCACACGAGTGGATTGCAGGCGCACATCCCCGGCACGACAAATAAGTATCTAGCTATGGCATTTCTCCACGACGGCATTACATGCGAACGCTGCCATGGTTCGGGAGAAGGCCACGCAGACGGCAAGGGAGCCATTGTCAATCCTGCCAAACTGCCGCCGGAACGGCGCGACGCCATTTGCATGGAGTGCCACTTCGAAGGAACAGTCGCCGAGGAACAGCGCCACAAGCGCCTGTATGAGTTTCAGCCCGGTGAGCGGCTCTCGGATTATGTGCACTACTTCGTCCTGCACGACAACGAATCGCACGAAGCTCAAGCACTCAGTCAGGTCGAGGCATTGTCGCTCAGTGCCTGCAAACGCAATAGCGGAGACCGCCTGTGGTGCGGAACCTGCCACGATCCGCACAGCGAACCCGCCGCGGCAGAGAAGGTCGCATACTACCGGGGCAAATGCTTGCAGTGTCATACGGAAGCGTTCGCGGAGAAGCATCACGCCAACAGGCCGGATTGCGCCGGATGCCACATGCCGCCGCTGCCGACCAAAGATGTTGCGCACACCCAAGCCACCGATCACCGGATCCTAAGGAATCCTTCGACCATACCGCTACAAAACGAGCCGGCAACGCGCGAAGTTCGTCTCGACGCATTTCCGAGCGACGCCGCTTCTTTAGTAACCACCCGCGACCTGGCAATGGCGTGGGAGACGTTAGCCGATCGTGGTGTCCCTGGCGCTGATCGAAAAGCCGAAGAATTCCTGCGCAAGGCGCTCAAAGAAAATCCGGACGATCCCCGATTGCTGTCCGATTACGCTTTCGAAGAGCAAAAACATGGGCACGAGAGAGAGGCGCGAGACTTGTACCAGCATGCCTTGCAAGCGCGGCCGAGCGCCAACACAGCAGCCACCAACCTGGGCATTCTGGAAGCTCGAACTGGCGACCTGCAGCAAGCAGTTCGGTTATGGCAGCAAGCTTTCCAAAGAGTTCCGTACCG
>Ga0126371_10005804_pt1 | contig 10970 bp, 10 predicted proteins | sample PanSoiMetaPlot_4_FD_110145 | JGI IMG/M metagenome (GOLD analysis project Ga0126371, IMG submission 110145) | Tropical forest soil microbial communities from Panama - MetaG Plot_4 | ecosystem: Environmental > Terrestrial > Soil > Tropical forest > Bulk soil | place: Panama | collected 2016-02-17
ACGGTGCCATCGGTGTCTTCCCAAACTAAGATCTTCATTGGAAGATCAATGGCGACGCTGGGTGATGCCAGCATGAGGGGGGTCCCGGCCTTAGGATTACCGAAGATCAGGAGCTTGGTGGGCCGCATCGGCATACCCACCTTCTCTGCTTCCCCGCTGTGATCGACGAGAGCGAACAGTTTGACTCCCTTGTCTTGAAGGATCTCCTCCAGCTTGTGAACCGTTATGGCGACTGATTGGTGACTCCCTATCGTTACGATCCCGTTCTCTGTTTTCGGGGTCATGGATTTCTCCTGGCGCTATCCGGGGACGGCGCCTGCACCGGTTTTCGAACGCGCAGGTATTGACGCAAACAACCCACCCAATCCTTCGGCCATGGTGGGATGCGCAAATATCGCGTCGCGCAAGACAGTGTATGGCTGCTTCGCGAGCATCGCCGTTTGTACTACGGACATCATTTCGCCGGCGTTGACGCCCAGGGCAGTGAATCCCAGAATGTCATCGCTGGTTGTGCTGACCAGCGCTTTCAGAAATCCTCGCGTCTCCGAGAGCGTTCGCGTGCGAAGCACCGCCGCGATCGGGAGTTTTGCCAGGCGATATGAGATCCCCCGGTTTTGCGCTTCCGTTTCGCTCAGCCCCACTCGAGCCAATTCCGGATCACTGAACAGGCAGAACGGGATCAGACGGTCTTGCGTAGTGCGATTCCCGCCGCTCAGGTTGTCGTGGACAATCCGGAAATCGTCAAACGAGACGTGGGTGAAATGAGGGCTGCCGGCGCAATCTCCCATCGCCCAGATGCTCGGCGCAGTTGTTTGCAGCCGTTCATTGACTCGGATATAGCCGCGGGTATCCAACTCGACGCCCGCATTCTCCAGGTCGAGGCCTTGGGTGTTCGGAGTGCGGCCGGCGGCGGCCAGGATATGGGACGCCTCGATTGTCCGTTCGCCTTGAGGAGTTCCCAAACGGGCTTTTACTTGGCGGCCGGACAAACCTTTCACTTTCAAGAGCTCGGTATTCAACAGTACGTTGATACCCTCGTCCTGAAAGAGACTGAGCAGTTCCGCTGCGATATCGGGGTCTTCGCGATCGGCGAGCTGCGCGCCCTGCTGGAGGACGGTGACCTCGCTACCGAACCGGCGCATCGCCTGGGCCAGTTCGAGTCCAACGAAGCCGCCGCCCAAAACCAGGAGGTGTTCGGGCAGGCGGTCCAGCTCCAATACCTCGACATGGGTAAGCGGCTTGGCGGACCGGAGGCCAGGTATATCAGGAACGGCGGCGCGAGTTCCAACGTTCAGAAAGACTTGATCGCCCTGAATCGTAAGCACGCCCCCGTCGTGCGATTTCACCTCGACTGTTTTAGGCGCAACGAAGCGGGCTTCGCCGAGGATCAATTCGGCTCCGCTTGCTTTGTAGCGGTCGAGGTGGATGTCGATCATGCCGTCGACCATCTTCCGTTTGCGCGCGCGTACGCCGGTCATTTCCACGGTAACCGGTCCCGTATTCACACCGAACTCCGCGCCGCGCCGGGCTAATTCCGCGACTTTCGCGCTGTGAATGATGTTCTTGCTTGGCAGGCAGGCGATATTTGGACAAGATCCGCCGATCAGTTTGCGCTCGACCACGACTGTGCGCCGACCGGTCTTCGCCATAGTCCAAGCGAGAAACTTGCCCGCCTCGCCGCTGCCAATGATGAGAATTTCGTAGTTCTGTTTCTCAAGCACGACCATGCCCCATGTCGGTAATCTTGTTGGCCTCCTCTTACGCCTCGCTTACGACCTCGCGCAGAAACCAGGCGCGCCGTTCGGTTTCATCGATCCACGCTTCGATCAAGCTGGTCGTGGCGACATCGTTATGAGCGGCACACAGTACATGCGTCGACCGGAGGAAGCGCGCGAGCTGCAAGTTGTCCTCGCGCAACTCCAACAGCATATTTTCGGGGCCAACGGTCTCCTCGTCGTTATCTTTAAGCCTCTGATGGCGGGCGATGTCGCCGATCGAGTGCAGCGTGGAGCCTCCGATCTTGCGGGCGCGCTCGGCGATATCGTCGGTCATCGCAAAGACCTGGCCAGCCTGCTCATCCAGCAGCAAATGGTAATCGCGGAAGTGAGGGCCGCCGATGTGCCAATGGAAACTCTTCGTTTTGATGTACAGACTAAAGACGTCGGCAAGAAGTACCCGCAACGCGCTGGAAATCTCGGACGCGGCCTCGCGGCTCAGATCGAGCGAGCTTTGGGAGCTTTTCACTGCTATGCGCTGAGTCATGGTCTGATCCGCCTCCTGGGTACGCTTTGAGTATGGAGGACAAAACCAGCCGGAGACATCCCGATATCGAGGATGTCTCGGCTAACTCGTTCGGACAAGGCGACGGATAACCCGTTTGTGGTACATCAAGCGCGCGATTGATGCGTCACGCGTACGACTCGGCGAGAACGCGGCCTGGAAGAGACAGTTCCACCTCCGTGCCGGCACCCAGACGGCTCCAGACTCGGAAGTCCGCGCCGATGCGGGTAGCTCGGTCGCGCATGACGATTAACCCGAAGCGGGCATGCCGCCAGCGCGTTACTTCCTTAGGATTGATGCCGCAGCCATTATCGCGAACGCGGATGCGCAATTGGCGGGGCAGGTACTCGATCTCGGCCTCGATGCTGGTTGCTTCTGAGTGGCGCAATGCATTGATCAACGCTTCGCGTCCGATCAGGAAAATCTGCTCCTGGATTGCGGGCCTTAGAGTTTTCGGCTGTCCAGCAACGAAGACCCGGAATCGTACGCCGCGGCCGGGGCTGAATTCCTCCAGGAGACGGGAAAGTGCCTGTTCAAGGCTCATAGCTTCCGGCGCAGAAGAGGAAACAGCGTGTACGCCCGAGCGACTGGAAGGACGGAACCACGTCCTGATCCGCTCTGCCGCCCACTCCATCACATCAGGCGCATCCACGGCTCCAGCAATTAGTACGGACCGGTTTGTCCGATAGTTCATAGCCTGTTCCTCCCTGTTTCTATCCACTCGCGGATATATAACGGGCAATTCGCCAGCTTGATGCCGCTGACTTCACAAGCATCAAGAAACTTCACAGCCTCCCGATCGACAAGTCTCAGTTCTTCCAAGTCGAGCATTACGTTGGCGATGTTTCTCTCGGCGGTGAGGATGTCTCTTACCTCCGATACATGCTCCTGCTCAATTCGTCCGCTGAGGGCAAAGATGGCGAGCTCTTTTTCTTGCGATCTTCGAATCTTCAACATTCACTGTGGTCAGTCGCAATAGCGATGCCACGGCTAAGTGCCTGAAGGAAAAGGAGTTTCCTGGTGAACGAGTCACGAGATTTCGGGAATTCACGAACTTCGTGATTTTTTTGTGAGACTTAGGTGGAAGAAGCGGCCTTGAAGCTGTGCTTATTGATCCGGAGAGCTTTGATCTTCGAATCGAGCGTGGACGGAGGAATGCCGAGCCGGGCGGCGGCGCCGGCCGGCCCAGAAACACGGCCTCGGGTATCGGTCAAGGCAGCTTCGATCGCCTTCTTCTCCTCGGACGCAGTTAACTGGGAGAAGGGTGAAGTGAAGGCTTCGGAGGGCTGGTATTTGCGGGAAAGCCAGCTCTCGTCAATGGTGAAGATTTCCGTTTCGCAGACGATTATGGACCTTTCAATCACGTTCTGCAATTCTCGAATATTGCCAGGCCATGGATAGGATTTCAGGCTATCGAGGGTTGGCTTGTCGATTCCGCGAATTCTTTTTCCCGCTTTCATGGCATATCGGTTTATGAAATATTGGACCAATAGCGGGATATCGTGTGTCCTCTCGCGCAGCGGTGGGATTTCGATCGGGAAGACGTTAAGCCGGTAATACAGATCGCGCCGGAACAAACCTGAATCGACGGAGGCCTGCAGGTCACGATTGGTGGCGGCAATGACCCGAACATTCGCGCGGATCGTCTTAGCGCTACCGACTCGTTCGAACTCGCGCTCCTGGAGGACGCGCAGGAGAGAGATTTGCGTCTCCTGGGGAAGTTCGCCAATTTCATCGAGGAATATGGTTCCTCCCTCGGCCAACTCGAACCGGCCAAGGCGGCGTTGCATTGCTCCAGTGAACGCACCTTTCTCATGACCGAACAACTCCGAGGCAATCAGCGATGGTGGGATAGCCGCGCAGTTCACGCTCACGAACGGGCGCATGGCGCACTGCGAGCGTTTGTGGATCGCGCGCGCAATCAGTTCCTTGCCGGTGCCGGTTTCTCCGGTGACCAGCACGGTAGAATCCGTTGGTGCAACCTTGGCCACCCGCGCCAGAACGGTCTGCAAAGCGGGAGACTCGCCAACAATCTCCTCGAACATCGAGGTCTTGTCGATCTCCTCTTTTAGGGCGACGTTCTCTTCGTAGAGCTGATCCTTCAACTGCTTGATTTCCTGTAGAGCCTTTTGTAGCTTTTCCTGAGCGAGCTTTTGCTGGGTGATGTCGGTCACAGCGCCAACGAACTCGAAGCTTCCGGACTCAGTTTGTGACGGACTGCCCACGACGCGGACGTGTTTAACCGAATGGTCGGGCATCACTAGACGGTGCTCGTAATCGAACTCCTTTCGATCGAGGGAGACACGATCGAGGAGTTGTTGTACCCCGGTTTGGTCATCCGGGTGGGTTCGCTGCAAAATCAGCCCAACGGTAACCTCGGCCGACGGTTCGGATTCGAAGATTCGAAAGGTCTCCTCTGACCAGTAGATTTGTCCGTTTGACGGATTCCAGCCAAAACTGCCGGTACGGCTGAGTCTCTGGGCGGCCGCCAGGTACGCTTCGCTGCGTTGGTGTGCCTGTTGGGCTCGCTTCAGTTCAATCCTCTCGCGGGCTTCCCGCAGCGCGCGGTGGACAGACGGCACCAGTCGCGACAGCCTTGTCTTCAGCACATAATCCGTAGCTCCGATTTTGAGAGCTTCAATTGAGATATCTTCGCCCAACGTACCCGACACGAAAATAAACGGAACATCGGGGCACCGGCCTTTGGCAAGGTTCAGGGCGGAGAGGCCGTCGAACGAGGGGAGGGTGTAATCGGCGAGGATAAGGTCGACGTTCTGGCGGTCCAGAACCTCGAGAAAGCGAGCCTCGGTTTCCACCCGGGTGAATTCCGAGACGATCCCGTCCGCCTCCAGTAACTCCTGAATCAGCTCGGTGTCCCGCGGATCGTCTTCCAGCGAGAGGATTTGCAAAGGCGCCGGCATAATCACTTCTTCAGGCTTCCGGGTGGGGGTTCATTGATGACTGCCCAGAAAACGCCCAGTTCCTTGATGGCATTCACGAATTCATGAAAATCAACCGGCTTGACGACATAGGCATTGACCCCGAGCTTGTAGCTGGCGACCATGTCTTTCTCTTCTTTCGAGGAGGTGAGCACCACTACGGGGATCACCTTCAACTTGTCGTCGGACTTAATCTGCTTCAACACTTCTAAGCCATTGACCTTCGGTAGCTTCAGGTCTAACAGCATGACGGCAGGGTTGCCCTCGGCGCGCATCTTGAAGTCCCCGCGGGAATAGAGATAATCGAGGGCTTCTTCGCCATCTCGCACGACCACCACTTCATTGGCGAGGTTATACTCCTCGAGAGCCGTCAGAGTCAGCTCGACGTCTTTGGCATCGTCCTCGACCATCAAAATGCGTCCCAGTTTGTCGGTTGTTTCCATATTCAATCAAGCTCTCGGGGCAGTGAAATAGAACGTCGCGCCTTTATCTACAGAACCCTCGGCCCAGACTTCGCCTCCGTGCCGATGAATGATGCGCTGCACCGTGGCAAGTCCAATACCGGTGCCCTCGAAGGTGTCGGACTGGTGCAGGCGCTGGAATACGCCAAACAGTTTGTTAACGTACTTCATATCGAAACCCACTCCGTTGTCCCTGACAAACACAACCACGTCGCTTCTTTTCCCGTCGGCGGAGCCGATCTCGATTTCGGCGTGAGGCCGCGTGCGCGTGAATTTAACAGCGTTGGATAGCAGGTTGACGAACGCAACCCTCAGCATCGAGCGGTCGGCATAGCAATCGGGTAAAGGTCCAATTTTCCAGGCAATGTCGCGGCCTTCAGCTTCCTGCCGGACCTCGCTGAGAGCCTCTTTTACGAGTTGCCCGAGGCTGACCGCGGTCTTCTGCGTTTCGGCGCGCCCAATTCTCGAAAAGGTGAGCAGGTCATCAATCAGGGTGCCCATGCGTTTTGCCGAATCGAGCATCATGGCGACGTAGCGGCGGCTTTTTTCATCGAGCGCGGTGGTGATCCTCTTCTGGAGCAGTTCCGTGTATCCGGCCATGTGACGGAGAGGGGCTCGCAGGTCGTGCGAGACGGAATAGGCAAATGCTTCCAGTTCTTTGTTAATGGCTTCGAGGTCGGCAGAACGCTTTGCCAGTTGCTGGTTCAAGCTCTGAACCTCCTCCTCCCGCCGCTTACGGTACGTGATGTCATTGCTCGTTTCGAGGATGGCGACAGGCCGGCCGTGCTCGCCGCGACGCACCGACCAGCGGCTTGCGACAACGAGCTGGGTTCCATCGGCCTTGGTTCGCCGGAGTTCGCCCTCCCACCGCCCGCTGCGTAGTAATTCCGAGCGGAGATCGTCAAGGGGCACGGGAAAGACGGTCTGGAGGAGTTGATGGGACAGCTTGCCAACCGCGTCTTCAGCCTTCCATCCGTACAACTCCTGAGCCCCCTGATTCCAATACGTGATGTGGAAGTCCATGTCGCGAACGAAGATCGAGTCGTGTGTCAGATCGAGCAGGCTGGCTTGCTCTGTGCGCTGCACCACCTCGCTCTGCAGGTGGTCGCGTGTTCGGCGGAGGTCTTCCTCAACGCGGCGGCGCACGGCACTGAACCATGCAGTCAGCAGGGTGAAACCGACGAACACGACGAAATAGGGAACGTCCGAGCTGTTGACCTCAAACGTATAACGCGGCTCAGTGAAGAAGAAATCGAAGAACGCGATCGACAATACCAGGGTAACAACGGTAGGACCCGGGCCCGCATACCACGCCGTGATCGCCACGGCAAACAAGAGCAAGGGCAACTCGACAGTATGGAAATTGAAGCGTTGCATCAGCAACGCCAAACCGAGCGCCGCGCCAAACGAGGTAAGCGCAAGAACATAGCGCAGCATCGCCGACCGGGAAATTCGCAGTTGCAGATCCGCCTGTTTCATGGCTCGCTACAGACTTCGGCGCTTGACGACGCAGCTAGGCGAGTGGAGGTAATCATAACGCGTTTTCGGGTGAATGTGCATTGAGACCCGATGAAATACCAGTTTGGAACGATTATCCCGCACGATGCATACCCAGAAAGTGTTATTAGAATGTCACAAAGGTCAGGGATTCGGGACAGAAACAGATTCATTATCCTGGATTTGGGTGATTGAGGTGGTTCCAAGGAGGCATGGCTGCGACTTCTCTTTTACGCATTCCCAGGCGGTCTGCCAGGGGTATCGCTACTGCTGCTGCGAGCAGTAATTGGGATCGCGATTGTTCTTGAAGCCGCACCGTTCGCTGGTGCGCCGGATGCCACCGCGGCGTCCTGGCTCATCGGTTTATCGGGCCTTGCTGGCGGCTGCATGTTGCTGGCCGGATTTTTCACGGCGTTGGCGGGGGTCATCGTCGCGCTGGATCTTGTGGGAATCTCCCTTTCCGTACTGCCGGTTCACACGCTGGCGGTGTTTGATTCGCGACCGGCACTCATATTTGGGTTGACCATGCTCCTGACGATTATCGGGGTCGGCCCGGGGCGGGTTTCCGTTGATGCCCGCGTCTTCGGCCGCCGTGAGATCATCATTCCTGTTCCGCAATCCTCGCTGGAACGTTAGATCACCGAGCATCAGGCTGGAACGCGTTTTGCGTGTCGCGGCGGTTCACCAAGCAGAACCCACCTAACGGGAACTCGACAGCTTGCATAAGGGAAGATAATTAGGAAATGGGCGACCAAGCAAGAATCCGGGTTTTAACCGTCGATGACCACCCGTTGCTCAGCGAGGGAATTGCAGCCATTATCAACAGCCAGCCCGATATGGAGCTGGTGTCGCAAGCGACGAGCGGGACGGAGGCCATACAGCGATATCGCGAGCATCAGCCCGATGTAACGCTCATGGACTTGCGGCTCCCGGATCTGAGCGGCATCGACGCGATGATCGCCATCCGCACGGAATTCCCCGACGCTCGCATTGTCATGCTGACCACGTTCGAGGGTGATGTCGAAATCCAGCGCGCTTTACAAGCCGGCGCCCGCGCCTATCTGCTCAAGAATATGCCGCCCAACGAGATTGTCGACGTGATCCGCCAGGTGCGCGCGGGGAAGAAACGGGTGCCGCCCGAGGTGGCGGCGCAACTCGCCGAACACATGAGCGACGAAGGGCTGACTGGGCGGGAGGTGGAAGTTCTCCGGAAGGTGGCCGGCGGAAATCGAAACCGTGACATCGCGGATCTCCTTTTTATTTCCGAGGAGACGGTGAAAGTCCATATCAAACACATCATGGACAAGCTCGGCGCAAAGGACCGGACGCAGGCTATCGCCATCGCGGTTCGCCGCGGCATCATCGAATTGTAATTAACTCGATAGTGGTACGATCGCCACCGGCTTCCGTGTTATTCCAAAAGTCTCCCTTTTCGTGACGCTGTCGCGCGCGCCATTACAGTAGTGTTTGACCAGCCGGGTCTACGCGCTGAGCTGCCGATATTCTGCAACCAGGTCCGCCCCGGCATCGGTCGCTTGGCATTGGTTGGCGCTACGAGATAACTGTCGCATTCGTTTGCCATACCCGGCTCGAATATGGGATGAGTGGAACGAGACGCGGAAATCCAATGACCCAAGGCACTAAAAACGACCCGATGTTTCCGGTACTGAATGATGAACAGGTCGCGTATTTAAGGTCGGTCGGCCCCGCACGGCGCGCGCACGCGGGTGAGATTCTCTTCGATCAGGGAGACAGCCACCACGGCGTATTTATCGTGGTCAACGGAAGCATCGAACTTCTCGGTATTTCGAGCGGCAGGGAGACCGTGCTCAAGGTTCTTGGGCCGGGAGCATTTACCGGCGAGGTTAATCAACTCTCGGGCCGGCGGAGCTTGGTCCGCTGCCGGGCGATCGAGGAGAGCGTGCTGCTGGAACTGCCGAGGCCCTGGCTGCGTCAGGTCATGCAAACCCAAGCAACGCTCGGCGAGATGTTTTTGCGGGCGTTCGTGCAGCGCCGCGTATACCTCATCGCCAATTCCGTAGGAGACGCCGTCCTGATCGGATCGAGCCATTCGGCAGACACGTTGCGTCTGCGGACCTTTCTTTCCCGGAACGGTCACCCCCACACTTATCTCGATGTCGAACGCGATTCCGACGTGCAAAGCGTACTGGACCATTTCGGGATCCTTGTCAGCGATATTCCGGTGCTGATCTGCCGCGATGACCTGGTCCTACGAAACCCCAGCAACACCGAGGCCGCAGCCTGCTTTGGGCTAAATGCGGGAATCGACGAGACCGGGGTGTACGATCTGATCGTCGTCGGCGCCGGTCCGAGCGGACTAGCCGCAGCGGTGTACGGTGCTTCCGAAGGCCTGAATGTGCTGGTTGTGGAAGGGAGCGCGCCCGGAGGGCAAGCCGGTTCCAGCTCCCGGATCGAAAATTACCTTGGGTTTCCCACGGGAATCTCGGGGCAAGAACTGGCCGGCCGCGCCTTCGTGCAAGCGGAGAAATTCGGGGCGCAGATTCTGATCGCACGCACAGCAAGGGCGCTGCAGTGCCGGCGGCCGCCATACAGGGTCGCGCTGGACGATGGAGGATTGATTCAGGGCCGCAGTGTCATCATCGCGACGGGCGTGCAATACCGAAAACTTGAGTTGCCGAAGCTCGTCCAGTTCGAGGGTGTCGGCGTGTATTACGGGGCGACGTTGCTCGAAGCCCAAGTTTGCCGCGGCGAGGAAGTGGCGGTCGTGGGCGGTGGGAATTCGGCGGGCCAGGCAGCGTTATACCTTTCGCAGTTCGCCAAGCACGTCTATCTGCTGGTTCGCGGCGCGGGCCTGGCCGACTCGATGTCGCGATATCTGATTTCGCGGATCGAGACCTGCCCCGACATCACGCTGAAACCGTGGACCCAGATCGAGCAGCTGGATGGGGTATCGCACCTGGAAGGCATTCGCTGGCGCGATCAGAACGCAAGCGCGCCGGAAACCCGCGAGATTCGCCATGTATTCCTGATGACCGGCGCCAACCCCAATACCGGGTGGCTCCAAGGCTGCCTCGCTCTCGACGAAAAGCAGTTCATCAAGACGGGCGCCGACCTGCTCGATGACTGGCCGCTGCGGCGCACGCCCTATCTGCTGGAGACCAGTCTCCCTGGCGTCTTTGCAGTCGGAGACATCCGGTCGGGGAGCGTCAAGCGCGTCGCGTCGGCCGTAGGTGAAGGCTCGATGGCGGTACAGTTCGTACACAAAGTCCTGGCGGAGTAGCCTGGAGGCTACTCGACCGGACAGGGTTTTACCTTCCAGATTTCGTTCGCGTACTCGGCGATAGTGCGGTCGCTGGAAAACTTTCCCGAGGCTGCAACGTTCAGGATGGCCTTCCTCGTCCAAGCATCGCCATCGGCGTGCAGTGCGAGCATCCGTTGATCGGCATCCAGGTAAGATTTGAGATCCGCCAGATGCATATAGCGGTCGCCTTGCGTGAGGAGTGCATCACGCAGGCCGTCGAAAACGCCCGGCTCGTTGGGGCTGAAATGATTGGAGAAGATCAGATCCAAGGCCGCGCGAGTTTCCGGCTCGTTCTCATAATGCCAATGGGGGTTGTACCAGCCGCGGCTGCTGCTCACCTGATCGGCGGTGAGGCCGAACAGGAAGAAGTTCTCCTCCCCAGCTTCCTGCGCCATCTCGATGGTTGCGCCATCTCGGGTGCCAATGGTCAGGGCGCCGTTCATCATGAACTTCATGTTGCTGGTTCCGCTCGCCTCATAACCCGCCGTCGAGATCTGGTTGGAAACATCA